>Ga0308174_10000325_pt1 | contig 19859 bp, 22 predicted proteins | sample PhyPR2_FD_203894 | JGI IMG/M metagenome (GOLD analysis project Ga0308174, IMG submission 203894) | Soil microbial communities from UC Gill Tract Community Farm, Albany, California, United States - DLSLS.P.R2 | ecosystem: Environmental > Terrestrial > Soil > Agricultural land | place: USA... | reverse complement strand
ACCTCGCCGGCCGCGGCGCGGTCGATCGCGGCGCGGGACACCAGGTGGACCGGCGCGACGCCGGCGTCGTCGTCCGGTGCGGGTACCACCCGCACGGCGCGGCCGAGGAGTCCCTCGACGGCACGCGCGTCGGTCACCGGGTCGCCGGTTCCCGGGACGTCGGCCAGACCGGGCACGTCCTTGGCCCGCAGCACGCGGTCGTCGTCCCCGATCACGGTCCAGGCACGGTCGCCGTCCAGACCGTCGGGCAGGACGTCGGCCGTGGGCACCGCGGTGCCCGCGAGCGAGCGGACGGGGTACAGCCAGATCTGCTCGACCCGGCCCACCGGTTCTTCTGCCACTTCCTCTGCCACGGCCTGGACGTTATGCCACGGGCAGGGGCGGGACCCGCCGGCGCAACCGCCGGAGCTGGGCGTCCAGGTAGGGACGGGCGCGGCGCTGTCCGCCCCGTCGGGCGATCGCCGACGCCAGCAGGTCCAGGCTGCGCGCCAGGCGGGCCTCGTCGGGCTGCCAGCCGCGCCGGAGGCACTCCTCCAGCCACTCGACCGGACCGCGATGTCCCCGGTCGGAGTTGCACCGCCGGCAGGCCGCGACCTCGTTCTCGGGCCAGGAGGGGCCACCCTTCACCCGCGGCACGACGTGCTCGGTGGTCGGTAGGAGAGAGCGGGTGAACGCGTGGCCGCACCACATGCAGGTGGCGCCGTCCCGTGCCAGGGCGGCCAGCAGCCGGCCTGCGCGGTCGAGGGTCATCGCACCCATCGTGCGCCCGGGGCTGATGGGGCGCACGCGTCGCGCGGAACGCCTGCTGCCGGTCGGGACGAATCAGCACCGGCGAACGCCGTTTCCGGAACCGGCCGTCCCATACAGTCCGGCGACGCCCCACGCCGGTCCCGGAGGGCCCGGCGCGACGAAGAGAGAGATCCCGTGTCCCAGTACCAGTCCGCGCCCCCGCCCGGGTACCCCACCGAGCAGCAGCCCGCCTACGGACAGCCCGGCTACCAGCCGCAGAAGACGAACACGATGGCGATCCTGGGCCTCGTCTTCGCCTTCGTCTTCAGCCCGCTCGGCGTGATCTTCAGCGCGATCGGGCTCAAGCAGATCAAGGAGCGTCGCGAGGGCGGCCGCGGCCTGGCGCTGGCCGGCCTGATCATCTCGATCATCTCGATCGTGCTGGGCGTCCTGGCGATCGTGCTGTTCGCGACCGTCCTCGCACCGGCGGTCGAGAAGGCCGCGCAGTCGCAGGCGGCCGTCTCGGCGTCGTCCGAGAGCGCCGCGGACAGCGTCGCGCCGGCCGACGACCCGACCGGCGTCGTGGCGGCCTGCGGAACCATCGTGCCCGCGGTCATGAACCTCGAGTCGGACCTCTCGACGGTGGAGACGCCCGAGGACTACGCGACGGTCATGGGCACCCTCCGCACGACGATGGAATCCGCGGCCGCCCAGGCGACGGACCAGACCTTCATCACCCATGTCCAGAAGCTGTCCGCCGACTTCCAGCAGGCGGTCGACACGGTGAACGCCGGCGAGGACCCGTCGTCCCTCGAGCCGGCCCTCACGGCGGACGGCACCCAGATCGACGACGACTGCTCCGCGGCCGGCTACGTCCAGTAGCAGCAACCCGTAACGACGACGAACCCCCGGTCAGACCTGAGACGGTCCGACCGGGGGTTCTGTCGTGGTGGGCGATACTGGGTTCGAACCAGTGACCTCTTCGGTGTGAACGAAGCGCTCTACCACTGAGCCAATCGCCCGGCGTTGCTGCAGCTGTGATTGTGCCAGAGCCTCACCGCCAGAGCGGTACCCACCCCGGCACCCAGGTCGGCACGCCCGTCACGTGCAGCGTGACCACGAGGACGCCGTAGACGAACGCCGCCGTGGCCGCGCCGATCAGCAGCCGCACCCAGAGCGGCCGCTCGGCGACCCAGTCGGTCCACCGCTGCACGTGCTCCTTGGTGAACTCCAGCAGCCGCTCGGCCCACACGAACTCCGTCGCCAGCACGAACAGACCGGCGATCACGATCAGCCATCCCGGGCCCGGCAGCGGGATCGCGACGATGCCGAGCGCGACGACGAGCGCACCGACGATGCCGACGGCGATCCGGTAGGGATGGTTGACCGACTTGCGGGCGGCGATGTGACGCCGCCAGCGGGTGTCGGCGATCCGCTCGCGCAGGCTCCTGGACTCGTCGGCGCCGGAGCGGGAGGACCGCTCCTCGCGGGTTCCGCGGCGCCGTTTCGACGCTGCGACGGTCTTCTGATCGCTCAGCTGGTCACCTGCCCGGTCGCGACGACCTCCGTCGGGAGCGACGGAGCCTTCCGACCGGGTTCGAGGCTGATGCCGTAGATGCCGTGCTGGTCGAATCCGGTCGACCCGGAGCCTACGGTTTTCAGGCCGACCCGTGGGCTGGTCACGTCGAAGGTGGCGAGCGCTTCGGCGTTGCCGTCGTCCATGCTCCAGAGCACGTAGGTGTTGGACCGGGGGTCGTTGGCGGCGAGCCCCTGCATGATCAGGTCCACCTCGTCGGCGCGGGCGACCACCGTCGCCACCGGCTTCCCGTCCGGAGCCGTCAGCGGAGCGATCGTCGCGCGGCCCGGGCTGAGCAGACCGTCCATGACCGCACTCTGCTCCGCGACGGTCGCCTGCAGCTTCTCCTGCTGGGAGCTCAGGACGACGTTCCACACGCCCAGCCCGACGATCGCCGCCACGGCCGCGGCCACCAGTCCGACGGGCACCAGCCGGCGCCAGCCGGACGTCGGCTCGGCCGTGCGCCGGGGTCCGGGCACGCGGGCCGGCAGCGGGGAGGGCACGGCCGTCACCTCGGGGGCGGGTTCCGGCTGCTGCTCGGTCCCGGCCACGGCGTCGCGGATCCGCAGCCGCAGCCCCTCCGACGGTTCCGGCTGGGGGAGGTCGGTGGCCAGCACGGCCATCACCTCCTCGGTCTCGGCCACGGTCGCCGCACAGCGCGCGCAGCCGGCCAGGTGTCCGACGAAGACGGACTCGTCCTCCGGTTCGAGCGCACGCAGCGCCCAGCCGACGGCGAGCTCGTCGAAGCGCGCGTGGTCCACGGGGGTCTGATCGGCGGTCATCGTCCGGCCTCCGGAGCCACGGAGGGACCGAGTGCGCCGCCGGCCACCTCGGCGACGGCGCCACCGAGCTCCTGCTTCAGCCGCCGCATCCCGGACAGCATCCGGGTCTTCACGGTGCCCAGGGGTGTGCCGGTCAGCGCGGCGACCTCGCGCTGCGTGTAGCCGCCGTAATAGGCCAGGGTCAGCGCCTCCCGCTGGGGCGCCGACAGGCCACCGAGCGCCGTCCGTACTCGTTCGGAGACCACGCGGGCCCACACGTCGTCGTCCACGTCGCGCGCGGCGATCGGCTCGTCCAGGACCCGCTCCTCCTCCGCCAGCGCCCGACGGCGCCGCTGGCTCTCCTCACGGCGCACCGCGTCGACCGCCTTGTGGTGCACCATCGCGAGCAGCCAGGACGCGACACTGCCGCGCCCGCGCTCGTAGGCCGACGGGTCGCGCCACACGCTGAGGAAGACCTCCTGGAGGACGTCCTCGGCCAGCACGTCGTCGGCCAGGATCCGGCGGGCCAGCGCGAAGGCCGGACGGCGGAACCGCTCGTACAGCCCGTCGACCGCCGTCTGATCGCCCGACCGAATGCGACGCAGCAGGTCGGCGTCCCGCTCGGCGTCCTCGGGACGCCGCGCGGGGGTGCTCACGGCTCCCATCGTCACACGCATCGTTCGCAACACGTGCCGCCCACGGTTCATCCGCACCTAAATCGGGCATGTGAACCCTCGACGGGGACCCGTCCGTGTGGCGGGTGAGACAGATGTGAAGGAAGTGCAATGCGACGTCACTCCGAGACCCGATGGTCGTTGACCTGACATGAGCAGCCGATGGACTCCCGGGTACTCCTCCCCCATCACCCTGCAGCTGGTCGGGCCTCAGTCGTGGACCGAGGTGCCTGCCCTGCTGTGCTACGACGCGGCGGACCCGTTCGCCGTCCGGATCGCCTTCGGTGATGTCGGTGACGAGAACGGCGTCGTCGACCTCGAGGACGGCGGGATCGCCTGGCTGCTCAGCCGCGAACTCCTGCAGGCCGGTCTCGAGAGCCCCGCCGGCGACGGTGACGTGCGCCTGTGGCCGGCCCACGCCGCCACCGACGTGCTCTTCCTGCACCTGCGCGCACCGTCGGGCGAGGCGCTGTTCGAGCTCTCCCGGGCCACCGTCGCGGCGTTCCTGCGCCAGACCGAGACGCTGGTCCCCACGGGCACCGAGAGCGCGCTGCTCGACCTCGACGACGAGCTCCACGTGCTGCTGTCGAACGGTGGGGCGGACCCGACAGGGCGCTGACCTGCGGAAACGGTCCGGCGTGCGCCCCTCGGCGGCGGGTGCCCGACCCCCCTGCTTGGAGGCCTCCAGGGCGTCGGTTAGAGTTCTCCACGCAACGCGGACGTGGCTCAGCTGGTAGAGCATCACCTTGCCAAGGTGAGGGTCGCGGGTTCGAATCCCGTCGTCCGCTCGGAACCTCGGGCGCTGATCGAGAGATCGGCGCCCGCGTGCGGTGGAGTGGCCGAGAGGCGAGGCAACGGCCTGCAAAGCCGTCTACACGGGTTCAAATCCCGTCTCCACCTCGGCTCCGCGGAGCACGAGCGCGGAGGAGGGACCGGCCACCCGGCCGGAGAAAGGGCGATTGGCGCAGCGGTAGCGCGCTTCCCTGACACGGAAGAGGTCACTGGTTCGATCCCAGTATCGCCCACTCACCACGAAGCCCCGGTCCGCTCGGAGACGAGCGACCGGGGCTTCGTCGTCGCCGGGATCAGCCGGCCGCGTCCGGTAGTGCGCGCCATGCGATGACTGCGTCGCCGTCGACGGTGGTCGGCTCGAAACCCAGCGCGGCGAGCAAGGCCAGGGCGCGATGGTTGCCGACGGTGGTGTCGGCCCGCACGGCCGCCATCCCCCGATCGGCTGCATTTTCCAGGACCGCCGCCAGGGCGGCCCGGCCCACGCCACGGCCGCGGACGGACCGGGTCAGCCACAGCCCGACCTCCGCCGACCGCGATCCGCCGATGCGCTTGAGCCGGATCGCGCCGACGACCTGCCCGTCGGCGACGACGGCCCACGTCATCTCCGCGTCGTCCCCAGCGAGGTCCGGGGATCGCGTGCGGTGGAAGGTCCTGAGCCACTCGGCGCGTTCGGGCGTCCATTCGTCCCCCGGCGTCACCGGCGGGGTGACCTCGCCGGCCGCCGCGTCGCCGAGGGCGGCGCCGACCAACTGCTCGAGCAGGGCGCCGTCCACCCGCCGGAGTTCGACCTCCCGGCGCGACTCAGGGTCCGACGTCTCAGCGTCCGACATGGGCCTGCGCCGTCATCCGCGCCCCTGGCTCCTCCGCGCCCAGGCCGCCCTGGACGAGCCGGAGCCCTAGGGGACGACGACCAACCGGCCAGCCACCGTGCCGGCCTTCAGGTCGGCGAGCGCCTTGGCGGCTTCCTCCAACGGACGCGCCTCGGCCTCTACCCGGACTTTTCCGGCTGCCGCGATGTCGAGCACCTCGCGCATCATCGCGCGCGTGCCGAGCAGGGAGCCGACCACCTTCTGCTCGAGCGCGAAAGGGAAGTCGCGGACCGTCGCGTTGACCCCGAGCACCAGCGTGCCGCCCGGCTTCAGCGAGGCGAGCGCGTCGGACACGACGTCGTCCGAGGGGGCGAACACCAGAGCGGCGTCCACGCCACCGAGCCGCTGGATCTGGGCGGCGGCGTCTCCGCGCGAGCTGTCGACCAGGCGGTCGGCGCCCAGGTCCCGGGCCAGGTCGAGCCGGACGCTGCCGCGACTCACCGCCAGGCACTCCGCCCCCGTCAGCGCAGCGAACTGCAAGGCGACGTGCCCGACGCCGCCGACGCCGAAGACGGCGACGCTCTTGCCCGGACCGAGATCGGCCTTCTGGACAGAGCCGTAGCCGGTGATGCCGGGACAGAACAGCGGCGCTGCCGTCACCTCGTCCAGGCCGTCGGGAATCGCGTATGTGTGGGCGGCCGTGGCGAGCATGTACTCGGCGTAGCCACCGTCCACCGTCTCACCGGTGATCTGCTTGGTCTGGCACAGCTCGTCCACGCCGTCGCGACAGAACTCGCACGTCCCACAGGTGGACCACAGGGGCATGACACCGACCAGATCACCCTGCGCGAACTCACTCGTCCCGCTCCCCGTGGCCACGACCCGGCCGAGCACCTCGTGGCCGGGCGTGATGGGGGTGAAGCTGGGACATGCGGGCAGCCAGTCGCCCTCCACCATGTGCAGGTTGGAGCGACAGACGCCGCAGGAAGTCACCTTGATGAGCAACTGCCCGGGTCCCGGGTCCGGGACCTCGACATCCATCAGCGTCAGCGGCTGCCCGTCCAATGGGCCGGGGTCGGTCAGCTTCACAGCTCTCACGGTGTCGTCCTCACGTCGTCGGGAGCGCCCTCAGACGTTGTGGGCGCTGAGGCGGTGCATGGAGTCGCGCAGGGGGGCGTACAACGAGGTGAAGATGCCGAACAGCTCGTCGTACAGCGCCGCCGACTCGGCGCGCGGCTCGACCCTATAGGAGGGCGGATTCCACGCCGCGACGTCGATCCCGGCCGCCGACGCCGCCATGCGGGCGTCGCCATACGCGGCGCCGACGGTCAGCGCCGGCACGTCCTGCGGCGCCTGGCAGATATCGGTGACGATCTGCAGCCAGAGGCGACTCTGGGCGCCACCACCGACGGCGACGAGCCGCTGCGGTGCTGCCCCCAGTTCCGCCATCTTCTCGATGTTGTGCCGGATGCCGAATCCGACGCTCTCGAGCGCCGAGCGGGCGAGGTCCGCCCGCGTGTGCCGCAGTCCCAGCCCGATCCAGGCGCCCCGGGCGATCGGGTCCTCGAACGGTGTCCGCTCCCCGGACAGATAGGGCAGCAGCACCAGCCCGTGACTGCCGGGCGGTGACTGCTCCGCCTCCAGGACGAGTTCCCCGACGGTGCGGCCGACCTGCTCGGCGAGCCAGGCCGTCACCAGACCACCGGTGGACATGCCGGCGGCGAGCGCGCGCTGGTCGCGTCGCAGACCACCGACCGCCCACAGGGGGTGCGCAGGCAGAAAACCCTCGATGAGCTGGATCATGAAAAGGGTCGAGCCGTACATGACCATCATGTCGCCGGCGCTCTCCACCCCGACGCTGTAGCTCTCCGCGAGCGCGTCCACGGTGCCGGCGAGGACCGGGACCCCGACCGGGAGGCCTGTCAGTTCGGCGCCGCGGGCGTGCAGCGTCCCGATGGTCTCGAGTGGGTCCGCCAGCCGAGGGCGCTCGATCGCATCCGATCCGGGGACGCTGTCCCATCCGGTGTCCCACCACTCGCCCGTCGTGATGTCGTAGAGCGGGTCCGCGCCGCTGGCGGTGTACCGGTCGAAGACGTATTCACCGGTGAGCCGGTGGACCGCGTACGACGGCGCGCAGAAGATCTTGCGGGTCGCTCGCCACACCTCCGGCTCGTGGTCGTGCACCCAGGTCAGCTTCGGCCCGACGGACTGGCTGGACAGCAGGTTGCCGCAGTGCGCCATCAGCGCCTCCTGGCCCAGCTGCTGATTGGCGGCGGCGATCTGGGTCCGGGCGCGGGTGTCGATGCCGTAGAGGATCCCCGGGCGCAGCGGGGCACCGACCGCATCCGCCGGGACGATCGCCGGCCCGATGCCGCTGAACGCCACGCCGCCGACATCAGTGGGAGACAAGGCGAACTCATGACTCACCTGATGCAGGAGATCCCGGATCAGCGTGACCGGTTCGTCGAGCCACACCTCCTCCACGGCGTGCTCGAAGTACCCAGGTGCGGGGGACGACGTGCGGTGGTCGTGGCGTGCGGTGGCGAGGACCCGCCCGGTCTCGTCGACGGCGACCGCCTTGCTGCTACCGGTGCCGACGTCAACGCCGAGAAAGATCATGTAGCTCCGCTCCAGGGACCGTGCCGTCACCGTGGGTGAGGGGTACGCGGATCATAGGGATCGGATAGTGGGCCGCCACGATGGGATCCAGGCCCGTGTCTGTGATGCCGAGGGTGAACTCGGTGAGGTCGCACACCTTGATGAGCAGCGTGCGCTCGAACTTCGAGCTGTCGGCGACGAGGTAGCGCGCCCGGGCGCTCTCCAGCATGGCCCGCTTGACGGCAACCTCCTCGCTGCTGGCGTTGGTCACGCTGTGGGCGTTCACCGCGTCCGCGGACAGCACGGCGACGTCCACGCTCAGTTCCTGGATCTGCCGGATGCTGTCAGGACCCGACAGCGTGTAGACCGACGGCAGCCGCTCTCCCCCGATGACCATGAGGCGCGAGGAGGGGTGGTCAGCGACCTCATTGGCGATGCGGATGTCGTCGGTGACGATGGTCAGGCCGATATGGAGCCGCAGCGCCTTTGCGACCTCCAGGTTGGTCGATCCGCTGTCGAGCAACACCGACTGTCCTTGGCCGATGCGGTGGGCCACCCCCAGTGCGATGGCCTGCTTCTGCCGGTGACGCTCGCTCACCTTGGCGGCGTAGGGCAGCTCTGCCGTGGCGGCCACGGCCTGCACGCTCCCGTGCCGGCGCTCGACGACCCCGCGCTGCTCCATCACCTCCAGGTGCCGGCGGATCGTCGAGGGGGTCACCTCGAACTCCGCGGCAAGGTCCACAACCGTGCTGAAGCCCCGCTGCTGGATCCAGCGAAGGAGCTCAGGCCGGTTGATGCGCGTCATCCGCAGAAACTAGCGCGCGATTCATCCCCGCGCGTTTCTAGTGCGCGGATCTCGCACGAACGTGCGCGATCCGGACACGTCTCGGTCACATTCGAGCAACTGGGATAGGAGGAATCGCGCAGTCTTCGTATCTTTCGCCGAGGGGCCAGACGGCCACATCATCTGAAGGAGTCTCCATGAAGGCTTTTCTCACCGGGGCCACGGCGGCCGCTGCCTGCCTCGCCCTCGCGGCGTGCGGCAGCACCGCTGACACCTCCGGCGGCTCGGCTTCGAGCGGCTCGAAGAGTGCCAAGGACATGACCATGGTCACCGTCGTCAAGATCTCGGGCGTGGGCTGGTTCGACCGGATGGAGGAAGGCGTCAAGGAGTTCGCCGCCAAGACCGGGGTCGACGCTCGGCAGGAAGGCGCCGACGACGCCACCCCGGAGAAGCAGGTGCAGATCATCGAGAGCCTGCTCCCCCAGCACCCGACCGCGATCACCATGGTCCCCAACTCCCCGGAGTCCCTCGAGAACGTGGCCCAGAAGGCGCGGTCCCAGGGCATCGTGGTCATCAGCCACGAAGCGGCGGGCATGAAGAACGTCGACGCCGACATCGAGGCCTTCGACAACAAGGCCTACGGCGCCCAGATGATGGACAACCTGGCCAAGTGCATGGGCGGCAAGGGCCAGTACGTGGCCATGGTCGGGCACCTGACCGCGAAGACCCACATGGACTGGGTCCAGGGTGCGCTCGACGAGGCCAAGGCGAAGTACCCGGGCGTCCAGCGCGTCGAAGACCCGATCGAGTCCAAGGAGGACGAGAACGTCGCCTACCAGAACGCCAAGTCGATCCTGCAGAAGTACCCGGACATCACCGGCTTCGAGGGCTCTGCCGGCACCGATGTCGCCGGCATCGCGCGCGCGGTGCAGGAGGCCGGCCTGCAGGACAAGACCTGCGTGATGGGGACCTCGATCCCGTCCGTGGCGAAGAAGTACCTCGCCGACGGCAGCATCGACAAGATCTTCTTCTGGGACCCGGCTCTCGCCGGTGAGGCCCAGCTCGCCGCGGCGAAGCTGATCGCCGACGGCAAGAAGATCAAGGAGGGCACGGACCTCGGGGTGCCGGGTTACAACTCCCTGAAGCCGATCGCCGGGACCACCAACGCGTTCGCCGGTGACGCCGCCGTGGTGGTGGACAAGGACAACGCCGACAAGTACAAGTTCTGACCCAGTCGGCGCGGAAGGGGCACCGGACGACGTCCGGTGCCCCTTCCTCCAGGCATCAGGAGAAGCCGTGTCCTCCCAGCTCACCGCCGGCGAACGCTCGGGCGGCGCTCCGCCGGCGCCCGTCCTCGTGGCACGCAACATCATCAAGACCTACGGCGGTGTCCGCGCCCTCGACGACGTGACGTTCGAGGTCCGCAGCGGCCACGTCCACTGCCTGGCCGGCGAGAACGGCTGCGGGAAGTCAACGCTGATCAAGATCGTCAGCGGCGCGGAGCGACCCGACTCCGGCACGATCGTCATCGACGGCAAGGAGTACGGCCACCTCACGCCGGCCGAGGCCATCCGTGCCGGCGTCCAGGTGATCTACCAGGACTTCTCGCTCTTCCCGAACCTGACCGTGGCCGAGAACATCGTGCTGACCGAGCAGGTCGCGGAGCGCAAGCGGGTGTTCTCGGCGGCCGCGACCAGGCCCGCCGCCCAGGCGATCGTCGACGAGCTCGGCCTCGACATCGACCTCGATGCCCGTGTCGAGTCGCTCTCGGTCGCGAACCGGCAGCTCACCGCCATCTGCCGCGCGCTGATCAGCGACGCCAAGGTCATCTTCATGGATGAACCCACCACCGCGCTGACGCGCACCGAGGTGTCCGCGCTCTTCGCGCTCGTGGCGAGACTCCGCGAGCGGGGCGTGGCCCTGGTGTTCGTCACGCACAAGCTCGAGGAGGCCCTGGAGGTCTCGCAGGACCTGACCGTGCTGCGCAGCGGCCGGATCGTCGTCACCGGCGATGCCGCGAACTTCGATCGGCAGTCGGTCAGCCGGCACATGACGGGTCGCGACGTCGTGGAGACGCGACACCTCAGCGACTACGACGAGGCTGCGGCACCCCGGCTGCTGGTGGAGGGGTTGACGCTGGCCGGCGCGTTCCGCGACGTCTCCTTCGAGGTGCGCCCCGGCGAGGTCCTCGGGATCACCGGTCTGCTCGGCTCAGGACGCTCGGAGATCGTCGAAGCCCTCTTCGGCATCCACCCCGCGACGAGCGGGACGGTCCGGGTCGACGGCTCGCCGGTGCGGATCCGCTCGATCACCGACGCCATCCAGGCGGGCTTCGGGTACGTGCCGTCCGACCGCCTGACCGAGGGCCTGTTCCTCGAGAAGAGCATCGCGGAGAACACGATCTCCGCCAGCCTCGACCGCCACCGCACGTGGGGCGTCTTCACCGACCGTAGAAAGGTGCGAGCGACCATCAGGCGGTTCTTCGACGCGCTGCGCATCAAGGCCCCCGACGTCTCGGCGCCGGTGCGCAGCCTCTCGGGAGGGAACGCCCAACGCGTGGTGCTGGCGAAGTGGCTGGCCAACGACCCCAAGATCCTCATGCTGAACGGGCCCACCGTCGGAGTGGACGTCGGCTCGAAGGAGGAGATCCTGGCGATCCTGCGCGCGCAGGCCTCCCGCGGCATGTCGATCGTCGTCGTGTCCGACGACGTCCCCGAGCTCGCCGCGGTCTGTCACCGGGTACTGGTGGTCCGCCGGGGTCGCATCGTCAGAGAGCTGGGCGGCGACCGCGTGGACGTCCCGGCGATCGAGAGCGAGCTGGCGGCATGAGCCGCCCGACCCTCGCCCGGGTGAGAGGCGCCAACAACGAGGGCCTGGTCGTGCTGGTGCTGGTCGCCCTCAGCGTCGCGATGACGATCCTGAACCCGGAGTTCCTGAGCCTCAACAACCTGTTCTCGGTCGTCCGCAGCTCGCTGGTCCCGACGGTCCTCGCGCTCGGTGTGCTCATGGTGATCATCGCCGGGGGCATCGACGTCTCGTTCACGGCGATCGCGATCTTCGCCGCGTACAGCACGGTGCTCTGGGTCGGCCAGGACAGCGTCGGCCTGGTCGTCCTGCTGCCGATCGCGTGCGCCATCGGCGCGCTCCTGGGTCTCGTCAACGGCGTCGTCATCTCGAAGCTGCGGCTCCCGACCCTGATCGTCACGCTCGGCACCAGCACCATGTTCAAGGGTGTGCTGATCGCCTTCGTGGGCGCGAAGTACATCGCCGACCTACCCCGGGCGATGGCCGGGCTGGGCAACGCCAACCTCCTCTCGATCGCGTCGGGCAAGGAGGTGGCGAACCTGCACATCTTCGTGGTGCCGGTCGCGCTGCTGTGCCTGCTGGTGTGGTGGGTGCTCAGCCGGACGATGTGGGGCCGCAGCCTCTATGCCTACGGCGGCGACCCCGAGGCCGCCCGGCGCGCCGGCTTCAGCGTGGTCCGCGCGCAGGTCCTGCTCTACACGGCGGTGGGGGTCCTCGCTGCCATCGGCGGCCTCATGCACGTGACGCTCTCCCGCAACGCCAACCCGCAGGACCTCGTCGGTAGCGAACTGGACATCATCGCGGCCGTGGTGCTGGGTGGAGCCTCGATCTTCGGAGGACGCGGGTCGGTGCTCGGGACCGTCCTCGGCGTCTTCCTCATCCACCTGATCCAGAACAGCCTGATCCTCGCGGGCATCCCGAGCGTGTGGCAGCGGACGGCCGTCGGCGCGATCCTGCTGGTCGGGGTGTCGGTCCAGGCGCTGAGCGCGAAGCGCAGCTCGAGGAAGGTCTTCGCCTACGCCGATGAGGAGCAGGTCGCCGCATGAGCATCAGTGACCACCAAGCGGAGCATGCAGCCCCCCCGCTCGAGGACCTGAACCACCGGACCGACAGCGCCACGAGGTCGTTGGTCTCGCGGGTGCACCTGGAGCACGGAATGCTCCGGATGCTCGTCCTCACCGTCGCGGCCTTCGCCGTCTTCACGGTGCTGAACCCGTCGGTGTTCCTCGACCCGCTCAACATCACCAACATGGCGGTTGCCGCGCCCGAGGTGGGTCTGCTGGCCATCGCGGTGATGCTGGCGATGCTGACCGGCGGCATCGACCTGTCCGTGGTCGCCATCGCGAACGGCACGGCGATCACGATCGCCGGCCTCAGCGCGCACCACCCCCACGTCGGTGGGGCCGGGACACTCCTGATCGTCGTCGCCGGATTCCTCGTGGGCCTGCTGGGCGGTGTGATCAACGGGCTGCTCATCAGTCGGGTCGGCATCACGCCGATCCTGGCCACGCTGGGGACGATGCAGGTCTTCAACGGGCTCGCCATCGTCTACACCGGCGGCAAGACGCTCTACGGCGTCCCGGCGCAGCTGACGACGTTCGGCCAGGGCACCGTCGCCCGGGTGCCGCTGCTGTTCCTCGTCTTCCTGCTCACGGCGGTCGCCGTCGCGATCGTGCTCAACCGGACGCCGCTGGGGTTCAAGCTGATGCTCCAGGGGGCGAACGGCACCGCGGCCCGGTACTCCGGCATCCGGCCCACCCGTGTCCTGATGGCCACCTACCTCATGTCCGGCGCCCTGTCCGCCCTCGCGGGCATCCTCATCGTCGCCCGCAACCCGACCGCCAGCGCCGACTACGGCTCCTCCTACGTCCTGCTCGTGATCGTGATCGCGATCCTCGGCGGCACCAACCCCAGTGGCGGATTCGGGACCGTGGCCGGCGTGGTGCTGGCGACCGTCACGCTCCAGATCGTGCAGACCGGCTTCAACATCATGAGGCTCTCGAACTACGAGTACGCGATCGCGCAGGGACTGATCCTCATCGTCACCCTGGTGATCGACCAGATGAGCCGCAGACGCCAGGCCACCCGACCACGGAAGCCCAGCCCGCAGGAGGCAGCGCAGTGAAGAAGATCATCAACGATCCCGAGCGGTTCGTGGACGAGATGGTGGACGGGCTCCTGCTCGCCCACCCGGAGTCCCTGAAGGCCCCGACCGAGGACCGACGCGTTCTCGTGCGGGCCGACGCGCCGGTGCAGGGGCACGTCGGCATCGTGACCGGCGGCGGTTCCGGGCACCTGCCGCTGTTCAAGGGCTACGTCGGTCACGGCCTGTGCACGGGGGTGGCGATCGGCAACGTCTTCTCCTCCCCCTCCTCCGAGCAGTGCTTCGCGGCCACGCAGGCGGCGGACGGTGGCGCCGGAGTGCTCTACCTGTACGGGAACTACGGCGGCGACGTCCTGAACTTCGACCTCGCCGCGGACCTCGCCGAGCTCGAGGGCATCGAGACCCGCACCGTCCTGGGCGCCGACGACGTGGCGAGCCAGCCGAAGGACCGCCGCCAGGACCGCCGCGGCGTGGCGGGCATCTTCTTCGCCTACAAGTGCGCCGGGGCCGCAGCCGAGCGCGGGGACGACCTCGACTCGGTGGCGCGGGTCGCCCAGGACGCGGTCGACCACACGGCGACGATGGGGATCGGGCTGTCCCCCACCATCCTGCCGACGGCCGGGAAGCCGACCTTCGAACTGCCGGACGGGGAGATGGAGATCGGCATCGGCATCCATGGCGAGCCCGGGATCCACCGCGGCCCGCTGGAGGGCGCCGACGAGATCGCCGCCCGCCTGACGACGCCGCTGGTCGAGGACCTGGGTCTGGGCCGCGGTGACCGCGTGGCCGTGCTCGTCAACGGGCTGGGGGCGACACCGCTGGAGGAGCTCTACGTGCTGTACCGCCGGGTCCGCCAGCTGCTCGACGACGCCGGGGTCACGGTCGAGCGCAGCTACGTGGGCGAGTTCGCGACCAGCCTGGAGATGGCGGGCGCCTCCGTGTCGCTGTTCCAGCTCGACGACGACCGCCTGGCCCTGCTCGACGCCCCGGCGCACTCGCCGTTCTTCCGGGAAGGTGCTCGGCCGTGAACGCCATGCAGCTGAAGCAGCTGATCACCACGACCATGACCGGCATGCAGTCGCACGCCGAGGAGCTCCGCGGCCTCGATGCCGCCCTCGGCGACGGGGATCTCGGCGTGACGGTGTCCTCCGGCGCCAAGGCGGTGATCGCGGCCCTGGAGCAGGTGCCCGACACCGCGACGCCCGCCGACGTGGCGAAGAGCTGCGCTCGGGCGTTCGCGAGCGCGAACCCCTCCACCATGGCCGCCCTGGTCGCCGGAGCGCTGCTGGCCGGCTCCAAGCTGTGGGAGCGGGAGGACGTCACGTTCGGCGACGCGATCGCCTTCGCCGACGCCGCCGTCAACAGCATCGGGACCCGCGGGAAGTCGAAGGTCGGCGACAAGACGATCCTCGACGCGATGGTGCCCGCGGTCGAGGCGCTCAAGCGCTCGGGCGGTGCCGCGGACGGCCTGCCGGCCGCCATCGAGGCCGCCCGGCGCGGGGTGGAGGAGAGTGCCTTGCTGCAGTCCCAGCGCGGGCGCGCGGCCTGGCTGCAGGAGCGCAGTGTGGGCCTGGTGGACCCGGGAGCGACCGCCTTCCTTCGGTTCCTCGAGGAGCTCGAGGCCGCGACCGCCCAGCGCTCGCAGCTCCCCCATGAGGTTTCCTGAGTCGGAGGCTGCCCCGCCGCCTCAGGCAACCACGGGCCGACCCGCCCGGATGATGTCGACCTCACCGACGGACAGGTGACCGGAGGGAACCCTCAGGTCCTTGACGATGTCCCAGTGCAGGGCCGACTCGTTCACGCCTCCGCACTCCGGGTAGGCGCGGCCCAGGGCGATGTGCACGGTGCCGAGGATCTTCTCGTCGATGAGCAGGTCACCTGTCATGGTCTGCACGCTGGGGTTCAGACCGATGCCCAGTTCGCCGACCCGGCCGGCGCCGGCGTCCATGGTGAGCAGCTTGCGCGCGAGCTCGGCACCCTCCGTGGCGTCGACCCGGCTCACCAGGCCGGCGGTGAACTCGAGCCGGAGGTCGGCGATCGCGGCGCCGGCGAACCAGAAGCGGCCGGGGAAGGTGATGTGCCCTTCGACGGCCGACTCGATCGGCGCGGTCGCCAGTTCACCGTCCGGGAAGTTGTTCTCACCGGCGAAGACGACCCACGTCCGGCTGCCGACGGGCAGCCGCAGATCCGTGTCGTCGCTGCGGATCAGGGCGACCTCCTCCGGCGCGAGCCGGTCCGCCAGCTTCTGCCAGCCCTCCCGGTGGCCGGCCCAGTCGGCCAGGCAGCCGTCGAAGAACTCGCGCAGGAGGGTGTCGTGGTCGGCGCCGATCATCGCCGACCACGCCGGGGTCGGCACGCGGACCAGCGCCCACCGCGTGTGCTGCCAGCGGAGCGTGGACACCCGTCCCTTCCCCTGCCGCTGGGCGGTCAGCCGGTCGGGATCGGCCGGCTCGTCGACCGGCGGCACCATGCCGCGGAACGACACGTGCACGTCCGCCCACTCCATGGACCACGCCTCCAGCGGATCAGGCGCCGCGAGGACGTCGAGGGAGGCGTGGCGCAGTGCGTGACGGTCGAAGCGCTCGTCGGAGAGGACCACCTGGGGCAGTGCGCCCCGGCGGTAGCACTCGGCGACGAAGGCGTCGGCCGCGGGCAGCGCCTCCTCCGAGGTGAGGAAGATCGACACCCGGGCGCCGGTCGTGACCTTCGTGCCCTCCGCGACGCGGACCGCCAGCTCGTCCCAGCGGTCGACACCGGTCACGGGGCGAGCTCCTTCCGCAGCGCCTCCACCTCGGTCATGAGCCGGCGGACGCGGGCAGGGTCCACGGTGTTCTCGAACTTGCCGTCCCGCTTGAAGAACGTGCCCACGATCGCGGCGTCGGCGATGCTGAGCTGCTCGCGGACGTTGTCGGCGTTGACCCCCGTGTTGACGACGACCGCGGTGTCGACCGCGATGTCCTTGACCACCTTGAGCATGCTGGTGTCCGTCGGCGCACCGGCGGTGAGACCGGAGATGCACAGCCCGTCCGGCAGGCAGTTGAAGATCGTCGACTTCGCGATGCTGGCCAGGTCGCGCGGAGCGAGGTAGGCGGCCGCCTCCGGGACGATGTTGAACAGCAGCCGGACGTCCTGCCCGTCCACCGCCCGGCGGTGCCGGGCCGAGGCCCCCACGTTCGTGTTCCAGACGCCGAAGTCCGACGCGTAGGCGCCGGTGAAGATCTCGCGGACGAACCGGGCGCCGGTGGCGACCGCCAGGTCGATGGAGGCGGTCCCGTCCCACAGGACGTTCACGCCGAACGGAACCGTGATCTCGCCGCGCAGCTCACCGATGATCCGCGCCATCGTGATGGCCGTGATCGGCTCGGTCTTCGTGAGGTAGGGCAGGCTGAACTCGTTGGAGATCAGGACGCCGTCGACGCCGCCCTCCTGCAGGTGACGCAGCTCCGTGCGGGCATGGTCCAGGACGGCGTCCAGGCCCTGCCCGGCGTCGTAGCCCGGGTCGCCGGGCAACGCCATCAGGTGGCACATGCCGATGACGGGCTTCTGCACGTGGAAGACGTCGTGGAGCCAGTTGGTCATGGTCGGTTCTCCTTCGGGGTGGTGATGAGGACCTCGACGCCCGATCGGTCAAGGCGTCGGGACAGTTCGGCAGGCGGCGCGGAATCGGTGATCAATCTGGTGATCGCGTCCAGGTCGCAGACGAAGGCGGCCTCCTTCTGCTCGAACTTGCTGGCGTCGCAGAGGAGGACCACCTCCTCGGCGCGTTCGATGAAGGCCCGCTTCGTGTAGGCGTCCTCGACCGAGTAGTCGGTCACGCCCCGGCCGATCGCGGCCGCACCCAGGAACACCTGGTCGAGGGGGCGGTCCAGAGCGCTGGCGTAGGCCGCAGGACCGACGACCGACAGCTCGGCCGGCCGGATCCGCCCCGCGAGGACGTGCACCGTGTGGCGGTGGGCGATCTGGGTGGCGACCACCAGCGACGAGGTGACGACGGTCAGCTCCTCCGTCATCGCCAGCATCTCGCTGAACGCGAGCGTGGTGGTGCCCGTGTCGATCGCGATGGTGGAGCCGGAGCGCACGAGACCAGCTGCGGCACGTGCGATGGCGTTCTTTGCCGCGGCCTGGACGGTGGACCTGCTGAGGAACGACGGCTCCAGGGTCACCGCGGAGCGCTCGACCAGACGAACGCCGCCGCGGGTGCGGCTGATCGTGCCGGCGACCTCCAGCTCGTCGGCGTCGCGTCGAATGGTGAGGGCGCTGACCCCGATCAGCCTGGCCAGGTCGCTCACCGACGCGAAGCCGCCGGAGCTGCGGGTCAGATCGACGATCGCGCGCCGTCGCTGGTCCGCTCGCATCGGGATTGTTCCTTATCGTTCAACGATGTTCCTTACCGTTCAAACGATATTGAAGCAGACCAACCGGGCGGTTGCCTAGCCAGGCGGCCGGAGGGGAACGGTTCCACGAGCATGTCGTGGAGCCTCAGCCGCGACGGCCGCCACCAGCCGTCAGGCCAGCGGAACATGTCGCGGCGCTTTCCCGCTGCGATCCACAAGGGTTCACACCCCTGGGGGTGTCCGCCACAACGGCCGAGACCATCCACCCGAGGAGGTCCTCGGCGACCGCCAGGAGCTGTACGGGGCTCGGACGTCACGCCGTCCGGGACTGGACGTGCTCGACCCAGAAGCGCGCGACCTGCACCGCCAGCTGCTCCGGGGTGCCGCTGTTGTCCAGGACGACGTCGGCGACGGCCCGCCGCTGCTCGTCCGTGGCCTGCGCCGCCATCCGCGCCCGCGCGTCCTCCGCGGTGAGCCCGCGCTGGACGAGCCGGGCCACCCGGGTGTCCGGATCGGCCTCGACGACGAGCACGAGGTCGTAGGAGGACGCCTGACCGGTCTCCACGAGAAGGGGCACGTCGTGGACGACGACGGCGCCCGGTGGCGCGGCGGCCTCGACCTCGGCGGCCCGTGCTCGCACCAGCGGATGGACGATCCCGTCCAGACGGCGCCGGGCCTCGGGGTCGCCGAAGACGATGCCCGCCAGCGCCGGACGCTCCAGGGAGCCGTCGGCGGCGACCACGCCGGGACCGAAGGCCTCGACGATCGCGGCCAGCCCCGGCGTACCCCGCTCGACCACCTCCCTGGCGATGAGGTCGGCGTCGACGATGACCGCCCCGCGGCCGGCCAGGAGCCGGGACACGGTGCTCTTCCCCGACCCGATCCCGCCGGTCAGTCCGATGCGCAGCACGCCCGGACAGTAGCGACCGCGACCCCGCTGGAGCGCCGGACCCGGAAGGTCACGGGCGCATAACAGCCGTCCATCCCGTCCGGCGCGTCGCTCCAGTCACACCAGTAACAGTCCATAACGTCTCCCCTGGCGATCTTCCCCGCCGAGAGAGGCAGAACCCGATCATGTCCCGACCCATGCACGCCGGCCGTCACCGTGTCGGCACGGCCGCCGGCGTCCGCTGCAGCGACATCCCCGCCGTCCGCGAGCGGATGCAGTTCCAGCGCCCGGCCCCCGCACGCAACTCGTTCATGCGCTGGCTGTTCCAGGCCCCCGCCGCGGGCCGGCACACGTGGAGCTTCCTGGCGGGCTCCGGCGGTCGGCCGCGCACCGCTTTCGCGATCATCCTCAGCCTGTAAGACGCAGAAAGGGCCCACGGACGTCGTCCGTGGGCCCTTTCGCATGCCCTCGACCCAGCGGTGAACCACAGAGGCCCAGAACCGTTTCGGTTCTGGGCCTCTGTGGTTCAGCGGTCTAGCTGAGGGTCACTCCCCGCCGGCGAGCTTGGCCCGCAGCGCGGCGAGAGCCTCGTCGCTGGCCAGCGTGCCACCCGTGCTGGCCGTGTCGGCGCCGCCGGCAGCGTCCTCGCTGGAGTAGCTGCCACCCGCGGCGGCCTCGGCGTCGGCCTCCTTGGCGGCCGCGATCTGCTTGCGGTGCGCCTCGAAGCGGGCCTGGGCGTCGGCGTAGGCCTTCTCCCACTCCTCGCGCTGGGCGTCGAAGCCCTCGCGCCATTCGCCGGTGTCGGAGTCGAAGCCCTCGGGGTAGAGGTAGTTGCCCTCGGCGTCGTAGGACGCGGCCATGCCGTAGGCGGCCGGGTCGAACTGCTCCTCGTCGCCGACGACGCCCTCGTTGGCCTGCTTGAGCGACAGCGAGATGCGGCGGCGGTCCAGGTCGATGTCGATGACCTTGACCAGGATCTCGTCGCCGACCTGCACGACCTGCTC
>Ga0308174_10000324_pt1 | contig 19901 bp, 26 predicted proteins | sample PhyPR2_FD_203894 | JGI IMG/M metagenome (GOLD analysis project Ga0308174, IMG submission 203894) | Soil microbial communities from UC Gill Tract Community Farm, Albany, California, United States - DLSLS.P.R2 | ecosystem: Environmental > Terrestrial > Soil > Agricultural land | place: USA... | reverse complement strand
CATCATCGCAGCCCATGTCTTCCCCTTCTCTCCGCGGCCAAAAACGCCGGCATCACGGATGCCGCAGCTCGCGCGAGAGGTGGTGAAGGCCCGCGCCGACCAACTGCGCCAAAGGGCAGCCGAACGCAGAAGCCGCTGGCTCGGTAGCCTCATCGGCAGCACGCAATCCGCGCTCGCCGAAGGTGACGGCAAGGGTCACACCGACAATTTCGCTCCCGTCGCCATCGATGGGAGCAAGCGCGGCGAGACTGGTCGCGCTCGAGTTGTCGGACGGGTCAACGACCATCTCACGGCTGTGTGGGCATGAGTTGGCTCGATCGCCTGCGCGGCGGGTTCCAGAAGACTGCCGACAAGGTTGCAGATAATCTGACGGGACTAACGAGCCGGGCAGCGCTCGACACGTCGACTCTCGACGATATCGAGGAAGCGCTGATCGCTTCCGACTTGGGACCGGAAGCATCGCACCGAATTCGCGAGGCGATCGCACGTCAAAAGTTCGAACGGCTTGACGAGCGGGGTCTGCGATCCATTCTCGCCGATGAAATAGAGAAGATCCTGCGGCCTGTCGCCAAGCCGCTCGAGATCACCGGCTTCCCCCGCCCCCACGTCATCCTCGTTATTGGCGTCAACGGCTCTGGAAAGACGACCACGATCGGAAAGCTCGGCAAGTGGCTCAAGGAGGAGGACTACGGGGTTCTCTTTGCCGCCGGCGATACCTTCCGCGCTGCCGCGATCGCTCAGCTCAATGTCTGGGGCGAACGCATCGGCGCGCCGGTCATCTCGGGCAAGGAGGGTGGCGACGCTGCCGGCATCGTCTTCGATGGCGTGAAGCAGGCTACCGCAACTGGTGAGGACGTGCTCATCGTCGACACTGCCGGTCGCCTGCAGAACAAGAGGCACCTGATGGAAGAGTTGGCGAAAATACGCCGCGTGCTCGGGCGCCTGAACCCCGAAGCTCCTCACGACATCCTGCTCGTGCTCGACGCAACAACCGGTCAGAACGCGCTTGCGCAGGTGGAAACCTTCCGCGACAGCGCAGGTGTGACGGGGCTGATCATGACCAAGCTCGACGGAACTGCGCGGGGCGGCGTGCTGGTCGCGGCGGCCGAGAAATTCGGGCTGCCTATTCATGCGATCGGTGTTGGCGAGAAAGCCGATGACTTGAGACCGTTCGATGCGCGCGCCGTTGCGCGAGCGATCGCCGGCCTTCCGCCCGAATGACCACGAAGTCTGAGCCGCAGGGCGGCGCGAAACTGCTGATCGACCTCGGCCCGCTGCTGGTCTTCTTCCTCGTGAACTTCCTCGCGCCTGTTCCGAACGTCATGAAGATCTTCGTCGCGACCGGCGCCTTCATGATCGCGATGGTCGCGGCCATGATCTTCTCGGCGATCCGCTATCACCGAATCTCGCCCTTGCTATGGTTCTCCGGCGTAATGGTCGTGCTTCTCGGTGGTCTGACGATCTGGCTGCACAACGAGGCCTTCATCAAGATGAAGCCCACGCTCTATTATGTACTGGTGGCCGGGCTTCTCACCTTTGGTCTCCTCACCGACCGGCCACTGCTTCAGCGGGTGCTCGGCTCGACCTACCCCGGCCTTGACGAGAACGGTTGGAAGAAGCTGACCCGCAACTGGGCGATCTTCTTCGGCTTCATGGCCGTTCTCAACGAGGCCGTGTGGCGCAACAGCTCCACGCAGTTCTGGATCGGCTTCAAGATCTGGGGTGCGCTGCCCCTCACCTTCCTCTTCGCCGCGGCGAACATCCCGATGCTTCTTCGCCACGGCCTGATGAAGGAAGACGCTGTACCCACGGAACCGGGACCTATCGAGTGAGCGATCCAGTGCTCTCCATTCGCGGCCTGCGCAAGGAATATGGGACCGGCGTCCAGGCGCTGAGATCGGTCGACCTCGACATCCAGCGCGGAGAGATTTTCGCGCTTCTGGGCCCGAATGGCGCCGGCAAGACGACCTTGATCAACATCATCTGCGGCATCGTCACGCCAACGAGCGGCGAGGTGCTGGTGGATGGCCGCAACTGGCAGTCGCACTATCGTTATGCCCGGGAGCGGATCGGCTTGGTCCCGCAGGAGCTGACTACGGAGGCGTTCGAACCGGTTCAGCGCACCGTGACCTTCTCGCGCGGGCTGTTCGGTAAACCGGCCAACCCCGGAAAAGTCGAGGAGCTGCTCAAGCGGCTGTCGCTGTGGGACAAACGCAAGACGATCATGATGCAGCTCTCCGGCGGCATGAAGCGCCGCGTGATGATTGCCAAGGCGCTGAGTCATGAGCCGGAAATCCTGTTCCTCGATGAGCCGACCGCAGGCGTCGACGTCGAGCTCCGCCGCGACATGTGGGACCTGGTGCGCAGCCTTCGCTCAGGCGGCACGACCATCATCCTGACGACCCATTATATCGAAGAAGCGGAGGAGATGGCTGACCGGGTTGGCGTGATCAGCCACGGCGAACTCATCGCCGTCGACGAAAAGCGCAAGCTGATGACCCAGCTCGGTAAAAAGACGCTCGACATCATGCTCGCTGATGCGCTCGCTTCCGTGCCGAGCGAGCTTTCCGAGTGGATTGTGCGGCTTCAGGACGAGGGCAACACCCTCTGCTATGAATTCGACAGCAACGCAGAACGTACGGGCATCGCCTCGTTGATGCGGCGCCTCACGGACCTCGGCATCCAGTACAAGGACCTCTCGACCCATCAATCGAGCCTCGAGGACATCTTCGTCGAGCTCGTGCACCGCCCGAGGATTGCGAAATGAACTGGCACGGCATCGCGGCCATCTATCGCTTCGAAATGGCGCGTTGGGGCCGCACCTTGTGGCAGAGCCTGATCACGCCGGTGATTACGACGGCGCTTTACTTCGTCGTTTTCGGCGCCGCGATCGGCAGCCGCATGACGGACATGGACGGTGTCAGTTTCGGCAGCTTCATCGTGCCCGGGCTGACGCTGCTCTCAGTCTTCATGCAGTCGATTTTCAACGCGAGCTTCGGGATTTATTTTCCGAAGTTCACGGGAACAATTTATGAATTGCTGTCAGCTCCGATCTCGAGCTTCGAGGCGGTGCTCGCCTATGTCGGCGCAGCCACGACCAAGTCAGTGATCCTGGCGCTGGTCACGATCGCAACGGCGGTGCTGTTCGTACCGCTGCGGATCGATCATCCTTTCGCGATGGCCCTCTTCTTATTAGGAATATCAGCCGGCTTCTGCCTGTTCGGCTTCGCAATCGGGGTTTGGGCGAAGAATTTCGAGCAGCTCCAGATCATTCCGATGTTGATCATTACGCCGCTGACCTTCCTCGGCGGTGCTTTCTACTCGGTGAAGGCGCTCCACGAGCCATTTCGTACGCTCACGCTGTTCAATCCGGTCGTCCACCTGATCAGCGGCTTCCGCTGGAGCTTCTACTCCGTCGCCGATGTGCCCGTGTGGTCGAGCGTACTGGTTACCCTGGCGATCATCGCCATTTGCATGGCGGTGATCGCGTGGATGTTCCGGAGCGGCTACCGCCTGAAGCAGTAGCCGTTCTCGTCAGCCTTGCTGGTCGGCGCGGCTCGCTCCCTGCGCGTCCAGGTTCTGGCCGACAAAGTCCCAGTTGATGATGTTCTCGAGCACGCTCTTCAGGAAGCGCGGCCGTTCGTTCCGATAGTCGATGTAATAGGCGTGCTCCCATACATCGACGGTGAGCAGCGGAGTCATTCCGTGCGCAACCGGCGAATCGGCGTCGTGAAGCGACGTGACCTCGAGCTTCCCGTTATTGAGAACTAGCCAGCCCCAGCCGCTCGCGAAATGGTTGGCGCTTTCCGTCGCAAGCTTTTCAAGCAGCGACGAGTGATCCCCGAAGTCGCTGTCGATCATCTCCTTCAGGCGGCCCGACGGCGACGTCGATCCCTGTGGCGCCAGGCACTGCCAGAAGAAGCTATGATTCCAAATCTGCGCGCTGTTGTTGAACAGGCCTTTGTCGCCACGCTCCTTGGCTGCGTTGATCACTTCGATCAGCGACGCACCCTCAAGACCCTTCTCGCCAAGCATGCCGTTGGTCTTGTCGACATACGCCTTGTGATGCTTTCCCCAGTGATAATCGAAGGTTTCAGCAGACATGTGCGGCTGAAGCGCGTCCTTCGGGTAGGGAAGGTCGGGAAGCGTGAAAGCCATCGTGTCGCTCCTACTGGTTTGATGGGTTGGCCACGCCAGTAGGACGAGGGTATTTCAAGTCAATGTCGGCGAAGCTCCTCCGGCCTGCGCGGCCGACGGACCGACGGACGAATTTGCCAGTTCCGCCGGTCTGCGCTCAGGCGGCGCTGTCCTGCAGCTTGTGCCGTTTCAACGCGTGGCGGAGCTGATCGTAGCTGAGCCCGAGCGCCGCGGCGGTGGCACGCTGGTTGAAACGATTGCGACGCAGTGCGTCTTCCAGGAGCTGACGCTCGTACGCCGCAACGGCGCCACGGAAGTCGTTGGTCGAAACTACTTCGGAAGCCCCGGATGAGACGAGATGCAATGGCTGCGCTGGCTCGTCCGCTGTCAAGACATCGTCGACAAAAGGCGATTGGTGCACACCGGCGGCGGTGCCAGTAGGCGCCCAAGGCGAACTGAAGGGGTCGAAAACGATCTCGTCAACAGGCCGTTCTGGATCCTCGTGGCGATAGATGGCGCGTTCGACGACGTTCCTGAGCTCACGCACATTGCCAGGCCACGGGTAGACCTCGAGTTCGGCAACGGCGCGCGCGCTAAAGCCCGGCCAGTTCGGCCAATCGAGCTCGACCGCCATGCGGCGTGCGAAATGCTCCGCAAGTAGCGGGATGTCGCCCTGACGAGCGCGTAGAGGCGGCAATGTGATGACCTCGAACGACAAGCGGTCGAGAAGGTCAGGGCGGAACTTCCCCTTGTCGACCTGGGCGGGAAGGTTTTCGTTCGTCGCAGCAACGATCCGAACGTCGACGGACAGGGGCTTCGAAGCGCCGATACGTGTGATCTCGCCATATTCCACTGCCCGCAGCAGGCGATCCTGCGCCGGCATGGAAAGGGTTCCGAGCTCATCGAGAAACAGCGTGCCGCCGTCCGCTTCCTCAAATCGGCCGTGGCGTGTCTTGGCTGCTCCGGTAAAACTTCCGGCTTCGTGACCGAACAGCTCCGCCTCGATGAGATTTTCAGGCAACGCGGCACAGTTCATGATAATCAACGGCCCGGCCCATCGCGAAGACAGATGGTGAAGCCGCTCGGCAATCAGCTCTTTGCCCGTACCTCGCTCGCCGATGACGAGCACTGGTCGATTCAGGGGCGCGGCACGGCTCGCGCGCTCGACTGCGTCGAGAAACGCCAGACTCTGACCGATGAATTGTTCCGAACGCTCCACACACTTCTTCCGATAAAATCTGCCCGACTGTTGGTGTCAAATCCCACCAATTGGCAAGGATTTTCATGTGGATTCTACAGCCAAAATCGCGAAAATGCTGGTGATCTAGACATTTCGTCATTCTGGCACAGCCTCTGCATAGGAAGAGGCAAGTTTAGGGCCCTAATTTGAATATCGGAGTTGCTGGATGAGTATCTTTTCCCGGACACGGGACATCTTCGCGGCGAACATCACCGAGATGCTCGACCGGTCGGAGGACCCGGCGAAGATGATCCGTATGGTGATCCTCGAAATGGAAGAAACATTGGTCGAGGTACGCGCCTCGGCCGCGCGTTGCATTGCGGATGGCAAGGAAATGCGTCGCGCTCTCTCGCGGCTCGATGAACTTCAGAAGAGCTGGACAGAAAAAGCCGAATTGGCGCTGAGCAAGGAACGCGAGGACCTCGCGAAGGCCGCGCTGATCGAGCGCCAAAAGGCTTCGGACATGGGCGAAGGCCTGCGTGAGGAGATCAAGACGATCGACGACACGCTAAAGGGATACGAGGCAGACATCGCCAAACTGCAGGGCAAGCTTCGCGAAGCGCGCGCACGCCAGAATGCAATCGCGACCCGCTTCGAGAGCGCAGTTACGCGTGCCCGCGCACGGGAACTCCTCAACGGCAACCGCACCGAAGACGCGTTTTCGAAGTTCGAGATCCTCGAGCGTCGTGCGGACTTCGCTGAGGGCCGTGCGGACGCACTCGGAATGACTGGGCCGAAGAGCCTCGAAGAAGAAATTGCGGAGCTGAAAGCTTCAGAGGCGGTGGATGCCGAGCTCGAAGCGATGAAGGCTGCGCTCAGGGCAAAGGGAAAGTAGAGCTATATGGAAGGTATTCTAGTTCCGATTATCGTCATCCCGGTCATCTTTATCGGTCTGCCGTGGATCATCTTTCACTACATAACCAAGTGGAAGACCGCCGCCACGCTGACGTCCGGCGATGAAAAGCTGCTCGATGAGATCCACGAGGCAGCGCGCCGTCTCGACGACCGCCTCTGCACGATCGAACGCATCATGACTGCCGAGAACCCGGACTGGCGCCAACAGTGCCTGCCCGGCCGCGACAATCAGCGGCTTCTGGCGGACGGAGAGTAGAAAATGGTCGACTATCCTGTGCCCGAGCATCGCTACGATCCGGGTCGCGACCGCTATGCGACGGAGCAGCCGGCCAGCCGCACGCGCTTCTATCGCGACAAGCAGAATGGCAAGATCATGGGCGTGTGCGCCGGTATTGCCGACTACACCGGGTTTGACGTCAGCCTGGTGCGAATCTGCTTTCTTGCCGCTCTTTTCATGAGCGGCGGCGGAATCCTGCCCTTCTACTTCATAATGGGGATGGTCAGCCCGAAGAAGCCGCAGAGCCTTGAACGCGTCGACCGGGAGGAGAAGCAATTCTGGCAGGGCGTTCGGGCGTCACCGGCGCGCGCCGCTCGCGATATCCGATCACGCCTGAAAGACATCGATCGCCGCCTGGCGGATATCGAAAGCTATGTGACCACCGAGAACCGCTCGCTTGCACGCGAGATCGAACAGCTGCGCTAACGATCGTAAAGGGGGAATAATGGATCCGGAAGTCGTCCAGGTATTCAATTTCTTGATCAAGATATTGCCGCTGGTGGTGATCATCGTCGCGCTCGGGGTGGGCGGATCACTTTTGCACACGTGGTTGCGGATCAAGAACGGGTATCCGCTACAGAACAGCTGGGGCATGCCGATCCATCCGAAAACGGATCAGGAGTCGGTCGAACGGATCAAGCTCCTGACCGGCGAGAATGCACAACTTCGCGCCGAGCTCGGGTCGGTCAAAGACCGCCTTGAGACCCTGGAGCGGATTGCAACTGATCAGCCGGCAAAGCTTGCTCGTGAGATCGATGAGCTCGGCGCGCCCGACATTAGGAGGCAGTGATATGCACGACAGTCCAACTGTAGTTCTGTTGGCGATGATCATCGTCGGTCTGCCGACCGTCATGCTGATGCTGATCTTCAATCGCTTCTTTAAGCTGCGCGAGAAAAAGCTAGACGTCGAAGCCGGCATGGCGGCCGAGAAGGCTGCTCAATACGCTGCCCGCACCCATGAGCTCGAAGACCGGGTGCGAGTTCTCGAGCAGATCGTAACCGATCGTGGTGTGCAAACTGCCGCGCAGATCGAAGCGCTACGAGTTCACACCACCGATCGCCCCCGGAAGTCCTCTGCCAGAACCGCTGGTTGAATAGTGACTCGCCGCAACGATATATCTGAGAGCTAACGAAGGGGTCATGCCATGAATGATGTCGCAAGCTGGATCTGGGTGCTGATCCCACTTGCGGCAATCGGCATCGCGCCATTCAGGATGTGGCTTAGGGTCAAGGAAAAGCAGATCGAGGCGCAAAGCAGCCTCGCCGCCGAGAAGAGCGCGCAGTACGCCCAGCACATGGAGCGCGTCGAGGCTCGACTCCGGGTGCTCGAGCAGATCGCAACCGACAGCGGCGTACAGACGGCGGCGCAAATCGAAGCCCTTCGTGACCACGCCCGAATCCCAACTCAAGAGAAGTCGCAATGAACCCCTTCGAGTTTGTCCTCGCCATCCTGCTGATGGTGTTCGTGTTCAGCATCATCAAGCACAAGATGGGAATTCCATCTCGCTCGATGCGTGAGATGCGCGGCGATCCTGTCGTGGACACGCAAGAGACTATGCGCCTGCGTGATGAGGTCAGTCAGCTCAAGGAACGTATCAAGGTTCTCGAGCGGATCACCGTCGAGAAAGAGAACAGCCTCGCCAAGGAAATCGAGTCGCTCCGCGACCGATAGTGGTGCTAGGGCGCGCGCATGGTCGGCCTACCTGCGCTTTCCAGCATTCTTGAAGAATACCAGCTTGTCGAGGCTGAGGATCGCTATCGACTGCTGATCGACCTCGGGCGCCAACTCGAGCCGATGCCCGACGCGCTCAAGACCGAGGCGACCAAGGTCCGGGGCTGCTCTGCTTCGGTATGGGTATATCCCACGTTCGGCGAAGGACGGCTGCACTTCCTAGCGGACAGCAATGCAGCGATCACCAAGGGCATCGTCGCGCTTGTGCTGAGCGCGGTCCAGGACAAACCCGCGGCTGAAGTCGCGGACATGGACGTAGCCGAAGCGCTCGCACCGTTCGAACTCTCGAAGCACTTGAGCGCGAACCGCACCCAGGGCGTCCCCAACATGATCGAGCTCGTGAAGAGCACCGCCGAGCGCTACGCGGCAGCAGCCTGAATTTCATAACCTTTTGCGGCTATGGAATGAGCTAGGCCGGCGGCGTGAGCATCCGGGGCATGGCCTGTGCCGGGGAGCACGATGGAAAACGATTCAATACGTTCGAGCGGAACCAACACCCTTGTCGACATATGGATCGACGGAAAGGTGCGCAGCATCTGCGTCTCGCAGCAGGCTATCGGAGCGTTCGTCGGCTTCGAAAGCGCAGGGGGCATGTCGGATCGGGATCGCTGCGAGTTTGTACGGATGCAGCTGCCGCTTGTCGTCATCGCGGCCAAAAGCCGGCTAAGCGAGCTGGGGCCGGCAGCCGACGCACTGACGATCGACGTGGGACAACTCCCACGGCCCGACGGTCACAGCGGCGACCGCCGAAGGACCGACCGTCGCAAGACGGACCGTCGCAAGGTGAACAGGCCTACAGGAGCCAAGCCCGAGCGCCGGCGAAACGATCGGCGTCAGCGAGAACGCCGGACGCCGACCAGCAAACAGGACTGACTCAAGCGGCCTTGCCGTTCTTCCGTTCTTCGGCCTTTTTCAGAACGTCATAAGCGGCTTGCACTTGCTTGAAGCGCTTTGCCGCTTCCTCATCGCCAGGATTGGCGTCAGGATGCGTTTCCTTCACCAACCGCCTGTGGGCCGCCTTCACGGCAGCGAAATCCGCGTCGCTGTCGAGTTCGAGAGCGTCCAGCGCGCGCATCTCGTCGCGGCTACGGGTGCCGTCGCCAGGGCCAGCCCAGGCCCAGTGCGAAGACTTGCGGAAAGCCGATGCACCGCTCTCCTCCTCTGCCGCGCGACGTGCGGCATCCTCCGGGCTGAGGCCCGCAAAATAATTCCAATTCCTGTTGTATTCGGCCGCGTGGGACTCGCAGAAATACCATCGCTCGGGCTTGTTGGGCGCCTTCGGAGCCGGACGATCACCGACGTCGGTGCAACCCTCGCGATCGCACAAGCGGATCTTCGCTGCGTGCCGGCCCTTGTCTCCATAGGACCGCCAGCGCGGGAATCCCCAGTCGTCCGATCGTTTCTGCCGAGCCATAGCTTCCTGCGGTTTACGGCGACGGCTGCTGAAAAGCGAGCCGCCGAATCAGTGAAATAGCGCCAGAGGGCCTGTAAGCCGGGTTCTGTCCATCGCGCCTCACGGCGTGACTGTGCGGCCATTCCTCTAGGAGACGGGTTACCCCGCCCCTCAAGCAACCAACCCGGGCGACGGGCCGGAACCAGGCCCATTTGCCGCCCCTATTCGGTCTTGCTCCCGGTGGGGTTTACCGTGCCGGCCCCGTTGCCGCAGCCGCGGTGCGCTCTTGCCGCACCCTTTCGACCTTACCCAGCCGAAGCCGGGCGGTGTCCTTTCTGTGGCACTGTCCCTGAAGAGCGTCCGCCTAGGCTTAACTCTCCGCCGGGCGTTACCCGGCACCGTGGTTCCATGGAGCCCGGACTTTCCTCGAGGAAGCAAGCTTCCGCGCGGCCGCCCGACCCTCTGGCTTGGCCCATATGGGTTATTGAGGGCGCGGCAGCAACAGAGCGAGCAGCTTGGCGCGGCATTCGCCGTCGACCATCCCGTCGATGAGCTCGGGCCGGAAGCGCCGCTGGAACGCGATTACTGCTTTTTGTTCGTCTGTGACGTCGTAGCCGAAACGCTCTAGAGCAAGCAGGAATCCAGCGTCCGTCCAATAAGGATCGATCAGCTCGCGCGAAGGGCTCGGCAGTGCGAGGCGGCGCTTGGCAAGGGCTTCCCACGGGAACAGCTCGCCGGGATCCTCCTTGCGCGCCGGAGCGACGTCGGAATGGCCGACGACGTTGCCGCGACCGATGCCGTGCCGCTCCTTGATGTCGGCCACGAGCGGAATAAGCGCAGCAATTTGCTCGTCCGGGAATGCACGATAGCCGAACTCGTGGCCCGGGTTCACGATTTCGATGCCAACGCTCGCCGAGTTGATGTCCGTCATTCCGCGCCAGCGCGATTTCCCAGCGTGCCAGGCACGATTAGCCTCGTCGACGAGCCGATAGACTGTGCCGTCCTCATCTACGAGATAATGGCACGAGACCTGCGCCTCGGGCGACCGCAGACGATCGAGTGCTCGCTGTCCGTCGGGCATGCCGGTGTAATGGAGCACGATCATCGAGACCGGCAGCTGCCGGTCGTCAAAGTTCGGAGAAGGGAGGTCGATATAGTCCAACACTGAAACGCAATGGCGCACAGCAATGGCTGTTGGGTCAACCCCCCGATGCAGTGCGGCGGTCAGTACCTGCGCGCTGCTCGACGCGGCTACCGTCACCGACGAGGCGATAGAGACCTCGCGCACCCACATCGGCACCGAGCTTGCTGGTCTGCCCGATCACCGTTTCGCCTGCGCCAAGCATCAGCCAGCCATCCTCTGCCATCGCCGAAGCGATGCGTTCAAACGCGAGAGTCTTCTTTTCGGGGTTCAGGTAGAGCAGCACATTGCGACACAAAACGATATCGAACCCGCCCGGATGTGTCGGCGGTTCCAGGATGTTCTGGACCTGGAAGCGAACCGGCTTCCGCAACTGCTCGATAGCGCGCCAACCATCGGCGCATTCCTCGAACCATTTAATCATTTGATTGATGCCGAGGCCCCGCTGGACTTCGAACTGGCTGTAGGTCCCGTCGCGAGCGCGATCCACGCAAGACGTTGAAACGTCGGTGCCGAGGATATCGATGGTCCAACCGCCCCACTTCTGTGGTTCTTCGGCGAACAGCATCGCGAGCGAGTAGACTTCTTGGCCAGTCGAGCATCCCGCAGACCAGATCCGTAGCCGCTTTGACTGCACACGCCTCTTGGCCAGCTCCGGAAGCGCATAGCGCTGGAGCAGGTCGAACGGAGCGCGATCGCGGAAGAAATATGTCTCGTTGTTGAGGAGTGCTTCGATCACGCGCTGCGACAAGTTAGGCTGCTCCCCCATCACGAGGATGGTAATGAGCTCGTCTAGCGTGCCGATGCCACGCTCCCGCATGAGTGTGGATAGGGCTGTCTCGATCCGCCACCGGCGGCTCATGGTTAGCTGTTGGCCGGTACGCGCCTCGAGCAAGCCGGCGAGAATCCGGCTGGAACTATCACTTATCTGCAACTGGGCTGCTCCTCGGTGCGCGAAGCGATGCGACGCGCGATTTTGTCTGGCGGCAGAACGGCGCAAGCGAGACCCGCGTCGAGCAGCGCCTTGGGCATGCCCCAGACAGCGCAGCTTGCTTCATCCTGGGCGATCACCGAACCGCCGCAGGCCACCATCCGCCCCGCGCCTTCGACGCCATCGCGTCCCATGCCGGTAAGCACAACGCCGAGCGCTCCGGCGCCGTAGATAGCACCGGCCGAAGCGAGCATGGGATCGACCGACGGCATGCAGCCGCTAGAGCTCCGCCCATGTGTTAGGCGGACAACGACCGACTTGTTGGAACGCTCGAGCGTCAGGTGGGCATCGCCCGGAGCCACCAGAATGCGGTCCGGAACGAGCGCCATGCCATCTTCGGCGACCAGGCATTCCCGATGCGCAACCGACCCGAGCTGACGCGCAAAGACTGGCATGAAGGGGCCCGGCAGATGCTGCGTAACGAGTATGGGGACACCGATCCGCTTCGGAAGCGAGTAGAAGAGCACGCCGAGCGCGTGGATCCCGCCGGTTGAAGCGCCGATGGCCAGAAGATCAATCGGATCTGTCGGCATCGCACGAAGTGGTGGCTGAGTCCCGAGCACACGTGAAGGCGCAGGCTCCGGTAGTGGAGCAGTCGCGTGGCCAAGTGCCTTCAGCTTTCCGAGCAGCACCTCCGAGAAACGGCCGTTGAACCTGCCTGTACCCGGCTTGGGCAAAGTGTCTGCAGCGCCTTGCGCCAGTGCCGTAACGGTATGCTCCGCACCCTCCTCGGCAAGTGACGACACGATCATCACCTTTGCGCCGGCCGCGGCCCCAATGATCCGGGGGATAGACTTAAGTCCGCCGGCCCCCGGCATTTCGAGGTCGAGCAGGACAATATCGACACGAACCTGATCGAGTGCCTCGATCGCATCTTCGGCAGTTCCGGCCACAGCGCAAATCTCGAAAGCCGAATCAGCCTGGATCATCCGCGAAAGCACCGCGCGTGCGACCGTCGAATCATCGACGATCATGATCCGGATGGGCCGGGTTCTTGGCCGCGGGGCCTCGAAGCGGTCCCGCGATCTGGCGAGCGCCCGCTCCATCGCGAGGGCCTTAGGCGACGCCGACGAGCTGAAGCTTTATGTGAAGCGTCTCGCGGTCGAACGGCTTCATCACGTATTCGTCGGCGCCTGCTTCCAGGGCCGCTCGAATATGCGCCATGTCATTCTCGGTGGTACAGAACACGACCTTCGGCTGGTCCGAATGACCACGCTGCCGAAGCATCTTCAGGAACTCCATCCCGCTCATGACTGGCATGTTCCAGTCGAGGAGCACCACGTCCGGCATTTTCTCTTCGCACCGGGTGAGCGCTTCTTGGCCATCGCCGGCTTCCTCCACCTCGAACTCAAGTGTTTCGAGGATATGGCGGGCGACCTTTCGGATCACCTTGGAATCGTCGACGATCAAACAGCTTTTCATGCTCGGTATTCCCGCTTCGATGTGGGTGTCATTAAACGCTAAGGGTAACGAAGAACTTAAGCTGCGGCCCGCGCCTCGGTACCAGCTACGAGCGCTGCGACATCGACGAGAAGCAGCGGACCGATTTCAGTCTCGATCATGCCCTGGGACACGCGTGCCCAGCCCGCCTCCATTGCCGCGCGGACAGGCATCGGATCGGATTGAGCGTCGACAACGTCTTCGACGAGATCGACAATCAGGGCATAATGGTGGCCGTCCAGTTCCACGACAGCGGCTTCGCGAATTCCGTCAGAGCAGTCGGTGGCGCCCAGCTCAAGCGAGCGCATGCAATCGACCACCGTCAACACTCTGCTGCGCAAAGCCGAGAGCCCGGCGATGTGCGGAGCGGCCCGCGGAACGGGAATCAACGTGTCGAGCTCGACAACCGATTCGACCGCTGCAGCGCGAAGCGCGACACGCTCGCCACCAATCGTCACGACGAGCAGGAGCGTGTTCATTGCCCTCTCCCCGCGACGGACTTCAGCGCCATCAGCAGACCTGCACGATCGTAACGGTAGATGCTGTTCTCTCTCTTGCTTGCAGCCTCAGGTTCGGTGCGCAGCCAGATTGTCTTTTCGCCCTCGCCCTCGGCAAATTCCTCGCCGATCGATGCAATGACCACGTCGGCTTCCTGCTCCTCGGCATCGTCAATGACGCGATATCCGGCGGCTTCGACGAGCGGGCGGAGCATATTCTGCATCCACGGGTCCCAACCCGGAATGCGGCAACTGAGCTGCTCAATGGCCTGAGCAGTTGCGCCAACATAATTGGCGAAGAGCCAATGCGCGTCCAGCAGCTCTGCCGGTTCGCCGTTGATCAGCGACACGCCGCTTACTTCCCCAAGCCGGTCGGCGTGAATCACGTCGTTGTCGATCGAGGCGAAGTCCACGACTTCAGCGAAGGCATAGCCGATCTCGTGCGAGCCGTCGTTAAGGCGGAAGAGGCGCACCTTCTCGCTACCTAGATCAGCGCCAGCCACACCTGCGAGCGGGAGAATAGCGTCGCCGAGTTGCACGCGCACCTGGCCCGCCGTCTTGCGGATGGCGTTCGCCGGAACTTCCTCGATGCGGTCGACGATTGCGAGCCGGAGCGCGCGACGCCCGCCGTCCAGCCCATGGAAGAGCAGCACGGGCGTCGCTTTGGACGCGGTGGCGGCACTGTTCTCGGCGATCCGGGCAGCACGTTCCTGAACTTCGAGCCTCACGCCTCCGACCTCGGCGAGGCCTGCAGGATCAAACAAAAGGATAGGGCTACCGTCGTCAGCCAACGTCGTGCCGGCATAGATGCCCGTAGCCATGACTGCCGGCGCGGCGGGCTTCACCACCAGCTCCTCGTGATCGTGGATCCGATCGACGGACAAGGCATAGACGTCACCGCCCGCTGGGCGGAGCACAATCAACGTGCGGTCCTGTTCGCTGACGTTGCTCTCGAGACAAAGAATCTCGGCGAGACTTACCTCGGGAACACGCCGGCCACGGATCGTGGCGACGCCCGCACCTCCAAGATGCTCGAGCGTGACTGACTCACCGTTAGCGCGAACGATCTCCTCTATCGCGGCGCGGGGGATCGCGAAATGCTGGCTCCCTACCGACATGGTCAGCGCTGGAATAATGGTCAAGGTCAGGGGCACGCGGAGTGTCATCCGCGTCCCCTCGCCGGGCCTGCTGTCGACCTCGACGATACCGCCGATGCGCTCCACGTTCGAACGCACCACGTCCATCCCGACTCCGCGGCCGGAAATGGATGTGACTTCCTTCGCGGTTGAGAGACCGGCCTCGAAAATCAATGCGAGCCGATCTCGGTCACTGAGCTGCGCGGCCTGCTCTTTGTCGATCAGCTTGTTCGAGATGGCCTTATCGACAAGCTTCTTGCCGTCGATGCCGCGGCCGTCGTCATGGATATCAATCAGAATCTGATTGCCGGACTGGCGCGCTGAGACTGACAGGAGGCCGATCTCGCGCTTACCGGCCTTGAGGCGATCAGCCGGCGTCTCAATCCCGTGGTCGACGGCATTGCGGATGATATGCGTCAGCGGATCACGGATCATCTCGATCATTTCGCGATCCAGTTCGACGTCGCCGCCCTCGACATCGACGAGGACCTGCTTGCCGAGTTCCGCCGAGAGGTCGCGGACCATGCGCGGCAAACCGACGAAAAGATTCTCGATCCGCTGCATGCGGGTGCGGGTGATGGCATCGCGCATTTCTGCGATGATCGCAGAAAGGCGCTCGAACGCTCCGTCGACCGAGACGTCAGTCGACGATTCACGAAGGCGCCGCGCGAGTTCGTTTCGAGCGAGCACCATGTCCGATACAGTGCTCATCACCCGATCGAGCAGCTCGATAGACAGGCGAATGGTGCGAGGTGCCGCGGTCGCTCTTCCCTGCCCTTCCGCCACTACCACTGGAGCGGCAGGTCCTTCCGCGCCCGCTGTAAGTGCGTGGATTAGCGCACTGTCATCTCCGGCGGGCATTTCCTCGCCGGCATCGATAGCAGCGATCATCTCTGCGATGCGGTCGATGATGGCGAGAACGGCGTTGACTAGTGCTGCGTCGGGTGCACGTCGACCGGCACGAACGTCGGCGAGCGCGTCCTCGGCTGCGTGGCTCAGCGCCTCGAGGCGCGGAAATTCGAAGAAGCCGCAATTCCCCTTCACCGTATGGACGAATCGAAAGATGCTATCGAGCCGGGCCCGGTCCTCGGGCTGCGCTTCCCAGGCGACGATCTCGCCTCCCAGGGCCTCGAGCATTTCGCGGCATTCGGCTACGAAATCGGCAATCAGGTCATCCATTGGGCGGAACGTCCCCAGCGCTGCAACGCCAAGGCTTATGCAGCGCAGGTGTTAATGCCGCGTTATCCTTGAGCGATAGAATCGTCTCTCAGGATCAGCACGCCGACCCGATGCTCGCAGCTTTGCCGTTCCTCCGCGTCGGAGGGTGCCTCGAGATCCAGAAATGCGGAATGGAAGACGTTTTGCGGGTGCGCGGTTTCATCGTCTTTCCAGAATTCGCTCAGCTTGAAAGCAATGAGCTCGTCGGTGGTCACCTCCGGGTAGAAGTACCAGCGCTGACGTGGATTGTAGCGCATCGCGAGATGATGGCTGGTCCGGCCGTGGGGCGCGACGCCAACCATCGAGCTAGGCACCATGTCTGCGGGATCCACGCTGTTGGGCTCGCACAGCGCGAGAGGCATATGCTGCAGCGGCCCACGCATGTTCGTCGTCCGCCAGAAATCGATCGAAACGAAACCGGCGACATCGTCGCGGTCGTAGGTCGTCCGCCACCATTGCGCGCCCTCTTCGGAAGCGAAGGCGGCGACGTTCAGCGCATAAGCCTCGGCGGTGCGCGGCCCATCCGAATGGACCCCGTCTGCATAGAAGGGCGTGCTCGTTCCACGTCCCCGCCTCAACAGATTCGGCGATTGCTGAACTTCCACCCGGCGGCCGGGAAACAACCGCTTCCGGATGATCTCTTCGATTTCCGCCAGATAGATGGAGCCGATGTCCGCGTCCCAGTCCGTAACGGCAGTGGCGTGGGAAAGAAGGACGAATCCATGGCGGGCGAAGAACGTCGCCTCGGATTCTGTTCCATGCTGAAGTTCTCGAGCATCCCGGATTTCTACTGGCGGATATTTGTGCCGGTAATCGGGAGCGGTCGGGTTACTGAGATCGATGAGAGGCGCAGCTTCTCCCGCGAAGTCCAAGGGTAAAAAGCCGCTCAGGGTCGCGATCACCATCAGCTTACCCCGAGCGGGGAAGCACGGCGCCGATCAGCAGATACGGGCTCGACACCTCCGACAGCTGGATGCTGCCCCCCGACTCCGCCGCCAGGCTATGTGCCAGCCAGGCGCCCGCGGCTCGGGGTTCGACCGTGCCACCACTGCCGCCCGTCGACAGCGTGTCGCGCAGAACCGGATCGAGGAGGATGCGCGGGCCCTCGGCGCGAATTGCCAGCTCGACTTCGCCGTTGCGCTTTTCCGCGCCAACGTCCAGGCGCCCCCCTCGGACGAGCGCATCGCCTGCCAGGAGCGCGAGGTTCAGCAAGAGCTTCACGGCTACCTTCGGCAACTTGCCTTCACTGACCACCCAGCCAAGCTCGATTCGCCGTTCCGGACCGAATACGCCTTCCAGCGCCGCTCGAGCCTCATGCGTGTCGACTTCTTCGCCGAAGCCGCCTGCAGCACCGAAAGCGAGGCGGAAAAACTTGAGCTTGCTCGCCGAGGCGCGCGCACTGTCGGCAAGCAATTCAAGGCACTTCTCGCGCATATCGGGATCGGTCTCGTCGGCGAGCAGCTCGATGCCGTTGTTGAGCGCGCCCACAGGCGACATGAGATCGTGGCAGAGCCGCGAACACAGGAGGCTGGCCAGATCGACGGCATTCATTGCGATTGCGTTCATGGGACAGTCTCAATCAACAGACAAGGTTAAGAGGTGTTTACCGCCGCAGCATTGAAACGCGCCCGTTTCGACCCATATTCCTATTGTGGGGGGTAGTCAGACGATCGACATTCGCCTGCAGCCTGCCCACGCAGGCTGGCGCCTTGACCGTGCGCTGGCAGTTGCCGCGCCGACCTTGTCGCGCGAGCGCCTAAAATCATTGATCCGCAGCGGTGCCGTCGAGAGAGAAGGCTGCGCCGTCCGCGACCCGGCGACCAAGGTGCGGGGCGACGAAAACTTCCGGGTTGAGGTCCCCGAACCAATACCGGCTCGCAACGAGCCGCAGGATATAGCGCTCACCATTGTTTTCGAAGACGAGCACTTGCTCGTCGTCGACAAGCCGGCAGGACTGGTGGTTCATCCCGCCGCAGGCAATTTCGACGGGACGCTCGTCAACGCCCTTTTGCACCATTGCGGTGGTTCGCTGTCAGGGATCGGCGGGGTTGCGCGGCCCGGGATCGTTCACCGGATCGACAAGGATACCTCCGGCCTGCTCGTCGTAGCCAAAACAGACGTTGCTCACGAGGGTCTGGCGAAGCAGTTCGCCGCCCATTCGATCGATCGCCGCTACCTGGCGATCGTCACCGGCATTCCAAGATTGAGCGAGGGGACGGTCGACGCGCCGCTCGCCCGTTCGTCCGCGAACCGCAAGAAGATCACCATTGTCGGAGAGGGCCGTGGCAAGCGCGCAGTGACGCACTGGAGACGTCTAAAGCCGCTCCGCGACGCGTCACTTGTCGAATGCCGTCTAGAGACCGGTCGAACGCACCAGGTTCGCGTCCATATGGCCTCGTTCGGACATCCGCTGCTCGGCGACCCCGTCTACGGCCGGTCAAAGACGCACGGCAAACTGCTGAAGGAACTGCAATTTCAGCGGCAGGCGCTGCACGCGACGGAGCTAGGTTTCACTCATCCTGTGACGAAGCACAGGCTGTCGTTCGCAAGTCCCATGCCGCCTGACATGCAGGAACTGTTCAACGCGCTTGGTGTATAGGATTTAACTCGCTAGGGCATGCTTCCCGTTTTTCGGGCTGCCCTGCAAAAGGGAGAAAGACGAACAAAGATGGCTACAAATAAAGGGATCGTCTCGCTCCCCGCGTCCGGCGGGGAGGCCGGACTCAACCGCTATCTCAGTGAGATCAAAAAGTTTCCGATCCTCTCGCCGGAGGAAGAGTACATGCTCGCCAAGCGCTGGCGCGAGCATGGTGACACGGAGGCTGCGGCGAAGCTCGTCAACTCGCATCTTCGCCTCGTGGCGAAGATCGCGATGGGCTATCGCGGCTACGGCCTGCCGGTCAGCGAGCTGATCAGCGAAGGCAACATCGGCTTGATGCAGGGCGTGAAGAAGTTCGAGCCGGAGCGCGGCTTCCGTCTCGCGACCTACGCCATGTGGTGGATTCGGGCCTCGATCCAGGAATTCATTCTGCGCTCGTGGAGCCTCGTGAAAATGGGCACCACGGCCGCCCAGAAGAAGCTGTTCTTCAACCTGCGCCGGATGAAGAACCAGATCGACGCCTTCGAGGAAGGCGACCTGAAGCCCCAGGATGTGACGAAGATCGCGACCGATCTCGGCGTCACCGAGGACGAGGTCGTCTCGATGAACCGCCGCATGGGCATGGGCGGCGACACGAGCCTCAATGCGCCCCTCAAAGGAGACGAAGGCGGCGAAGGCCAGTGGCAGGACTTCCTCGTCGATAACGGCCCGCTGCAGGATGAGCTGCTCGCCGAGGACGAAGAAAGCCAGGTTCGCCACGACCTACTGCTTTCGGCGCTCGAGAATCTCAACGACCGCGAGAAGCACATCCTTATGGAACGCCGTCTCGCCGACGAACCGAAGACGCTCGAGGAGCTGAGTCAGGTTTATGGCGTCAGCCGCGAGCGGATTCGTCAGATCGAGGTGCGCGCGTTCGAGAAGCTGCAAGCAGCGCTGCTCCGACTCGCCGGCGAACGCAGGCTGCTTCCGGCAGCGTAAGCGCCTCTAGGCATCAGCGGACGCCTTTTCCACGCTCATGGCGTGAGAGCCGTTCGCACCTGCTTATGCCTAAGCACGTTAGCCCTTGTCTCCGCCTGCACCGTGCCATCGCGCACGGGGGGCGAGTGGGCTGAGCCGCTGGATTACCTGCCGTCGCTCCGCGGAGACTATTTCTTGCAGACGAACTGCTGGCAATCGTCGAGCGGCGGACCCGTGCAGACTCGGCGAGAAGAATACTCGTCGGGCAGTCATATGGCGGGAGTTTCG
>Ga0308174_10000323_pt1 | contig 19924 bp, 13 predicted proteins | sample PhyPR2_FD_203894 | JGI IMG/M metagenome (GOLD analysis project Ga0308174, IMG submission 203894) | Soil microbial communities from UC Gill Tract Community Farm, Albany, California, United States - DLSLS.P.R2 | ecosystem: Environmental > Terrestrial > Soil > Agricultural land | place: USA... | reverse complement strand
GCGGCCGATGATAAACGGAAATGTAACGGCGGTTCGATAGGACCCGTTGCGGACGTAGGTATCGATGGGATCTACAGTTACGGCGTCCACTTTTACGAGGACATCTTGCGCGCCCACGTGCGGCTCAGGCAGATCGCCATAAGTGATGGCTTCAGGCGGCCCGAAGACATTGATGAATGCCGCTTTCATGTCTTATCCCCATGGCGCATCAATCGCATCGCAGGGCTGCCATTGGGTCTATCCCAACAGCCCGGCGCGCCGGAACGTAGCTGGCAGCGAGCGCCACCAGTATGAACAGCAACGCGATGCCGGCGAATGTGTAGGGATCAGTCGCACTTACGTGGAACAACAGAGCATTCATCACACGGGTCAAGGCAAACGCGCCGCCGATGCCAATAGCCACTCCCGCCAAAACCAAACCGAAGCCTTGTCCGACGATAAGCCACAAAATATCACCTTCCCGCGCGCCCAATGCACGCCGGATACCCACTTCATGAGTCCGTTGCACCACAGAATATGCGATGACTCCGTGAATCCCACTGAGAGCGAGTAGCAATGCCACCCCGGCGAACGATGCTAGCAGGGCCATCAGCAAACGACGCTGACCCAACTCGGCTTCTACCAGATCGTCCATCGTTCGAACGGCCGATATGGGCTGATCCCGGTCCAGCGCCCGTACTTGGTCGCGAACCGAAGCCGTGAATTTCGTTGGTTCGCGTTCCGTCCGGACTGCCAACATCGCCGACGAAAGCGGGTTCTGTCCAAAAGAGATGTAGACGCTCTCCGGCCAAGCACTGTTCTCGATATTTTGATGGACATGGGCCACGATGCCTACAATTTCCGCAGGCTGCGGGTTCGTTCCGCCGATCAGAAGATGCTGCCCGACGGGATCCAGACCGCGCGGATATGCCGGCCAAAGGCGGCGAGCCAGATTTTCATCAATGATGGCAACCCGTTGCGCGCCTTCCCGATCCCTTTCTGTAAAGTCCCGGCCCATGCTGAATGGAATCTCAAGAGTCCGAAAATATCCGGGCGTGATAACCAGAACGGTTGCGATGAGGCGGTCATTTAGCCGCAACGGCGGTTTGCCGGCGTCCTGCACGGGAGTTCCTGCATAGCCGGCCATCGGAAGAAACATCGCACCCGTGGCGCTGCGAATGCCCGGCAGCGATGCTACGCGCTGGAGGAGTTGTTCAAAAAACGCGGCCTTCTTCTGGTCTGTGTTGTACCGCAAAGGCGGCAGAGAAATGCGCATAGTGAGGAGGTTCGCGGGGTTGAATCCCAGATTGACGCCGCGGAGATGAGCCACGCTCTCTATCAGGAGCGCCGCCCCAATCAACAACACGATAGAGAGCGCTATCTGTCCGATGATCAAAAGGCCTCGGGCGGTAAATCCGATCCGGCCTGTGCCGGGCATCCTTATATTTACGGCTTCACCTCTGGCCCGTAACACCCCAATGAGATCTGGCCGGGATGCGCCCAGCGACGGCGTCAACCCGAACAGGAGACCGGTCAGGATGGAGAGCGCCGCGGCGAATCCGAGCACCGTCCAGTTGAGGTGAATCTCCCCCGTGCGTGGCAGATAAAAAGCAGTCATGCTGGGAATGGCGCGCAGAGTCCACGCCGCAAGTAGCAGTCCGAGGCCTCCACCGGCACACGAGAGCAGTACGCTCTCGGCGAGCAGTTGTCCGATGAGGCGGGTGCGGGAGGCGCCCAAAGCGGACCGCACGGCGAATTCGCGCGAACGCGAGCTGGCTCGCGCCAGCAGCAGACTTGACACGTTCGCACAGGCGATCAACAAAACAAAGCCAACGGCCCCGAATACCATCCAAAGCACAGCGCGAACGTTGGCTACGAGTTCGGCCTTCAGCGGCTTTACCCGGACCGGAGATTTCAGTTTTGCATCGAGCATGGCGGGATGATCCGCTGCGTACTGATGCTGGATCACTGCCATCTCTGCGCTCGCCTGTTCCACACTGAGTCCTGGCTTCAAACGTCCGAAAACCGTCAAGAACGGGCTCAACTGCCGGGATTTGGAATCTATTGCCGGCCAAGTTGATGGCTGTGTCAACCAGACATCGAGATCGGGAAACGGGAACTGAAAATGCGCCGGTAGAACCCCGATTATCGTATGAGATGTCGCCGCAAACATCGCGGTCTTTCCCACCACATGCCGATTGCCGCCGAAGCGTTGCTGCCATAGTCTGGCGCTGATCATCGCTACCGCGGGTGCGCCAGGAGAATCCTCCTCGGGAAGAAAACCGCGGCCCAGTAGAGGGTTGACTCCCAGAATCTGCAGGAAACCGGCGGAGACGCGCGCAGCTTTCAGGACTTCCGGCTGGACTCCAGCGCTAAGCGTGAGGTCCTCCTGGCCGCTGAAAGCGCCGAGTCCGCTGAAGGATTTCGCGGCGGCCTTCATCTCCTGAAACCGCACAGGCGTGGCGCCTCCCGAAATGTCCACCAGCCGGTCCGGGTCCCGGTACTCGAGCGGGCTTAGTAACACGGCGTGAATCACGCTAAAAATTGCTGTATTGGCGCCAATGCCTGTGGCCAGCATGAGCACAGCCGTGACAGTGAAACCGGGATTTCTCCGTATCGTCCTCACCGCGTAGAACAGATCTCGTGAGACAGTCTCCAGCACAGCCTTACTCATATCGCAATACCGCCATGGGATCTGCCTTTGCGGCACGCCGCGCTGGAAAATACGTGGCCAGAAGCGCCACGAAGATCAGCAGCAGCGAAACGCCTGCCAATATCCAGGGATTGGTCGCTTTCACGTCGTAAAGCAAGCTGGATAAGAATTGGGTTAGGCACAAAGTAGCGGCCAAGCCTGCTGCCAGTCCTGCCCCGATCAAGACCAGGCCTTGCCGTAGGACAAGCGCCAGTACGTCGCGCTTTTGGGCTCCGAGCGCCATACGAATGCCAAACTCTTGCGTCCGCTCTGCAGTCGATTGAGAAAGGACACCGTACAAACCCACTGCCGCCAGCAGTAGCGCGAGCCCGGCAAACAGTCCTAACACAACCGCGCGGAAACGCGGGTAAGCCAAGGCGCGTGAAAGCCGCTCGTCCATGGTTTGCAGCTCGCCCAATGGCACGCTAGGGTCAAGTGCTGCAATCTGCTTCTGAATCGCAGCGCCAAGTGCAACGTTGTTTGCTGGCGCTCGCAGTACCAGAGATCCTCGGGACGGCGGATCCTGGCTAACCGGCCGAAACAGGAGCGGAATTTCTTCCCAGGCCATTTTATGGAAAAAGTTCTGGTCCTTCTCGTCGGCGGCAATCCCCACAACGGTCAGCCACGGGCTTTTAGTTCCTGGGTCGCCTACTTTGATGTACTTGCCGATCGGATTCTCGCGCGGAAAATATTTTTGGACAAGAGCTTCGTTGATAATGGCAACTTGTTCATTATTTCCCTGATCCGCAGCATCAAACAAGCGTCCTCGTTCGAGCGGAACGCCCATGAGATGAAAATAGCCGGGTGTGATGGAGACCTGACACGCATCGCGCGCCGCGGCTGCGGAGCGCGGCTGCGGTCTACCCTCGATGGTCAATGCACTTCCGCCAAACCGGCCATTGTTTAGAGGCAACGAGGACGCGAACCCAGCAGATTCCACGCCGGGAAGTGTGGCCGCCCGATCCACAAGTTCGCGATAGAATCGCGCGCGTTGACCAGCCTTCGAGTAACTCCCTTTCGGCAGTGTGACAAATGTTGTAAGAACATGGTCCGTTTTGAACCCCAGCGGTACAGAGGCCAGGCGGTTCACGCTCTCAATTAGCAACCCTGCACCGGCAAGCAGCGCAATTGAAAGCATCACCTCCGCAGACACCAGCGCCTTTCCAAACGCCCGAGCCGTGGGATTGAAAGATGCGCTCCGGCCGCTAGCCTTGAGAGCATAAATCAGATCCACTCGCGAGGCCTTCACTGCCGGAACAAGTCCAAACATCAGCGCCGTGGTAACAGCCAGCGTCGCGCTGAAACAGAGGACATAAAGATTAATGGTTACGGGATTTGCTGGCGGCAGTTTGATCGGATCCAAAACACGGAAGTAGTGAACAGCTCCGGCGGCCAACCCTACGCCACCCAGTGCGCCCGCACACGAGAGCAGCAAGCTCTCGGTCAACAATTGGCGGATCAGCCGCCCTCGCCCTGACCCGAGAGCCGCGCGGACCGCCAGTTCCTTCTGCCTCACAAGGGAGCGACCCAGTAGCAGATTCGCGACGTTCACGCAGGCAATCAGAAGAACGAAAGTTACCGCCGCAAACAGGACAATTAGGCTGAGCCGCAGAGTCGGCCCGGTCAGATAGGCGAACTGTTCGGCGAGCGGATAGATAACCGGGGTTCGCAACATACCCTCCGGGTCGTTCCGGTGTTCGTTCCGATAGAGCGCTTCCACTTCCTGCTGGGCACGTTCGAGCGATATCCCCGGTTTCAGCCGTCCGAAAACTCCGACGTTTGCATTCTCAGGATCGCGACTAATTGGGCTATCTGGGGTGATGAGCATCCACATCGATGCGACATCCGGATAAAACGTAAATCCTCTCGGCATCACGCCGACGATGGTGCAGGCTTTCTCGTTCAGTTCGATATGCCGCCCGATCACATCTTTCTGGCCGTTGAAGGCCGTCATCCAGAAGCGATGCGGCAGAACCACCGTGCACCCTCGCTTCAGGTCATCGGGCTGAAAGGTGCGCCCGAATTCCGGAGCCACCCCGAGCAGGGCAAAGAAATCGATACCCACCGGTTGCCCGAGCACCTCACGCGCACGACCGACGCCGGTCAGAATCTGCTGGCCGGTCGCCCATGTGGCGGGTGCAAGCTGCTCGAAGCTATGGCTCCTGCCTCTCCACATCTGGAAATCTCGATAAGAATCAAAGACTGGTGGCCCGTTCGTATCTCGCTTCAGCTTCTCCCAAATGACCACCAGTCGGCCCGGATCGCGGTACGGCAAAGGGTGCAACAGGAGCGCATTGACGATGCTGAACATCGCGGTGGTCGCACCGATCCCGAGCGCCAGCATCACGATTACTACTGTCGTGAACCCGGGCGTTCGCGCGAAGGCCCGCAGAGCATAAGCAAGGTCCTGTTTCGAGGGCTCCAACCAGTTCCACATCCACATTTCGCGGGGCCTCCTGCCCGGCTCTTCAACTCACGGCTGCGTCCACCTGGCGGACTGGGCTGGGACCTGCAATCCCGGTGCGTCCAGGGTCATCGTAACCTCAACTCGGGGAGCAATGGGCTGGTAATCTACGGTGCCCAATCGCAGTTCGTCGGGGCCAACCTTTATCTCGCGGCGGTTGGTCCCGTCGACAATCAGAAGCGTAGCGCTCTTTGCGCGGGATACTGCGCGAGCAGAATGATCCCAGTTAATTCGAACCAGGCGGCCAGCCCCTGTAAGAGCGAGGCCAATTTGATTAGAGGTTTGTCCCGGCCACAACTCGGGAATTCCCCGCGGAACAATCCAGGAGAACAGCGCAACAATGGCGATCAGAGCGATTGCAAGAATTCCGTAAATCGGAATTCTCGACGCTTCGCGGGGCGGCGTTCGGCGATTTGGCGGTGCAGCCGGGCGGATCTCTGGAAGAGCCTTGAATTCATCCTCATCCAGCCGGAATTCCCGAGTGGATGGCTCTTCCGGTAATTGCCCACCTGCGGCGATGAAGAACGTGGCGAAGTGCGGCGCGCGAGCTTCAATCAGAAGGAATGCAAATACACCCTGTATGAACTCTTCGGAGATGAGCGTCCGGTCGGTAAAGGACGGCAAGAGCGGGCTCGATCGGGCGTGGCTTCTGAAAAATCCAACCACGGCTCTGCCACGGCGCTGGGCGCTGACACGCGTTTCATAAAGGTGGCGATGTGTTTCCGGATGCGGTATATACACAGCGCCGTTCTCCGGACGACGAGCCATCAACTCGATCTCTTCGATGCGAAGAGTGGGCGCCTGGGCATTCGGAAACGATCCGATCAGCGCGCCTCCTACCTCGAGACCCGCCGCCGCCGCACGATCGATCTCGGCAAGCAACTGAGAAACAAGCTCTAGCCTGAATTCGATGGCGTAGGCGGACCGGAACGGCGCCCATCGGATGTAAAGCGGGGCCTGCCGCAAAGATTTCTGATCGGAAGTCTTCCGCATGGGCTGCTTCGATTTGGGCTCCAGATCTAAAGTTACACTTCTTGATATTGGCTGCCGCACTCTATCTGGTTGCAACACCGATCGGTAACTTGGAAGACATCACGCTTCGTGCGCTGCGCATACTGCGCGAAGAGGTGGATGTGATCGCGTGCGAGGACACCCGGCAAACACAGAAGCTGCTGACGCACTACGAAATCCGGAAGCCGCTGATCAGCTATCACGAGCATAACGAAACGAGCCGTACGGGCGAGATTCTGGAGAGGTTGGGCCGCGGCGAATCAATCGCGCTGGTGAGCGACGCCGGCACGCCCCTGATCTCAGATCCGGGATACCGCGTTGTCGCGGCCGCCCTGGCACAGGGGCTTGCCGTCGTTCCGATCCCAGGGCCTTCGGCTGTGCTGACCGCTCTTTCGGCATCAGGACTGCCGATGGATGAATTCCGTTTTATCGGTTTTCTTCCTGCCAAGGCTGTGGCTCGCCGGAATGTGTTGGAAGGGGTGGCCCGCAACTCCGGCACTGTGATTGCCTATGAGAGTCCCCACCGCATTCTTGAATCGCTGGCCGACATAAGCAAGATTCTGGGCGAACGGCCGATGGTACTGGCGCGCGAGCTTACCAAAATACACGAAGAATTCCTGCGCGGGACGCCGGATGAAATCCGCAGCCAATTATCAAAACGAGAATCGATCAAAGGCGAAATCACGCTCCTGATTGCTCAATCCGAAGAAAAAGATCAGATTGAAGATCCGCTCGCCGAGATTTCGAGACTCGAAGGCGTAGGATTCGACCGGATGGAGGCCATCAAGAATGTCGCGAAGCGCATGGGACTTCCAAAACGGGAGATTTACCGGCTCGCTGCGGCGCCGGACAGCAATCGGCCAGGCAAACATCGTGGTTAGCGCCAAAATCGCCGATCGCGAGTCTGGGGGCATCCGGATGAATGCGTTCCTCAATTAGTTCGCGGATCATGCTGACAAATTCAGGATGGGTGCCTACCGTTGCCGCACGAATCATTTTGAGGCCGAGTTCGCTCGCGACCCTGGCAGCTTCGGTATCAAGGTCGTACAGAACCTCCACATGATCGGAGAGGAACCCGAGCGGAGCCAACAGCACGTTTCGCACGCCCGCGGCATACAGGTTCCGAAGGTGATCGAGAATGTCGGGCTCCAGCCAGGATTGTGTTGCCGGCCCGCTTCGACTCTGGTAAACCAAATCCCAATTCGCGAAGCCGGCGCGTTCAGCGACCAGGCGAGTCGTCTCCCGAAGCTGTCTTTCGTAATCGCTGGTCTGGGCCATGGAACAGGGAATGCTGTGAGCCGTTGCCACAAAACGAAGCATGCGTCTCTCGTCGTCTGAGAACTGCTTTAACGCACAGCGGACACGACCGGCATAGGCCTGAATGAAACGCGGGTGGTTATAGAAGGCACGTAGCTTGTGCACTTCAGGCGCGCCCGGACCCACTTCGGCCTGAGCCGCGGCGATATTCTCACGATACTGCCGGCATCCTGAATAAGAACTGTAAGCAGAGGTAACGAACGCCAAGGCGCGCTTCACACCGTCAGTGCGCATTTGACGCAGCGCATCCGCAAGAAAGGGATGCCAATTGCGATTGCCCCAGTAAACAGGCAGATGAATCGAGCGCTCATCCAGCTCCCGTCGCAAAGCAGCAATCAGCTCGCGGCACTGATCGTTGATCGGGCTCCGGCCGCCAAAGTGATCATAATGGGCGGCAACTTCCAGCAGGCGCCCGCGCGGGACATTCCGGCCGCGAGTAACATTTTCCAGAAATGGCAGAACATCTTTCGGCGCTTCGGGCCCGCCAAACCCAACAATGAGGATCGCGTCGTACATCTCTTTCAGGCCAGCCCGCCGCCCACCCGGTGGAGCGTCAACATATTCGTCGAGCCGCGCAAGCCTACTGGCTGGCCAGCGACTAAAACGATATTGTCGCCTGGACGAACGCGCCCGGATTCGGATAACACGCGTTCCATTTCATGCAGCATCTGATCAGTCGATTCCATTACGGGCGAGACAATGGGACTCACGCCATAGACGACCGAAAGCTGCCGGGCCACGGCTTCGCTTGACGTGAAGGCGTAAATGGGCACGGGCGGACGATAGCGTGCCAGCAAGCGGGCGGAACTGCCGGAGGTGGTTCCGACGGCCAGTGCGGTGACACCGGCCGATCGAGCGCAATGGTACGCGGCATCCGCGATAATCTCGGGAATAGCGCGTTCGTCCTCTTCGTCTGGTTTCAAGAAACCCTTGTTCCGCAGCGATATCTCCGTTTCGCAAGCGATGCTGGCCATGAATTTCACCGCTTCGACCGGATGTTTGCCAGCCGAGGTCTCAGCCGACAGCATCACTGCGCTGGTTCCGTCATAGATGGCATTGGCGATGTCGCTTACCTCGGCGCGCGTAGGTACTGGATTCTCGATCATCGATTCGAGCATTTGCGTCGCGGTTATAACGAATCTGCCCCGAGCCCTGGCTTTATCGATAATCGCCTTTTGGATCGCCGGCACTTTCTCAATCGCCATCTCGACGCCAAGATCGCCCCTCGCAACCATTACGCCTTCGCACTCTTCGAGAATCGAATCGAGATTCTGCCATCCTTCCGGTTTCTCAATCTTGGCGATGATTGGCTGGCGAGCATCTACCTCTTCGAGCAGATGTCTGAGGCGGAGCACGTCGCGAGCCTGGCGAACGAATGAGAGAGCGAAGAAATCGACCCCCTGCTCGACTCCGAAGTGTGCGTCCGCGATGTCCTTCTTCGAAAGGGTCGGCGTACTGACGCTCACTCCGGGCAGGTTGATTCCCTTGCGGTCGCTGATGATGCCGCCACGCACTATTTCGCAGCGCGCGGCAATTCCGTCCGAGTGCAGAACCCTCAGTTCGACTGTTCCGTCGGCGAGCAACACCGGGTCGCCGGCTTTCACATCCCGCGCGAACTCCGCATAATTCGTGCAGGCGATTTCCGCTGTACCTTCCACCGGCTCAGTCGTGATCGTGAAGAGACCTCCGGACGGAAGGAATTGCGGGCCATCCTTGAACGTGCCTAGCCTGATCTTCGGGCCTTGCAGATCAAGCAGGATTCCAGAGTGGGTCTTGAACTCAGCCGCCAATGCGCGAACAGCCTGGATGCGCCTTGCGTGATCTTTCGGTGCGCCATGCGACACGTTCAGACGAAACACGTCCACGCCGGCTTCAAACAGCTTGCGAAGAACAGTTTCTGAATCGGTAGAGGGACCGAGCGTGGCAACTATCTTGGTTGCGCGCATGAATCGGAGAATTGCGGGCGGTACGTTACCATAACCAAGACTTTAGAGCGAAGAAGAACATCGGAGATTATCCACTACATTTCTTATTATGCCGCTTTACCAGGCGATCATCCTTGCAATCATTCAGGGATTAACGGAGTTCTTTCCCGTCAGCAGCACGGCACACCTTGCAATTATTCCCAGGCTTCTGCGCTGGACGGACCCGGGCCTCGGTTTTGATGTCGCGCTCCATGCCGGCACCCTGGCGGCCATCTTAATTTACTTTTTCCAGGATTGGATACAGGTAATCGCAAACGGCTTGGGATTTTCTTATCGCGGAACAAAACCCGACGAGAACAGCCGTTCGCTTCTTTGGTACCTGGTGGTGGGCACCATTCCCGTGCTGATCGCCGGCGCACTGTTGAAGCAATACGCGGAAGGTCCGTGGCGCAATCTCTACGTCATGGGCGCAGCGCTGATCATAATCGGCATTGTGATGGGCATCTCAGACAGGTTCGGGAAAGAAAAGAACGGTCTCGATCAGATGCGCTGGGGCGATGCCATCTGGGTAGGACTTGCGCAGGCGCTAGCCGTTGTTCCCGGTGTATCGCGGAGCGGAATCACGATTACGGCAGCCCGTTTCCGGCATCTGGACCGTGAAGCAGCGGCGCGCTTTTCTTTCCTTCTCTCGACGCCGGCCATTGCAGCCGCGGCATCGAAAGACGCGCTCGATCTGCACAAAGAAGGCGGTATTCCGCCGGGTATGACCGCGCCCTATCTGGTCGGAATTCTGGTAAGCGGGATCGTGGGGATTCTCGTCATCGCGTTCTTTCTGAAATTTCTTAGGCATAACAGTTTGGCGGTGTTCGTCTGGTACCGCATCATTTTTGGCATAATAGTGGTCGCTCTGGCAGTTTTCTTCCGCATCGGCGGATGACGTTCCTTTCACCGTCGCGACATACCCGGCTCAATGAAGCCGTGGGCATTCTATTGCTTCTGCTCGGCTTGGCCGTCTCGCTAAGCCTGCTGTCGTATTCGTCGGCCGACCCGTCGTGGGACACGGCCACTGGGGCGACGCATACCCATAATCTGCTTGGTTTGTTTGGAGCGAGATGGGCTGACCTGCTGCTGCAGATCTTCGGGATCAGCATTTTTCTGCTTCCCATTCATCTCTGGGCGCTGGGCTGGAAATGGGTGCGCTCGTCAGCAATTGAGAGCCCCTGGTTTCGCATTCTCGGCACGCTTGCTCTCTGGTTCTGCGTGTCGACGGCATGCGGGTTGCTGCCGCGGCAATGGATGGTGGGCGGCGCAATCCGACCCAGTGGGATTGCCGGAATGGTTCTCGCCGATTTCCTGCTGGTACGATTCGATTTGGCCGGGGCGGCGATCATTACCGTCGCGGCCGGTGTGGTGGCGCTGTATTTCGCATCCACCTTCGAAGTGTCCACGCTTATGCGCTGGTTGAGCGGGCCCATTGCGCGGTTCCGTCTTCTGTATGCAAAATGGCATGCTGCCCGGGCGGCGAACCGTGAACGCGCCCTCGAGCGGGCGAGAGAAAAGGCCGCCGAACGTGCCGCGCGCCGGAATGACCGTCCCACCCTAGGCATAGAAGCCGAGTCAGCAAGGCCAAGGCGAAAGAGAGCGGCCGCTGGGATGGAAGGGGACATTCCGGTAGCTGCGCGCGTGGATAGCAATCCGCCCTTCGACCTTGAGGCGATGCCCGTCGGGCATGCTGACGAAGAAATTCCCATTCGCCCCCTGGAGCAGCCGGTCATTCGGCCCCAAGCCGCGGCGGAGCCAGAGGACGAAGGCCCAAGCTTTCACGAACCTTTAGAACCGGTCCGCACTCCCGCAAGGCGCAGGCGTGCTTATAGACTTCCGTCGACAGGACTGCTGAACGAAATTCCTCCGGGGAACGGTTACGACAGTTTCGAACTGAAGGAGATCGCCAGCCGGATCAAATCGAAGCTTGAAGAATTTAACGTGCGCGGTTCGGTGGTGCAGATCAACCCGGGACCCGTCGTAACCACGTTCGAATACAAGCCGGAAGCAGGCATTAAGTACAGCCGTATTACGACGCTGACTGAGGACCTCTGTCTCGGCTTACAGGCCGAATCCGTGCTCATCGAACGCCTGCCCGGTAAACCGACGGTTGGCATTGAGGTGCCGAACACTCGCCGCGAGGTCATCAGCCTTCGCGGAATCCTCGAATCCGGCGAATTCCAGGAATCGCCATCCAGAATGACGATTGCGCTCGGAAAGGACATCAACGGACGCATCAAGGTGGCTTCGCTCGAAACGATGCCACACCTTTTGATCGCCGGTTCCACAGGATCCGGCAAGAGCGTGATGCTCAACGCCATGATCATGTCTTTCCTCTACAAGGCGACTCCGGACGAAGTGCGGATGATCATGGTGGACCCCAAGCGCGTCGAACTCGGCATCTATGAGGGCATCCCGCACCTGCTCACGCCTGTTATTACGGAGCCGAAGAAGGCAACGAACGCGCTCCGCAACGCCGTGCTGGAAATGGAGCGCCGGCTGAAGTTGCTGGCTTCGCAAGGCGTCAGGAATATCGATCAGTACAACCGGAAAATGGCGCAACTCCGGCAGGAGCCGCGCAGCTTATTCGATGAGTCGGAAGATGATGAAAATCTCAAACCTCTTCCGTACGTCCTGATCCTGATCGATGAATTGGCCGATCTCATGATGCTGGAGCGAGCCAATGTGGAAGAATGCATCACGCGGTTGGCGCAAATGGCGCGCGCGGTCGGCATGCACCTGGTACTGGCAACACAGCGTCCGAGCGTGGATGTTATTACCGGGTTGATTAAGGCGAATTTCCCGTCGCGCATTAGCTTCCGGGTAGCGACGCGGGTCGATTCGCGGACGGTTCTCGACAGCATGGGGGCGGAGCATCTATTGGGCAAGGGCGACATGCTGTTTCTGCCTCCCGGCTCCTCGCGGCTCACACGCGTGCACGGCGCTTTCGTTACCGAAGCAGAAACGAACCGCGTGGTCGATTTCTGGAAGGAGCAGGCGACGCCCGAATACGACGAGACCTTCCTGCTCACGCCGCCTTCCGAAGAAGAAGGCGAGGAGGCCGAGACGTTCGATGGCGACCAGGATCCCATGTATGAGGATGCCGTTCGCGTGGTAGTCGAAATGGGCAAAGCTTCCACTTCGACTTTGCAGCGGCGCTTACGGCTGGGTTATGGCCGTGCCGCGCGAATACTGGATATGATGCAGCGCGATGGCATCATCGGCCCTCCGGATGGGAGCAAGCCGCGGGATGTATTGAAACGGCCGGATTGGTTGCGAGAGGTGGAGTTGCGGTGACAGCCAGGATCAACGGATTTCAGGGCCTGATTCTGATCGCGTTGACATTTGGACCCGTTGGCAACTCGATCGCCGCCACTAATTCTGCAAAGATCACCGATGTCACCCCGCATGTCCTGGTCTTCGCAACCAGTTCAGGCAACGTCGTTGCCTCTGTCGGGCCGGATGGAGCGTTGCTTGTCGGAACGCCATCCACGGCCAGCACACCGGAAATCAGCAGCATTCTTGCGAGTCGCACAAAATCGGCCGTTCGCTACGTTGTGATTGCGCCGGAAGACCTGAACCATTCCGAGGGGGACGCCGGATGGGGCCGGCGCGGCGCGTTCGTGGCCATGCAGGAGAAGGCGCTCGAACGCTTAGGCGGACATGCCATGGGCCCGCCCAAACCGCTGCCACCCCACCTGTTTGAACTTGGAGTCAACCGCCCGCGCATAGCGTTTTCGGAGGTCTTGACGTTTGACGTCAATGGCGAAGCTATCCACGTCATCCACCAACCGCCGGGCTACAGCGACGCGGACGCAATTGTGCATTTTCATGTCGCGAACCTAGTCTATCTGGGCGAAGTATTTCCGGGCGACGGCTACCCGGAAATCGATCCCGCGCAAGGAGGCCAGTTCGATGGCTTCGTTAAGAGCCTCGGCGAGTGGACCGGCGAAGCCCTCCGCGTGGTGCCCGCCAGGGGAAACGTGATGAAGGGTACTGATGTGAAAGCGTTTCTGGATATGATTCTTACCGTTCGCGACCGCGTGAAACGCATGCGTGGCGCAGGTCAAAGCGAGACCAGATCATCGCCGCGCACCCGACACAGGACTTCGATGTGCGATGGGGGCATGGGCGCGTGCAGCCTGACGCATTTGTGCGCGAAGTGTGTGAGGCGCTCAGGATCAAATGACCGCAGGCCACAGAAAATGATGGCCTGCTCCACCCGGCGTCAGCTACCTGGTCAAAGGAAGATCGACGGTTATAGGGCAGTGATCCGAGATCCGGCCCGCCACCGCCCGGTTCACTTGCTGTAAGGCCTGCCCGAAATATGGAGACAGAAGGCGATGTGTTCCGCCGGGTTTGACGAAGAACCAATCGAGTTTGTAGTGCCCCACCAGATGAAAGAGCGGACGGTTAAACGCGAACGTTGTGGAGAATCCCTTCCAGGCTCTCTGGCTGCTGTCGGAAAGGGTTCTGCCCCGGTTCTGAAAACTCCTCGCTTCCCGGCCCGCGAAATCGAATTGCGTCCCATCGGCAAAGCGGAACCTCCGCACATCATTAAAAAGCGGTTTTTCCTGATTTGCCAAAAAGAGGTAAAAGTTCAAAGCCGTAGGATCGTGATAGTTCTTGAAGTAATTCACCGGATAGAGCAGATAGTTGTATATTCCAATCGGGTTCAAGCGGAGGATAGCCTCTTTGATCCAAAACCGGTAATCCGTGAGATGCTCCAGAATAATTTTCTTCACGGATGTCGGCGCCTGATTGTGGCCCATTGTGTTCAGGTCGCCGGCAACAACGATGGGATTGCTTAATTTGCCGATGCGGGGCAGGATGTAATCCATCTGCTTTCGACGCCCCTTCGGAGTCGAGTAGTCCTCCAAGTGAGGGCAGACCAGCGTCACGATTCCGGTTGGCGAATCCGGAACAGCAAGATCGACGATCAGAGCGACCCGCCCGCCGCGGCGTACTTGCCTCTTCACCTGTTCATCAAACAGCTTGTCAGCCGACCAGCGCTTAACGCGCTCCAGATCCGAGATCTGCTTGATTTCACCGTGATACCAATCATAGATTTCGGGAAGGCGTAGAATTCTTGCATCGCGTATCGGGTATCGGCTCAGCACGGCAATGCCCTCCATCCCCAGATAGCGCCGGGGGTCTACACCAAACATCTCGGCAGCCCTCCTTTGCCGGGGTAGATCGAGCAGATCCAGTTTCCTGATACCGAGATAGATCCGCTCCAGCTCGATGAACTCGACTCCATAGACGTAGTTCATGCGCAAGGCTTCGGCCAGATCGCGCGTGACGTCGCGGTAGTTCGTGCGCTTCACTCCGCGATCCACTTCGTCGAGAATCACCGCGTCCGCGCCTCTGAGGTTTTCAAGTTCGCCGCGAAGTTGCGCGTTCGGCTTGCTCAGGCTCTCCGGGAATTGTGCTCCTTCCAAAAGCGCCGCCTTAATTTGCGGTGCATTCATGCCGCGGTTGATGTTCCATTCAGCAATCCGGAGAACGGGCCCGACCCCTGCCACGGTTGGCCGCTTCGGCTTTGCTCCCGCCAGCGTGGCCTGATTACTGATGAAAGGTTCTGAAAGAACACGGCTGAGCCTCGCCTGCACTCCATGAGAAGGTGGGTCCTCGGCCGCCAGTCGAACCAAGTCCTCAAAAGCGAGCGTGGAAGGCCCTTGAAACTTGATTAGATCCTGAGCAGCATGCGCAGCGGTTGGCGGTCCGGCAAAATAGAAGATGAGTAAGGCGAGAAAGGCCTTCAAAAAGGTAAGATGCTCTGAAATCGATTGCTATTTCAGGGCAAGCTTTGCATCCTGTGTGAATACGTCGAATACGCGGCCCAGGGCCGCAAGCACTTGCTCTTCGGAGATGCGCTTCGGGTCGTAAGCGCGCTCCAGAACCAGACCGTTTAAAGCCGCTTCGAGCAGAGCCTTCACGATCTCTTGTTCCGGCGTCGTAGGGCCTTGTTTAACGAGCGAGGGAATCAGGTGTCCGACAAAGCTGTAGTTCAGAGAGGAGCGAATGCGCCGGTGCGCCGCAGCCAATTTCGTGCGCATCTTGGCGTGCCGAACGGCGTAGAGTCTGAACTCGAGCATCAGCATGACCCATTGGCGATCGCCCGCGCGCTTCACATAGAACTCGCGGACAGCGCGCACACGTTTCGCCCCAGCCTCACAGCGCTCCAGAGTGCTGCGTAATTCTTCCAGCCGGCTGGTGACCTCTTGTTCCAGTAATGCAAAGAACAGGTCTTCCTTGGTCTTGAAATTGCCGTAGAAGGCGCCGCGCGTATGGCCGGCTTCGGCCGCGATATCTTCAATTCGCGCGGCTTCAAATCCATCTCGCGCGAAGACCCGCTTGGCGGCTTTCAACAGTTTCCGGCGGGTTGCTTCGGTCCTCTGCTGATGCTTGTTGGGGCCGGCGTTGGTCATCGCTACTCATATTATATACATGTATGTATTAGATATGGTACATCTATGTATGTAAATGGCTCGAAACTTTGTTCGACTGCTTACCCTGGCGGCGGTATTCGCATCCTTCGCCGGGTCATATGCGTGGTCGCAGACGCCGGCGGCCGGAGGAACCGCTGAAGCAGCGACCCGCCCCGTCCCGCTGCCGCTCTCCGGGAAGGCTAATCAGACCGGCACAGTTACGGCTCAGCAGAACGCGAGTCCGGCCGGAGGAGTGAGCACCATCAACAGCTCCGTCCAGCTGGGCGGCGCACTTTCCGGCAGCGTTCCGGCGGCCGACTTGCCTGCAGGGCCGGTCACGCTCACCCTGGCGGATGCCGTGAAGCGGGCGCTTCGCTGGAATCTGGGCCCGATAACAGCCGATAATTCTGCACGCGCAGCACGCGCCGAGCGCATCCAGGCGCTCAGCGCCTTGTTGCCGAACATCTCCGCTAGCGCGAGCGACACAGTTACCCAGGTGAACCTCGCGGCATACGGATTCCAATTCAAGACTCCACCCGGTCTGAACTTCTCCATTCCGTCCGTTGTTGGACCGTTTAACTATTCGTCCCTTCAGGGTTCGCTGAGCCTTTCGGTTTATGATGCAGTGCGGCGCAATAACTGGCGGGCTGCGAAAGAGACTGAACGCGCTTCGGTTGAATCGGCGCGCGATACGCGGGAATTAGTCGTGCTCGCCGCAGGCGGTGCGTATCTTCAGGCCGTTGCGACAGCCGCGCGAGTGGACTCCCAGCAGGCGCAGGTGAACAATGCCCAGGCGATCTATAAGCAAGCGGTGATCCGGAAGGAAGCGGGAACGAATGCGCGGATTGACGTGACCCGCAGCCTGGTGGAGTTTCAGAGCGAACAGCAACGCCTTGTCTCGCTTGAGGCGGATTTGCGGAAACAGAAGATTTCGCTCGCGCGCATTATGGGGTTGCCGCTCGATCGCGAACTCGAACTTGCGGAGCCGCTTAGTTTTAATGCGACAGTTGTACCTGATGTGGATGGCAGCATCCAACGCGCTCTCCAGCAGCGAGCAGATATCCGATCGGCCCAGGCCCAGGTTGCGGCCGCGGAGCGGCAAGTTTCCGCCGCGCGTGCCGAGCGGCAGCCATCTGTCGCCCTGAGCGGCTATTACGGCGTGCTTGGACCGAACCCTACGCAAGCCCACGGCGTTTTCGCCGTTACCGGATCTGTCACTGTGCCGGTTTGGCAGGGCGGCCGCACCAGAGGAGATATACAGCAAGCCGAGGCAACCCTGCACCAGCGGCAGGCGGAGTTGGCCGATCAGCGAGGCAGGGTGGAACAGGGTGTCCGGACGGCGCTGATCGAGTTTCAGACGGCAACGGGCCAAGTGCGGCTGGCAGAGAGCAATCGCAAATACGCGAACGATACGTTGTCTCAAGCGCGGGACCGCTTCAATGCGGGGGTGGCAACGACTCTTGAAGTGGTGCAGGCCCAGGAGCAGGTGGCGGGCGCCGAAAGTGATTACGTCTCAAGCCTGTTTTCCGCTAACCTGGCGAAACTCGCACTGGCTAGAGCAGTTGGAGACGCAGAAAACGAGGTACCGAATCTGCTGAAGGGAAATCGCCCATGAAAGCGTACGAACAGGATCTGCCCGCCGAGAAAGCCGGTTCCGAAACATCCGAAACGAAGGCGCCTACAACGCGAGGCCGGAGTCGTGCATTCCTCATTTTCTTCAGCGTTCTGCTGCTTGTGGCCGCAGCCGGCCTTTTGTATTGGATCCATGAGCGGCAGTTTGAAAGCACGGATGATGCCCAGATCGAAGCGCACCTCAACCCGATCAGCGCCCGCATCGATGGCACAATCATCCACGTTTACGTAGATGATAACCAGATGGTTCGCGTGGGTGATCCGCTGGTTAGCCTGGATCCGCGCGATTATCAGGTGGCGCTCGACCAGGCGCTCGCCCAAGTCGCGCAAGCCCGAAGCATGGTCATTGCTCAAGAACCGAACGTGCCCATTACACAGGTTGAAAACGCCGCGAACATTTCAAGCGGAGAGGCGGAAGTAGCAAATGCGAAGGCCGCTATGTCGGCTGCCGAAAGGGACCGCGAGGCCGCCGCCGCCAAAGTAACTGAATCCCAGGCGAACAATGGAAGAGCGCAGGCGGATCTGGCCCGCTACCGCTTCCTTATCGCGCGAGAAGAAGTATCGCAGCAAGAATACGATCAGGTCGCTGCTGCGGCTAAGGCGCAAGCAGCAAACGTGGCCGCAAATGAGGCCGCGCTCCAGTCCTACGCGCAAATTGTCGATCAGCGGCGCGCTCAATTGGCCCAGGCGCAGAGCAGGCTTGCTCAATATCGGCACAACGCCCCACGCCAGCTTGCCATCCGGCGCGCAAACATTCAATCGGAACAGGCGAGCGCCCAATCCGCCCGCGCACAACTGGAACAGGCACAACTGAAGCTCACTTACACGAAGATCACCGCGCCCGTTGCCGGAATCATTATGAAGCGCTTCGCGGAAGTGGGATCGCATATTTCAGCCGGGCAGCAGCTTTTGACGATCGCTCAGATCGGTGATGTTTGGGTAACTGCCAACTTCAAAGAAACACAGTTGCGCAATATCAAGCCAAACCAGCCCGCCACGATTCATGTAGATGCCTTGAAACAGGATTTCGAGGGCTATGTGCTCGATATCGGAGGATCTACCGGGGCGGTTGCCAGCGTGCTGCCGCCAGAAAATGCAACCGGCAATTACGTGAAGGTGGTGCAGCGCATTCCGGTCAGAATCCGCTTTAAACCGGATCAAAATGGGATGAACCGGCTCCGCCCTGGCATGTCTGTCGAGCCGGAAGTCCGGATTGGAGGCTGAGCCCAAGTGCCCGCGCCTCCAGGTATCAATCATCACGATTGGAAGCCATCGCACAATCCATGGATTGTAGCCATGACGGTAACGCTCGCCACGTTCATGGAAGTGCTGGATTCTTCCATCGCAAACGTATCACTGCCGCACATTGCCGGATCGCTCGGCGCAACGTATGAGGAAGCCATCTGGGTTCTGACCAGCTATCTGGTATCGGCCGCCATCGTTCTTCCGGTATCGGGCTGGCTCTCGACAGTTATTGGCCGCAAGCGATTTTACATGACGTGCGTGGCCTTGTTTACGATCTGTTCTTTCTTTTGCGGTATCGCCCCGACCTTGCCGTTCCTGATTGTCGCCCGCGTGCTGCAGGGCGCAGGCGGAGGCGGTCTGCAGCCATCCGAGCAAGCCATTCTCGCGGATACCTTTCCGCCCGAAAAACGCGGCATGGCTTTCGCGATGTATGCAATGGCCGTGGTGGTTGCGCCCGCGATAGGCCCCACGCTCGGCGGCTGGATAACCGATAATTTCAACTGGCACTGGATCTTCTTCATCAACGTGCCGGTCGGTCTGCTTTCGCTGTTTCTCACCCACCGCTTCGTCGAGGACCCACCCTGGCTAAAACAGGAGAGGCGCGCGGGAATCAAGATCGACTACATCGGCCTGGCGCTTATCGTTATCGGCGTGGCATCTTTCCAGATTGTCCTCGACAAGGGCCAGGAACTGGATTGGTTTGGTTCGTCGCTGATCACGATTATGTTCTGCATCGGAATTCCAGCGCTAGCGGCATTCTTCCTGTGGGAGTGGTATCACGAGCAGCCTATTGTCGATGTTCGCCTCCTCAGAAATCGCAATTTCGGCACGGCAGTATTTTTCTCGTTCATCCTCGGAATGGTGCTCTTTGGTTCAACGGTATTGATTCCGGAATTCCTGCAGACCGGACTTGGATACACTGCGGAGCGGGCCGGGCTAGCTCTCTCCGGGGGCGGGCTCGTGCTAATGCTGATGATGCCGGTAGCTGGACGCCTGACAGCGAGCAAAGTGGACCCGCGGCTACTCATCTCCATCGGTTTTCTGGGAACTGCGGTCACGCTGCACATGATGACGATCATCTATCTTCAGATCGACTTCCGGACGGTAGTCATTCTGCGGATGCTTCAAGTGATTTTTCTTCCGCTGATCTTCATTCCAATCACCACGCTGAATTACGTCGGGGTGC
>Ga0308174_10000321_pt1 | contig 19968 bp, 17 predicted proteins | sample PhyPR2_FD_203894 | JGI IMG/M metagenome (GOLD analysis project Ga0308174, IMG submission 203894) | Soil microbial communities from UC Gill Tract Community Farm, Albany, California, United States - DLSLS.P.R2 | ecosystem: Environmental > Terrestrial > Soil > Agricultural land | place: USA... | reverse complement strand
TGCCGAGCCGCCGCGGCTCGTGAACTCGTCGGGTCGCGCCGCCTAGTTTGTCGAGGGATAACTGATCTCGACGATCTCGTAACTCTTCTCGCCAGCCGGCAGGCGCACGGTGCGCTGGTCGCCTACCCTCGCGCCAATCAAAGCTCGACTCACGGGAGCGCTCCAACCGATGCGACCAGCACCCGCGTCCGTTTCATCGTCTCCGACGATGGTAAGGATACGGCGGTTATCGTCCTCATCCGCCAGCTCAACGGTGGCCCCAAAACGCACCTGATCGCGTGAAGATTGCGACGCTGGGTCGACGACCTTGGCAGTCTTCATCACCTTACCAAGATAGCCAAGCCGCCGGTCAATCTCGCGCAAGCGCTTGCGGCCGTAGATGTAGTCGCCGTTTTCGGACCGGTCTCCGTTCGCTGCAGCCCAGGCTATAGTTTCGACGAGCTTCGGCCGCTCCGTGCCGAACAGGTCGTCATATTCCGCCCGTATGCGCGAAAGGCCCTCAGGCGTGATGAAACGGGGGGGCGAGTCAGTCATCCTTGCGGACTATCAGCCCGGGCGATTCTTCCCAAGATACCGGGATACATGCATCGCCTGCTGCCCGTTGCCGCCACGCATCGAGTCATAGACGACGCTGTTCTCGATCACGCGCTGCACATAGGCGCGCGTCTCCGTGTACGGGATGGCCTCGATCCACTTGAGCATGTCGACCTGCGTGCGAGGATCACCGTAACGGTCAATCCACTTGCGGACGTTGCCGCTCCCTGCGTTGTAGGCCGCCACGGCAAGAGGAATGCTGCCGTCCCACGTATTCAGCATTCGCTGGAAGTAGGCAGAGCCGATCATCACGTTGTAGCTCGGGTCGCTGATCAGTCGGTAGCTGTCGAAGCCGACGCCCATCTTGTTCGCCTGCTCGCGAGCAGTTCCGGTCATCAACTGCATCATCCCGCGAGCGCCGGCGTGGCTGATTGCATAGGGATCGAACGAGCTCTCCTGCCGCGCGATACCATGGGCGACGGACCATAGGCTGCCCGAGACCGAGCCAGGAAGTATCGGATATCCCTGCCTGTAGTAGAACATCGAGCCCTTCACACGCGCCATCCGTGCGGTCCAAACGGCAAGGTCCTGGCGCCGGATTTGCTGACCTAGGTCGACGGCCAAGTACCGATCCGAATCACTGTCGAGCGAGGTGGCCAATGCCCTCACGAACAGTGCCTGCTCGTTCGACCGGCCCTGCTGCCCGAGAAACCGAACGGCCTGCACTAGCGACCGCGCATTAAATGCAGTGCGCTGCGCCTGGGTGGTCACATATTGCGGGACCGCCTGGGACGGTGCGTTCACGCTGCGCCCAAGACGCTCGAGGGCGAGCTGACCGTAGAACAGCTCTGGGTAGGCCGCTGCTTGCTGAAAATAGCTATTCGCCGTTTCAAACCGCCCCGCGGCCAGCGATGCGCGTCCTGCCCAGTAATTGCCTTTCGTCTGGACCTGGAGGGATCGCCCGGCGTGGGCGTAGCGATCGAACATAGCGACAGCGCTCGCGGGGCGCTGCATCCTGTCGAGAGCCACGGTTCCACCGAGCCACACGAGGCTGGTGTAATTATCTCGAAGATCAAGCGATTGCTCGCTAACGCTGGCACCAGATGGGAGCACGTCGTCGACTTGTCGAGCGATGTTGAACGCTGTCTGCCAATTCCGGTCCTGCACCGCGTCGTTCGCCAGCGTCAGCAGCATGTCGTAGAACCGATCGGGATCGGCGGGTCGATAGACGAAATTGTGATCTCTCGCTACCAACTGCTGAGCGGCGCCAGCATAGTTGTTGGCCCGCAGCCACCGCGCGCGGTCCATCATCAGGCCTGCGTCGCTGGTCACCCGGCCACTGACAGTTTGAAAACGGCTCGCCGCATCCGGCGAATTGTTCTGCATTGCGATCCGCGCCGAGAAGGCCGCTTGGCGGTCGGGGCTCGTTGCGGTCAGGAAGCGAGCGGCCTCGTCAGCCTTTTTGGCGAAAAGCAGGGCATCGGCCCGGCGGTCTTGGTCCGCCCGAGTGAAGCTCGCGCCATAGCGGTTCCATATCGATTGCTCGTCGGTCAGGCTTAGGTCGGGTTCTGCCCAGGCGTTGCGAGCCGCGTCGAGCGCCTCCGCCGCTCTGCCGGTCGCAGCGTAGGCGTCCGTCAACCGCGCCCACGCATTTCCGGTCCCAGGCTTGTCCGCCGTGAAGAAGGCTATGACCATGGCAGGGTTTTCGCCCGGCCGCATGGCGTTCTCGGCCCATGTGCGCATCTTCGCCGCGTCGGGCCAGTCGCGGTTTGGGATCAGGAAGCGCGCATAGTCGGCGAAGCTGTAACCGCTGCTCTGACGTAAGCGGCGCCAACTCTCGAGCGTCGTCGAGATCCCATAGGAGTTATAGCTATAGGCCGGCGCGACTGCAGTCGCGGCCGGTGCATATTGCGCCGAACTCGTCGGCGCTATGGCCAGCAACGCCGGCAGAATCACAGCAACACGCCACATGCTGGACATTGTCAGCCCCCGCTCCTTATCAGGCAGTGAACGCAGCCCGGAGTGAACCGGGAACGCTGTTCGAAGGAGGCAAGTTCATGTTTTTCGGGTCGATTCCGGCACTGGTTACGCCATTTTCCGGCGGCCGTGTCGCCGAAGACACATTTGCTCAATTCGTCGAATGGCAAATCTCTGAGGGGACCGACGGGCTGGTACCCTGCGGGACGACTGGTGAGAGTGCGACCCTCAATCGGGACGAGCATCGAGAGATAATCGCTCATGCTGTGCAGATCGCGCGGGGCAGGGTGCCGGTAATTGCGGGCTGCGGCAGCTATTCCACTGCTACGGCGATTGAAATGGTGCGCGCGGCAGCCGATGTCGGGGCCGACGCAGCGTTGGTCGTCGTGCCCTACTACAATAAGCCGAGTCAGGCTGGCCTCGCTGCCCATTTCACTGCCATCGCCGAAGCATCACCAATTCCGATCGTGATCTACAACGTACCCTCAAGGACGGTTGCGGACATCTCGGTTGAAACCCTGACGGATGTGGCAAAACATCCTCGGCTCGTCGCAATTAAGGACGCGACCGGCAATCTTGCCCGTGTGTCCGCTCAGCGGCTTGGCTGTGGAGAGGATTTCGTGCAGCTCAGCGGCAATGACGATATGGCGCTCGGTTTCAATGCCATGGGCGGCGTTGGCTGCATCTCGGTCACGGCGAACGTTGCGCCGAAGCTCTGCTCCGACTTCCAGAAGGCGACACGGGAGCGCCGTTGGGACGATGCCCTGAAGCTGCAGGATCGGCTTTATCCGCTTCATGCCGCCTTATTCAGCGACGCTTCGCCCGCGCCGACGAAATATGCACTGTCTCGCGTGCGACCGGGCTTCCCGACCGAGCTTCGCTTGCCCCTCGTAGAAGCTTCGGAGGCATCGAAACGCGCCGTCGACGCCGCGTTGCAGCATGCCGCCCTCGTTTGATCAGGTCGTGACGTCGACCCTTTGAAGCAAGTTCGCAAACCGTGGATCGCTCCTGATTGGATCGAATAGCGGATCCACGCCAAGGGTATTTAGACCGGGGTCGTTGACCTCTAAGCCGCGCTCAAGCGCTTCGAACGCCTCGTCCGTTTCGCCGAACTGCGCATGGACCTGAGCGAACTGATAGCTCGCGGCATCGCCATAGACTCTTCTTAGTTGGTCCAGCTTGGCCTTCGTGCGCTTAGTATCGCCCAGTCTTCCAGCAACGATCGCTTCGGCGGAAAGCCGGACGGTAAGGTCTGCTGGAAGCGTGTCGAGGTAGCGCTGCGCCGCTTGCGGTTGGTCCTTCATGATAAGGCTCAACGCGATGAAATAGGGCGGAAGCGCTAGCGCGGGCGCGAGCTTCAGAGTTCGCCGCGCCTCAGCAATGCATTCGTCGAACTGCCGGTCGTAGAATAGCGCATAGTAACGCCGCCGGTGGGATAGAGGGTTCAGGGGATCGATGTCGATCATGCGGTCGGCGTACCCGAGCGCCCGCTTCGTTTGTCCGCCCGCGACGAACACTACGACCGCAGCCTGTAAAAGCTGAATGTTGTTCGTCCCAATCGTGAAGCCTCGTTCTATCTGCTTCATCGCCGCTGGGACACGGCGTTGACCGTAGAGTGCGTCGGCGAGCGCCGCATAGGCTTCCGTCAGCCGGGGAGCTAAGTTGATTGCACTCTGCGCATCCGCCACGGCAGCGGCATAGCCCTGCAGGGTTTCTTTGGGTGATCGCCCGACATCGGCGATATAAGACAGGTTGCGAGACTTTGCTGCTAAAGCTCTGGCAAAGCGAGGATCTATCGCGGTCGCTGTATCGAGGAGTGCATTTGCCTGAAGCAGACTGCTCTCGCTGTCGTCGCGTTGCGCCTGCGCGATCGCGCGAAGGAACAGATCGTGCGCTTCCGGATCGTTCGTACCCCCCGTCGCTAGGGCGTGGACGCCCTCCTGACCGAGCTGGACACTGAGGGCGGAGACGACATTTTCGGCGATGTCAGTCTGGATCGCGAGGACATTGCCTTCAGGTCGATCATAGCTTGCCGACCATTGCTCGAGGCCACTGCCATCGATGAGCTGGGACGATATGCGGACCATGCCAGGTCCGCGTCTGACACTTCCAGTGAGGATATGGCCGACGTGCAGTCGGTGCGCGGCAGCAGCAGCATCCTGATTGCGCACGGCTTCGGAAGAGATGCGCCCGACCACTTTCAGACCAGGCAGGCGCGACAGCGCACTGCGAAGCTCTTCGGCGATCCCGTCCGAGAAATAGTCCTGGTGAGAGTCGCCGCTGAGGTTGGCAAAGGGAAGGACCGCAATGCTGTTCGCAGCCTTGGCGTCGCGGGGCTTGAGCAGTTCCCATGCGCTGACCGCGGAAACGACGCCCGCGACCGCTACGGCGCTCACGAGCACGCCGCGTCTCGACATGCTAGATGCACCAGGCGCAGCTTGTGCCCGCTCACCCGCCAGCATCGCGCGAACCGAGTTGAGCAGCGTCTGATAGCGAGCGTCGGTTCGTGATCCCCTCCAGCCGTTTAGCGAGATCGCCTGGATCTCTCCGAAGCCGAGCGGCGGCTCGACATTGTCGATCCTGACCGGGAGGTAGGTTCCGCGTCGCTGCGCTCGATTGGCCTCGTCGCGAACGAAGCGACCCTCAGGTGCGATCGAGCGTTTGCTCCAGACGACTAAGACGCAGCGAGCGTCATCGAGTTGTTGCTGGATGTCCTGCCGCCATTCCGACCCGCCGGCGATGATCGTGTCCCACCAGACGTCGAGCCCTTCGGCCTCCAGCGCGTCGACCAGCGGTGACACCCGCGGGCGATCCTCGGCCTTGTAGGACACGAAGACGTCGCTCATTCTTTTCCCCCGAGCCGCGACGGCGCTCTCGCCGCCGCTCATATCGCAAATGGCTGCATTACGCATAGGCGCTGGCAAGTTTTGGAGCACGCCACTAACTCGTCTCGATGGCCAAGCCTCTTCCTCACCCATTCGACAAGCAGAAAGTTGTTGCTGAGAACCGACGCGCGCGCTTTGACTATTTCGTCGAGGATCGGTTCGAAGCTGGCATTCAGCTGGCTGGGACCGAAGTGAAATCGTTGCGGCACGGTGAGGGCTCTATTGCCGAGAGCTATGCGACGATTAACGGCGAAGAAGTTTGGCTCATCAACAGCCACATCCCGGAATACAGTCATGGCAACCGCCTGAATCACGAGCCGCGACGTCCGCGTAAGTTGCTACTTCGCAATCGGGAGATCGCGAGGTTGAACGGAGCGGTGACGCGCCAGGGCCTGACTCTCGTCCCCTTGTCGATCTACTTCAACGCCAGTGGGAGGGCGAAGGTTGAGCTGGCACTGGCTCGCGGCAAGAAGGTGCACGACAAACGTGAAACGGTGAAGGAACGGGATTGGAAACGGGAGCAGCAGAGGCTCTTGAGGCACAATGCCTGAGCCGATTCCGCAGCCGCGGCAGAGCTGGTTGAGGCGCCATATCCCGAACCGGCAGTCGATCCACAAATATCGGCTCCTGCGCCCCTTTGCTCCGCACCTGAGTCAGCCAGCGCTTTGGAGGATGACTCGGAAATCGGTGCCCCGCGGCGTGGCGTTGGGACTGTTCGTCGGCGTGATCATCCCCTTTATGCATACATTCATCGCAGCGATCCTGGCGATACCGCTCCGCGCGAACGTCGCCGTGGCAGCGGCGTTCACGCTGCTGATCAATCCGTTGACGATCCCGCCGATCTATTATGCCGCCTACCGGATCGGATCGTGGGAACTGCATTACGATGCGGCGCTGGTAAATGCCGAGGCTGCCGAGCGCTTCTCGAGCGAGCTCAGCCGGTTGCTGTTCTGGGTACATCATGCGTCCGGTCCGATTGCGGCTGGTATTCTTTCGATTGCCGCCGGCGCTGCACTCGTGGGCTATCTCTGCGCGTCGCTCGTGTGGACGTCTTGGCTGAAGAGCAAGCTTCGCGACCGGCGGACGCAGCGGCGTTGACCCATGACGTTTGCAGTTACGACGAGGGTGATCGTCGAAAGTTTCTAGTGAGTAGCGCGATCGCGCTGAACGCATCTTTTCAAGTCTGTAGATTGCCGGAGGGATTGCTGAATGCGTAACCTTGTCGCCCTGTTTCTTACCACCAGTGTGCTTGCCGGTTGTGCAGCACAATCCACAGCTCCAGCGCCGGAGATGGCCGCGGCGGCGGGCGGGGCGCCGGCTGCCGATGTCACTGCTGCTCCCAAGCCGCAATACGGGACCTACGGGTTCGATGCCGCTGGCATGGATGCGACCGTCGCACCTGGCGACAATTTCTATCAGTACGCCAATGGCACCTGGGCGAAGAACACGCCGATCCCGGCCGACAAGTCGAACTATGGCATGTTCACGGTACTGGAAGACCTGTCGCGAGAGCGGACGCACCAGATCATCGAAGAGCAAGCCAAGGACCCGAACAGCAAGATCGGCAATGCCTATGCAAGCTTCATGGACCAGACCGCGATCGAGTCGAAGGGCCTGACTCCATTCGAACCGTGGCTAAATCAAGTTCGTGGTGCGAAGTCGAAGAGCGATCTAGCGAAGCTCTATGCTGATGCGGACCAGCTCAGCATCCCGATCCCTTACCGCATGTTCATCGGCCAGGACCGGAAAGCGTCCGATCAATATGCGTTGAACGTGCTCCAGGGCGGTCTCGGAATGCCCGACCGCGATTATTATCTCTCGAAAGATCCGAAGCTCGCCGAGACAAAGGCCAAGTATCTCCAGCACCTGACCAATATGCTGACGCTTGCTGGAGAAGCGAACGCAGCTGCTCGCGCGCGAGCCATCCTCGAATTCGAAACCAAAATCGCACAGGTCCACTGGACCCGAGCCGAAAGCCGCAACGTCGACAAGACGTACAACAAACTGTCGCTGTCCGAGGTGCGCAAGACCGCGGCCGGTTTTGATTTCCCGGCGCTGGTCAAGGCCGACGGAGCGAACGTCGACAGCGTCATCATCTACCAGCCGACCGCCTTCAAGGGCATTGGCGCGCTGTTGGGAAGCACGCCGCTTCCGGTTCTTCGCGATCAGCTTCTGGTTCGCTCGCTCGACGCTTACTCGGCTTACCTGCCGCAGAAGTTCGACCAAGAGAGCTTCGCGTTCAATGGTACCGTGCTGAACGGCACACCGCAGCAGGAGGATCGCTGGAAGAGGGCGGTCACGTTTACCGTGGACACGCTCGGGGACGATGTCAGCAAGCTCTACGTCGCGCGCTTCTTCCCGCCCGAGACCAAGGCGGCCGCCGACAAGCTCGTGCATAACCTCATCGCCGCGATGGACCAGCGGATCGATAAGCTCGACTGGATGAGTGCCGAGACGAAAGCGAAGGCGCACACGAAGCTGGCGGCATTCACGCCCAAGATCGGCTATCCGTCGCAGTGGCGTGACATGAGCGGCCTGGCTGTCGATCGCAATGACGTGCTCGCGAATGCGATGCGGTCGAACCGGTTCGAGCATGCCTATGAGATCGGCAAGCTCGGTGGCGCGATCCGGCGCTGGGAGTGGGGCATGACCCCGATGACGATCAACGCTTACTCTAACCCGACGATGGTCGAGATCGTATTCCCAGCGGCGATCCTTCAGCCGCCCTTCTTCGATCCGAATGCAGACCCGGCGGTCAATTACGGCGGCATCGGCGCGGTCATCGGCCACGAGATGAGCCACCAATTCGATGATCAGGGCGCCAAATACGACCTGCACGGCAATTTGGTGGATTGGTGGACTCCGGCAGATGCCCAAAATTTCCAATCCCGTCTGGACAGGCTCGGCGCTCAGTATGACGCTTATGAGCCTCTTCCGGGCTTCCACGTCCAGGGCAAGCTGACGATGGGCGAGAACGTGGCGGATCTCGCCGGCCTCACCGTGGCGCATGACGCATACATTGCTTCGCTTGGCGGCAAGGAGCCGCCGACGATCGACGGCACCACGGCCGACCAGCGCTTCTACTTCGGCTGGGCGCAGGTGTGGCGCCGGAATTATCGCGAGCCAAACCTGCGGCAGCGCCTGTTGACGGACCCGCACTCGCCGTCCGAGCAGCGAACAGCGATCGTCCGGAATCTCGACCCCTGGTATCCGGCGTTCAAGGTGCAGCCGGGACAAAAGCTCTACCTTGCGCCCCAGGATCGCGTGCGCATCTGGTAGGATGCTGAACAACTGATAGGATGCGGGGCGTGCTGTATCAGGAGCTGCCCCGTATCGACGCGACGCCGCTAGACGGCTTCAGCCGATGGCTTGTGCCGGTCGCCAGCCTCGGCGCCGGGCTCACCGCGGCTCTATTGCTGTTCGTCGTTGGGCAGCCTTTCTTCGCTGGAGCGGCAGTCCTTGCCGCTCTTGCCACTGCCGCGTTCGTTTATCTGAAGCCACCGCCCGACCTCGGCTTTGGTGAACCGTTGGTCGCGGGTGCAGATTTTTCGCTGGTTGGGTCAGCAATGGGCCTAAGTCGTGAACCGACAGCATTGACCACCAGTGAAGGCGCTCCTCTGATCGTCAATGGCCCCTATCGCGAACGCTTCGGCGGCTCGCAGCCTCCGCTCGAACTGGGCACTGACGAGGAGGCCAACCAAGGGCTGCAATTGGCGAAATCGATGGCCTGGCGGGATGGAGCGGGCTGCGTCACCGGTATTGCGACGCACGCCGGCACCAGTCCGGTCGAAGTCGAACGGGTCGGATCTCATGGGGAGCTCCTGCTGTGGAGGTTTCCGGATCCTTTACCGGTGGACCCGCTGACTCGGGCGATCCGGCAGATCGAAGGACTTGCCGGTGAACGCCTTTCCAACGCTGGCGTGATGGCCGCGGTCGTGGACGGACGGGGCAAGGTCCTCGCCGCCAATCTTCCCTTCCGCGAGCGCGCTCTCGGTGCGACTTGCGACCTGGAAAAAGTATGCTTCGGCGACGTCGTGGATGTCGGCGAGGATCAACACATGCGTCTCATTGCCGACGGCGAGAATGCAGACCCGCTCCGCGCAGTGCACCTGCCAGCGGGCCCAGACGGGCACGGCGGGGAGGGCACCTTTCTCTTGTTCGACGTCGGTGAAGCTCCGGCTGCGGCGCAGGGATCGAACTTGCAGGCTCTTCTTGACGTGCTTCCGATTGGCCTCGCGCTCGTCGATCGTGATGGCCGCTTCTTGACGATGAACGAAGCGTTCCGACGTGCGGCAGGCGTGTCCGGTTTGAGCAATCCCGTTTACCCGGGCGACCTCGTCGTCAAAGAGGATAAGGCTGCTGTCGCAGATGCCGTAAGGCGCAACGCGCGTGGTCCTGCGATGTCCGGCGATCTTGCGGTTCGCCTGGCCCGCCAAACGGCAGAGCCGGTGGCGCTGACAATCGCCGGCCTACGCGGTCTCGGCGACGCTGCGGTTCTGCTCCTGCTCAAGGACAATAGCGAAGAAGCGAAGCTGAAGCGTCAAGTCGCGCAGGCGACGAAGATGCAGGTGGTCGGCCAACTCGCCGGTGGCGTCGCTCACGACTTCAACAACATCCTGACGGCCATCATTGGTCACTGCGACCTTATGCTGATGCGGCATACGCCTGGCGACAGCGACTACGACGACATTCAGCAGATCAAGTCGAACTCGAACCGGGCGGCTGGCCTTACTCGGCAGCTGCTCGCGTTCTCCCGCCAGCAGACGCTGCGTCCGCAGGTGCTGCAACTCCCCGACGTGGTCTCGGAAGTTTCTCACTTGCTGAAGCGCCTGCTCGGTGAGACGGTCGAACTCGTCGTCAAACACGGGCGCAGCCTCGGTCCGGTGCGTGCGGATCCGGGCCAGCTTGAACAAGTTATCGTGAACCTGGCTGTCAACGCACGCGACGCCATGCAGTCCAAGGGCGGCGGGACGCTCACGATCCAGACCTACTCCGTCAAGGCTGACCAAGTCGCCGAGCTTGGCTCTGATATCCTGCCAGTGGCGGATTACAGCGCGTTATCGGTCACGGACACGGGCTGCGGGATTGCGCCAAACGTGCTCGGCAAGATCTTTGAGCCATTCTTTACGACCAAAGAGGTTGGGAAGGGGACGGGCCTGGGTCTCTCGACTGTCTATGGTATTGTGAAGCAGTCCGGCGGATTCATCTTCGCGGACTCTCGGGTGGACGAAGGCACACGCTTCGTCATCTACCTGCCGGTCCACCGTGAAGAGGCGAGCGCGGCAAAGCCGCGAAAGGCGGAGAAAGGCAAACCAAACGAGCTGTGGGGTAGCGGCACAGTTCTACTGGTCGAGGACGAACCGATGGTGCGAAGCGTCGCAGAGCGAGCGCTCACGCGTCATGGCTATCAGGTAATTACGGCCGACAACGGCGAGGACGCATTGGAAATCCTCGACAAGGGCGAGCCCATCGATCTGCTGATCAGCGATGTCGTCATGCCGGGCATGGACGGTCCCGCAATGGTACGCGAAGCGCGCAAGAGTCGGCCTGAGCTGAAGGTCCTCTTCATGTCTGGCTATGCCGAGGAGCAGCTCAGGAAGTCGATCGACATTGAGAATGTAAACTTCCTGCCCAAGCCATTCTCCGTCACGGAGCTTGCCGAAGCGGCCAGGAACACGCTCGGTGCCGACAGTAAGGGCGGCAAATAGGTTCTTGCGCAATTGCCCATGCGGCTTATTCGAGCAAGGTAATGCAAACCGCACGTTCCATACTGATCGTCGAGGATGAGCCTCTCATTGCCATGATGCTCGAGGATTTCCTCGATTCACTCGGGCATGAGGTCCGCGGCACGTGCGATACTGTGCAGTGCGCACTCGAAGAGGCGGAGAAGGGTGGGTTCGATCTGGCCATCCTCGACGTCAATCTGAAGGGCGAAAGCGTCTGGCCGGTGGCGACGAAGCTACGCGAGAAGAAGATCCCGTTCGTCATAGCGACCGGCGGGCACGTGGATCCGCCGCCCCCCGAGTTCAACGATGCCCCTCTTATCGAGAAACCCTATACGGTTGACCGGGTTACGCCTGCTATCGACGCCGCACTGGCGGCCTAGGCTAAATTTCCCATTTCTCGCGATCACGGTGATCGCCATCACCCTTGGCGCCATGTTCGATTTTCAAAGCAAGCTCATTTTCCCGACTCATGCGGTTGCTCATGCGGGTCCCTTGCCGCAGGGCGCAGAACGCCTGTCGGTGCGCGCCTCAGACGAAGCGAAGCTAAGCGGTGTCTTTGTTCCCGCGGATAATTTGGCACCGTCGAAAAGGCTCATTTTGGGCTTCGGCGGCAATGCCTGGAATGGACAGGACGTCGCTGAATATCTCCATGAGCTATTTCCCGACGAGCAGGTCGTCACGTTCCACTATCGGGGCTACGCGCCCTCCACGGGCGAACCGTCGGCAGATGCGATCATCGCCGACGCTCCCCTTGTTTACGATGCTGCCGTTGAGCGCGTGAAACCCGAACGGATCGTCGCTGTCGGCTTCAGCATCGGGAGCGGTGTCGCCGCGACGCTCGCTAAAAGCCGACACCTCGATGGACTGATTTTGGTCACGCCTTTCGACTCACTCAAGTCAGTCGCCACGTCGATGTATCCCTGGCTGCCAATCGGGCCGATTTTCGCTCATGAAATCGACGCTGTGGCTGCCCTGGACGGGACGGACGTGCCGGTGGCGATCGTTGCGGCCGCGCATGATGAAATTGTGCCTGCGGACCGGACGGTAGCCTTGCGCGAACAGGCCAAGCACGTTGTCTACGATCACATCGTAGCCAATTCAGGTCACAATGACATTTATGCGCGTTCGGACTTTCAAGATGCCATGCGGGAGGCCCTCGCTGCCGTCAGCGATTAGTCTTGTTTGTCGAACTTCCGAAACCGAAACACTGAAGCCCTTGCTAGGATGGCACAGCAATTCCATATATTTGGCATTGACGGAGCAATCCCAAAGCGGGAGGCGTTAACGAACCCGCAGAGTTGATTGTGCGATAAACTGGGGTAGCATGGCCCCTAGAGGACGGTCGTTCGCGGCCGATACGCAAGGACAAGAATGACCAAGCTTTCAGGCGGCGGCGACGGCAAGAGCACCCTATACTGCTCATTCTGCGGTAAGTCGCAGCACGAGGTTCGCAAGCTCATCGCAGGACCAACCGTGTTCATCTGCGACGAATGCGTCGAACTCTGCAATGACATCATTCGCGAGGAGTCGAAGTCGGCGCTCGTGAAAACCCGCGACGGCGTTCCGACGCCCGCGGAGATCTGCAAGGTGCTCGACGATTACGTGATCGGCCAGGACCGCGCGAAGCGCGTTCTGTCGGTCGCGGTACACAACCATTACAAGCGCCTCGCTCACGGTTCGAAGTCCGGCAACGAGGTTGAACTCGCCAAGTCCAACATCCTGCTGATCGGGCCGACTGGCTGCGGAAAGACGCTGCTGGCTCAGACGCTCGCGCGTATCCTGGACGTGCCGTTCACGATGGCGGACGCGACGACGCTGACCGAAGCGGGTTATGTCGGCGAAGACGTCGAAAACATCATCCTCAAGCTGCTTCAGGCTTCGGACTACAATGTCGAGAAGGCGCAGCGCGGAATCGTTTACATCGACGAGATCGATAAGATCAGCCGCAAGTCGGACAATCCGTCAATCACTCGCGACGTGTCTGGCGAGGGCGTGCAGCAGGCGCTGCTGAAGTTGATGGAAGGCACGACCGCGTCGGTGCCGCCGCAGGGCGGCCGCAAGCATCCGCAGCAGGAGTTCCTGCAGGTCGACACGACGAACATCCTTTTCATCTGCGGGGGTGCTTTCGCGGGCCTCGAGAAGATCATCGCTGACCGCCTGCAGGGCAAATCGATTGGCTTTGGCGCCCACGTCGCGGCTCCCGACGAGCGCAAGACAGGCGAGACGCTGAAGCATTGTGAGCCCGAAGATCTGCTCAAGTTCGGCCTCATTCCCGAATTCATCGGCCGCCTGCCCGTGATCGCGACACTAATGGACCTCGATGAAGAGGCGCTGGTTAAGATCCTGGTCGAGCCGAAGAACGCTCTCGTGAAGCAGTATGCCAAGCTCTTCGACATGGAGAGTGTCGAGCTAGAGTTCACGGATGACGCGCTTCACTCCGTGGCCAAGAAGGCGATCGAGAGGAAGACGGGTGCGCGTGGATTGCGATCGATCCTCGAAGGCATCCTCCTGGACACCATGTTCGACCTGCCGTCGATGGACGGTGTCGACGAGGTTCACGTCGACAAGGATGTGGTGGACGGCCGGAAAGAGCCGGTCCGTGTCTACGCCGCCAAGGACAAGGCTGGCGACGCCGCATAGGCGCTGCGGTTAAAGCAGTAGCGGAATGAGTGAAGGAACGTCGCGCACATAGCGCGCGTGTTCCTCGCCGAACTGCGCCCGCAGAAGCTTTTCTTCGTCGCGGATGCGGATGAACGTGCCTGCCATATAGAGCGGCATGGCGAAGAGTAGCTGCTGCCAGTGACCAAGTGCCGCGGCGATGCTCAGCACGTACAGGAGGAGAGCCAGATAGATCGGGTGGCGAACGATGGCAAAGGGGCCATTCCGCACCAGCTGGTGCCCGGTGCGCGTGCGCGCGATTAAGCTCCAGTTCTTCCCCATTGTCACGGCTGCGGACAGGAACAGGATGATCGCCGTGATACCCAGCAGCACGACGAGTATGGTGGAAGCCAGCGAGTAGGGAGCCCACCAAGGGAGAGAAGGCGCGGTGAAGCCGATGCCGGCAGCGACGAAGCCGAGCGTCTGCAGGGCTATCCCGATGGTAGAAGTCAGCCGCCTCGATTTCGCCGTGGGCCTGTCGACGTTCCGAAGAGCGATCCACAGAATGGCCGACAGAAAGACGGCGGAGATCGCCCAGAATGTGCTTAGCTGAACGAAGCTGATTGGGTGCGCCGCGAACATGGCGCGCGCCTTATCTCCGGTGTGTTATCATGTCAACACAGTGACTCAGAAGCCGTTTACTGCCGCCATCAGCTGGGAACCGTATCGCTCCATGAGATGCGCATCCCGGCCGTAGTGATCTTCCAGGAACTGAACGCCATCCGCCGTCGGCTGGACGGTCAAATAGGTCATGTACACCGGTATCGGTCTTGGCAGGTCGACCTCTTTCTCGATCTTGGGATTGTCGCCCGAAGGGATCGACCCGTTGAACAGGAACTTGGCCACGCGCTTATAGTCCTCCAGGCGGACACAGCCGTTGCTGACCCACAGCTCGTTCTTCGTGAAATGTTCTCTCTCCGGTGAATCATGGAGATAGATGCCGAAGTAATTGGGAAGCATGAACTTCATCGCGCCCATCGAATTGGCAGGACTGGGCAGGCGGCGAAGGCCTACGTCTTGCCGTCCATCGACCACCGCTTGCCAGTCGACGGTTTCCGGATCGAGGATCTTTGGGTTTGGGCCATAGTCCGACAGCACCTGATATTCTCGGTCCGTCAGATACTTGATGCCCTGAGTCACGATGCGCGGCCCGATCAAACTCCGGACGAGCTCCGGCGGCACGTTCCAATAAGGGTTCACGCTCGCATACTTGATGTAGGCGGCCATCATTGGCGTAGCGGTCTCCGCCTTGCCGACGACCACCTTCATCTCATCGACCTTCCGGTCGTTCTGCCACAGTGACAGTCGCGCACCGCCCGCATCGACGATCGCGTATTTGGATTGCTCACCAGGAGCGGGGAGGCGCTTCGCCCGTTCCATGTTGATCATGATCAGTTGTTCAAAATATTGAGCGCCGCGATTCAACGCGTTGATCGTGCCGGCGCCGGCGATTCCATCGGCCTTGATACCGTGGACGCCCTGGAATTCTTTGACACTCGCCGCGAGGGCCGCGTCGAACTTGTCACCGGGAGAAAGCCCGAGACGGGTCCGAAGAGCCGACACCCGCTCACCAGTCGAACCGACCTTCAACGCAGGTCCATCCGGGACCGGGTTTTGCGGAAGGTCACCCCAGCGCTGCCGATATTTTACCAACCCGCGGCGCAGGTCCGTGTAAATCGGGTTCACCGAAACGAAGAGGTCGACCGGCGCGCCCGTCCAAGAGTCGAACGAAATGTCGTGCAGGAGGCTCGAGTCTTGGACTGCGCGCGGAACGAGGTCCTGGTCGACGTAGATCATGTCCACGCCCTGCTCTATCGCCGGCGGCAGATCGATCGGCTCGAGCGCCGGGCCTTTGTTCGATCGCGCATTGGGCGATTGCCATGGCGCCTGTTGCTGCGCTGCAGGCGCGGGCTGCGCCATCCACGGCTCGGCGACGGCGGCAGCAGGAGGAGGAGGAGGAGGAACAGGTCCTGGAACGGGCCAGTTTGCCTGCGCGAAAGCTGCGGCAGGTAAGGTCAGCGCGCTGAGCGCGAGCAAGGATTGGCGCATGGTCACGGGCTCATATTAGCCCCGGAAACTGAACGGTTACAGAATCATCCGTTAAGTTCTGCCGCGATTCATTCACCTTCCAGCGGTAATGTGTCGCGTTCCGCCGTTCGAGCGCCGAGTTTTTCTGCCGCACGTTCGACTTCCTCATCCGTAGGAGCCGGCGGCAGCTCCTGGCCCGGCGCGAGGGCTTCATCGGGGATGGCTGGTCCGGTGCCTGCGATTGTCTCGTTGATGGCGCGTTCGTTGGGACCGTTGCTGATCTTTTCGCGGTCGTCGGCCATTTCGCTTCTCCTTTAACCTTAGAGCGAGCGATTTGCGGCTATTGTTCCGGCACTTTGTTGCGCCGGGAGGGGCCGCCGCCCATATACGATCTATGACTCGCTTTCTCCCAATTCTTCCGCTCCGCGACATCGTCGTATTTCCGCACCGGATCGTGCCCTTGTTCGTGGGGCGCGAGAAATCGGTGGCGGCGCTCGAGACAGCGATGGCTGCGGACAAGGAACTATTTCTGGTTGCTCAGCTTGATCCGGGCGAGGACGATCCGGACCGCGATGCTCTGTACGATCTAGGTGTCGTCGCGACCGCGATGCAGCTTCTGAAACTGCCTGACGGCACCGTTCGCGTCCTGGTGGAAGGTGTGAAGCGCGCCCGTCTGGTGAACCTGGTGGCGCGAGACGGCTACACCGTCGCCGAGGTCGAAGAAGTTGAGGAAGATGACGCAGACGGGCCCGAGGCTCAGGCGCTCATGCGTTCGGTCGTCGAGCAGTTCGAAAATTACGCCAAGCTCAACAAGCGGCTTCCGGCAGAGACAGGCATCCAGCTCGGCGAGATCGAGAATCCTTCCGCGCTTGCCGACGCGGTCGCCTCGAATCTCTCGATCAAGGTCGCTGACAAGCAGGCGCTTCTTGGTGAACTCAATGCTTCGCGCCGCCTGGAGATGGTTTTCGCCTTTATGGAGGGCGAACTGGGCGTGCTGCAGGTCGAGAAGAAGATCCGCAGCCGTGTGAAGCGCCAGATGGAGAAGACCCAGCGCGAATATTATCTCAACGAGCAGCTGAAGGCGATCCAGCGCGAGCTCGGCAACGAGAGCGAAGAGGGCGGCGACGAGCTTCAGGAACTCGCGGAGAAAATCCGCAAGACGCGGCTCAGCAAGGAGGCGCGCACCCGCGCCAACGCCGAACTGAAGAAGCTGCGCGCGATGGCGCCGATGTCCGCAGAAGCGACGGTTGCCCGCAACTATCTCGACGTTCTTCTCGGCCTTCCGTGGAGCAAGAAGTCGAAGCTCAAGAAGGACATTGCCGAGGCACAGAATGTGCTCGACGAGGACCACTACGGTCTTGAGAAGGTGAAGGAGCGGATCGTAGAATATCTCGCGGTCCAAGCCCGCACGAATAAGCTCAAGGGGCCGATCTTATGCCTCGTAGGCCCTCCCGGCGTCGGTAAGACCTCTCTTGGCCGGTCGATTGCGCGGGCGACGGGACGTGAGTTCGTTCGGCAGTCGTTAGGCGGCGTTCGTGACGAGGCCGAGATCCGGGGTCACCGGCGCACGTACATCGGTTCGCTTCCCGGCAAGATCATCTCGAACATCAAGAAGGCGGGAACGTCAAACCCGCTCTTCCTGCTCGATGAGATCGACAAGCTTGGCCAGGATTTCCGCGGCGACCCCTCGTCGGCGCTGCTCGAGGTTCTCGATCCCGAGCAGAACAACAAATTTCAGGACCATTATCTCGAGCTCGACTACGACCTCAGTGACGTGATGTTCGTCACGACCGCGAACTCGCTCGACATGCCACAGCCGCTCCTCGACCGCATGGAGATCATCCGGCTCGAAGGTTACACCGAGGACGAGAAGGTCGAAATCGCGAAGCGGCACCTGATCCCGAAGCAGATGGATGCCCATGGGCTCAAGCCGGAGGAGCTCACCTACTCCGACGACGCACTTCGTGGCATGATCCGTCATTATACGCGCGAAGCCGGCGTTCGCACGCTCGAGCGGGAACTTGCGAAGGTCGCACGCAAGTCACTCCGGCAGATATTGGAGAGCAAGACCGAAAGGGTCGAGCTGACCTCCGAGAACCTCGGGGAGTTCTTGGGTGTCCGCAAGTTCCGTTACGGAATGGGCGAGGAAGAGGATCAGATCGGTGCAGTTACCGGCTTGGCCTGGACCGAAGTTGGCGGCGAGTTGCTGACGATTGAAGCGGTGACTGTTCCTGGCAAGGGTCAGATCCGCACGACCGGTAAACTGGGCGAAGTGATGCAGGAGTCGATCCAGGCCGCCATGAGCTTCGTTAAGGCTCGGGCGCCAGCCTACGGCGTGAAGCCCTCAATCTTTGCACGCAAGGATATTCATGTGCACTTGCCCGAAGGTGCCGTTCCGAAAGATGGTCCCTCCGCGGGTATTGGCATGGTTACGGCGATGATCTCGACTCTGAGCGGAGTCGCCGTACGCCGCGATGTCGCGATGACCGGCGAGGTTACGCTCCGCGGCCGCGTTCTGCCGATCGGCGGCCTGAAGGAGAAACTTCTCGCAGCACTTCGCGGCGGCATCACCACCGTGCTGATCCCGGCCGAAAATGAGAAGGATCTCGTCGAGCTTCCGCTGACGGTGAAGGAAGGCCTCGAAATCATCGCGGTCTCGCACGTCGACGAAGTACTGGCCCGCGCACTCGCCGAGCCATTACAGGCGATTGAGTGGACCGATGACGATGAGCATGCCGCGGAGCCGCCCGTGGCTCCATCCGGGACAGATACGGGTGTCGCAGTCCGTCACTAGCCTTTGACACTGACCGGGAGTCTTGCGTTAAGGTGAGACTCCCCGCGCGTGCGAGTCTTACGGCGGGTGAGGGGAGAAGCCGCGGCCATGAATAAGCAGGAATTGATTGGGCACGTCGCGGACAGAGCCGGCCTGAGCCGCAATGATGCGATGCGCGCAGTCGAAACCATGCTCGAGGTGGTTACGTCAGCGCTGAAGCGGGGCGACGAGGTGAGGCTGGTTGGTTTCGGCAACTTCTCTGTCACGCGACGTAAAGCCTCGACAGGACGCAATCCGCGTACCGGCGAGCCGATGCAGATAAAGGCGACGTCTCAGCCGAAATTCCGGCCGGGCAAGGTGCTCAAAGACGCGGTCCAGTAAGCGCCCCCAAGAGTATTAAGGCAAAAGCTTGTAGGTCACATCTACACGCGCACCGGTTTCAATCGGGCGTGGGGTGAGGCCGATCTCGACCGGTGGTGGCGGAGGCGGCGCAGGCGGCAAAGACTGAATCCGGTTCCCGCTTACGATGATGTCGCGATAGCCGCTGTTTTGATCGCGCATGGAAACGATCGGACCCAAGCGACGTCCAGCCGCCGATGCCATTGCGGCAGCTTGCCGATTGGCGTCAGCAACTGCGTCAGACATTGCCGCCCGCTGAGCCGGGCGTGTGTCTGCGAGTTGAAAGCCTTGGAGTCTTGCGTCGCTGGCGCCAAGCCTACCCGCCAGGCCGACTGCAGTGCCCACCTTTGCTACCTCCGGCGTACGAAGATTGCTCTGCGCCCGTGCGAAGTAGCCGATGATGGCGCAATCGCCTTCGCTGAGCCGTGGCTGTGCGTTGGTGTCGCAGTGCATTCCCCGCACGGGCAGGATGATGAGCTCGCCATCAGTGATGTTCGCTTGTCCATCAAGCAGGCTTGAAACCTGATCACTGATCGCTTTGCGTGTTGCCACGAGCGCGCCGCTTGCCTCGTCGGGTGTCTTGCCTTCCCCGGTGACCCAATATTGAGCCTCGCCGACATTCGGTGCAGTGCTTACCTTTCCGACGCCGGTTACCTGAAGCGTGTTTTCCACGATGACACCCGCCTGGGCGAATGCCGGAACAGGCAACGCAATCAACAAGAGGCACGCATATCGCATGGGGAACTACCCTCCTTACGCCGAGAAGAAGCGAAGCTAGCAATCGCTATAGGTACGGGCAACGAGCCCGCTGGACACGACCGGTGCTCGTGCCTATCTGCCGCATCTCTTTGGGAGCGGGCGCGTAGCTCAGTGGTAGAGCACACCCTTCACACGGGTGGGGTCGTAGGTTCAATCCCTACCGCGCCCACCATCTTTTCAAAGACTTAGGTCGGAAAGGATGGTCGTTTTGCGAACGCGGAACCATTGG
>Ga0308174_10000320_pt1 | contig 19992 bp, 18 predicted proteins | sample PhyPR2_FD_203894 | JGI IMG/M metagenome (GOLD analysis project Ga0308174, IMG submission 203894) | Soil microbial communities from UC Gill Tract Community Farm, Albany, California, United States - DLSLS.P.R2 | ecosystem: Environmental > Terrestrial > Soil > Agricultural land | place: USA... | reverse complement strand
CGCGTCACGCCCCATGTCTTCACGTCCACCGAGATCCGTGGCTGCAACCCCAGCTACGTCGTGACGTCGGCCGGCGTGGTCGTCATCGACACCCCGCAGCTGCCGACCAAGGCGGTCGCGATGCGCCAGGAGGCCGAGGAGCACGGGCCGATCCGGTTCGTCGTGAACACCGAGCACCACGTCGACCACATCTTCGGCAACTACTGGTTCAAGGGGGCCGGCGAGGTCGTGCACCACCGGGGCGTCGCCGACAACTTCATGGTGCCGACGCCGGACCTCGACCCGTTCGCCTACGCGCTCGAGGCCATCCCCACCGACGACCCCGGCGCGGCCGGCATCGTGCCCGACCGCGACACGTACTACGAGGATCCGAACGCCGGCGACCTCGTCTTCACCGGTGACCTGGAGATGAAGGTCGGCGAGAAGACGTTCCATCTCATCCACACGCCCGGCCACACTCCCGGCCAGGTCGCCGTGTACGTGCCGGACGAGCGGGTCGTCTTCACCGGCGACACCGTGTTCTCCGAGTGCCAGACCTGGCTCATGACGTCGGACATCGACCAGTGGGTGGGCGCGCTCGACCTGATCAGCGGTCTCGACGTCGACACCGTCGTCCCCGGGCACGGGCCGGTCACGACGCCGGCGTACCTGGCCACCCAGCGGTCCGTGCTGCTCGAGTGGACCAGCGCCGTCGCCGAGGCCGTGGCGAAGGGGTGGTCGCGCGAGGAGACGATCGAGCGGGTCGACTTCCGCGACAAGTTCGGCCCGGTCGACGTCGGACAGGGCTACATGATGGACCACATCCAGACGCTCAACGCGGCCTCGCTGTGGGACAAGTTCACCGCCAAGCGCGCACCCGTCCGCTGACCTCTGGAGACAACGCACCATGGATGAACTGCAGCGCTTCACCCTCGCCGACCGCGTCGCCGTCGTCGCCGGAGGTTCGGGCGGTGTCGGCGTCCGCACCTGCGGCGCCCTGGCCGCCGTCGGCGCCAAGGTGACCATCATCGGCCGCTCCGAGGAGCGGCTGGCCGAGGCCCGCAAGGCGGTCGAGAACGCCGGCGGTGAGGCGCTGGTCGTCACCGGCGACATGGCGGACAAGGCGGCCGCGGACGACGCGATCGCGCAGACGCTCGATGCCTTCGGTCGTGTCGACATCCTGGTCAACGGCATCGGCGGCGGCGCCGGCACCGCGCTCTACCCGGCGGAGGACTACCCGCAGTCGGAGTGGGACCGGATCGTCGACCTCAACCTGACCACGGCGCTGCTGGTGTCGCAGGCCGCGGCCCGGGCGATGATCGCCGGCGGTCGCGGCGGCTCGGTGCTCAACGTCAGCTCGGTGCGCGGCCAGCTGGGCATCGACGCCGGCTACTCCGCCTACGTCGCCGCCAAGGGCGCGCTGGACGCCCTCACCCGGCAGTACGCGACCGAGTGGGCCAAGCACGACATCCGGGTCAACGCGATCTCGCCGACGTTCGTGCGTACCGAGCAGGCGGCCACGCTGCTCGCCCAGCCCGGGTTCTACGACAACCTGGTCGGCCGCATCCCGCTGCGCCGGATCGCCGATCCCGACGACCTGGTCGGCGCGCTGCTGTTCTTCTGCTCCGACGCCTCGTCGTTCGTGACCGGCCAGATCCTCACGCTGGACGGCGGCCTGACGGCCACCCAGTGACCCGTCACCAGGCGACCTGCGCGGTCGTCCGGGAACAGGGCGGCCCGTTCCTGCTCGAGCAGGTGGAGCTCGAGGGGCCACGATCCGACGAGGTCCTCGTCGAGATCGTGGCGTCGGGCATGTGCCACACCGACCTGCTGGTCCGCGACTCGCGACCGGCTGTGCTGCCCGCGATCGTCGGCCACGAGGGCGCCGGCATCGTGCGGGAGATCGGCGACGAGGTCCGCGGCCTCGCGCCCGGGGACTCCGTCGTCCTGAGTTTCCCGTCGTGCGGCGCGTGCATCCGGTGCCGGACCGGGCGGTCGGCGTACTGCGACTCCATCGCGAGCCTGAAGTTCGGCTGCCGCCGTCCGGACGGCTCCGTCGCCACGACCGACGCCGCGGGCCGGCCCGTGGGCGACCACTTCTTCGGGCAGTCCTCCTTCGGCACGCTGGCGGTCGTCAACGGCCGCAGCGTCGTGAAGGTCCCCGACGACGTCGACCTGCGCATCGCCGGCCCGCTGGCCTGCGGGGTGCAGACCGGGGCGGGCACGGTGCTCGACGTCCTCCGGGTGTCCCCGGGCTCGTCGATCGCGGTGTTCGGCGCGGGTTCGGTCGGGCTGTGCGCGGTGATGGCCGCGCGGCTGGCGGGGGCCACGACGATCGTCGCGGTCAACCGCCGCGCGTCCCGGCTGCAGCTGGCCGCCGAGTTCGGCGCCACCCACCTGGCCTCTCCCACCGAGGTCGACCCCGTGGCGGCGATCCGGGAGGCCACCGGCGGGCGCGGGGTGGACGTCGCCTTCGAGACCACCGGCGTCCCCGAGGTGCTCACGCAGGCCGTGCGCTCGCTGGACTCGTTGGGCACCTGCGCCTACGTCGGCACGGCCCCGCCCGGGGTCACCGGCGGCATCCCCATGCTCGAGGCGATGACCAAGGGGCTCACGGTGCGCGGGGTCCTGCAGGGCGACAGCACCCCCGCACGGACGATTCCGCGGCTGTGGGACCTGCACCGGCGCGGGCTGCTGCCGTTCGACCGGCTGATCACCCACTATCGGCTGGACGAGATCAACCGGGCCGCCGCCGACACCGAGACCGGCGACGTCGTCAAGCCCGTCCTGCTCATGCCCTGACCGCCCCGAATGGCCCGCTCAGCGGCCGGGATCGGGCAGCAGCACGTCGCGGACGACGCCCTCCAGGTCGTTGCAGGCGGTCAGGAACTGACGCAGCGTCGTGCGGGTGGCGCCGAACTCCTGGAACTCGGCCGGAGCCATGCCGTCGACGTCGTAGGCGCGGCGGAACTCGGGGAACTTCCCGTAGAGGGTGTCGAGCACCGCGTCGGCCACCGGCTCGTCGATGCGCGGCAGCGGCTCGATCCCGCTGGCGTTGAGCCGCACCTGCCACTCGTACGGCGGTGAGACGACGACGTCGCCGCCCACCAGCTGACTCCAGTGCATGTGGTTGCGGAACGCCGCGGAGAGCAGCCGGGTGCGGAAGCCCCGCTCCTGGAAGACCTCGTAGGCCCGCTTGAACACCGCGACGCCGGCCCACTCGAGCACGCCGGGGTCGACGGTGATCACGTCGCGGGCGGCTACGCGCTTCAGCCAGTCGTCGAGGCGGCCGACCATGATCGTGCAGACCGGACCCATCGAACCGACGTCGGACCCCTCGGCCTCCCGGCGCTGCAGGCCGCGCTCGATGGCCTCGGCCACGGCGACCGCCTGAGGCACGGTGAAGGAGACGGTCGCGTTGATGCTCACCCCGCGATAGGTGGCCTCCTCCATCGCGTGGATGCCGTTCTCGGTGGCGGGGATCTTCACGATGACGTTCGGCGCCAGCGCGTCGAACTCGACCGCCTGGGCGACGAGCGCGGTGCTGTCCCGGTAGAGCCGGGGATCGGTCTGGACCGACAGCCGGCCGTTGCGGCCGCGGTGCTCGGCGAACGCGTCCATCAGCAGCGCGGCGGCCTCGACCGAGAGCTCCTTGACCATCGCCCAGCCGATCTCCGACTCCGAAGCGGTGGGATGCGCGTCGGCGTACTCGCGGATCCGGGCCTGCCAGCGGGGCAGGTCGTTGCGCAGGGCGGCGAGCGCGATGACCGGGTTGCAGGTCGCGCCGACCGCACCCCAGTCGATGGCGGCAGAGAGCTCGGCCGGGGTCGCCGAGTCGTTCCACAGCCGGGTGGGGGTCTCCCGTGCCATGCGCAGAAGGGGTGCCACGGACGCAGGACCGGCCGTTGGGCCCTCCGTGCCGGTCTCCCGGGTCGTCGCCAGGTCGGTCATCGCCGCTGCTCCTCGTGGTGGTGCCTGTCGTGTCGCGGGCTGGACGGCCCCTGACGTGCCTGTCGGCACGGTGCGCGGTGGGCGCACCGTGCCGACAGGGTCCGGTCAGCCGATCACTTGGTCGCCCACGGCGGGGGGTTGCCGGTCGCCTTGGCGGGCTGGTCGCGGCTCGGGTCCGGCGAATCGGGCCCGAAGAGACCGCCGAACGTCTGGTCGACGTCGTCGATGGTCGAGACGAGCTTGAAGCCCAGGTCGCCGCCCTTCTTGACGATCTGCACCACGTAGTTCGGCTGGACCGAGTTGCGGTTCTCGTCGAGGGTGACCGCGCCGCGGGGGAAGTTCGGCTTCAGCGAACCCAGCGCCTTCTGGAAGGCGGCCGGGTCGTCGACCTTCCCGCCGGTCTGGTCGAGGGCCTCGAGGATGGCCTGCATCCCGTCGTAGTAGAGAGCCGTGAACAGGCTCTGCGCGTCGACGTCCGGGAACTGCTTCTTGAACCCGTCGAGGTACTTCTTCCAGTCCTGGCTGTCGCTGCCCACCGGCACCGGCGAAGCACCCACGAGCCCGTCCAGCTGGTCGCCGACGGTGAAGGACGTCGGGTCCATGACCACCGCGCCGCCGAGCAGGTAGTCACCCGGCTTCTTGCCGATCTGGATGAACGCCTTCTCCGCCGCGATGGTGTTGCTGCCGCCGGTCAGCAGCAGCACGCCGTCGACGTCGCGGGGCAGCTGCGCCACCGGGGAGGACCAGTCGGTCTGCGTCAGGGGCACCCAGGTGCGCGACGTGACCTCACCGCCGAGCGAGGTGAACTCGCTGACGAAGCCGGCAGCCTGGGTGTACGGGAAGGAGTAGTCCTCGCCGAGGATGGCGACCTTGCGCCAGCCCTTCTCGTTGTAGGCGTAGTTGCCCAGGCCCGCCAACCACTGCGCGCCGTCCCCGCCGAAGCGGAAGAAGTTGGGGGCCTTCACCTGCAGCGTCGTGGACTGCGCCCCCGAGGTGCCGTTGACGAACGTGACGTCGGGGTGGCTCTTGGCGTAGTTGGCCACCGCGACACCCTCGTCACCCGACAGCGGGCCGAGCAGGATCTTGACGCCCACCTTCTCCACCAGGCGGCGCGCCTCGGCCACGGCCTTGTCCGGCGTGGCGTCGGAGCAGCCGTAGCTGATCGCGAGCGGCGTGTCGCCGACCTTCGCGCCGGTCACCTGGTCCTGGGCCTTGGTGCCGTCGGCCTTGCCGCCGGCCTGCTCGATGAGTGCGTACTTGGCCCCCGAGAACGACTGCGACTCGAAGGTGGCGAACGGACCGCCGCAGGTGGTGAGCACGCCGATCTTGAGCGCTCCCGCCGGCGCATCCGCCGGGGCGGCCGCCGACTCCGACGACTTGGACGACGACGAATCGCTCCCACTCCCGCACGCGGCCAGCACGAGCATCGCGGCGCTGACGACCGCGACCCCCGCGCCGCGCCCGAACAGCCGGCTCCTGGAGTTCCTCATTGACTCTCCTGCTCCCTGGCGTAAGAGCGGCGTCCGCCACCCTCGTCCGATTCCAACCGATAATCGATTGACGATCAACGCGGATGATAGGGATCACATTTTCCAGCCGTCAAGAGCCCCGTCCGGCGAGTTCCGACCGACCTCAGAAGAGGCCGGCGATGCGCGCGCACCCCGAAGGGGCGGTGGGCCGATCCGGCCCGCCGCCTGCGTCCGTCCCGGGTCTACCGGGCCGTCGGCATGTCGAAGGAGGCGTCCTGCTCCAGCTCGGGCCAGCGCTGGGTGACCACCTTCGCCCGCGTGTAGAACCGCACGCCGTCGGGGCCGTGCACGTGGTGCTCGCCGAAGAGCGAGTTCTTCCACCCACCGAAGGAGTGGTAGGCCATCGGCACCGGGACCGGCACGTTCACGCCGATCATCCCGACCTTGACGCCGCGGACGAACTTCCGGGCGGCGCCGCCGTGAGAGGTGAAGACGGCGGTGCCGTTGCCGTAGGGATTGGCGTTGATCAGGTCGATCGCGTCGTCCACCGTCGCCGCGCGGAGCACCGAGAGCACCGGGCCGAAGATCTCCTCGCGGTAGACCTCCATGTCCGGGCTCACCTGGTCGACCAGGGTCGGGCCGACGAAGAAACCGTCCTCGTGTCCGGGGACGACGAGATCGCGGCCGTCGACGACGACCTTGGCGCCGCTCTCCTCGCCCGAGGTGATCAGCGAGACGATCCGATCCCTCGACGCCTTCGTGACGATCGGTCCCATGTCGCTGCCGGCGTCCCGGCCGGGGCCGACGCGGACCGCGCGACTGCGCCGGTCGAGGATGTCGATGAGTTCGTCACCCACCGACCCGACGGCGATCGTCGCCGAGATCGCCATGCACCGCTCCCCCGCGGAGCCGTAGGCCGCGGCCGCCAGGTGGTCGGAGGCGAACTCGAGGTCTGCGTCGGGCAGCACGATGGCGTGGTTCTTCGCGCCGCCGAGCGCCTGCACCCGCTTCCCCGCGCGCGTGCCCCGCTCGTGCACGTACTGGGCGATCGGCGTGGAGCCGACGAACGACACGGCCGCGACGTCGGGATGGTCGAGCAGCCCGTCGACGGCGACCTTGTCGCCGTGCAGCACGTTGAAGACGCCGGGGGGCAGGCCGGCCTCGGCCCACATGTCCGCCAGCAGAACCGACGCCGAGGGGTCGCGCTCGCTCGGCTTGAGGATGAAGGTGTTCCCGCAGGCGATGGCCACCGGGAACATCCACATGGGCACCATCGCCGGGAAGTTGAACGGCGTGATGCCGGCGACCACGCCGAGCGGCTCGCGGAAGCTGAAGCTGTCGACCCCGGTCGACACCTGGTCGGAGTACTCGCCCTTGAGCAGGCTCGGCAGGCCGCAGGCGAACTCGACGACCTCGAGCCCGCGCTGGACCTCACCCGCGGCGTCCGACAGCACCTTGCCGTGTTCGTCGGTGATGACCGCGGCGATCTCGTCCTGCCGCCGGTTCACGATCTCGCGGAAGGCGAAGAGGATCTTCGCCCGCCGGCTCAACGACGTCTGCGACCACTCCTCGAAGGCCGCGGCCGCGGCGGCCACGGCGCGGTCGACGTCGCTCGGCTCGGCGAACAGGACCTCGGCCTGCTGGGCACCGGTCGCCGGGTCGAACACCTGGCCGGTGCGCGTCGACGACCCGCGGGTCTTCGCGCCGTCGATCCAGTGCTGGATGGTGCGCACGCTTGCTCTCCTCGTGTCAGGGGTCGGTAGGGATCGGGTTGGTTCGGAGGCCGGCGGACGGGCTCAGGACGACGCGGTCGCGCCCGGCTCGGCGCCGCGGGTCTGCTGTTCGGCGACCTCGGCCAGGGTGCCGGCCAGCCGCTCGCGGACCTCGTCGAAGTGGCTCTCGATGGCCCGCACGACGGCGTCCACGTCGCGGTTCTGGATCGCGTCGAGGATCGGGTCGTGCAGGGCGGCGGTCCACTGCGGATCGGAGCCGGGGCCGACGAGGGTGATGTACGTGCGCGACATCGGTTCCAGCGACCGCCACACGCGGAGCAGGGTGCCGTTGCCCGCGAGCTCGATGAGCTTCTCGTGCAGGCTGGCATCGACCATGGCCAGCGCCCGACCGTCGCCCGCGGCGGCGGCGTCCCGCATCTCCTCGCCGATCTTCTGCAGCGCCGCGACGTCGTCGTCGGTCATCCGGGCCATGGCCAGGCGGGCGCCCAGCACCTCGATCGCCGAACGGACGGCGTAGGCCTCGAGCAGTTCTGCGGTATCGAGTCGACGCACCCGCGCCCCGCGGAACGGGATGATCTCGACGATGCCGAGCGCCTCGAGGCCGCGCAGGGCCTCGCGCACCGGCGCCTGGCTCGTGCCGAGGTCCTTGGCGACCGCCGTCTCGACGATGCGCGAGTCGGGCGGGTAGGAACCGTCCAGGATGGCCTCGAGCAGCCGCTCCTTGACCTGATCGGCGAGCACGCTGCGGGTGAGGGCGTCGGGGCCGGTCATGGCCACCTCCAGTTCCTGGCGGGTCGAGGAGAGCGCGGGCTCCGCTGCCCACGCCCCGACGATCCCACCTCGTCCCGCGCGCTCCGGCGAGGGCCCGGGTCACCGTCAGGCTGTACGACTTCTTCGATAATCGATGATGACTCTAGGAGCCCGGGACGGACGCGGTCAAGGAGTGGCGCGGACCGCCTTGAAGCGCCGCATGTTCTCGGTGAGCGCGACCTCGGCCGGCAGTCGTTCCATGCTCGAGGCGCCGAAGAAGCCGACCACCCCCTGGGTTCGCTCGAGGACGTACTGCGCGTCGTCCGGCTCGGCGATCGGCCCGCCGTGGCAGAGCACGAGCACGTCGGGGTTGATCGCGACCGCCGCGTCCCGCATCTCCTGGACCAGGGCGACGCAGTCGTCGAGCGTGCGCGCCGTCTGCGCACCGATGCTGCCCTTCGTGGTGAGCCCCATGTGCGGGACGAGGACGTCGGCGCCCGCCCGGGTCATCGCCTCGGCGGAGGCGACGTCGAACACGTAGGGCGCCGTGAGCAGACCCCGCTCGGCGGCGAGACCGATCATCTCCACCTCCTGCGCGTAGCTCATCCCGGTCTCCTCGAGGTTGGCGCGGAAGACCCCGTCGATGAGCCCGACCGTCGGGAAGTTCTGCACGCCGGCGAACCCGGCGTCCTCGATCTGCCGCAGGAACCGGTCCATGAGGCGGAAGGGATCCGTGCCGCACACGCCGGCGAGCACCGGGGTCTGCCGGACCACCGGCAGCACCTCCGCCGCCATCTCCAGCACGATCGCGTTGGCGTCGCCGTAGGGCATGAGACCGGCGAGCGAGCCGCGACCGGCCATCCGGTAACGGCCGGAGTTGTAGATGATGATCAGGTCGGCACCGCCGGCCTCCGCGCACTTCGCCGACAGGCCCGTGCCCGCACCCGCGCCGATGATCGTGCCGCCTGCGGCCCGCGTGTCCCGCAGCCGTTGCCGCGCCGCTGCTCCGTTCACCGTGCGCCTCCCAGGAACTCGTCGAGCCGCGCCGCCATCGCGACGGCGAACGCGGGGTCGTTGATGTGCGCGTCGACCTCGTGCACCTCGACCGAGCGGTCGAGGGTCTCGCGCAGCCCGGCGAGCAGCGCGGCATCGGCGTCGGGATCGAAGAACGGGCCCCCTTCACCGGAGATCGCCGAGACGCCGCGCAGCGGCAGGAACAACGCGACCGGGCCGGTCGCGGCCGACAGCTTGACACCCAACCGGCGGCCCAGCTCCCGGCACTCCTCCGGATCGGTCCGCATCAGCGTGACGCTCGGGTTGTGCACGTACAGGTTCCGGCCGGCGAACCGCTCCGGCACCGACTCGCGGGAGCCGAAGTTGACCATGTCGAGAGCGCCCAGCGAGACCACCTGCGGCACACCCTGGCGACCGGCCGCCTCCAGCCGGTGCGGGCCGGCGGACAGCACCCCGCCGACCAGGTCGTCGGCGAGCTCCGTCGTCGTCAGGTCCAGGACGCCGGTGACGAAGCCGGCCTGGACCAGGCTCTCCATGCTTCGCCCGCCGGTGCCGGTCGCATGGAAGACGAGCACCTCGTAGCCGCGGCGCTCCAACTCCTCCCGCGCCGCCATGACCGCCGGGGTCGTGACGCCGAACATCGTGGCGGCGACGGCCGGCCGGGACTCCCCGAGGTCCACCGGAGGTGCGGTGACCATGCCGGCCATGGCGGCGGCGGCATTGCCGAGGATCCGCGCGGAGACCGAGTTGAGCCCGGCCACGTCGGTGACCGCCGGCATCAGCGTGACGTCGCTGATGTCGACGTAGGCGGCGGTGTCACCTGAGGCCATGGTCGACACCACGAGCTTGGGCAGTCCCACGGGCAGTGCCCGCATGGCGGCGGTCGCGATCGCGGTGTTGCCCGACCCGCCCGCGGCGAGGACACCCTGACAGCGCCCCTCGTCGAACAGCCGCCGGACCACCCGGGGAACGGCCGCGCACATCGCCTCCACAGCCGTTCCGCGGTCGGTCAGGAGGGCGAGATCGAACCCGCCCGCTGCAGCCACCTCCTCGCGCGGCACATCCGCCCGGCAGCGCGGCGGCCCCTGGGTCCCGACGTCGACCAGCAGGGTGGCGACCCCCGCGTCCTGCAGCCGGTCGCGGAGGTAGGCGTACTCCTCCCCCTTGGTGTCCAGGGTGCCGACGAGGACGACGGTCGGGGAACTCACGGGCGCACCTTCCTGCAGCTCGACGGGGGCCCGTGGTGCTGGAGCGGTCCGGCTCCGCCGACTCCTTGACGTGACCCAGGCCATATGGTGACATGCCTAATCGATTATCGGTACCCCGCGAGGGGGCGCGAAGGGCACGGTGCGTTGGATGGCCACACAGACAGCAGCGGCCCGCCGCTCGGCTCCCCGTTTCCGGCTGCCGGTGGCCGCCTCGGCCGCCGTCCTGGTGGGGGCGCTCGGTCTGCTGGGCGTGCTGTGGCAGGCGTTCGGGGCGGGCTGGGGCACGGAAGGCAACGTCCCGACCTTCATCCTCATCACCCTCAACGGGCTCACGCTGGCCGGCCTGTACTTCATCAGTGCCAGCGGACTGACCCTGATCTTCGGTCTGCTCCGGGTCACCAATCTCGCCCACGGTGCCCTGTTCCTGCTCGGCGGCTACGTGGCGCTCACGCTCGTCCAGGACGCCGGCATGTCGTGGGCGCTGGCCGCCCTGCTGGCGATGGTGGCCAGCGGCACCGTCGGCCTGGTCATGCACCAGCTGTTCCTGCGCTGGAACCAGGGCCAGGACCTGCGGCAGGCGCTGATCACGATCGCCGTGTCGCTGATCCTCGCCGACCAGATGCTGGCCTACTTCGGCGCGACACCGACCGCGATCGTGCCCCCCGAATTCCTGGCGCAGCCCCTGCCGCTGGGCGTCTACGACCTCTCCTACCCGACCTTCCGTCTCGCGATCCTGGGCGCCGCGATCATCGTCGGACTGCTCTTCTGGCTGGTCTACCAGCGGACCCGCGTCGGCATGGTGGTCCGCGCGGGCGTCGACGACACGCAGATGACCTCGGCGCTCGGCGTCAACGTGCAGCGGGTCTTCGCGGGCGCCTTCTTCGTCGGCTCGGCACTGGCCGGCCTGGGTGGGGTCTTCGCGGGCACCTCGCTGTCGCTCGCGCCGGGGCAGGACCAGGCGTTCCTCGTCAGCGCGCTCGTCGTCGTCATCGTCGGCGGCATGGGCAGTCTCGGCGGCGCCGCCCTAGGCGCACTGCTGCTCGGCCTCGTGGACCAGTACTCCAGCGCCTATCTGCCGCCGGAGTACTCGAACCTCTCCGCCCTGCTCACCTTCGTGCTGCTCGCCGCGATCCTCGCGGTGCGGCCGACCGGACTGTTCGGGAAGGCAGCATGACCGCCCCGACCCGCCCCACGACCCCGCCGATGGCCCGGGCCTGGACCCTCGGCACCCGGGGCGCGCTCGCACTCCTGCTGCTCGTGGTCGCCCTCGTGCCGGTGCTGTTCTCCACCTTCGTCACCAGCCAGGTCGGGCTCACCTCGCTCTGGCTCGGCATCGCCGCGGTCAGCCTGACCTTCCTGTCCGGCCACGGCGGCATGGTGTCCCTGGCCCAGACCTCGCTGTTCGGTGTGGCCGGGCTGATCGCGGCCAAGCTCTCGGTCGAGGCCGGGTGGAGTCCTGTGGCGGCGGCCCTGGCCGGGATCCTCGCCGCCACCGCCGTCGGCCTGGTGTTCGGCGCGGTCGCGAGCGGCAGCCAGGGCATCTACTTCCTGATCATCACGCTCGCGTTCGCGCAGGTGACCTACTTCTACTTCGCGGCGGTGCCGACCTTCGGTGCGCACGAGGGCATCAACGGCGTTCGCCCACCGGAGGTGCTCGGCGACCCGGTGCAGGACCCGGCGCGCATGTACTACTTCCTGCTGGCGGTGTCCCTGGTCGTCTTCTTCGGCCTGCGCTACGTCGCACGGACGGCGTTCGGGCTCGCACTGCAGGGCGTGCGTGACGACCCGGTGCGCATGGCCGCACTCGGCTACAACGTGCGGTTGCACCGCACGCTCGGGTTCACGCTTGCCGCCCCGGTCGCGGGAGCGGCCGGGGTGCTGTCCGCGTGGTCGAACACCCGGATGTCGGCCGGCTCCATCTCCCTGGCGATCGCGATCCTGGTGCTGACCGCGGCCGTCATCGGTGGCCTCAACCGGCTCGAGGGCGCCTGGGTGGGGGCGCTGCTCTACACCCTCTGCGACACCTACCTGCGCGGCTGGACCGATCGGTTCACCACCTGGCTCGGGGTCGTGTTCCTGGTCATCGTGCTCGTCTCGCCCGGTGGCGTCGTGGGCGCGCTGGGCAGCCTGGGGACGTGGATCCGCCGGCGCCTGCCCGGCGAGCCGCCTGCGCCGGCGGTCCCGGCGACCGCCGCCCTCCCCGTGCCAGTGACCTCGAAGGGTGCCCTGTGACCGACAACGTCCTTCGCGTCCGGGGGCTGACCCGCCGCTTCGGCGGCGTCGTCGCCGTCTCCGACGTCGATCTCGATCTGGCGCCCGGCGAGCGCCGGGCCGTGCTCGGGCCCAACGGCGCCGGCAAGTCCACCTTGTTCAACCTCATCGCCGGCGCGGACGCCCCGACCTCCGGCAGCGTCGAACTCTTCGGTGCCGACGTCACCGCCCTCGGCGCCCGGCAGCGCACCCGGAGGGGGTTGTCGCGGACCTTCCAGACGTCCCGGCTGCTCACGGGCCTCACGGTGGAGGACAACCTCTACCTGGCCGCCATCGGGGTTGCCGGTGGCCGCTTCCGGTTGCTGCGCACCGGGCGCGACGCCGCCGCGCGGGAGCGGGCCCGGCGGACGGCGGAGAGCGTCGGCATGACCGATCGGCTCGACACGCTGGCCGGCGACCTCTCCCACGGGGAGCAGCGCCAGCTGGAGATCGGTCTCGCACTGGTCGCCGAGCCCCGGATGCTGCTGCTGGACGAGCCGGCCGCGGGACTGTCGCGGGCGGAACGGCAACTGCTCACCGCACTGCTGCTCTCCCTGGACCGCGACGTCACCCTGCTGCTGATCGAGCACGACATGGACGTGGCCCTGACCGTGGCCGAGCGGGTGACGATGATGCACGACGGCGTCGTGATCGTCGAAGGCACGCCGGACGAGATCCGGGCCGATCAGCGCGTTCACGACCTCTACCTGGGACGGGCCCATGTCTGAGCAGTTGCTGGAGATCTCCGACCTCGACGCCTACTACGGCAGCGCACACGTCCTGAACGGACTGTCGGCCTCCGTCGGAGCGCGCACGACCGGCATCGTCGGGCGCAACGGCATGGGGAAGTCGACCCTGTGCAAGGCGATCATGGGCATCAGCCCGCCACGGGCGCACGGGTCGATCCGGCTGGACGGCGAGGAGATCCTCGGCAGGCCGTCGTACGACATCTGCCGCCGGGGCGTCGCCTACGTGCCGCAGGGACGGCGCATCTTCCCCTCGCTGACCACCGACGAGCACCTGCGCATGCTGGGCCGCTCACTGGTGAGCCGCGGGCAGTGGACCGTCGACGGCGTCTACGACCTCTACCCCCGGCTGGCGGAGCGGCGGAAGGTGAGTGCGGCGATGCTCTCCGGCGGCGAGCAGCAGATGCTCGCGATCGGCCGGGCGCTGCTCACCAATCCCCGGCTGCTGGTCATGGACGAGCCGTCCGAGGGACTCGCGCCCGCGATCGTGGAGCAGCTGACCGAGACCTGCCGGACGCTGGTCGCCGAGGGGCTCACGCTGCTGCTCGTCGAGCAGAACCTGGGCATGGCCACCGCCGTGGCCGACCGGCTCCTGGTGATGGTGCACGGCGAGGTCGCACTGGAGACCACCTCGGCCGAACTGCTCGCCGACGAGGACGCGCAGCGGCGCTATCTCGGGGTGGAGCCCACCGCCGCGTGAGCACGGCCCCTGCAGGGGGCGGCGGGGTCCTGCCTCAGGGAGCGGTGCGGTTCGCGTGGCCGATGACCGAGGCGCCGAAGAACTCGATGTGGGCGCGCATCTCCTTGCCGGCCAGGTCGGGGTCGCGGAACTGGACGGCCTGCAGCACCGGCCGGTGCAGTTCGGCGATCGAGTGCAGGTCCGAGTGACCCTTCAGCGCGCTGACCAGGTTGCGCGCCTCCACCCGCAGCGAGCGCCAGACGTCGATCAGCACCTGGTTGCCGGAGGCCTCGACGATGATCTCGTGGAAGCGGGTGTCGTGGACCATCAGCGCGTGCAGGTCGCCGGCCGCCGCGGCCCGCCGCATGCCGGCCAGCTCCTCGCCGAGCAGGCCCAGCTCCTCCTCGGTGATCCGCGGAGCCGCCTCGCGGCCGGCGACCTCCTCGAGCGCGGCCCGCACCGGATAGATCTGGACGAGCTCGTCGCTGGTCACCGCGCGGACCCGCGCGCCACGGTGCGGCTGCGACTCCACGAAGCGCATCGCTTCCAGGTCGCGCAGCGCCTCGCGCACGGGGGCCTGGCTGACGCCGAACTCCGCGGCGACGGCGCTCTCGACGATGCGCTCCCCCGGACCGTAGGTTCCGTCGAGGATCCGCTCGACGATCCGCTCCTTGATGGCGTCGCGGAGCAGGACGGGCCGCTGCAGCTCCTGGGCCATGCGGGGGCCGCCTCTCATCGATGATCCGTCCCTGGACGGTGCACTTATCGATAGTTAGCGCTGCCGGACGATGCGGTGTCAAGCGGAAGATCTCCGGGCGGGTGCCGCGGGCTCCCCGTTGGCCGGGGCATTCGGCGCGCGGGCCCGCAGAGGGTTGACGTCCCTCGCATACACATGCTTGATTATCGATTGTTCGCCGTGAGGGCCGTCACAGACCCTCCACGGTCACGCCGCCAGGGCACCCGGACCACCACGACTCACGACGGAGTGGGCATGAGCGACGATCAGGTTCTCGCAACCTTCTATGGGGACGACGACTTCCCCGTGCAGTGGGAGGAGGGCCAGCGGGAGCTCTTCTGGGTGCACGACGACCTGCACATCCCGAACCCGATCTCCCCCATGTACGCCGACATCGGCGGCTGGTGGCTCAAGTGCGACTACATGTTCCGCCGCTTCGGGACGCCGTTCGCCGCGGACTGGATCTCCAAGATCGTCAACGGCTACGTCTACACCGCGGCGATCCCCGCGACGCCGGGCCTGTCGGCCGAGGCCTCCGAGTACGGCAACCGCTACACGCCGCGCGTGCCGCTGGACCCGCAGGACCCCGCCGAGCTCGGCGCCTACATGGGCTGGACGCTGCCCTACTACGCGGAGAACTTCCTCGACTGGTGGCGTGACCGGCTGCGTCCCGAGATGGAGCACAACTTCGTCCGGTTCGACGGGTACGACTACGACGGCGCCAGCCTGGTCGAGCTCGCGATCCTGCTCGAGGACGCGATCGACATGCACGACCGGCACTGGTCGATCCACTGGGTGCTGAACTTCGCCCAGTTCTCCTCGACGCTGGCGCTCAACGCCGCGGTCGCCGCGGCCAAGGGCGAGGGCGACCACTCCGCGCTCATGGGCCGGCTGCAGAGCTCCACGGTGAACCGCAACTGGGACTCGATCGAGGAGCTCTGGAAGATCAAGGAGGGCGTGAAGAAGGAGCAGGGCGACGTCGCCCGCGCATTCGAGAAGGCCACCGCCGCCGACGTGCTCCGCGCCCTGCAGGGCACTGACGCCGGCCGCGCATTCCTGGCCGAGCACATCGAGCCCTACCAGCGCACCTTCGGCTTCAAGTCCATGTACGCCCACGAGTTCTCCTTCACGACCTGGCGCGAGGATCCGGCGCCGATCATCGAGGCGATCCGCGGCTACCTCGAGAGCGACTACGACTACCCGGCCGAGCTGCAGGCCGTCGCCGACGACCTGGAGAAGGCCAAGGCCGAGGTGTTCGAGGGCGTCGAGGCCGGCCCGGCACGCGACGAGCTGGAGCGCGCCCTGGACCTCAGCCTCCGGATGAACCCGCTCACCCCCGACCACCACTTCTACATCGACCAGGGCACCAACGCCCGGGTCCGGCTGGTGCTCATCGCGATCGGCCGGAAGCTCGTCGCCGACGACAAGCTCGACGACGCCGAGGACGTCATGTACCTCAAGTACAACGAGCTGCGCCGTCTCATGGCCGGCAGCAACTCCTTCGATGCGAAGGAATTGGTCGGCGACCGCCGCGACGCCCGCGAGGAGGCCTACGAGGTCCGGCCCCGTGACTGGGTCGGCACGGCCACGAAGGAGTCGGTCGGCTTCCCGTACTGGTCGCTGTGGGCCTTCCCGGAGAAGCTGGAGCGGCCGGCGCCGACGTCGGAGTTCGACATCCCCGGCCTCCCGGCCTCGGCCGGCATCGTCGAGGGCACCGCGCGCGTCGTCCTCTCGGCCGAGCAGTTCGGCGAGGTGGAGCGGGACGAGATCGTGGTGTGCCGCATGACCAGCCCGTCATGGGTCGTGCTGTTCACCAAGATCTCCGGCCTGGTCACCGACGCCGGCGGGATGGCCTCGCACCCGGCCGTCGTCTCCCGGGAGTTCGGCATCCCCGCCGTGGTCGGCACCTCCGACGCGACCCGCCGGATCAAGACGGGTGACCGCCTGCGGGTCAACGGATCGACCGGCCGCGTCGAGATCCTGGGCGACCGCGCGGCTGCGCCCGCCCACGCACTCTGAGAAGGAACCCGATGACCGCCACCCTGCCGACCTCGACCGAGGAGACCGCCGTGCCGACGCCGGACGCACCGCTGGTGCTGCCGTTCACCGATCCCCGCTGTCAGCTGGTCGAGCTCACCGGCGGCAAGGGCGCCAGTCTCGCGACGATGACGGCCGAGGAGCTGCCCGTCCCCCCGGGCTTCGTCATCACGTCGGCCGCCTTCGCCGCGGCCGTCGACGAGGAAGGGCTGCGCCAGGCGATGCGGGACAAGGACGTCGAGGCGGCCCGCGCGCTGGTCGCCGCGGCGCAGCCGCCCCGGGAGCTGATCGAGGAGGCGTTCGCCGCGCTGTCCGGGCTGGTCGCCGTCCGCTCGTCGGCCTGCGCCGAGGACTCGGAGGGCGCCAGCTACGCCGGCCAGCAGGAGACGTTCCTCAACACCGAGGGGCTCGAGGCGGTGCTGCACAACGTCGTCGAGTGCTGGCTGTCGTTCTTCACCGACCGCGCCGTCTTCTACCGGCAGGAGAAGGGGTCGCTGGAGGACGTCGCGATGGCCGTCGTCGTCCAGCAGATGATCGACAGCCAGAAGTCCGGCGTCCTGTTCACCGTCGACCCGGTGCACGGCCGCAAGGACCGCATGGTGGTCGAGGCCGCGCGGGGGCTCGGCGAGGCGGTCGTCTCCGGCGAGACCACCCCCGACAACTACACGCTGTCCCGCGAGGGGGTCGTGAAGAAGTCGAAGATCGTGGACGCGGAACGGGTGCTCAGCGACGAGGAGTGCGCGGCCCTCGCCGGGATGGGCGGAAAGCTGGCCCGGCTGCACGGTTGTCCGCAGGACATCGAGTGGGCCTTCGACGCCGCCGGCGATCTCTACCTGCTTCAGTCGCGTCCGATCACCACCATCTGACCGGTGAGATATGTGACCTACGCGCCGTCGCACGGCCCCTCCCGGGTCGGGCGGCTGGACGGCGAGACGATCCTCGACGTCGGCTTCGACGGCGACATGGTCGCGTTCATCGAGGCCGGCGCGCCGATCGCGAGCGAGCGGCCGGTGGCGGGAGCGCGGTTGCTCGCGCCGCTCGTCCCCCGCTCGTTCCGCGACTTCCTGGCCTTCGAGGGGCACCTGACCAACGCCTACAAGAACCTCGGGCGTGACGTCCCCGCGGAGTGGTACGAGGTGCCCGTCTACTACCGGAGCATGGGCACGACGGTCACCGGGCCCGACACCGTGCTGCCCTGGCCGTCCTACAGCCGGCAGCTCGACCACGAGCTGGAGCTGGCCGCGGTGATCGGCCGGCCGTGCCGGGACGTGCGCGCCGAGGACGCTCTCGACTGCGTGTTCGGCTTCACGATCTGGAACGACATGTCCGCCCGCGACGTCCAGCGCCGGGAGCTGCCCGTCGGCATGGGGCCGGCGAAGGCCAAGGAGTGGGACGGCTCCAACGTGCTCGGCCCCTGCATCGTCACGCCGGACGAGATCGACCTGTCGACCCTGGAGCTCGAGGTGCGCGTCAACGGCGAGCGCTGGGGCGGCGACCGGGTCGCCGCCATGCACTACTCGTTCGGCGACCTCATCGCCTACGCCGCCCAGGACCAGACCCTGCTGCCGGGCGAGGTGCTCGGATCGGGCACCGCGACCGGCGGGTCGGGCCTGGAACTGGACCGCTGGATCCAGCCGGGCGACGTCATCGAGATGGAGGCCGGCCCGATCGGCGTCCTGCGCAACACCGTCGGCACACCCAATGTCGTCTCGACAACCCAACGAAAGGACAACTGACATGGCGTTCGTCGTCGCTGCCACCTGGAAGGCCAAGCCCGGAGAGGCCGAGCGGGTCACCGAGGTGATCAAGAAGATGACGCCGCTGTCGCGCGCGGAGGAGGGCAACGTCTTCTACCAGGCGCAGGTCAACCCCGAGGACCCGGAGACGTTCTTCCTCTACGAGCAGTACGCCGACGCGCAGGCCTACGAGGACCACAAGAACACGCCGCACTTCCAGGAGAACGTGTTCGGCTACATCCTCGAGTACCTGGCCGAGCGCAGCGTGAAGACCTACGAAACCATCGATGCCTGAGGTCACGACGGTCGACCCGTCGACCGGCCGGCCGCTGGCCACCTATCCGGCGTCCGACGCCGCGGCGGTGCTCGAGGTGCTCGCGGCCGTGCACGCCGCGGGGCCGTCGTGGGCGGCCCGGACGGTCGACGATCGGGCCCGGATCGTCCGGGCGATGGGCGCGCGGCTGCGCGAGCAGGCCGGTGAGCTGGCCGGGCTGATGACCGCCGAGATGGGCAAGCCGATCGGCGAGGCCCGGGCGGAGGTCGAGAAGTCCGCGACGGCGTGCGACTACTACGCCGAGCGCGGGCCCGGCTTCCTCGCCGACCGGCCGGTGCAGACCGGTGCGCAGCGCAGCTGGGTGGCGCACGAGCCGCTCGGCGTCGTCCTGGCGGTGATGCCGTGGAACTTCCCGCTGTGGCAGGTGCTGCGCTTCGCCGCGCCGACCCTGCTCGCCGGCAACACCGCGATCCTGAAGCACTCCCCCAACGTGACGGGCTGCGCGCTGGCGATCGAGCGGGTGTTCCGGGACGCCGGCGTGCCCGACGACGTCTTCCGCAGCATCGTCGTCGCGGAGGCCGACGTGCCCGAGGTGAGCCGGGTGCTCATCGAGGACGACCGGGTCACCGCGGTGAGCCTCACCGGCAGCGAGCGGGCCGGCGCGGCCGTCGCGTCGACGGCGGCCGGGGTCATCAAGAAGAGCCTGCTGGAGCTCGGTGGCTCCGACCCCTTCGTCGTCCTGGCCGACGCCGACCTCGACCTCGCCGTGGCCGGCGCGGTGAAGAGCCGGTTCCTCAACTCCGGGCAGAGCTGCCTGGCCGCCAAGCGCTTCGTGGTGCACGCGGACGTGGCCGACGAGTTCACCCGGCGATTCGGGGACGCCGTGGCGCAACTGCGCGTCGGAGACCCGCGGGACGAGGCGACGACGATCGGTCCCATGGCGCGGGTCGACCTGCGCGACGGGCTGGCGGAGCAGGTGCGCGCGTCGGTGGCTGCGGGCGCGACCGTGCTGACCGGCGGGGCACCCGTCGACGGCCCCGGCGCGTTCTTCGCACCGACCGTGCTCGGCGGCGTCACGCTCGACATGCCGGTCATGGCCGAGGAGACGTTCGGCCCGGTCGCCGCCGTGATACCGGTCGACGGCGACGACGAGGCGGTCCGCGTCGCGAACGCCACCCGGTACGGCCTGGGCGCCAGCGTCTGGAGCGGCGACCCCGAGCACGCGCTCGCGGTCGGCCGGCGGATCACCTCCGGCGCCCTGTTCGTCAACACGGTCGTCGCCTCCGATCCGCGGTTGCCCTTCGGTGGGACGAAACGCAGCGGTTACGGCCGGGAACTCGGTGAGGCCGGGGCGCTGGAGTTCACCAACGCTCGGACCTACGTCGTCGGCGGCGGGGTGCCCGAGGGACCCGCGAGCGAGTGACGCCCTG
>Ga0308174_10000319_pt1 | contig 20006 bp, 16 predicted proteins | sample PhyPR2_FD_203894 | JGI IMG/M metagenome (GOLD analysis project Ga0308174, IMG submission 203894) | Soil microbial communities from UC Gill Tract Community Farm, Albany, California, United States - DLSLS.P.R2 | ecosystem: Environmental > Terrestrial > Soil > Agricultural land | place: USA... | reverse complement strand
TGGTGGAGAAAGTGGAGCTACCACAGTACAATCTAGATTCTTTCTCTGTGGCATACCAGCTCAACGATTTTAATGCACCAACTCTTGATGAAATGTTCGATGGAATGGATGACCGCGCGGAGATTGCACTCCAATATGGTGAGACACCTTCCATCTATGCATCGTATGAGGGTGATATGGTAAAGATTCGACGCAAGATCTCCACGTTTATTGGCAAGGATATTCCCAAAAGGTACGTCGACTTTATTCCCAAAGCAATGGATCATGATGGAGTTATCATGGCAAGATGGAATGGGAGAGATTTCAAGGTATATCGTGACAAATTCATCTTCGATTGCAATGGAGATGATCTGGATAACGTGGCCTTGTACGCAGATGAAGCCATTTCGACGTTTGGGATCGATGAGAACAGGATCATCTTCGCGTACCAAGCCAACACCAAAGCATCGTTACGTGTGGAAGTCGACAACTGGAATGCAGTAGTGTTTGAGGACTTGATCATCAACGACAAAGTACTCCCGAGGGTGATGAGCGTTGCCAATGGTGTATTGGAAGATGATAACGTTGAGGAAGCGTTGCATAAAAATCGTTCCCTTGTGGTGTATATCACGTATCCTCGTGCAAGATGCGTCTACCGATACGCGAATGGAATTCTCAGGGTGTCCATTGCATCGCTGTCCATCGACAATACTGCAGTTACCGCTTCGGTTGCAGTAGTTTGGGCATCGTTGAAGAAGTACCGCAAGAAATTCGCAGAGGTGTACGAAAAGTATTCCATCAAAGCCGAGAGAAAATCCAAAACTGTTGCCAAGAATGGACGTCGTTCTGCTATCGACCACTTACGAGAACGGCTCCCTGAATTGTTCGCCAACAACTACACAAGAGAATGTCACCACTTGCCGATAATGTTGGATACGGAAGAAGAGGCAGAAGAGTATCGCAAAATGGGTCGTCTGGTCATCAAGTACCCGCTTAATGGCAAGTATTCCAAATGGTATACTTCCCCAACGGATGATATGTTTGTTGGTCTCAAGCTCAACCGTCTCTCCAATAAGGACAAGTTCAAGTACATTGTCAACTGCTATGCATCCAACCACTTCAACAACGCGAATCGTGAGACGTATGCATACTACCATGGAGGGAATGTTGAGAAAAAATCTGCAGGGAGCTTGATTACGTTGAGGATACTTTCGTTGGGAAGACGTGGTCCACTTCCAATTGCTATGAGGGTAGAGTATGGATTGGAAGGATATTCGCGGATTGGTACAGGTGGCCCACTCGTTGATTGTGTTGCAACTGCATTGGAGATCGATGCCACAAAGTTCCATAAGTTGGTACACAAGGGGATAAAGAACGGGCTGTTGAACGTTGTGCGACAGGAAGCATGGAATAAGAACGATGAAGAGATACTCGAGGAAATAAGTGGTGAATTGGATGGAAAGTACTACCGTTTGCTCGAAGAGGTGTTTGAGTGTAATATCCTCATCGTTGAAATCGGTCATCGCAGCAAGTATTCCATCTTCATACCACAATGTCAAGGCAAGTACATTTGGCGACCTCGCAAGGGAAAATACATTGTCGTGATGAAGAACGAAAAGAAGTTGTACGATGACCACTTGGTATCATATGAACTTGTTGTCAAACACGATCATGCCATATTCGGCAAGAAGGATCCATTGGTATCCGCCATTGTCTCTTTCAAGTTGTCACGTACCATACGAGGAGATGTTGACGAAGATGAAGTACAAGCACAATACATTACCGAGCATGGCAAGTGTAATGCTGTGATAACCAAGAATGGGCTCGTCAAATGTAATTCACGACCACTCTACAAACCACTTATCGACGTGGGAATGGTAAGAGAGAGAAGTGTAGTGTACAACCATTTGGGCAATAAGCTACAAACATCCACTGCAAGACACTTGTACTTTCCCAACAATGCATCCTTCGTCGACTGGTATGGCTTTTAAAAGACCCATCCAGTTGAAGCGTCGATGAAGCATTGCAAGGGCAACGTTACCAAAGAGAATCCAATTGCCATTCGGTTCATCACGTATTTATCGTATTTGTTGTACAAGTGCGCCAAGGTTCACGTACGATGACCATATGAGCATTCTATTCGTCACGCGCTAATACGAAGCATTGTGTATGACAACGGTAACTCGCCTATTGTGGGCAATGCGATTAACCCGTTAATTTCTTGATGGTTCTTAGTGGAGGTTTTAAAACGATTTCCATTGCTGTAGACCATCACATCCATGATAAATCTTTCATCATGGATATAGTCGTGTTGCCATACGAGGTTTTATCTGTGGTACCGTGCGTAGATTTCGAGATCTCGTTCATATCGTTGCAGCTGGATGAACTGCTTGATAATCCAGACTTCCGACTCGTTCATGTGAGCGAGCTTGGTATGTCCCTTATTTCACCTCGAGAACATAAGGAACGTATCTTGAAGGAAGGCTATCGTTGTATCTCGCATTTATGGGGCAAAACTCCCCTTGAATGGAAGGATCATGGTATAGAAGGTGTTCCATGGAGAGTACGTCTTGGAGAAGATAAACGAGATAAGCTACGACAAATCTTTGAGCATTATGGGGGATATTGGTGGATGGACGTATTTTGTACGGATCAAGAAGTGGTGAATAAGCCTTTGAGCATTATGGGGGATGTGTACAGGAACTGCGTAGAATGCGTTTGTATGCTGGATATCAAGATACCCAAGCTATTCCAACAACCTTGCGAAACGTGGTCCAAGAACTTCAGGACACTTATCGCACACATGATAGATGTGGTTGAGTGTAAGTGGAGCAAAAGAGTGTGGACTTTTCAGGAATGGATGTTGCCGCCAAAAGTGTGCTACACGGAGGAAACAGTCAACAACGAATATCTTTACTTGATAGATCGCCATGACCTTAACAAGATAACCACGGGTCGCGGCATTTGGTGGATTATCAACGCTATCATACGAATTAAGCCCGCAACGTTGGTCACAACGACATTCGATGCAGATCGTAGTTTCGAGGGAGTAATAACGCATCTCATGAAAAGTGGGAGGAAGTGCATGAAGCCAGAAGACTACTACTACGGCATTGCTGGTGTGCTTGAGATCCAATTAACGGATGGACTACCGTTCGATGAAGTGGAGGAACAGTTTCTCTCACGCCTTGAAAGGATCTACGATAATAACCGGTATATCATAGGAAAATCATCCCCAGAGAAACAAGTGTACAAGCAATGGAAGATGAAGAAAGGCGGATATGGTATCTTCATCCGCTTCCTATACAACTACGTGATATGAGAGCGCTTCCTATACAACTACGTGATATGAGAGCGCTTTTTAAAAATCACGCCCAACTAACACCATCGACCAATTCATCGCACCTTCCAAACACGCCACTACCGATGAATTCATCTCGCGTTGGAAACGGTGCCTTGATGATGGTATACGATGACATTAGCTCATCCTCTAATCCCCAAGCAACTGCACCAAGAAGGATGATGGGGATCTTTTGCTTCTTCTTCTTCTTCGCAATGTATCGTACCAAGTTGCGAACAAACTCTTCCCAAAGCACATCATGGTTGAGTACGTACTCGTCGCATTGTTTCATGTCTGGTGGAGGAACGCCAATGGTAAATGCCATGTTGAGCATGAAAACGCCTTCGTTAATCCATCCCATTACCACATTGTTGATATCAACGTTGTCCGCGTACTGGTATTGGCGAGACAGTTCTTTGGCAATATTTTTCAACGTTTTGGTCATGCCATTCTTCGAGACGAAAGGTATACCACATGCATTGCCATCTGCGTAGGGGCTTTGACCAACTATGACAACGCGAATATCCTTTGGTTGCATCTCATAGAGCATGCGAAATACTTCGACGTTCTTTGGGGCAAAATCGTATGGAGAAGCATGCAGTGTTGATAAAATGTCGTCGATTAATGCCCAATTTGAGCTAAAGAATCGTTCCCATCCAACGGGGAAGGTACATCGTTCTTCTACTTGAAAATAGCTCATGGATGAATACTCGAAAAGGTGCATACAATGGCTCATAGAGAACAATCGAGCATTGTTAGCACAGTACGTCAATACCATCAGTGGATCTAGTGTCTCGATCGCGAAAATGGATGCCAGTGACGTAGAAAGAGTGTTATTCGTCGCAACTCACGGAAGCACGATGAAGAAAGAAGAGACTGGCATTGGATGCAACAATTGTGGGAAGAACACTGTCCTCTTCCACGAAGTACAATTGCGAAGTGCTGACGAAGGCGCGAGTGTCTTTTATTCTTGTACCAATTGCCTTGCACAGTGGAAACAGCGTTGAAAATGACGTACCGCTTAATGGTTTTCCCATGAGTCCCTTCACACTTCGCAATTAATCATGCCTAAGAATATCCAAGCAGTGCCATACCTCACCGACGATAAAATCCTCTCCTATTTTGGAACGAATAATTCCATGGAGGTACAGAAGAAGAATTTCCCACCTCCAACCAATGTACCTAGTGGTGGATATTGGTTGAATGGCGTCGAAGTGGACATTAACCAACTCTTCGTCGCCTATCGTACTTATGTTGCCAACGAAAGGATTGTCATGGGAAAGAAGTAACGATATCACCATGATTTTTTTTTAAAACGTTCCACCACGGGATTATTGTGATTAACCGTGGAAAGATTTGTTGCGTAAAACTCCTCAACGTCATGTCAACCGATCAAGAAACCATTTACGACAGCGATTATTATGAGAGCGACTACGATGACGGGTATGATGCAATGTTTGAGGTGAGGAGATATGGTTTGGAACAACCACGTATTGTGGAGCTAACCGAAGATGGAGAAAGCCTTAATCATGGTAGTATTATTCCCGAGAAGACTGTCGCAACAAGAACCAGACGTGCTGAGAAGAAGAAGAAGATCGAGATTGCTTTGGAGCCAAATATCGTTGAGTTCTTTTGCAAATTCGTCACCGTGGTTGGCAAAAGGAAGTGCAAGGAAATAATGCGCATGATCAACTACTACCACTTCGGCAAAATATCCAAAATGGACCCATTGCCATATCCTGACATGGGAAGTACTGCGTGTACTCGTTTGGAATTGGAGTCGGAAATGTACCGTGTTTCTCCAGAGGAATACCAAATCTTCCTTGCCGAATTGTCGACTGCCAAGATGCATTGGTTGGTGAAAAACCATTCTGATACAAACCGTTCTTTCTCAGAGGCCAATGTTACTGCGCTGATGTACGAAAACTACGTCGGCAAGTACGTTTGTGTCAACGATGGGAGGTCTACCTCGGTGTGGATGTTTGACGAGACGAGATGGATGGAGATCACACCATCTGAAATTTGGCAAGAGATGAGCACATCCTTCATCTATTCCTTGCGGTTATTTGCAGTAAATGGTGATGAAGAATGGAGAGAAGTGGGAGGTGATGTTGTTCGCTATATGTCATCCGTAGTGTCTCGTGAACGCATCCAACGTGATTTGTTACAGCGCTTATGCAATAACACCTTTCAAGGCAAGCTCAACTCCAAACATCATCTCATCGGCATGGAGAATGGAGTGTATGACCTCAAGAAGGGAAAGTTGCGTGTTGCATTACCAATGGATTACGTCTCGATGACAACAGGTATCAACTACTTGCATGATGATGATGAAGAGTTGCGAGAAGAGTTGGAGGAAATCCTTTGTACCATCTTTCCCAGCAAAAGGGTACGCAAGTTCTTCATCCAGTCATGTGCATCGCTATTGGAAGGACGCAACAGAGAGAAGTACGTTTATGTGTGGTGGGGTAAGGGTAACAATGCAAAGTCGATGATGGAAAAGTTGTTGGCAACAGCACTTGGTGACTATTCCACAGTGGCTGCAACATCTTTGGTGACCGGTAAAAGAGGTGGTGCCGATAATGCAAGTCCCCAATTGTCAGCACTTGAGGGTAAATTGGCAGTGTTTCTCCAAGAACCCAACCCTGATGAGACTATCAAGATTGGTATGATAAAGGAATTAAGCGGTAACGATGCAATTACCGCACGTGCACTGTTTAAGGCCAATCGTACATTCATCCCAAAGTTCAAGCTCATCATCGTTTGCAACACTGCTATCGAGATACCCAACATCGATATCGCTTTCACGAATCGTCTCATAGTCATCCCATTCGAGAGCACATTTCGCACCAAGAAAGATTATCGTCGACGCGAAAAGAAAGGCACATTAACCAAGTACGACCACTTGATGGATGCTACTGTTGCGAGAAAGATCGGTAAGTATGCAGAGGTCTTCTTCCGCATGCTCGTTGAGGAGTTTGAGCAAATTGGTGATGAACCATTATTTGTACCAAGACGAGTGCGTAGAGCCACCGATGAGTACATCCAAACCAACAACTTTTCGTTGAGGTTCATCCGCGAATGTTGCAATGAGGTTGAAGACGGACAGATGAACATCAAGTCTCTCCATAGCGAGCTAAAACAGTGGATGAACCAACATCATGGTGGAAAGAAAGTGCCCAACATCGACGTATTTCGTGAAGAAGTCGCCAATCTTGGTTATGACGTGAGTCTCAAAGGTATTGTCTACGGTTTGGAGGTTGATTTCGAATGAGGTGACCTCATGAGTGGATTTTAAAAGCTACGTCTTGATGTCTTTCAAGCAAATCCATCTCATAACTCATGTGATAGGTCATATGCTCCCTCCAGATTTGGTCATGAATGGGTTTCCTACAAAGCTGTCAGCGAACACGCAGCAATGTGGTTAATTGGCCACGCCCTTAAAACGTGCAGATATGTTGAATCCAAGCACAGTTCATGCGCAATGTCTTCATCGCATACCATGGATAATATATCCTCCATATCCAACCTATCCAATTGGACGTTGAGTCTTATCATAGGGATAAAGGCTGCCTTAACCAGTGGTGCGCAGAAGAATATCGTTGGGGAACTTCCATTCTCCGATTTGTTGTTGACTATACCCCCTATACCCAAATCAAACAGCAAGAAGAACGAGACTATCTTGGTATCCAAACGATCTGCATGGGCAACTATGCTACATAAATCCTTCTGGATGAAAGGGTTGGAGTCCCTTCACGTAACAGTAAACGACAATGGTAGATGTCCATCGAACATAGGATCCGACCATGTAGCTCCATCCATGTTTTATGGCCTATTGGAGTTTCAAGGAGGGAAAGCATTGGTGTACACAAGGGATCAGATAAAGGGGAATAGGATACATATATCCGCGTATGAATATCTGGGGGAGAACCCAAAAGGTATTTTAAAGGGAAAAACCAACGAAGAATGCATCCTCAAGGTAAAGGAGTACGTAGAAGCCTTGAAGAACGAGGTAAAGGATAAATCAAGTGTCAAGATCTTGGACCAGGTCATATTGCTGATCGATGGCAAGCTAGATGATCCCAAACGGGCATCGGAAGTTGTTGACAGAGTATCTGGGAGGATCGTACCAATGTGTGAACGTGAGAAAATAAGAGAGATATGTTGCGATATCGTGGACATTAGCCCAGCTGATCTTGTTGAGCTAATCACCGTTGCATTGGGAATCGCGAGAGCCCTTGCTTTTTCCGACAATCTGTACGAATATGACGCTATTATCGTAGCAGGATACAACATCACAACAGCCCACGAAATACTATCAGATATGACAGAAGTTCCAGCCGAGGAACAGGTAGGATTCTCCACATCGTCACACATCGAGACATCACAAAAGGTGCGTATAGTCGACAGGTACCTTAGCGACAACAAGACTCTGATGATGCCCGTTGTTGAACTGCTGTTAACCGTAGCCATACTGTACTTGTCCAAGATAGGCCCATTGTTGAGCATGTACGTTTGCAGGCAATCGTTGCAACCATACCGAGAAGGCATGCTGAAGAGAGGTTCCAGTATGAGATGGGCCATATCCAACATAAAGCTATATCACACTGGATGTGCAAGAGATGATTGGTTGATGTGCATTACGAAAGCAAGTCGCGTAGAGCTCAAGATCCAACTCTGGAGGTTTCTCCTCGTGGCATGTTGCATTGTACCATTTGGATTTTGGGGAGTATGGTCGCCTGAGATAAACCCCGAACCCAACGAGGACATGCAACACATCTTGTCTGTGGTAGGATTAGCTGGAGGTGCAACATGGTTGATCATGTCCATATTCACCCAAACGGAAGCGAACAAGAATAAGGACATTTTAAGGGATAATGCAGGTGATGACGTGGCTAAATCACCAAGAAGTCCCATGAACGTAGGTGAGATAACGGAGGATACAGATGAAATGCCAGAGGATCTTGCAGAGATAGATGGTGTGCCACTAGGTACGAAGAACAAGAGATTGTCCCTCGAAAATGCAAGGGTATTCCTATTGCTGTTGATACCAGTCATATACGTCACCAGCTTCTTTTCAGTCAAGTTCGCAGACAGTGGAAACTACGGCTCATGGGTTTACACTTGGGTATTCGAGATAGGTGTTGGTATCCTGTGGATTACTGGCGAACTCTTGGAAGGTACCGACGTGGGATGGATTGTGGAGAGCACATCGTTCTACATGATGGGCATCTTGAGTGCCATTAGATTGGCGTGAGATTTTTTAAAAAATCAGCAGATAATGCAGCTTTTTCCGGACTTGTGCTTCTGGTTCAGGAAATTGGCCACTTCGTCAAGAGATCGTTTAACGATGGCCTTGTTGCGCTGTAATAATCTCTCTGTGGCTCTTAGCGATTTATTTTGCACGTCACTGAAGCTCTTCTCGTTATCGGTATCTAGTGCGCAAAATATGGTTCTCCCTGGCTTCTTGAATGATGACTCCACAACTTCTGCGATACTGTAGTACCCTTGCATCTCCGGTGTGATGATGAACAACATGTACTCGCAAGTCTTTTTGTACTTGTTCTCTAGCTCTTCATCTTCCCGTGTCCATGTTCCTGGTGGTTTTACCGGGTTAAAATACGTGACGCCATTAAGCTTGGCTATTAGCGTGTCCCTCCACTTGGAGTCTCCACAGGTTCCTCCCAAGAAAACGTCTCGATGATCTGCCATTTTTCGTGTATCGTGTATGATGTAATTCAGCCAAAGGATGTTCACTACCAACCCTTACCGAAACCAAGATGTGCATAGTTCCAACTAAGCTCAGAGCAAAATGGTATGAATCATATGATACCCGCTCATAACAGGCAACTTCGTGTTAACATCTTTTGGTGATGATATCCCACATCTATGGGATCATCATGTAAAAGGTGTTGCGAAGGATGTCTTCGATTACCAGAAAGGATGGACCAAGAGTTCCTTTTGCAACACCATGGACGGTAACGCCAGCATGCAATCTACGATATTTCATCCACATCTGGTTCGTTCTTCCAAACATTGGCTTGTTCTCCCTTACATCCAGGCTCCTTTGGAAGACGATAGATAATTCAACGAACATTTGCTCACCAACGTTTTAAAAGGCCCTCTTGAGATATTTCGTGGAAATCTCACAAACATATCACCATCCAACTTGCACTCGCATATGGTCGTGTTTTGATACGGTGCTTATTCTGCAGCAGTTGGTGTACAAGTCACAATGTTCAGCGATAATTTCTCCAAGCTCAACATCATTGGCGTTGTAAGTTTGCTTGGTGGTGAGATTGCACTATCGGCATTGAGGTATACCGCATTGTTGAAGAACGTGCCCTTATCCCTCTATTTCGCCATGGTGTTGTCACCAGGATTGCAAGTCGTATCGCTAAAGATGTTCAAACAAATGGGAGATGGGTTGTCCAAGGCCATAAGCGGTGGTGGCGCGAGAGCTGATGGGAAGGAAATCATGGGATTGTCACTGAACGCCAACTACAAATATATTGGACTCCACTCTGGTACCAATATGACGGTGGTGAGTATTCTAGGGGATACGTTGATAAGAAAGTGCAAGAGCGAGAGTGTTGTGGAAATTCCATCCACGAGGAAGACCCCGCAAAATAGGAACCTGAACCTGAAGGTAATTGGGCTTAGCAAGATGTCGGGAGAAAAGGGCCTCAAGTACAACTTCCATGTACACGTGGATCACGATTCGCGTTGCTACCGAAATGTACTGCTGTATATCATGCCATTGCTGACGATAATGGGTATGGCCCTTTTGTCGCTACAAGATCGCATGGTCTTTTATCTCGTACTATCGAACGTAGTCTCCAATATGTCCATAGCGTTCGTTGCTCGTGGCAATGGTTTTGGAAGTGTGAACGTTCGGGTGGCCGACAATTCCCCGAAAGGCGATATCTTCATAGAGGATGGAACGAACATGTATCTGGTCACTGGAAACGAGGACGTAATCCAATATGCATTCCAGAACCCGGTAATTGCCTACGATGATTCAGATAATCTAGCATGGAGACTTTTGCAGATACCAGCCGCATATGCGTCATATCTCATGGTCGTTGCCAACATCATGCTACTTCCCTTCTCGAGTGTTGATGGCCAGGTTATCTTTGGATGTCTCGTCTTTTTCGGAATCGTACAGAACATCCTTTTATCGACGTTCGATAGGGATGAAATGCTGTTAAAGGTGACGGAAAACGCATTCACGATCGAATCCACTCAAGAGTACATTTTTCAGACCAGATCATCGGCTATAGCATTTTGCATCCTAAGATCCAAGGTAGGACGTGCACAGCCCATAAGACACTTGTTGCCCAACACAGAGATATACGATGAATGGTTCGAAAATGTGATGGATGTGGTCCATAACCCAGAGAGTATCATTCCACGTGGAGATGGGTTATTGGATGATCTCAACAGGGACCTTCAAGATGCGCTTACTGTGCATAGAAGGAAGTAGCTTTTTAAAAGCCATGCAACCCTACGTCGCGTACATATGCCAGGCGATTCCATATAGCGTGTCCGGTCGGGATTCATCATGCACATTACTGCGTCGGATACGATGACACCAATCAGACACTCCCGATACCACCCATGGAATATGTTGGAGCGTATGTAACCGTTCGCGTGAAATGGCGATCCAACAAAATCTATACCACTGTCAATGGCAATGTGCATGGATTTTCGTTCCAACAAACGAAAACACCTGATAGACGGAGTAGCACGAAGTATTTTCCAGGCTTATATCGAGTCCAGTGTACACTAAGCCCAATAGATAGCTTCAAACCTATTTCCTATGGATGAATTATTCGATCATCCAGGCTTTCGACTCATCTTCATAGATGACAACGGTAACATGTCCCTCGAAGGACCATTCGGCTATGAAACGGATTTACCTCCAGATGAACTACGTAAGCGTGAAGAATCCAGAAAGAAAATTCGGAAAATGGGTTATCGTTGTATCTCTCATCTATGGGGTACTGCGAATCGCAAGAAGGATTATACGTGGGATGCAAAGGACCACAAAGTCGCTGGCACTAATTGGAAAGTGGAGGTCAGAGAGGAGAAACGTGAACGAATCATCCAGATATTTAAGCACCACAAAGGGTACTTCTGGATGGATGTGCTATGTACCAACCAAGAGAAAGATGAGGATAAGCCATTGGATGTGATGGGCAATATCTACCAAAGATGCGTGGAATGCATTTGCTTGCTGGATACCATATGTAACATAGATGGCCTCAAGAGCGAAAAAGATGTGTTGGCGAATATCTCCGAGGATTTGCGCAGTTTCATGAAAGATCGCAAAGAATTATCGGATGAAAAATACGGCAAGCCTCCGCGACGATATAACTCGTTAAATCTGGCTGGTAGCTTTCCCAAGGGTAGCTATGAATTATACCTTGGTAGTCTGATGCAAGCAGAATGGTTCGAACGGGTGTGGACATGGCAAGAAGCTGTTCTACCACCCAAACTACTCTTCTGCAGCGAACGAGCCAATGGATACGAATACGATCCATACGACCATGCTTATTTAAGGGAGCTATTCCAATACAAAGATATGGGCTATGACGATGATGATAAACTAGATCCTGCACCATTGGGGAGAGTGTTTCCTCGTCCGTTGAGTAGCATTAAGACCATCACAAGCGTAAAGAAGCAAGGACGTGATCTATGGGAAAATATCGTGTTGGCTGCCGATTCCAATAGGAAGTGTACCAACGAGGAAGATTTCGTATATGGCATCATAGGCATCTTGGATGTTGCCATTCCAAAGGGTCAAACGCTGGATCAAGCTATGGAGCTACTAAAGGAAATACTGCGAAAGAGTGGTATATTCGTTGGGAAGAAGACCATACCCAACTATACTCCAATCCCGAATACCTTATCAGATCTGTACAAGGACTTGCGACTGATAGATGGTATCACGGTTCTGAGAAACGCGAATATGCCCACTATCAGACCAGAGCTCAAGCGAGGCTACAAGAATCACGGTAGAGTATTATGGAAGAGTAAGCATGAGAATTATCTCAACCCCGAAACGTATGGCCATATACGGTACAAGTATGCAACCGGAACCTCTTTCGTATACCTCGAGAAGGATGAATATGGGCTATTCGACGTATTGGAAACCGTAAGGATTGGAAGGGAGGGATGTACGTTTGGGAGCAATGTTCGCGGCCACAAAAAGGATGAAGTATTCGAGGTCGGGAAGGACAACAACGTAAGAATCATCGGTTACATAGTCGATAGGTCATACGAAGACGTCTATGGTAATATGCGCCAGAAAAGCATTTGGTCTTGATCTCACGGGAATAGGTGACTTTTAAAAATCCACGGGCATCATAGTTGTACGCTATGCAACATAGGCTACCATGATATCATCCACATTCTCAACATGGAACATGATATCAACCCGATAATAGCTTGTACTGCCAACGATCCCAAGAACGACGGAATGCATAGGATGATCATGATGGCAATCTTATCCATAAAGGACCTGTAACAAACTGCCTTGAAAAAGCGACACAAGTCTATTGGCCTTGTGGACTGCCAAATTATCATCAACAATCCTTTGACGATTTCTCGATGGGTGAGACGTTTACTCAACCTTCACCTTCATCAGCATGTTGGCGCACTTGCACAAGTCCGCAAATACCTTCAACGAATACGGTGCTTCGATATCAACTATTTCATCTGATTCACATGTGCCACATTTCTTCTCCGTCGCAGGAAACAGTCCACAATTTCCACACACAGGCATTTCGCACATGTCGCTTTGCCGTATGGTATCGTTGATAGCATTGGCGGCACCATGTGATATCATGGCATCCATTTCCATTTCGCCAAATTTCAACCCACCACCTCTCTTCTTTCCAGCAACAGGTTGACGCGAGAATAGTTCGTTAGGCCCAACCCATCGTACATACACCTTGTCCTTGGATTGGTGCTTGAGTGGCATATAGTAGATGGTGCCAAGATGATGATCACCCATATATTCGCCACTCATACCAGAGTACAGCCCGCTTGCATTGTTCCTTTCCATGTCCAATACTGTGCTGATATCCAGGTTGTTGTTGAACGGAGTACCATCGAAGAACGTTCCATCGATAGCACATTGTGTTCCAACCACTCCCTCCAATAGTTGTCCCATTGTCATGCGTGAAGGTATACCATGCGGGTTGAAGATGATATCAGGACGAATACCATCATCGGTGAATGGCATATCGTTTGCGTCCATTATCCTGCCAACAACTCCCTTCTGTGCATGCCTACTTGCAATCTTATCGCCAATGGAGAGTTCGCGATACTCATCGCTCTTAACGAACAGTCTACCACTCTGCACACTTGGTACGTCAGGAGGAGTTATTCGCGTGACTTTGGTGCCGTTGAATAACGTCTGTGTTACTGGCAACTTCATCGAGGTGACCTTCTTGGCGTCTTCTCCTTCTATGAGAAGTAGCTCATCTTCATCATGGATTACGTCTCCATCTGTTGCTTTGTTGTACACGTTGCGCACCATGGAAAGGAATAACCCGTTATCGATGGATGTTTTGTTGACAATAATGGCGTCTTCCATATTGTAGCCTGTATAGGCCAGCACACATACCACCAAGTTAATCCCGTTTGGGTTCTCATTCAACTCGAATACGTCAGCGGTAATTGTATCCACCAATGGTCTTTGGCCGTACACCAAGTACTTGCCTTCGTTGTACAATGGTGGATTGGGCACCAACTGCATTGCTTGCTTGATCATAGATGATGCGAAGATATTCCTAGCAGATTGGTTGTGGTTGGCAAAGGGTATCAACGACGCAGGTATCCCAAATAGAGTACATGGATGAATCTCCATGTACTTCCATTTCGTAAAATCTCCACCGTAATCCAATCCTGTGATGACATCCTCCACTTCGTTAGTTTCCATTGGATCTAAGTACTCCACCATCCCATTTTTCACCAGCTCTTTCCATGAACATCTGCGAACCATTCCCCAATCAACGGGACCATTATCGGGTACAACCAAGAGTGGTCTCATGGGTCTTCCACTCCATGTACGTATCTCAACAATAAGCTCGGACGGTTTGGTAATGGAAATGTACTTGTACTTTCGTTTCATCTTGCTGCGGAACTTCTCGTACAATTCTTCATCAGAGGGAAGACATCCGATGATAACACCGTCAAAGATGACCCACGTATAGAGTGCTCTCAAGCGTTCGTCCACTTTGGCAATATCGATGGTATCCGTTTCTTCATCTGAGCTGGTATCCAAACTCTTGCGAATAGATACCCTTCGTTGCATTATAGGACTCATGATGAACGATGATTCCATGGTCGGAAAGTCCACCTTCTCTTCTTGTTCCCCTATCCACAGAAGCACTCGCTGTAAGATTCGCGAAGTATCAAGTGCGGGACTTAGTACACAAGTTAATGCCAAACTTTTATTCAAGCCCGTTGTCTTTCCTTCTGGGGTTTCACTGAGACAGATGAAACCATTTTGCGATGGATGGAGTTGTCGCATTTCCACTCCTGCAGAGTTCTCATCGCATGGGATAACAACCTTGCGCACACTGGAAAGAACGTCAAACGTAGATCGCTTGCTTACTTGCACCACCATCTTTGCATAGGTTCTCTTGCCAATGGTAATGTTGCCAGTTCTCATCATCGACATGAGCTTGGAGTCCAATGCTTTTGCGAAGTTGCTGCTCTTTCTCGTGATGACATTCGCAACAATGGGCGAGATAATATCCCCAGACGACTTGAGCATCTTGTTGGCATAATTGTCTCGATCGCTTGGTTCCTTACCAAAGTATGCTAGTACGCACTCGTTGTACATGTAAAGCACCGTGGTGATAACGATATTGTCAACGAGCTTTGCATCATCAAGGCCCATGTTGAAGATGTTCTGCTTGAGCACCTCCTTACTTGGAGGTAAATCCGCAGTGGGTTGTCGTAACGAAAGCAACATGGAGAGACTTGCACCACTTGCTCCCATCATCGCCAACACGCCAATGACATCTATCTTTGGGGCAAATATGTCGAACAACACTGCCAACGGTACTTTTGTGGTGATCTTTGGGGGTATGCCATCTTCATCCTCTTCATCGTCAACGTCCTCTTCCAATTGGCGAGAGATTGCGGATATGTCAAGAAAGATCTCTGTTGACCTTACTACCAATCGCACTGGAACCTTTGCGTAGGGGAACTTTGTTGTAGCAATAACGCTCAACCCCTTTGGGTCGTTGATGGTGGTGATGAAGATGACGTTGCGTGATCTCACCTCTTGGATTAACGGCACTCTTTCCACTCCGTTGACAACAAACGTACCTTTGGGTGTCATCCAAGGTATTGCGAACGATTGGTTGGCAACTGTTGCTTTTGCATTATAGTTTCGTTTATTGGCGATGAGCTTGTCAAGGTTGCATGTGGATGGTGGTGACAACTTTGCGTCAACGAAAACCTTCTTCATATCATCGTCGAAGATCTTCGTAATGTTGGCGAGATGGGAGTGTTCCGCGAAGAACAACTCTAGGAGACGTTTGCGTTGAGAAATGGACATTGCTACACGATACTTAGTGGTGCGACCGCGAATCTACGTGAAAGCACTCAAAATGAACAATTCACCACGAACAAGGTGGCGCAAAAAGTATACACCGCACCAATGGCAAAGAAACACCAAAAGAACGATAGCGACAGCGAAGGTTCCACTGTTGACTCTGGCATAAGTGGAACTAAGATGAAATCCAAGACCAAGACGAATGGGTTTAACAAACTGCCCACTATTCGCGATATCCAAGTGGTTAATCCCGATACATTCGAACCAAAGAAGCTCAAGTTGGATGATGAAGAGGAGAGTGGTGGTATTTCTCGCGTTGGCCTCGTCTACAAGCATGGTAATGGAGATCGTAACCTTCTCCTTACCTGTCGCAAGAGCATTAATGCATTCTTTCGTTGTAATGGTGTTGAGGAAGAAACCTACGCGAAGAAGAATGGTCAACGCACTGGCACGGGAAAGAACGTGATGAAGCTTTACATGGATGGAGATAATCCTGAGCATGAAAAGTTCTACGAGTGCCTTCTTGCCATATGTGCTGCCACAAAGAAGAGGATCGAGAAGGACGAAAAAAGGGAAGTCGATGTCAGAATCCGCGGTCTTTACAACGTGGTCGATGACAGCAAGAAGGTTACTGGACATGCACTCGCCGCAAGACTCATCGAAAGTGGTGACGGCGTGGTCTACACTGCTGCATACAACGATGAAGAGCAAGTAGATGTCAAATCCGTTGGTCGTTGTGTTGTTCGCCCTGCTCTCTCTTTCTCGTACACCATTCCCGAAGATGGAGAGAATTACCGAGTGAGCGTTTCGTTGACACAAGTGTTCGTTGTCACCAAGCCGTTGTTCCCGTTGAGAGATCTCGAATAGGTGCTGGTGCCTTTTAAAAAATATCTTGGATGAAACTAGCTTAAGCCGTGCATACATCGTTAAGAGGTGAACGTGAAATGTACAGTACGATACACTGCAGGAAATTGTGCATTAAGTGGATTAAGCGCCAATAGATATGAGAATGGTGTAAGGCATCCAGTAAAGTCATCCATTCGCACACTTTCCACTATTCTCGCGTAATTCTTGTTGATCGTCACAATACCATTGCAGATGAACACGCAATTCCCCAATGGACTCGGATACCTTTTAAAAAGCATTCCACACCCCCTATTCCATTGCCCAATCCAATTCATCGTGTTCCTCCAAAGAGAAGAGTCGACTACCAGATCCAACATCAGGCAATTGTCCCGTTATCACCTGCGAGTACACAGATCGCGTATCATCAACTACCTTGTTACGAACAATACCTTTGACATCGCTCTTGGGTCTCTCGAAAGCAATGGATGAAAGGAAACCCCTAGCCTTAAGTATTGGATTGTCTTTCTTGAAAGGCGCTACATACCCTTTACACGTCATGAAATCGGCAATCATCGCAGCGGTATGTACACTATCAACCTTCTCCAACACATCGTTGTACAATACTTCTCGGGCTGCATCTATTCCGAAAACCTTCTCTACGTCGTATACGTTATTGGAAATGGTTTCCACGTTATCAACGCCTTGAATGTTAAGTAGTTGGCCGAGATTGGACCCAGTGGTAACAATCGTTTCATCGTCAACGCGAATACAATCCATTATACCATTCACCCCGATACTCCTTTCCAACAGTTCCATCATGTCTGACATTTGTGCGTCGTTCTCCAAATGGACATCGATGACCGAGATGAAGCTTGGAGAATGGAATGCAAGAAAATCGGTGAAGATGTCGTCAACAAGCTGTTTCAACGTAACTGCGTCGTTGGCAAGCTTGTGGTAGTTGAGATGGAAGCGAAAGATGGTACTTCTTCCTTTTTGCTGTGGGAGTTCGCCCATTTCTCTTCCAATGTTGTACCAAAAATCCTTACCATTCAACGAAGGATTCGCGATGAAATTGGTGATGTCATCAACGTAGTAGCGAAGTGTACGATGAGAAATGGCATCTTCCACTTTATCATCCAACTTGAGCACCATCGATGTGTTGGTATTGTTGATGACACCGTCCATTATCTGCTGTAACGATGGTGTTGCTCTTGCGTTTACTCCATCTCTCAACCCAGCATTGTGGAAAGCACTTAAGCTATTTTGCGTCGCTTCGGCTAACGCGTGATGTGCTAAGCGGATACCAATTTGTTCACCGGGTTGTGAGTAACGTAATAATTCTTTGCGTTGTTCCATTGGTGATTTATTGGGGGCGGTACCATTTTATCGCCATGTCACTCGATAATGTGATTAAACGCTGACAGAGTACTTTGGTCGTGTTTCAACGACGACATAATGGGGAGTAAAAAAATCAAGGGAATTAACGTGAATGCAATGCACGAAATGGCATCCAACACGTTTGCGGATGTTATCCATTCTTTTGCAACGGATTTGCTGAAAGAGTTGTTGGAGGATGGCAATCTGCAAGACGTTGATCGCGCCATTGCAACGGTTAATTCCGTTACTGGAGGTATTGTCACGAATGGTATCAAGTTACGCAAAGCCAGCATCGAGAGAAGGACAAAGGCGAAGAAGGAAGCTGCAGATGACAATGGAATGGTTGATAAAGAGAACGTCAAGTGGAAGAAGTACCCTGGCAACAGGCGATTGGAATATACGATGGATATCTGCATCAACGGTAAATATCCCATCAAGAAACGCAAGGAAGATGTTGTTGTCGCGTTGCTGACAGAGGACCAATTGGAAGACTATGACGGTGAAATTGGGCGAAAGATGAGTAGCAAGGAAAAGCAAAAGCTTTTTACCATGGGACTCCTATCGGACACCGAGTAAGTAAAATCCCTTTTAAAACCTTGCACGTAATTGAGGTTCGTTGCGTTTTGCTAGGTGATGCAATGTTCAAAGTGAGCTAATTCATGGAAGGAAAGATCGCCGCATTATCAACGTTCTTTCGCGCTACAGCCATGTCATCGAAAATCGCCAAAAAAACCACCGTTTCTTCCAAGCCAATTAACCTCTATGCGAAGAAAGCTGCACCCGTGAAGAAGGGTAAGAAGCCTGTTTCGTCGTCAGAGAGTTCGTCGGAAGATGAGCCTCCCAAGAAGAAGACTGCCATGAAGAAGGGTAAGAAGCCTGTTTCGTCGTCAGAGAGTTCGTCGGAAGATGAGCCTCCCAAGAAGAAGGCCGCAAAGAAGGGTAAGAAGCCTGTTTCGTCGTCAGAGAGTTCGTCGGAAGATGAGCCTCCCAAGAAGAAGGCCGCAAAGAAGGCTAAGAAGCCTGTTTCGTCGTCCGAGTCGTCTTCCGAGAGTGAGGATGAGCCTCCCAAGAAGAAGGCCGCAAAGAAGGCTAAGAAGCCTGTTTCGTCGTCTGATGAGGATGAGATTGCTATCGAACACGTCTTGAAATCCCATGTCACACGAGAGGATGTTTCCAGCGATGGTTTCAAGATGCTTGCAGAGGAGATTGCTGCCTCCAGGGCCGTCAACGAGAAGATCCTGCAGGCTCTTACGTCCATCATCGCCAAGATGGAATTGCGTGAAAATGTTGATGAAAAGGACGAGCCTGATGAAGTCCATGAGGAACCCGCTAATGGATTTGGGAGACTTGACAAATTCGCCTACCGACCAGTTAAGCTTGCAGGATCCAGCAGCTTTACAAAGGAATTTCCCGGAGATGACAACGATGACGATGAGGTTCATGAGGAGAGAGCCGTTGCAGATGAACTCGCTAGTATCAATGCTTAAGTACCTTCACGACGTCTTTTAAAACGTTCCATTGAAGTTACGTGATAACGTTATTTCGCAACCCGACCACATCATGGAGCTAACAGATTGGCAAACCCAGCGCATGAACACATCCCTCTCGTTCATATCAGCTCAACGCACTGCGAGAACGGGTGTTGAGCCAGAGATTGTTGACTTGCAACCAACAGATGATACATCAAGGGGCATTGTCATCAAAGCAAGTAATGCGATACTCAACCAGTCTTCCAAGAATCCCAACTTCATCGTCGTACTCCACATTAACCAATACGATCGCGTCGGTCTCTTGCATGAACTACTCGACGCACTTCTTCATCGAGATTATTCCAAAGTATTCTTCATCGACGAACTCATCGCCAATCCAATCGGAAGTGGAATG
>Ga0308174_10000318_pt1 | contig 20042 bp, 18 predicted proteins | sample PhyPR2_FD_203894 | JGI IMG/M metagenome (GOLD analysis project Ga0308174, IMG submission 203894) | Soil microbial communities from UC Gill Tract Community Farm, Albany, California, United States - DLSLS.P.R2 | ecosystem: Environmental > Terrestrial > Soil > Agricultural land | place: USA... | reverse complement strand
TCCACGGTCATGTGGATGTCCTCGAGTTCCAGCCGCTCGGGTACGCCGTCACGCTCGTACTCGGCGGCGATCTGGTCGAGCCCTTCGAGGATCGCTGCGGCATCGCCCTCGGAGATGATGCCTTGATTACGGAGCATCGCCGCATGCGCCTTGGAAGCTGCAATGTCCTCCCGCCAGAGCCGCTTGTCGAAGCTGATGGACGCATTGATCCGCGTCATCAGTTCGTCGGGCTTCGTCCCGAAGCGGCCGCCCCAGGTGCGTTGCGCTGGCTTGTCCTCTGGCATGGCCGCGCGTTGCCATGCGATGGGAGAGGGGTCAAACGATAGGCGAGATGCGCTTGCCGCTCGGAGAAGCCGCCGCTAAGTCGGCGGCCAGGCACCCGTAGCTCAGCTGGATAGAGCGCTGCCCTCCGAAGGCAGAGGCCACAGGTTCGAATCCTGTCGGGTGCGCCACGTTCGTCATTTAGCCGTTACCTTCCAAGGCATTGCGCGCGCCAATGGCTAACCTGTCGCGAAGGTTAGCCATTAGAAGCTCCGCAGCGGCGTCTGAAAGGAGGGTCTGGTCAGCCGCAGCTGTGTACCTTGCGACCTCGCTATCAGTTGTGTGGCCGGTCCAAGCCTTGATCTGCTGATTCGAGCAACCCGCCTCGGCAAAGCGCCGTGCGGCAGCCTTGCGGAGTCCATGCGCCGAGCAATGCGGCAGACCGGCCTCATCGCACCATTGTCGGAATTTGTTGCCAAAGCCTTTCCGGCTGAATGGCTTGCCATGTTCGCTGATTAGGAAAACCATAGCGCCTGAGCGGACTGCTATGATCGACTCTGCCAAGGGCGAAAGAACCGGCAGCGAAACCGTGGCACCCGTTTTTTCCTGAGTCACATGCAGCCGCTTGTTGCGAAGGTGCTGTGGCCCCATCACGCGAGCGTCGCCGCCACGCTGACCAGTCCAAAGCATCAAATCGAAGGCAAGGCGCGCTTTCGTCCCTAGGAGATGTCGCTCCTCGAAGAGTGCTATCTCCTCCTCGGTCCATGTATGGAAGCCCTCCGTCTCGACTTTGTAGAGCCGAGTGGCGAGGACTGGGTTGGAGCCGACGAAACCTTGGCGGATCCCGTAGTTCATAAGCGCGCTAAGTCGCTTGCGAAGCATGTTCGCGGCCGTTCGATGAGGCAGCATCTCTGCCATCATCTTCTCAACGTGGGAGGAACGAAGGTCGCGGACCATTCCGTCGCCGTACTTCGCGCGCCAGCGCTCGATCACGCCACGATAGACTTCACGAGTGCGGTCTCCCGGATCGAGGAAATCGGGCGAACGATAGTACCGACCGATTAAGTCATGGAAGCTGCCAGGCCGCACACGCTGGGCGCCAGCGATCACGGGCTCTGCGGCGACGCCCTTTAGGCAAGCTTGATACTCCTCCCGGAAGCCCTCAGTCCCGGGCTGGCGCTTGAAAATATACTGCTCGTAACCCTTACGACGGAAGCGGTAACGAGGCTTCCCGTGGCGGTCGCGGTACTCCGACACCCATTGAGGCAGCCACCGCTTCACTTCGGCTGACCCATGATTTGATCGAACGTATTCTCAGGCGAGCAGGGGAGGCCGACCTCCAAGTTCACAGTGATCGTACCATCAGCAGCAATCGTATAGCCGCTGGGGCGGAGTCCGGCTGCAACGGCTGCGCGCAGCGCTCGTGAGGCGTCAGACTGCTTGAAGGAGGCGCGGCGTGGACTCATGCTGAAGCTAACTCAGGCTCGACTAGCTGGTCGTACGAAGGGCCAAACTCTTCCCACTCGTCATTCCATTCGCAGCCGCGAAGGCAATCGGCGATCAGGTGAAGACTGTCCTCACTTGCCGTCCGTGAGCTCCACATGTGCGGGCCGTTTCGGGCGTCCCAACGGGCGCGCAGGATCTTCCGCTTGTTCTCAGCCTCATATGCAATTTGCTCCGGAGGCTTCCATTGGTACGTAAGGTCCCAGAAGCCCTCATGGGTGTTGAAGTGGATCGTCGCTGCATAGCCAGGATGAGAAACCGTCACCGTCAGATTCACGACATCGAGGTCGAGATCGTGATCGTCTCCCTCCTCCAAGTCTCCGTAACGGACGAACCAATCGAGGACAGTCGCGAGAACGTCGCCAAATAGAAGGGGACTTTCCTTGCTACCGAAAAAGCCATTCCTGGGAAAGTCGTCCAAGCGTGGGTCCGCTTGGCCGAACACTAGATGGCTGCAGCGAACAAGCGGTGCCGAACTCAAGTTCGATGTGGATCGTTCTGCGACTGCGAGTTCGTCGTCGTACATGATTGCTAGTAATAGGTTGCTTGCGTCTGCCGGTGTCATATCCGGAGCGCCCGGCCCTCGCGGACCCGTTGATAATAGTTTGTGCTTTCTTAGCTGCGCTGCGGCTGTCCTTACGCGGCTGGGCGCAACCTGGAGCGCCGTTGCTATGCTTTCTACAAGAGCTGCTAGCTTGGCCACGTTTCGAGATCTGGTCCCAAAACGTTTCGAGATCAAGTCCCGAAACGAAAATAGTTGCGAATTTCGGCGGAGCGAATTTCCGACCGTCGGGCCTTCTGCGTACGGCGTTAGTTCTCATCAACCGAGTAGCGAGGGGTGCGGAGGTGGACATTGTGCTGGAGCTTCCAGAGGCTCCGAAGCCTGATGCCAGGGGGGCGCTCGGAACTTTGGAGCCACCGGCATTGACACCGATGCCGTACCGCCTTTTCGATAATTCATTACATTCCTCGCGCGCGCGGACGCGCGATGTCTGCTATGCGCCCCTTACGGTCGTTCACGAGCTCGTTCCTAGATCCCGACAGCAGCCGTTAGTTCAGGATCAAAATGGGCGTTTGACGGTAATCGCGAGTGTCCGTTTCCGGCTAATTGTCACCGATGGCAGAGATGGAAAGCTACAAAGAGCGACTGCCCGCCGCGCACCTTGGAGGTAGCGCGACGGACAGCCTCTCGACCGCTAGTTACTGGCGGCCGTTCCGGTCACGACGCTGATGATTGCCCCGCGCCCGTGCCGAACCCTGCGCACTGGCATTGCCCGAAGCCTGCCCGCTGGCATTGCCGCTGCTGGTGACCGAGGTTGCATTGGTTACGCCGTTCGCGGCAGCCATCGCCTGGCCACTCGCCCCGCCAGTAGCCTGGCCGGCCGCAGCATAAGCAGCGTTGGCAGTGCCCGTGGCGGTTCCAGAGACCTGTCCCGCAAGCGCGCCAGCCTGGTTGGTTCCTATGCCTTGGACGCCGAAGCCGACGTTCTTGTTAGCCGAGGCGGTGCCCGAAGCCGCGCCGTTGCTGGCTACACTGGTGCCGGCAAGTGCAGAGGAAGTCGCGCGGCTCACCGCGCCCGTGACTGTCCCGGCCAGGCCGACATTGCCGTTGGCCGAGCCGTTGCGCCGGTCCACGGAGCCGCTTGCCGAGCCGTTCGCCGAGCCCGATCCGACTGCGCTGACGCTGTTGGCGATCGAAGCCGGACCGGTCAGCGCACCGTTGACGGTGCTCCCGACATTGCCGACGCTATTCAGAGCGCCGCCGAGCGAGCCGGCGCTGTTGAGGGTGCCGAGCGAACCGTTGAGCGCGCCGCTCACCGCGCCGCCGACATTGCCGAGCGATTGCGCATGCGCGGGCGCCGCGCCGAACGCGAGTGCCGTGGCGGCGGCCAGCATCAACTTGATCATGTCATTCTCCTTTGAACTTCACAGGAGCTTCAACGGGCTCCTGCTTCGAGAACGACACGACCCAGCCGCTTCATCCCGCGGCCGAAACTTTCATCGGAGGCCGAGGCTTTTCGGCTCGATCCGGCAAGCGCCACACACGATGCCGCGCCCGACCCGTCCCTTGCCAGGACGCGCTTCGGCGGCCAGCGCTCCCGGCGATCCTGCTGCGAGCAGCCGGGCGGCCGCAAGCGGGGCCGCAAAGCTGGTGCCACGCACGCGTGTGTACCCGTTGCCGGGAGTCGCCGCCGCCATGTCCGCGCCGGGAGCGGCGAAATCGAGGTGAGCCGCCTTGCCGGCCTCAGGCAGAGCGTGTCCGCCCGCGTCGACTGCAGTGACGGCGATGACGCCGGCATAAGATGCGGGATACTGCGGAGGCGCGGCAGGACCGTCGTTTCCGACGGCAGCGACGACCTGGATGCCGCGCGACTGGACGACTTGGATCGCACGCTGGACCAGCCGATTGGGCGGTCCGACCAGGCTGATGTTGATCACCGCCGGATGGTGCGCCAACAGCCAGCCGAGCGCCGCAACGATTGCCGTCGCCGAACCCGCCGCCCGGTTCCCCGCGTAGACGTCGGCGACGAAGAGCTGGGCTCCGGTCGCTGCGCCGCGGAATGGTCCTTGCGTACCGACCAGCAATGAAGCGACGGCGGTGCCGTGCCCCGTCGGCTGCGGCGCGCCGGCAAAGCCGTTCTGCTCGATGCTCTTCCCGGCAAGCGATGGATGCGAGGCGACTCCGCCGTCGATCATGCCGATGGCGGGTCGACGGCCGGCGACTTGCGATGTCGCGAGCGCTCCCCACACGGGCGCCAGCGATCCGCCGGCAGGTTCGAACAGATGATCGAAATCGGCCTGCAGCTCGGGTGCGACCTTCTGGAGAAGCTTCAGAGCGTTCTTGGCGCTCATCCCGTTCGGCGTGGCAAGGGACACAACCCGAAATGCCAAGCTTGGGTCGGGCCGATCGCTTGCAACCCGGAAGCCTGAGCGCACCGCCGCCTGCAGACCTGCTGGATCGGGATCGAGCACCGCGACGATGCCGCGCCGCACCGGAGAGCCGTTGCCCTCACTCTCCACCGTTGTCCGATTGGTGCGGATAAGCTCATTGAGCCGGAGGCGTCGGAGTTGCAGCAGGTTCGACTCGCCCGAATTGGCCATCGTCTGGGTAAGGCCGCCGACGGTATCCAGCGTCGGGCTGATCGCCTGCTGCGCGCCTGGCTGGCCGACGATGTTCTGAAGCGCCGGCCCCGCCACCGGGAGGTTCGCCGTCGGAAGCGGGAGCGACGCCACCGGCGGTATCGCAGGGAGCCCAAGCATCTGCGCTCCAGCGCTTGCGGACAAGGCCGCAGCTCCAATCGCAGTGAACAGCAACCGTCGGATCAATCTGGACATCGCGCGACCTCTTTATCATGCCTCTTGCGGATGAAACGTTGGCGGGGCGTCGTTTCATCCTCATGGAGCGCAATGGACCGACCTTCGCCGTTCGAGGACCAGCTTGCCGGCCTGCTGCCGCGGCTGCGCCGCTTCGCGCACGCGCTCAGCCGGAATTCGGCCGACGCCGACGATTTAACCCAGGCAACGATCGAGCGGGCCTTGCGCTCGCGCGACCAATGGCAGGCGGGGACGAACCTCGCCAGCTGGTGCTACCGGATCATGCGCAATCTCTGGATCGACACCGCCCGGGCAACCGCGCGCAGGACGAAGCGCGAAGCGCCCGAGGAGGAAGGCCTCAGCGTCGCCCAGGATCCGCGCGGGGTCATGGACGCGTCCGTCGATCTGAAACGGATCATGAGCGCAATGTCACAACTACCGGACGAGCAGCGCGAGGTGGTTGCCCTGATCCTAGTCGAGGGCTTCGGCTACCGCGAAGTCTCCGAAATGCTCGGCCTGCCGATTGGCACCGTGTCGAGCCGCTTGGTCCGCGGGCGGACCGCACTCCTGGCGATGGTGGGTGAGGAATGACCGAAGACGAGAAACTGTTCGCCTGGCTCGATGGCGAGCTTGGACCGGCCGAGGCCGCGGAAATGGAGGCGAAAGTCGCCGCCGACCCGCAACTGGCGCGGCTAGCGGAGCAGCATCGAGGGCTCGGAGCCCGCCTTCACGGCGCCTTCGACCCGATCGCTCGCGCGCCGGTGCCGGAGAAACTTCGGGCTGCCGCGCGTCCCCCGGCGGCAATCATCGAACTTGCCGCGGAGAGGCAAAAGCGCCGGATGCCGTCGCTTCCCCAATGGACCTCGCTGGCGGCAACGCTCGCCGTCGGCGTCTTTGCTGGCACCCTGCTGCCGCGCGAAGCGAATGCACCGGTCGAGGTGCAGGGTGGCAAGATTTATGCTGCGGCCGCCCTGAACCACGCGCTCGACACTGAGCTTGCCAGCGCGCCGACGGGCGACGTCCGTATCGGCATCACGTTCCGCGATCACGCCGGGGAAATCTGCCGAAGCTTCAGTTCGACAGTCTCGAGCGGCCTGGCCTGTCGATCCGGCGGACGCTGGCAGCTGAAGGGCATGTTTGCGGCGCCCGAAGGCCAAGGAAACGACTACCGTATGGCCGCGGGCGTGGATCCGAACCTCGCCTCATTGGTGCAATCGACAATGGCGGGTGAGCCATTTGACGCAGACGGCGAGAAAGCATCCCGCGACAGGGGCTGGCGGTAACTTTTGTCGCGGCGAATGCCGATGTCTGCAATGGGTCGAAGCCGGACATTCGGCAGCGGGAGTGATGCGCAGATACCAAGGGGCACTCACCACTTCTCGCTCAACGAGCGACGAGCCGTCTTCGCTTCGGTGCAGCGTTCGCCAGTATGGCGGCACCGTGCCTCCAGCTCCTCAACGACCTTCTTCCATTGGCCTTGGACGTAAGGGTCGTTGTGTATGTCGGGCGAATAGAACTTGCGGAGGTTCGCCTCCAAAGACGCATTTCCGTGCTGGGCTTCCGGACGATCCACCTGACTGATTGCGTGGTGTCCGCCGAAAATCACTCCTGCGGAGAAGGCCATTGCGGCACCGACCGTAGCAGCACAGCCCAAGGCACCCCAATTCTTGCGGCTCACCCGAGCGCGTCCTCTGATAAGACAGAGGCAGAACAATGCCTGACGTTCGCCAACGTCTGCAATGGGTGAGAAGCGGACCTTAGGGTCGTAGCTTCGGCTACTGCATGGATCGCCCCACCACGGGGGGCTCTACCCGCGATAACTCATCTGGTTGCAGCGCGTCGCAGGTGTTGAGCGACAACATCAAGCCTGAGCAACTCTTCTCCAGCGTCGACGGCAACCGCGGGCAAGCCCGCCATGCGTTCGCAGATCTGGTCCAGCATTGAGCTGATGAGCTGTAACGATGGCGGCTCTTGTGTCGTCGGTGTGTTCTGACTGAGTTTCCCGGCGCGGTAGGATGCAACAACCTGATCAACCTCACACTGGCCTTTGTGCCCGACGGGTTTAGTCCAGAGCTTCACGTTCAACTTCGAGTCAAAGCGCAGACCCGCCCGGAAGGCGTTTGACCAGGTGATCAAACCAACCGCGGACAACGCACCGCGTTTAAGCCGTACTCTGGTCCCTTCTGGCGGGAGTGCCGGCCCATCGAGCATCGCGCCACTCGGGCTCAGATTGCGGACCCGCACGACAGCCGATTTTGTGCCGGTATCTAGGCTTGCAGCCAAGAAAACGTTCGACCGGTCCTCCAGCCGTGTGTTCGACGTCATTCTAGGAACTCCGGCGTGCGGCGGCTTCCATACGACTGTTTGTCTTAAAAATGTGCCAAGTGGGCGACTGCCGATGACTGGCTAAAGTTGTGGGTCTCAGCTGCCAGCACAGCGCAATCTAAACTCGGATAACGCAGAGCAAGCCCTCGCTTCGCAGAAGGTCGGGCAGCTTCACCATGCATGTTTCAGACCTGAGGTGCACCGTCCAACTGACCGACGCGCCGTAGGTGCTGAACCTGCATTACGCCGATCGGCGGAGCGAACTCGATGGCGCATTCATCGCCCTCGTGCCGCACGACCAGCCCCAACGCGTCGATACTATCAGCATGGAAGCCGAGCTGCTCCCCCAGGGTTGGCACCACTGATCCGCTGAAGCGTGCGCCCGTCCGTGATATGTCCACGAGAACGGCACTATAGTCGCTCGAGGCAGTGAAAAGCGAATATCCAATGGGACCGGAGATCTGGGCACGGATCGCCTTCCAGACGCCACAGATATTCTGAAAAGTCGCATAATGCGGAACCTCTATCAGCGAAGCCGCGTCATTCGTTGACCACGAACGGGTTGCCGCTTCATTGCTCGAAATGGGTTAACCCGTCCCGCGTCGCCGCAACTCGGCGAAGCTGCGGCTCGCTTAATTTCACGGAAGAAATCGCTCTGGGGCGGCTCTGTGAAGGGCCGCCCTTTATACGCATGGAAGCATCGGCACCTGGCACGGAGCCGACGTAAGTCGCGGCTCGGTCGCCCGCCCGCAGCTCCGCCGTGCCGCTAACGAGTCTTTGAGTGTGCATAGCACCGAGCGCGAACATGAGAAAAGGGCGGCCGGCAATAACGCCGGACCGCCCCGTGTCGGTCGTGCCAGCCCGCGTGCGTGGCACCCGTCAGCGGACGTTCATTCAGGAGGTCGGCTATAGTCTGCTTCGACCCCGCCCCACATACGAGACCACTTTGCGGCGCCGTAAGCATCCACCATGGCGCCGAGAACGATGCGAGCCCTTAACCAGGACACCGCTGCTCGACACATCGACACTCTCAGGCGTGATGCTTTCGCGGAGCGTGCTTACACCGCCCGTGGCAGCAGCTCCGCGAGCCAAGGCGGGTGCCTCGGTCCGACCTATCCGGAAATTTGGACGACCCACCTGCGCATCGCGCATTCGGAGTGCGAAAAGCCGTCGCATCGACCTGTTGGTGAAGCCGCCAGCGCCGCTCACCCGCGGCGCCGTAGCTCAGGCGGCGCGCAGGGCGTATCCGCTTGCTCGCCCATTCGACGGCGATGCGTAAAGCGCGCTGATCTCGTCAGCCGACATCGGCTTTTCGAGCCAGAAGCCCTGCGCCGCGGCGCAGCCCAGCTCGAGGACGAGCGCGAGGAGTTCCTCGCTTTCGACATGCTCGGCAACGCTCGACACGCCGAGGATCTCGCACAGCCCGATGACCGAGCGAAGCAGGCGCTTGCCCTCCTCGCTGTGGATTGCGGCGGTGACGAGGCCGCCGTCGAGCTTGATCTGGTCGAACCGCAGTTCGCGAAGGTAGCCGATCGACGCAAAGCCCGCGCCGAAGTCGTCGAGGACGATCGTCGCGCCGGCGCGCTTCAACTGCGTCAGGTTTTCACGCGCCCTCGCGAAGTCGGCCAGCAGAGCGGTCTCGGTGACCTCCACTTGGAGACGGTCGGGATTGAGCCCGGCTTCCTTCAGGGCTCTCAGGATCTCGACGCTCGATCGCGGGGAGCAGAGCTGGATCGCGCTGAGGTTGAAGGACAGGCGGACCGACTCGGGCCATGATCGGGCGGTTTCGAACGCCATGCTCATGAGATGGCGGCTGATGTCGTCGATCAGGTTGAGCTGCTCGGCGAGCGGCACGAACTCGGATGGCGAGACCGGCCCGAGTTCGGGGTCGGTCCAGCGCGCCAGCGCCTCGTGGGCGATGATCTGCCCGGTGCCGAGATCGAAGATGGGCTGGAAGACCAGCTTGAGATTGCCGGTGACGCCCGGCAATTGGAGCGCCCGCTCGATTTCGGCGCGGCGGCGCCGCGGTGCTTCCATCCGGGGCTCGAAGAGGGCTGCGCCTGCTCCCGGATTGTCCTTGGCTTGGTAAAGCGCGAGATCGGCCTCGGCCATGAGGCGCGAGGGCGATTGTCCGGCGGCCCTGCGCGAGATGCCGAGGCCGCACGAGGCCGAGACGATGAACTCGCGTCCGTCGAGCACCGCCGTGCCGTTCACTCCATTAAGGATTTCGGCGCCTAGCCTTCGGACCTCGTCGCGCCGATGGCAGCGGTGCAGCAGCACGCCGAACTCGTCGCCCCCGAGCCGTGCGACCATCCCGCGCGGGCCGACCGCGCTGACCAGCCGAATGGCCACCTCGGCCAGCAGCTTGTCGCCGATGCGGTGACCGAAGGTATCGTTGACCGCTTTGAAGCGGTTGAGGTCGAGGATCGCGAGCGAGAAGCCGCCCTCGCAGTGGGCGATCGTCTCCTCGAGCGCAGTGACGAACGCCCGCCGGTTTGGGAGGCCTGTCAGGAAGTCGGTGGTTGCCGCGACGATCGCTTCCCGGTGTGCCCGCTCGACGCGCTTCTGCTGGTCGGCAATCAGCGAACGCGAGCGGACCACATTGCTGAAGTCGCGGCTGTGCGCCGCCAGCAGGCGCATCGTGAGAAGCGCGACGACGACCAGCCCGAAGGCTGCGCCGATGAACTGCCGGTCGTGGGAGAGCGCTGCCTGAACCGACATAGGCACGATGATGAGGAGCAGGGGAATCCGCCCGGCTGCAGCAAGCGCAGTGAGGCCGTAAGCCACTCCGATCGCGGTTAGCCCGCCGAACAGGATCACCGCCATGTGGCTCGTGTGGTCGCCGACCTGGAGAAGGTAGAGGCAGCGAGCGCAGACGGCGAGGCAGACCGCGGTCGCGAACAGCACGGTCTGGCTCATCCGCAAGGCCATCGTCGCATGACTGCAGTCCTTGCCGCTCCCTCTCCCGAACCACTGGCATACGCGGAGGGCACCGCAGGCCAGAATGAAGCTTGGAAGGTTGAAGCCTAATACGAGCGGACGGCCCGCCGCGACCTCCATCGCCGAAAGATTGACGAGACCAAGAAGGTAGATGATCGGGACCTGTCGCCGAAGTGACCAGTAGCGTTCCTCGACGAGCGCACGGCCCGACGCTGTCGAGAGATCCACTCGGAGATATCGCTGAAGAAGGCCTGTCAGCATTGAGTCCCAGTCGCGCGGCGCATCGAAGTGACCGAACGGGTTCCGCCACCGGCCATTGTCCTAATGCGACAGTGCCAAACTTTGGTAAATGACCGATCCAAATCGGCGAGGGTGGCAGACAAGGCGGATAACAGGAGCGAGGCGTGTGGCGACGAAGCTCATCCAGCACTCTTCGGCTGGGGTCCACAGCAGCATCGCAGCGCCCTGAGCTACAGTCTTCTTGCGGCTTGTCCCGCAGTGTCATGGGCCGGTTAAGCGCAAATGGTGAGCTAACGCGGCCTTCACCCGCTTGCAGAAACCGGCTGCCAAGTCTTGCTTATGTCACGTGCACGACGACTCGTTGAGGCAGTTGCGGGCATTGCGATGCTTATCAACCTCGGCGCTTGGATCAGCGTTGCCATCTACGGCACTGCGCCTTTCGGTGTTCGGCGTGAGTTTGCTTGTGTTCCTTGGCGCAATCATTTGCCTGCGCTCCATGAAAACGCACCGGAGAACGCGTGCTCACCCGAAAGTGGCCTGCTACCCTGCGGCCGGTGGGGCAGGGCAGGTTACACGAGCCATTGCCGCCCGGCTCGACGACCTCCTGTAAGCGGGACTGTCGTTCAATGGGCGTTCGTCAGGATGTCGCCTGTCGCCAGAGGGCACTCCGGCCGAGCTGGCGTACCAGTGATTTGGTGATGAGATCGTCTGTTGCGACTAAATCGCCTCACCGTCCACTGCCGTCGAAGTTGTTCATTGCCGACGATCGTCTCGACGCTACAATACAGCTCAGAATGATTCCTAGAGATCCCAATGGCTGAGACTGGACGTGTGGTGACAGTGAAGCTGCCTGACGATCTTGTCTCCCGACTAGATGAGATTGCTAAGCGGATAGATCGCAGCAAGAGCTGGATCGTACGACAGGCGTTAAGCGAGTGGTTAGCTGACGAGCAACAGCGATATAAACTAACATTGGAAGGGCTGAGAGACATCGACGCCGGTGCAACGTTCACCCAGGAGGAAGTCGAACAGTACATGGCAGGCAAACGTAGGGAGCGCTCAGAGCGGTAAGCTTGTGCGCGATCCGCCTGCTTCTGGCCGCCGGCTGCAGAACCTCAAACGTGCACACTACCGAGACTGCCAATTAGCGGATGATGGCTAGAAGTTGATTTTGGCACGCGTGACGTCACGAGTTCATTTTCCGGGGGAAGAGGGCTCGATCTTTTGCTCATGCATTTTCCGGTGGATGCCCTGAAGATCGACAGCTCATTCATCAGAGGCATTGGCAGCAACGAGGACGCGGAAGCGATCACTAGGGCGATCGTCACGCTTGGCCAGAGTCTCGGAATCGAGATCATCGCGGATGGCGTGGAGTGCATCGAGCAGGAGATGTATCTGGCGGGCCTTGGTTGTGCGACCGGTCAGGGGTTTCTCTGTTCGAAGGCGGTGCCGGCTGAGTTGGTCCAACCGATGCTCGAAACAAGGTTGACGCAATCCGCCTGAAATTTCTGCTCGACCCTTGCGCAGTGCCCTCTCGGCGCATCTCACTTTTGGCCCCGTGGCGGAGCTATTGTGCGTAGCTCAACTCCGGTTCGTGACGAACGACGCGGTAGCTAAAGCCGCGGCTTGGCCCGGTCTCGCTGTGTCCGTTATAGTGCTATGGTGACCCGAGTCCCCCTTCTCGACACGCCCGCGGAGCTTGCGGAGCGTTACTGGAATGAGCTCATCGAGCTCGTTGCGGAGGGAGAGATCAGTGCAGTGTTCGCGCAGCAGGTCCGTAATGACTTGTTCCTTGCCGCCGCACCTGACGAGAAGCCGGCCCTGCGCTCGTCGGTATGGCGCGCCTATGTCGAAGGGCAGCAAGCCTTGCTACAGCGCGAATCGTGGTGGCGGAGGCTTCTGGCCTGGCTGCGCGCAGTCTCCCGCACTCCAAGCGAACTCGACTCCGCTACAGATGAACCTGGCTGGAGTCGTGACCATCCATGGGCCTAGTGCCAACCATCTCTCGAAGCCGGCAGATAATCAGGTCCAGCTGAGCGCCAAGCTCTCCCGGCGTATCCTCGTCCCGGTCAAGAAGATCGAGCGCTCGCTCCATGAGTTGCAAGGCCTCACGCTGATACGCGTGACGCGACGGCACGCCGCCCACCTCGCTCATCGGTTTCTTCCTGCAATCATGACCGCCCCCCAAGCTGCGCGGAACAGACGCAGCCGGAGTCACTTATACCAATGTCAGCAGCTGGGCCAATGCGACCCGCATAAACCAAGAAACGTCCGCTTCAGACCCGGACGACTCGGCACCGCTCACTCGCACCATATCGGACGATTACTCGAGCATTCGCGCGGTGAAGAACGCCTCGTGATGTGTCACGACCCTTGGCACCGCGCCTTTCCGGGATGGCAAGAAGTTTATCGATAATTATTGTTTAACCCATTTCGGAGAGATTGCGCACTGCAACAAACGGGATTGGACTTGCAGTGCATCTGGGGCGGCGGATCATCGGAAGCGGGATCGCCGGTTTTGCCGTCATGGCGGCGCCGGCCGTAGCGAAGACTGCTGCAGGAACGCTGATCACCAACACCGCCAAGGCAACCTACGATCTGCCGAACGGCGGCAGGGGAAGCATCGATTCTAACACCGCCAGCGTCAAGGTGGACGAGGTGCTCGACGTCGCCGTCACGTCGCTCGATTCGGCGGATGTTGCGGCCACTCCTGGCGCCGTGAACCGCGTGCTCACGTTCAAGGTGAGCAACGCCGGCAACGGTCAGGAAGCCTTCAAGCTCGTCGCGCGTGACGATGCGACCGGCGACGACTTCAACCCGAAGACGACCTCGATCGTCATCGACAGCAATAACAACGGCACCTACGACCCTGGCGTCGATGCCGTCTATTCGGCCGGTGCCAACGACCCAGCCCTTGCTCCGGACGGCACCGTCACGCTGTTCGTGCTCTCGAGCATTCCTTCGACAACGACCAATGGCCAGCGCGGCGAAGCCGATCTGGTCGCCACTGCGGCAACGGGAAGCGGCACCGCTGGAACCGTCTTCGCTGGCAAGGGCGACGGAGGCGGTGACGCGGTGGTCGGCTCGACCACGGCTTCGGCGACAGCGCATGGCTACTATGCCGTCTCTGCGGCGACGGTTGCGCTCGCCAAGAGCGCGAGCGTTACTGATCCGTTCGGCGGCAGCACCCACGTTCCGGGGTCGGTGATCACCTATACCTTGGTAGCCACGGTCAGCGGCGCGGGCTCGGTTCCGAACCTCACCATCAGCGATGCTGTCCCATCTGGCACAGCTTACCAGGCGGGCAGCATGACGCTCGACGGGAGCCTGCTGACCGACGGCGCTGACACGGACGCCGGCGAGGTCGTCACGGGCAATCTCGCGGTGCGTCTCGGCTCCGTCGCCGCCGGTGCGAACCGAACGGTCACCTTTAAAGTGAAAGTGGACTGACCCGATGCAATTGATCACGCTTGTTGCTGCTGCCGCGCTGGCACCAGCCGCTCCGCAAGTTGTGCTGACCAGCCATATCGCGGTGGAACGAAGCGTTCCCGGAACCGCCGGCAAGCCGGTCATCACTTACCAGGAGCCGCGCCAGGTCACGCCCGGCGACCGGCTCGGCTTCACCCTCGACTATGCCAACCGGTCGGCCCGTGCCGCGCAGAATTTTGTGGTCACCAACCCGGTCCCTCAGGGCGTCGCCTTCGTCGGCGATGCGAGCCCGGGCGCGCTCGTCTCGGTGGACGGCGGCAAAAGCTTCGGCGAGCTCGCCGAGCTCAAGGTCAGGAACGCCGGCGACAGCTTGCGTCGGGCGGTCGCTGCCGACGTGACTCATATCCGCTGGACATTCGAGCGGCCCATCGCCCCCGGCGAGCATGGCGAGCTGAGGTTCGAAGCGGTCGTCAAATGATTGGCTAAGCTCGCTACAGACGCCGGCGGGCACCTTTTTCAAGGCGTTCGAGAGTGGGAACAAAGACATGGACAGGAAGAAGCTCGGGGCAGGCGTAAGCCTTGCCGCGCTCGCGCTCGGGGTCGCTTCTCCGGCAGATGCCGCGGGAACGACGGCAGGCTCGACCATCGTCAACAACGTAACGGTTGATTATAAGGTCGGCGGCATTGCCCAGAACCAGCTGAGCGCGAGCAACAGCTTGGTCGTCGACCGCAAGGTCAACATGACGGTTGCTGAGGTCGGCAATTCGACCACCACGGTGTCGCCGGGCCAGACCGCTGCGGTGACTACCTTGACCGTCACCAACTCGTCGAATGCGACGCTCGACTTCGGTCTTGTCGCAAGCAACCGCAGCGGCGGTGCCGCGGCACACGGTGGCACCGACAATTTCGACGTCTCGAACGTAAAAGTGTACGTCGATACTAACGGTAACGGCAGCTACGACGCGGGTACCGACCAGCAGGTCGATTATCTCGACCAGGTTGCCGCAGATGCGATTGTCACGGTGTTCGTGGTAGCCGACGTGCCGCTCGGCCGCTCGACCGGCGACGTCGCCGGGGTTCGCCTGACGGCAACGGCTGCGGACGGAAGCACTGCGGGCAGCCAGGGGGCAACCCTGACCCAAACGGTCGGCGCCAACAGCGCCGCGATGGACACGGTCTTCGCCGACACTGCGGCCGGCGGCAATGTCGCAGGCGACGGGATCGGCTTTGCCGAAGACGATTACATGGTTCTTGGCGCCAATGTGACGGCGACCAAAACCAGCCGAGTGATCAGCGACCCGATCAGCGGCACGGCCAACCCCAAGGCCGTCCCGGGTGCGTCGATAGAATATTGCATCGCCGTTGCCAACGGCTCAGGCAGCGCCGCCGCGTCGAACGTAGTCGTCACCGACTTGCTGCCGACCCAGACCACCTATGACAGCAGCTTCGGCATCAAGCTCAACGGAACCGTGACGGGGGCGACGTGCAACGCCGACGGCGTCGCCGGCGGAACCTTCTCGTCCAATGCGGTCAGCGGCACGATTTCGTCGGTGGCGGCCGGAGATACCCGCACCGTCGTCTTCCGCGTGACCGTCAACTGAGCCGCGGAACTAGGCGCGTGAAGGCCACGCGGCGGCGACATGGGCAATAGGAGCGGATCTTGGCGGGCGCTTTGCCTCTGGCTGATCACGATGCTGCTGCCGGCTGTGTTTCCACAGCCGGCTGTCGCCGCTCGCACCATCTCCAACACCGCCTTTGTGCAATGGAGTAGCGGAAGCGGAACCCGTCACGCCGCCTCCAACCAGGTCGATCTCGACTTCTCCGCGCCAGCAGAGCTTCGGACATTCACCCCCGTTGACGGGCTGGTCCCCGCCGCTCTTGTCCAGTCTAGCTGCGGCGGCAGCGGCGTGTCTTCGAGCGCCAGTCGTCAGGCAAGCCCGATCAGCAGCATCGCTTTAGCTTCCGCGCCATCTCTCTTTGCCGGCCGCTCAGTCGTCCTGTCGCTCTCCAGCAGCAGCGCCAACGTCGATCCCTCCGCCGTCGATATGCTGAAGACGGAGGTCCGCACCACCACCGGGGACCGCGAAACCGTAACCTTCGTCGAGACCGGTCCCAACACCGGCACTTTCCTCGCTCTTCTCGCGAGCGCTCCAATGCCACCTGCAGCCGTGCAAGGCGATTGCAAGCTGAGTGTTGAGTCCGGAACGAGCCTCGGAATCGAGCTTAGCGACGCCTCCGGGATGCCATTCGCCGCGACGTCGCTGAGCATTGTAGCCGCCTCGTCGGGCATCGCGTTCGACAGCACGAACGGCGCTGCCGTCAGCGGCGTCAGGATTACAATTGTCGACGCCTCGACAGGGCAGCCAGCGGTAGTTTTCGGCGACGACGGCCACTCCCGTTACCCTTCGACCTTGGTCAGCGGGCAACCCGTCACAGACAGCGGCGGCACAAACTATTCCTTCGCGGTCGGCGATTACCGTTTTCCGCTGCTTGCCCCAGGAACCTACCGGCTGCTCGTCGAGCCCATTGCTCCCTACAGCTTCGCATCGACTCGCTCGGCTGCGCAGCTTGCTGCGCTCCACGGCCCCGACGGGTCGGCGTTCACGATCGGCGCCGGCTCGTTCGGCCAGCCATTCACGCTCGCTTCGGCGAGCTCTGTCGACACCGACCTGCCGCTCGACCGGCCGGTGACGCCGCTGGTCATCAGCAAATCGGTGAACCGCGCCAATGCCGCCGTCGGCGATCTCCTCGGCTACCAGATTAAGGTCCTCAATCCGGGCGCTCTGGCGAGCGGGTCGATCAAACTGTCCGACCATATTCCCGCGCAGATGCGTTACCGGGAAGGCAGCGCCCGGCTGGGCGGAAAGTCGCTCGTCGACCCCAAGATGGCGGACGATCGCAGTCTCACCTTCGCTCTGCCGGCGCTTGCCGCCGGCGCCTCGGAAACCTTGGCCTATGTGCTCGAAGTGAGGCCGGACGCTGCCTCCGGCGATGCCCTCAACGAGGCGCAGGCCGCTGCCGACGGAGCGTCGAGCAACAAGGCGGAAGCCCTCGTGCGGATCGAGAATGATGTGATTGCAAACCGTTTCACCATATTCGGCCAGGTGCTCGGCGGCGGCTGCAGCCCGACTTTGGGCGCTCGCGGCGTGCCCGGGATCCGAGTCATGCTCGAGGATGGCAGCTATGCGATCAGCGATCGCGACGGCCGCTTCCATTTCGAGGCGCTGAAGCCCGGAACCCATGTCGTAGAGCTCGATCGTGGAACCGTTCCGGAGGGAGTGGAAGCGGTCGATTGCGCGGCAGACGTGCGGAGCGGCGGACGTGGCGGCTCGCGCTTCGTCGACGGCTTTGGCGGTGCACTGAAGCAGGTCGACTTCCATCTGGCACCTGCTCCTGGCGGAATTCACGGCCTGCCTCCGGCAACGCAAGCGATACGATTCCAGCAGTCGCCCGTCGACAGCGACGCTGTTGCTGCGGGTGCGGAGCGCGACTGGCTGGCCGGCCAGGTTCCGGGCGCCGAGTTTCTGTTCCCGACTGCCGCGACCAACCCGCGCTCGCCGGTCACCCGGGTCGTCATCAAGCACCTGCCTGGCCAGCATGTCACACTGCTGGTGAATGGCCGCCCGGCGGAGCGCATCGCCTTCGACGGAACGGTGAAATCCGCCTCCGGCGACGTTGCTGTCAGCGTTTGGCGCGGCATTTCGCTCACCGGCGGGTCGACCGCGTTTCGCGCCGAGGTCCGCGGCGCCGGCGGCGTGCTGGTCACGACCCTTGAGCGAACGGTCGTGTTCGCAAATGAACCGGCTCATGTCGAGCTCCTGCGCGACCGCTCACTGCTGCTCGCCGACGGTATTCATCGGCCGGTTCTCGCTTTTCGGATCACGGACCGCGGCGGCCATCCGGTGCATCAGGGGCTCGCCGGCGATTTCGAGCTTCCGGCGCCTTATTATCCCGCGATGGAGGCGGACGCGCAGCAGGCGCGCCAGCTCGCCGGGCTCGAGCGCGCCCGCCCGACCTGGCATGTCGCGGGCGATGACGGCATCGCCTACGTCGAGCTCGAGCCGACGACCGCCTCGGGCACGGTTTCACTGCGCTTTCCGTTTCATGATCACGACAACGTGCGCGAGGAACGGCTCGAGGCTTGGCTGTCGCCGGGCGAGCGCAAGTGGACGATCGTCGGACTTGCAGAAGGCACCGTCGGGTTCAACCGGCTCGACAAGCATCTCGAGAAGATTGGCGATAGCTCCACGAGCACGCTGACCGACGGCCGCCTTGCACTCTATGCCAAAGGCCGGATCCTTGGGCGTTGGCTCTTGACGCTTGCCTATGACAGCAAGAAGCACGAGGCCGACGAGCGCTTCGGCGGCGTCATCGACCCGCAGCTTTATTATACCGTCTACGCTGACCGTTCGGAACGGCGTTATGACGCTGCGTCGATCCGCAAGCTCTATCTTCGCCTCGAAACGGCGCAATTCTACGCATTGTTCGGCGACTTCGACACCGGCATCGACGAGCCGGTGCTGGCGCGGTACGTGCGCTCCGAGAACGGGGCAAAGGCCGAATATCGTTCGCGCCAGGTCGCTGCGCTTGCCTTCGCCGCCGACACGCCGCTCACCCATCGCCGCGAAGAAATACAGGGCAATGGCCTGAGCGGTCCGTATGCGCTGCGCAGCCGCGGGCTGCTCGCCAACTCGGAGCGGGTCACCATCCAAACCCGCGATCGCTTCCGCTCGGAGAAGATCGTGGACGAGCAGCTGCTGACGCGCAACATCGATTATGACATCGACTATCAGCATGGGCGGCTGGTGTTCCGCTCGCCGGTTCTCAGCCGTTCGTCAGCGCTAGATCCGCAGTTCATCATCGTCGAATATGACCTCGATGCCGCGGGTTCGAGCACGCTCAACGCCGGCGCGAGAGTCAGCTGGCGGAGCAGCGACAAGCACATGCAGGTCGGCGCCACCGCCATTCATGACGACGACGGGACAACCAAAACCGACCTCGTCGCGAGCGACGTCAAGATCCGCGTCACAACGACGACGGAAGTGCGCGCGGAGGCGGCGGCCAGCCGAGCAGGGACCGGAACCTTGCGGTCCGCCGCGTCGACGGCGTGGTTGTTCGAGGTCGAGCACCACGAGAGCCGCCTCGATGTGCTTGCCTATGCCGGCGAGCGAGGGGCGGCGTTCGGTCTTGGACAGACGAACGTGGTCGAGAACGGCACGCGCAAGGTCGGCCTAGAGGCGCGCTTGCGCGTCGACGACCATCTCTCGCTGAGCGGGAGCGCCTGGCGTCACAAGATCCTGGCAACGGGTGCGGACAGCAAGGCTGCCCGGCTGCTTGCCGAATATCGCTCCGGAAGCGAAGCAGCGCATGCCGGGCTGACTTTCGCGCATGACGATCTTGCCGATGGCGGCAAGGCGACCAGCACATTACTCGACCTCGGCGTTTCGCGGCGGATGGGGAACGGGCGGCTGGAGCTTGGCGCCGATAGTCAGATTCCGCTTGGCGGCGCCTACGGCACCGTCGACTTCCCATCGCGCCACCGGCTGACCGCAAGGTTCTCGGCGAGCCGCTGGGCTGCGCTGATTGCGAGCTACGAGATCGCCAGCGGCGACGCCGTGAAGGCACGGACGGCGCGCCTCGGGTTCGATCTCACGCCCTGGGCGGGCGCCCATATCGCGCTGAGCGGCAACGTCCAGGACATTGGCGAATATGGCCCGCGCAGCTTTGCCGCAATCGGCCTGCAGCAGAGCATCATTCTCTCGAAGCATTGGTCGATCGACGCTTCGCTCGACCAGAGCCGTACACTCGGCGGGATCGACGCGGCGCGGATTGTAGAACCGCTGCAGCCGGCGGCGAGCGGGGGCTATGTCGGCAATGGTAACCTCATCACCGAGGATTTCACCGCGATGACCGCCGGCGCGACCTACCGCAACGGCCCGTTGAGCGTGACCGGCCGCGGCGAATATCGCGCGGGAGAGCTCGAGGATCGGCTCGGCCTCATCGTGGCGGCAATCCGCCAGATCGGCGAG
>Ga0308174_10000317_pt1 | contig 20096 bp, 16 predicted proteins | sample PhyPR2_FD_203894 | JGI IMG/M metagenome (GOLD analysis project Ga0308174, IMG submission 203894) | Soil microbial communities from UC Gill Tract Community Farm, Albany, California, United States - DLSLS.P.R2 | ecosystem: Environmental > Terrestrial > Soil > Agricultural land | place: USA... | reverse complement strand
GAGGAGTGCCCGGTCGACTGCATCTACGAGGGGGAGCGCAAGAGCTACATCAACCCCAAGGAGTGCATCGACTGCGGCGCCTGCGAGCCGGTCTGCCCGGTGCAGGCGATCACCCAGGACCGGCGGGTGGACCCCGACGACGAGCAGTTCGTGGCCGACAACCGGGCCTTCTTCGCCGAGGTCCTCGACGGGCGCGACGCACCGCTGGGCGCCCCGGGCGGCGCGCGCAAGGTCGGCGAGCTCGGCACCGACACCCCGCTCGTCCAGGGCTGGGCATGACCCTCGACGGGAACCTCCTCGTCGACGCGCACGTGCACGTCCCCGTGCTGGGCTCGCTGGCGCAGGCGTGGATCGACTGGGCCCGCGACTTCGGCCCGGACGGCATCCTCGAGGAGCTGTGGGACGCCGACGGGGTGCCGCGGCCGGACCGGCTCGACGCGCTGTTCGAGGAGCAGGGTGTCGACCACGCGCTGCTGTTCTGCGAGTACTCCCCGAAGGCCACCGGCTACCAGCGCTTCGAGGACCTGCTGCCGATCGTCGAGCAGAACCCGACCCGCTTCCGGCCGGTCGCGAACGTCAACCCGCACCTGCACTTCCCGCTCGCGGACGAGGTGCGCCGCCAGCTCGACCTCGGCGCCGCCGCGCTCAAGCTGCACCCCGTGCACGGCGGCTTCCGCTGCGACGACGCGATGCTCTACCCGGCCTACCAGGTGCTGGCCGAGCGCGGCGTCCCGCTGGTCGTGCACTGCGGCACCAGCACCTTCCCGGGCTCGATGAACGAGCTCGCCGACCCGGCGTACCTGCTGCCGGTCGTGCGGGACTTCCCGACCCTGGACGTGGTGCTCGCGCACGGTGGGCGCGGCTGGTGGTACGACGCGGCCGCGTTCATGGCGCTGGCGAACCCGACCGTCTGGATCGAGCTCTCCGGCCTGCCGCCCAAGCGACTGCCGGACTACTACCGCCGCTACGACCTCGGCCGGCTGTCCCGGAAGTGGATCTTCGCGACCGACTGGCCGGGGGTGCCGAGCACGTCGCGCAACGCCCGCGACGTCGTGGGCCTCGGCCTCGACGACGAGACCGCCGCCCTCGTGCTCGGCGGCAACGCGCTGAACGTGTACGCCGGACTGCCAGGAGGCACCAGATGACCGAGACCCACGCCGGCCGCCCGGCCGCCGACCTGTCCGACGAGGAGCTCGCCACCCAGGGCAAGCAGCTGCACGACAGCCGCAACTGGGTGTTCCTGCACGGCTCCGCCGCGCAGTTCGAGACGCACACGGCGCGGATGCTCGAGCTCGAGCAGGAGTACCTCCGCCGGTTCCCCAAGCGCACCTGGCAGGGCATCGAGGAGACCGAGGGGGTCGACGTACCCGACGGCGACCCCGTCGCCGCGCTGCTCCGGCGCGTCGCGGACGCACCCGGCGGCCGGATGCACAAGCTCGAGGTGCACCAGGTCGCCCGGCTCGTCGGCCTCGAGCGGGCCGCGCTCGCGAGGCTCTACACCGAGGAGCCGCAGCTGCTGACCACCGACAAGCAGGACCGGGTGATCACCGAGGCCGGCCGCGCCCGGCTGGCCGGCGCCCGGTGACGGCCGGCCGGACGGTAGAAAGAGCCGCATGACTGCCGACACCACCTACCCCCCGCCCGAGCACGTCGTCGCGATCGTCACCGGGGCCGGCCGCGGCATCGGGGCCGCCATCGCCGAGCGCCTCGGCGCTGACGGGATGGCCGTCGCCTGCCTCGACATCGACGAGTCGAGCGCCAAGGAGACCGCCGAGCGCCTGACCGGCCGGGGCGTGCGCGCCGCGGCGTTCGCCGCCGACGTCAGCGACGAGGACGCCGTGGAGCGGGTCGTCGGCGAGGTCGCCGGGACCCTCGGGCCGCCGACCGTGCTCGTCAACAACGCCGGGGTGCTGCGCGACAACCTGCTGTTCACGATGTCCGGCTCCGACTGGGACACCGTGATGCAGGTGCACCTGCGCGGCACCTTCCTGATGACCCGGGCGGCCCAGGGGCACATGACCGCGGCGCGGTGGGGGCGCGTGGTGAACCTGTCCTCCACCTCCGCGCTCGGCAACCGCGGCCAGGCCAACTACGCCGCCGCCAAGGCCGGCCTGCAGGGCTTCACCAAGACCGTCGCCCACGAGCTCGGCAAGTTCGGGGTCACCTGCAACGCGGTCGCGCCGGGCTTCATCGTCACCGAGATGACCCGGGCGACCGCCGAGCGCGTCGGCCAGTCCTTCGAGGAGTTCAGCGCCGCCCGGGTCGCCGGCATCCCGGTGAACCGCCCCGGCCAGCCCGAGGACGTCGCCGACGCCGTCTCGTACTTCTGCTCCCCGCGCTCCGGCTTCGTCTCCGGCCAGGTGCTGTACGTCGCCGGCGGCCCGCGCACCTAGCCCCCGCCTCGGGGTAGTCCGTGACGTTCTGGCTGTCTTCCACGCTCCCGAGGGTCTGGATCCAGCCACTTCGTCACGGACCACCCCGGCGGTGACCGAGTAGCGTCGAGGCATGACTGTTGCGACCGAGCTGCTGGCCGACGGGTTCGACCGGGTCCGCGAGACCGTCCACGAGGTCGTGTCCGGGCTCGACGAGGACCGGCTCGGGTTCCGGCCGCACGACCACGGGAACTCCATCGGCTGGCTGGTCTGGCACCTCACCCGGGTCCAGGACGACCACGTCGCCGATGCCGCCGACGCCGCGCAGATCTGGGCGGTCGGCGGCTGGGTCGAGCGGTTCCGGCTGCCGTACGACGTCGGGGCCACCGGCTACGGGCAGAGCAGCGACGACGTCGCCGCGCTGAAGGTGTCGGCCGACATGCTCACCGGCTACCACGACGCCGTGCACCGGGCCACCGTCGACTACCTCGCGACGCTGACCGACGAGGACTACCCGCGCGTCGTCGACGAGCGCTGGGACCCGCCGGTGACGCTGGCCGTCCGGCTGGTGAGCGTGCTCAACGACACCACCCAGCACGCCGGCCAGGCGTCGTACGTCCGCGGCCTGCTCGAGCACCGCTGGACCGGCCGGTCGGGGTAGTCCGTGACGAAATGGCTGTTCTGAAGCGCTCAACCAGCCACACCGTCACGGACTACCCGAAGCGGTGGGCTACTTGCCGACCCAGACCGTCTTCACGTTCGTGAACTCGCGGATGCCGTGCGCGGCCAGCTCCCGGCCGTGGCCGGAGGCCTTGATGCCGCCGAACGGGAGCGCCGGGAACGACGCGACCATCCCGTTGATGAAGGTCTGACCGGCCTGCAGGTCGCGGATCAGCGTCTCCTGCTCGTCCGGGTCGTTGGTCCAGGCGTTCGAGCCGAGGCCGAAGCGCGTCGCGTTGGCGATGCGTACGGCGTCCTGGAGGTCGTTCGCGCGGTAGACCTGGGCCACCGGCCCGAAGACCTCCTCGAGGTACATGTCCATGTCCTCGGTGACGTCGGCGACCAGGGTCGGCGGGTACCACCAGCCGGCCCGGTCCGGGCGCTCCCCACCGAGGAGCACCTTCGCGCCCTTGTCGGCGGCGTCCTTGACCAGCGCCTCGACGTCCTCGCGGCCCTGTTCGTTGGCCAGCGGCCCGACGTCCGTGCCCTCCTCCATCGGGTCGCCCACGACGAGCGCGGACAGCTCCTTGGTGAACAGGTCGAGGAACTCGTCGTACACGTCGGTGTGCACGATGAACCGCTTGGCCGAGATGCAGGACTGGCCGTTGTTCTGGCAGCGCGAGGTGGTCGCGACCTTGGCCGCCGCCGCCAGGTCGGCCGACGGCATCACCACGAACGGGTCGGAGCCGCCCAGCTCGAGCACGACCTTCTTCAGCACCTCGCCGGCGGTCCGTGCGACCGCGACGCCGGCAGCCTCGCTGCCGGTCAAGGTGGCGGCTGCGACGCGGTCGTCGCGGATCACCGCGTCGACCTTCTTGCTGCCGATCAGCAGGGTCTGGAACACGTCGTCGGGGAAGCCCGCGTCGCGGAACAGCTCCTCCATGAACAGCGCCGTCTGCGGCACGTTGCTGGCGTGCTTGAGCAGGCCGACGTTGCCCGCGGCGAGCGCAGGGGCGGCGAACCGCATCGCCTGCCAGAGCGGGAAGTTCCACGGCATGATCGCCAGCACCACGCCGATCGGCAGGTAGTGCGCGTAGGCCTTGGAGGCGTTGACCGACGCCGCGTCGACGGGCTCGTCGGCCAGGAACCCGGCCGCGTTGTCGGCGTAGTAGCGCAGCACCGCCGCGCACTTGCCGATCTCCGCGACCGACGCCTTCTTCGTCTTGCCCATCTCGAGCGTCATCAGCTCGGCGACCTCGTCGGTGCGCTTGTCCAGCACGTCCGCCGCCGCCCGCAGCCAGCCGGCCCGCTGCTCGTGCGTGGTCAGCCGGTAGGCGTCGGCCGCCTTCGCGGCGCGCGCCAGGCGCTCCTCCAGCTGGTCGTCGGTGAGCTCGTCGAAGGTCTTCAGGACCTCGCCGGTCCGGGGGTCGGTCGTCGCAATCGCCATGCGCCCACTCTTCCACGCGGCTGGGCGCCGAAGAAGTGCGGAATCCGTCGTCTACCGGCCGTTGCCGACCTTCACCGACGTGGCGGCGGAGTCGTTCGCGGCGTTCGGGTCCCAGGACGTCGTGGTGAGCGCCGAGGTCGACGACAGCGTGCCCTTGGTGACCGTGACGGTGCCGCGGACGGTGACCGTCCAGGTGGCTCCCGCCGCCAGGTCGGCGACGTCGCAGCGCACGCTGCCCGTCGTCGTGGTGCAGGCGGCCCGGGAGTCGCTGGTGGTCGCTCCGGTCACCGTGACGCCACTGGGCACCGTCTGGGTGAGCCGGAGGCCGGTGGCCGAGGTGGCGGCGAGGTTGCGCACCTGGGTCGTCCAGGTCAGGGTGCCGCCCTTCTTCACCGGGTCGGGGGCCGCCGTGGCGGTGACCCCGACGTCGACCACGGGGTCCACCGAGAAGGACCGGGTCGCCGGGGAGGGGTCGGTGCGCCCGTCGGCCGCCACCGCCCGCACCGAGAACGCGTGGCTGCTCGCCGGCGCCAGGCCTGCGTAGGTCACCGGCGAGGAGCAGGCGGTGTAGGCCGTGCTGTCGAACGCGCACTGGTACGTCGCCTGGTTCTCGTTCGCGCTGAACGCGAAGGTCGCCGAGGTCGCGCGGACCGCTCCGGTGGGGCCGGACGTGATCGTGGTGTCCGGGCCGACCACCGAGAAGCTCGCCGTCGCGGGGGACTGGTCGGCGTTGCCGGCCGGGTCGGTGGCCCGGACCTGGACGTAGTGCGGGCCGACCGCGAGGTCGCGGTAGGTCATCGGGGAGGGGCAGGCGGCCCAGGGGCTCTTGTCGAGCGAGCACTCGAAGGTGCTGCCGGCCTCGCTGCTCGTGAACGAGAGCGTCGCGGTCCTCGAGTACAGCGAGGACGCAGGAGCCGCCGTGATCGTGGTGTCGGGCGAGGTGATGTCCTCGCCGGGGGCGGCGCCGCGCAGCAGCACCAGCCCGTTGTTGTAGTCGGCGAGTGCGACGTCGGCGCGGCCGTCGCCGGTCACGTCGCCGACCGCGAGGCCGTCCGCTGGGTAGTGCGAGGCGTAGGGGATCGCGAAGCGCGTCTCCGGGTTGGTGCCCGGGGTCTGCGCGGAGTCGTAGACGCCGAGGCTGTTCCAGCCGCCGTGCGCCACGACCAGGTCGCCGAGACCGTCGCCGGTGACGTCGGCGTACTCCAGGCTCTCCGGGACGTCGTACGAGCCGCGCACCTGCGCCGCCCCCAGCGTCCCGTCGCCCTGCTGCAACCGGGTGACCACCCAGCTGTTGGGCCGGTTGCCGCCCACCGAGACGTGCACGTCGGCCCGACCGTCGCCGTTCGTGTCGCCGACCGCCAACCCGTTGATGCCGGTCCAGGGCGCGACACCACCGGACGCGTAGGTGGCCGGTGCGGCGAAGCCGTCCGGGGTCTGGGCGAACACCGAGACGGTGCCACCGTCCGCGGTCACGACGTCAACGAGCCCATCGCCGGTCACGTCACCGGTCTCGACCTCCGTCGCCGGCGTCGAGGTCAGCGAGCCGAGCACGCCGGAGGCCGGCCCGCCGGGCGTCTGCTTCCAGACCCGCACGCCGCGGTCGGTGTTGACGACCAGGTCGGCCACCCCGTCGCCGGAGACGTCGGCGACCTCGAGGTCCCGGCCGCCGGGAACGTCGATGGTGACGGGGCTGCCGAGACCGCCGGCGCCCTGCTCGTAGACGAGGACCCCGGCCGCGGTGGCGACCGCGGCGTCGAGCCGGCCGTCGCCGTCCAGGTCGGCCACCGTCACGGCCATGCTGCCCGAGCTGGCACCGGTGCGGATCTGCGCCGGGACCGGGTCGAGGCCGCCCTCGGGGCGCTGCCGGTAGACCCACAGGCTGTAGGCGCCGGCGGTGGACGCCGGCCCGGTGGTCAGCACCACGTCCGCCCGGCCGTCACCGGTGACGTCGCCCTTCGCCACGCTCTCCGCCCACGGGGCCGGGTTGAACGTGGTGTACGGGTGGAACAGGGTGCCGTCGGCCGCCTGGGCCGGCCCCGCCCCGGCCAGCGTGCCCGCCAGTGATCCCGTGACCAGCAGCGTGCCGGTGGCCAGCGTGGAGACGCGTCGTCGCATCGTGTGTCCTCCCCCAAGACATCCGTGGACATCGAGGGTACGAAGGCACGGATCGTCCGGAACATGGTCCATTCGGGTCAATTCGGCGCTGGTTCGCGGCGCGGGGGTGTGAGGAGGCCGCCGACGGGTCACCTGAGACCAGCGGTCACCGGCTGCCGGTTCGTCGGCAGTCGGTACCGTTCAGGCGAGCCCCGGGTGCTGACCCGGGCGATGAGAGGGAGCTGCATGCAGATCTGGCCAGGACGTCCGTACCCCCTGGGCGCGACGTACGACGGGGCCGGGGCCAACTTCGCGCTCTTCTCGGAGGTCGCGGAGAAGGTCGAGCTGTGCCTGATCGACGACGACGGGGCCGAGACCCGCGTCGAGCTCGTCGAGACCGACGCCTTCGTGCACCACGCCTACATCCCGGGGATCCAGCCCGGCCAGCGCTACGGCTACCGCGTGCACGGGCCCTACGCGCCCGAGCAGGGGCACCGCTGCAACCCCGCGAAGCTGCTGCTCGACCCGTACGCGAAGGCGGTCGAGGGGCAGATCGACGGCCACGAGTCGCTGTTCTCCTACAAGTTCAACAAGCGGCGGACGTTCAACGACCAGGACAGCCTCGGGCACAACATGCTGTCGGTGGTCGTGAACCCGTTCTTCGACTGGGGCAGCGACCGGCACCCCGAGCGCGAGTACCACGAGACGGTCGTCTACGAGGCGCACGTCAAGGGTCTGACGATGACCCACCCCGACGTACCCGAGGAGATCCGGGGCACGTACGCCGGCATCGCCCACCCGGCCACGATCGCGCACCTCCAGGAGCTCGGGGTCACCGCGATCGAGCTGATGCCGGTGCACCAGTTCGTCCAGGACACCACGCTGGTGGACCAGGGGCTGTCGAACTACTGGGGCTACAACACGATCGGCTTCTTCGCGCCGCACAACGCCTACTCCGCCACCGGCCAGCGCGGCCAGCAGGTGCAGGAGTTCAAGTCGATGGTCAAGGCGCTGCACGAGGCCGACATCGAGGTGATCCTCGACGTGGTCTACAACCACACCGCCGAGGGCAACCACCTCGGGCCCACGCTGGCCTTCCGCGGCATCGACAACGCCGCCTACTACCGGCTCGTCGACGACGACAAGCAGCACTACTACGACACCACCGGCACCGGGAACACCCTGCTGATGCGGCACCCGCACGTGCTCCAGCTGATCATGGACTCGCTGCGGTACTGGGTGCTCGAGATGCATGTCGACGGGTTCCGCTTCGACCTCGCCTCGTCGCTGGCCCGCCAGTTCCACGAGGTCGACCGGCTGTCGGCGTTCTTCGACCTCGTCCAGCAGGACCCGGTGGTCAGCCAGGTGAAGCTGATCGCCGAGCCGTGGGACGTGGGCGACGGCGGCTACCAGGTCGGCAACTTCCCGCCGCTGTGGACCGAGTGGAACGGGAAGTACCGCGACACCGTCCGCGACTACTGGCGGGGCGAGCCCGGCACCGTCGGCGACTTCGCGTCCCGGCTCTCCGGGTCCTCGGACCTGTACGAGCACTCCGGCCGCAAGCCGATCGCCTCGGTCAACTTCGTCACCGCCCACGACGGCTTCACGATCCGCGACCTCGTGTCCTACAACGAGAAGCACAACGAGGCGAACGGCGAGGACAACAACGACGGGGAGAGCCACAACCGGTCCTGGAACTGCGGGGTCGAGGGACCGACCGACGACCCGGCGGTGCAGGCGCTGCGGGCCCGTCAGCAGCGCAACTTCCTGGTCACGCTGCTGCTGTCCCAGGGCGTGCCGATGATCCTGCACGGCGACGAGCTCGGCCGCAGCCAGCAGGGCAACAACAACGTCTACGCCCAGGACAACGAGCTTTCCTGGATGAACTGGGACCTCGAGGACTGGCAGCAGGAGCTGCTCGCCTTCACCAAGCGGGTGGTCAAGCTGCGAAATGACCACCAGGTGTTCCGGCGCCGCCGGTTCTTCGCCGGTGAGGTGACCCGGGCCGGCGACGCCGTCGCCGACATCGCCTGGTTCACGCCGGCCGGTGAGCACATGCAGGAGTCCGACTGGGCTGACGGCGCGTCCAAGGCGCTGATGGTGTTCCTCAACGGCGACGGGATCCCCGAGCCGGGGCGGCGCGGCGAGTCCGTGCACGACGACTCGTTCGTGATCGCGTTCAACGCCAGCGAGAAGACCATCCCGTTCACGATCCCCGACGAGGTGTACGGCGAGGGGTGGGTCGTCACCCTCGACACCCATGACGACGAGGCGGGCAGCGTGTCGTTCTTCGACGACGCGCCGCCGCTGCTGCCGGGCATCGAGGTCGAGGTCGCGGACCGGTCCGTGGTCGTGCTGCGCAAACCCCGCAAGAGCTGACGTTTCGGGCGGGTTCGTAGGCTCACCCCATGTCTGCCTACGCGTGGAGCACGTCCGACATCCCGTCCCTGGCCGGTACGACGGCCGTCGTCACCGGCGCGAACTCCGGGATCGGGTGGCACACGGCCGCCGAGCTCGCCCGGCACGGTGCCGACGTGACGCTGGCCGTGCGCAGCCTCGACAAGGGGGAGGCCGCGGCTGCGCAGATGCGTGAGGGCGCCGCGGGCGCGGTCCGGGTGGCCCGGCTCGACCTCGGCTCGCTCGCGTCGGTGCAGGAGTTCGCGGAGGCGTGGGAGGGGCCGCTGGGCCTGCTGGTGAACAACGCCGGACTGATGACGCCGCCGCGCTACCGGGAGACCGCCGACGGCCACGAGCTGCAGTTCGGCACCAACCACCTCGGGCACTTCGCGCTCACCGGCCGGCTGCTGCCCGCGCTGCTCGCCGCCCCGTCGTCGCGCGTGGTCACCGTCTCCTCGATCGCGCACCACCAGGGTCGCGCCGACGTGGTCGAGGGCAACCCGGCCGAGCGCTACAGCCCCGCCCCGACCTACGGGAACTCCAAGCTGGCCAACCTGCTGTTCGCCTTCGAGCTGCAGCGCCGCGCCTCGCTCGCCGGCGTCTCGCTCACCTCGACCGCCGCCCACCCCGGGGTGGCCTCGACCAACCTGGTCACCAGCGAGCAGGGGCTCGGCGCGATCCCCGGCGTCAAGCAGCTCGCCCCGCTGTTCCTCAAGCTGGTCTTCCAGTCGCCCAAGGCCGGCGCCGAGCCGACCCTGTACGCCGCGACCGCCGCGGACCCCGGCTCCTACACCGGCCCGCAGTCGCTGCGCGAGTCCCGCGGCAAGCCCGGGCCCGCCCGGACCAGCGCGCTGGCCCGCGACGAGGTGCTCGCCGGGAAGCTCTGGTCGGTCAGCGAGGACCTGACCGGCGTGCGGTTCGACTTCAGCGGCTGACGCCCGGCACCCGCCCGCGACCCGTCCCCGGTTTTCGGCCACCGTCCTAGGCTCGTTCCCATGAGCCAACCCACACCCGGAGCCACCACCCGGGGTGCCCTGCGCGACACCGGCTACCGCTCCCGCACCGTCAAGACCGAGATCCGCGAGAACCTGCTCGACCGGCTGCGTGCCGGCGAGACCGCGTTCCCCGGCATCGTCGGCTTCGACGAGACCGTGCTACCGCAGCTCGAGAGCGCGCTGCTTGCCGGCCACGACCTGGTGCTCCTCGGCGAGCGCGGCCAGGGCAAGACCCGGCTGATGCGCACGATCAGCGGGCTGCTCGACGAGTGGACGCCCGTCGTACACGGGTGCGAGATCAACGACGACCCGTTTGCGCCGGTGTGCTCCCGCTGCCGGCGGCTGGCCGCGGACCTCGGCGACGAGCTGCCGGTGGCGTGGAAGCACCGCGAGGAGCGGTACGTCGAGAAGCTGGCCACCCCGGACACCAGCGTCGGCGACCTGGTGGGCGACGTGGACCCGGTCAAGGTCGCGGAGGGGCGCACGCTCGGTGACCCGGAGACCGTGCACTACGGGCTGCTGCCGCGCACGAACCGCGGCGTCTTCGGCATCAACGAGCTGCCCGACCTGGCCGAGCGGATCCAGGTGGCGATGTTCAACGTGCTGGAGGAGCGCGACATCCAGGTCCGCGGCTACTCGCTGCGGCTGCCGATCGACGTGCTGCTGGTCGCCTCCGCCAACCCCGAGGACTACACCAACCGCGGCCGGATCATCACCCCGCTCAAGGACCGGTTCGGCGCCGAGCTCCGCACGCACTACCCCCGTGAGGTGGAGCAGGAGATCGAGCTGGTCGCCCAGGAGGCGGTGCTGGTCGCGGACGTCCCCGAGCACCTGCTCGAGGTCGTCGCCCGGCTGTCCCGCGGGCTGCGCGAGTCCCCGTCGGTCGACCACCGCTCCGGCATCAGCGCCCGGTTCGCGATCGCGGCGGCCGAGGGCGTGGCCGCCTCGGCGCTGCGCCGGGGGGCGCGGGTCGGTGAGGGGGTGCCGGTCGCCCGGGTCTGCGACGTGCCGACCGTGGTGCCCACCCTGCTCGGCAAGGTCGAGTTCGAGATGGGTGAGGAGGGCCGCGAGAGCGAGATCGTCCAGCACCTGCTGCGGGTCGCGGTCGCCGAGACGTTCCGGTCCCGGCTGCAGGGGCTCGACCTGTCCGGGTTCACCCAGCTGTTCGCGGAGGGCTCGACGGTGGTGACCGGTGAGCTGGTGCCGGCCGCGGAGCTGCTCGACGAGGTCGGCACCGTGCCGGGGCTGTCCAAGGTCCTGGACCGGCTCGGGCACGGCGACGACGCGACGCCGGGCGAGGTCGCGGCGGCCGTCGAGTTCGTGCTCGAGGGCCTGCACCTCACCCGCCGGATCGACAAGGAGACCCTCGGCGGTCGAGCGGTGTACGGAGCCTGAGATGAGCCGGTTCCGCTACGGACCCTGGAGCGACGGTCCCGACCCGCTGGCCCCGCCGTACGACGTGCGGGCCGCCCTCGACGAGCTGGGCCGCGACGTGCTCGCCGGCGGGTCGATGCGCGACGCCCTCTCCGACCTGCTGCGCCGCGGCTTCGACGGGAACCGTGGCCTCGACGACCTCGCGGCCCGGGTGCGGCGGATGCGGAACGCGGCCCGGCGGCGCGGCGACCTCGGCGGCACGCTCGACCAGGTGCGGGCCGCCCTCGACCAGGCCCTGGCCCAGGAGCGCGATGCCCTCGCGGCCGAGGACGGTGACGACGCCCGCTGGGCCGAGATGGAGCTCGCGACGGTGCCCGACGACACGGCGGGGGCGGTGCGGGCGCTGGCGTCGTACGACTGGCACTCCGACGAGGCCCGCGCGACGTACGACTCGATCCGGCAGATGCTCCAGCGCGAGGTGCTCGACGCGCAGTTCGCGGGCCTGAAGCAGGCGCTCGACGACCCCGACCCGGCCGCCATGCAGGCGGTCAAGGACATGCTGGCCGACCTGAACGGCCTGCTGGCCGCGCACGCGCGGGGTGAGGACACCGAGGACCGGTTCCGCGAGTTCATGGACAAGCACGGCGACCTGTTCCCGGAGAACCCCGAGAACGTCGACGAGCTGATCGACGCGCTCGCGCGCCGGCAGGCCGCGGCCGACCGGATGCTGGCCTCCCTCTCGCCCGAGCAGCGCGCCCAGCTGGGCCAGCTGATGAGCGACGCCCTGCAGGACCCCGACCTGGCCTCGCAGATGGCGCAGCTCTCGGACAACCTGCGGGCGCTGCGGCCCGGGCTGGAGCGCGGGCCGGTGAACATGCGCGACGGCGGCGAGTCGCTGGGGTACAGCGACGCCGTCGAGGCGGTCGCCGAGCTCGCCGACCTGGAGGCGCTGGAGCAGGCGATGTCCCAGTCGTACGCCGGCTCGACCCTCGACGACGTGGACGTCGAGACGCTGGAGAAGCACCTCGGTGCGGGGGCGGCGGCCGACTTCGAGGCGCTCCGGCAGCTGGAGCGCGAGCTCGAACGGCAGGGGTTCGTGACCCGGGGCGACGACGGGCTGCGGATGACCCCGCGCGCCGTACGCCGGTTGGGGGAGAGCGCGCTGAAGCGGGTGTTCTCGCAGATCGAGGCGGCCGGCGCCGGCGACCACCAGGACCACCGGACCGGCTCGGCCGACGAGCTGGTCGGCACCACCCGGCCGTGGGTGTTCGGCGACGAGCTGCCCATCGACGCCGTCCGGACCGTCTCCAACGCGCTGCGCCGCGGCGCCGGCATCCCGGGGCAGCTGCTCGTCGAGGACTTCGAGGTGGTCGAGACCGAGCGTCGTACGACCGCCGCGGTCGCGGTCTGCGTCGACCTGTCCTTCTCGATGGTCACCGAGGGCCGCTGGGGCCCGATGAAGCAGACGGCGCTGGCGCTGTCGCACCTCGTGGAGACCCGGTTCCGGCAGGACGCGCTGCAGATCATCGGCTTCGACCGGACCGCCCGCCAGCTCACCCCGGTGCAGCTCGCGGACGTCGAGCCGGAGTGGGTGCAGGGCACGAACCTCCAGCACGCGCTGATGATCGCCCAACGGCACCTGCGCCGGCACCCCGACGCCGAGCCGGTCGTGCTCGTGGTCACCGACGGCGAGCCCACCGCGCACATCGGGCCCGACGGGCTGCCGGAGTTCCACTGGCCGACCACCCGCGAGGCGCTCCGGGCGACCGTGGGCCAGGTCGACGAGCTGGCCCGCTACGGCGCCGCGATCAACTTCTTCATGCTCGGCGACGACCCCGGCCTGGCCCGGTTCGTCGACGCGATGGCCCGCCGCGCCGGCGGCCGCGTGTTCACCCCCGACCTGTCCCGGCTCGGCGAGTACGTCGTCGCCGACTACCTCCGCTCCCGCAACGGCCGCCGCTGAGGCGTCGCGTTCTGCGTCCGGGAGCACGCCGAGGCGTCGCGTTCTGCGGCCGGGAGCACGCCGAGGCGTCGCGTTCTGCGTCGGGTCAGCGCTCGTACGACGGCCGCAGGGCTCGGTTGCGCCGGGACCGCCTGATGCCGACGTGCAGGATCTGCTCGATGTCCCGTCGAGCGCCGTACACGTTCTCCCGCCGCGCCGCGTCGACGTCCCAACCGAACCGGTGCAAGAGATCGGCCCGGCGCTCCAGGTCGTGCGGGTCGTCGAGCGGATGGTAGTCCGCGCCGTCGTACTCGCAGCCGTACTGCAGCTCCTCGACGCCCAGGTCGATGCGGTAGACCTCGACCCCGTCCACCACAATCGAGATCTGCGGTGTCGGCGGTGGGATCGACGGGATGTCGAGCCACCGCAGCCGGAGCGTCGACTCGCCGGGCGACTCCGAGCGCGGGTCCGCCAGCGGTGCAAGGGCGCGCAGCTGTACGACGCCGCGCATGCCCTTGAAACGGGCGACGCCCTCCAGCAGCTCGTCCCGGCTGAACGTCCCGTGCCGCAGCAGGGCGTCGAGCGCGCCGATGGCGTTGTCGCGATGAGCGAGTCGACCGAGGTCCCAGGCGGTGCGAACCGGAGTCGTGACACGCAGGCCGCCCGTCGTGACGATGTCGGAGGGGCGAAGTGCCCGGGCGCCGCTCGCGCAGAGGTCGTTGCGGAGCCGACGGTGCGGAAGCGTGTGAAAGATCGACAGCGGCGGCGTCGCGCGGTGATCGCCGCTCTTGAGGACGCCGGTCCAGAACCAGCAGGCCGTCCAGTCCGTGACGACAGCCTCGCGCGGCACAACGAGATGGAGGGCGCGCGCACGAGTGGCGAGGTCGTCGGGGACCTGCGCGGCGACGTACACGCTCTTGACCACCCGGCGGATCAGCCCGTGCTGCTCGAGCATGCGCACGCGGTACGGGCTCGTGCCGGCTCGGACCGCCTCGGCGAGGAGGAAGGGCCGGTCGATCGGGACCGGAGCGGAGCTGTCGAGGAGAGGCAGGGCGCCCAGGAGACTGTCGGTCATCGGACCAGCCTGCGCTCCGTCCGCCGATTGGGTCGGCCGTCATCCACAGGCCCGCAGAATGCGACGCCTCGGCGCGAAACCGGACGCAGAATGCGACGCCTCGGCGCCAAACCGGACGCAGGGTGTTCGAGATGCGCACATGAGTTACGGTGGCGAACATGGCGGAGGAGCGGGAGAGCCACCACGTGCAGTCGCTGGCGCGCGGGCTGTCGGTGATCACCGCGTTCGGGCCGGAGACCCCGGAGCTGAGCCTCAGCGACGTGGCGCGGGCCACCGGGCTGACCCGGGCGGCCGCCCGGCGGTTCCTGCTCACGCTGGTCGACCTCGGCCACGTGCGGCAGGACGGCAAGCTGTTCCGGCTGACGCCGCGGGTGCTCACCCTCGGGTACGCCTACCTCTCCAGCCTGTCCCTGCCCGGCATCGCCGAGCCGCACCTCGAGCGGCTGGTCCGGGAGGTGCACGAGTCCTCGTCGATGTCGGTGCTCGACGGGCAGGACATCGTGTACGTCGCCCGGGTGCCGACCTCGCGGATCATGACCGTGGCGATCAACGTGGGCACCCGGTTCCCGGCGTACGCCACCTCGATGGGCCGGGTGCTGCTCGCCGGCCTCGACGAGCAGGCCCTGGAGGAGCATCTCGCCGCCCTCGACCTGGAGCGGTTCACCGACCACACGGTCACCTCGCTCGACGACCTGCGCGCCCGGGTCGCGGAGGCCCGTGAGCACGGGTACGCCCTGGTCGACCAGGAGCTCGAGCACGGTCTGCGCTCCATCGCCGCCCCGGTACGCAACCGGCACGGGAAGGTGGTCGCCGCCGTGAACGTCTCCTCGCACGTCAGCCGGGTCACCCGCGGCAAGGCCCGCCGGGAGCTGCTGCCGCCGCTGCTGCGCTGCGTCCAGGAGATCGAGGCCGACCTGTCGAGGACCCAGTGACCACGCCGGCCGAGAATCCGCTGACCGAGCGGACCCGGGTCGTGATCGTCGGCGCGGGCCCGGCCGGCCTGCTGCTGTCGCACCTGCTCGACCTCGAGGGGGTGGAGTCGGTGCTGGTCGAGAACCGCTCGCCGGACTACGTGCTCGGCCGGATCCGGGCCGGGGTCCTGGAGTCCTCCTCGGTCGACCTGCTCACCTCGGTCGGGCTGGGCGAGCGGATCGCCCGCGAGGGCGACGAGCACCGCGGCATCCACCTGCAGTGGACCCACGAGGGGCACGGCGAGCGGCACCACCTCGACTTCGTCGACCACGTCGGCCGCTCCGTGTGGATCTACGGGCAGACCGAGGTCACCAAGGACCTGATGGCCGCGCGTGAGCGGGCCGGCCGCGCGGCGTACTACGAGGTCGCCGACGTCGCCCTGCACGACCTCGAGACGGACCGCCCGTCGGTCACCTTCACCGACGCTGAGGGGGTGTCCCGCCGCATCGAGGCGGACGCGGTCGCCGGCTGCGACGGCTTCCACGGCCCGTCGCGACCGGCCGTCCCCGAGGGCGTACGACGGACGTGGGAACGGACCTACCCGTACGCCTGGCTCGGCGTCCTCGCCGACGTCGCCCCGTCCACCGACGAGCTGATCTACGCCTGGCACCCGGACGGCTTCGCGCTGCACTCGATGCGCTCCGCGACGGTCTCGCGGCTGTACCTCCAGGTGCCGCCCGACGAGGACGTCGCGCAGTGGTCCGACGCCCGGATCTGGGAGGCGCTCGCCACCCGGCTGGGGCACGGCCAGGACGGCTGGACCCTCCAGCAGGGTCCGATCACCGAGAAGAGCGTGCTGCCGATGCGCAGCTTCGTGGCCACCCCGATGCGCCACGGCCGGCTGTTCCTGGCCGGCGACGCCGCCCACATCGTGCCGCCGACCGGGGCCAAGGGGCTCAACCTGGCGATCGCGGACGTCACGCTGCTCGCCCGGGCGCTGACCGCCTGGCTGGTCGACGGGTCGCCGGCGCTGGCCGACAGCTACTCGGACGACGCGCTGCGCCGGGTCTGGCGGTGCACGCACTTCTCCTGGTGGATGACCTCGATGCTGCACACCACGGGCGACCCGTTCGACGAGCAGCTCCAGCTCTCGCAGCTGCGGTGGGTCACCAGCTCGCAGGCCGGCGCCGCCGGGCTGGCGGAGAACTACGCGGGGCTGCCGATCGGGTTCTGAGCACCCCGGCGGACAGCCCGGGTCAACGCGAGCTGCGGGCGCCCACGGTCTCCCGGTCCTGCTGCGCGAGCCGCGAGTGGGTGCGGCCGTAGAACAGGTAGATCGCCAGCCCGAGCACAAGCCAGACCAGGAACCGCAGCCAGGTCTCCAGTGCGAGGTTCGTCATCAGGCCCACGCAGCACAGGGCGGAGACGATCGGCAGCAGCGGCACCTGGGGCACCCGGAAGGGCCGGTGCATCCGCGGCCGCGTGCGGCGCAGCACGACGACCGCGACGGACACGACGAAGAACGCGAACAGCGTGCCGATGCTCACCATCTCGGCCAGCGCGTCGAGCGGGACGAGCCCGGCGAGCAGCATCACCACGGCCGTCGTACCGATGGTCACGCGGAACGGCGTCTGCCACTTCGGGTGCACCTCGCCGATCCAGGCGGGCAGCAGGCCGTCGCGGCACAGCGCGAAGCCGATGCGGCCCATGGCGACGATGTCGACCAGGATCACCGAGGAGAGGCCGGCGATGGCCGCGACCGCGATCAGGATGCTGGCCCAGCCCATCCCCACCTGGTCGAACGCGTCGGAGATGGGGGCGCCCTCGGACAGGCCGGTGTACTTCACCATGCCGGTGATCACGAAGCAGACCAGGATGTAGAGCACGGTGCAGATCGCGAGGGTGCCGAGCAGGCCGCGCGGCATGTCCTTGGCCGGGTCCTTGGTCTCCTCGCCGAGGTTGGCCACCGCCTCGAAGCCGCTGTAGGCGAAGAACACCACGGCCGCGGCGACGAACACGCCGGTGACGCCGAACGCGGTCGGGTCGGCGCCGCTGACCCACTGCCAGAGCGGCTGCTGCAGGCCGCTGAGCGACGCGCTCTTCGGCACCGGCTTGGAGGACGGCACGAACGGCGACAGGTTGGCGGCCTTGACGAAGAAGATCCCGACGACCACCACGAACACGCACACCGACACCTTGATCACCACCAGTGCGTTGGTGACCCATTTCGACTCGCGGATGCCGATCATCGCGATGACCCCGAGCACCAGCGCGATCGCGATCGCGCCGAGGTTGACCGTCGACTCCTCCCCGAACACCGAGGTGGGGAGGTTCAACGCGTCCTGGAGGTAGCCGGACCAGCCGCGGGACACGACGGCGGCGCCGAGCGCGAACTCGAGGATCAGGTCCCAGGCGATGATCCAGGCGAAGATCTCGCCGATGGTGGTGTAGGCGTAGGTGTACGACGACCCGGCGGTCGGCACGGCGGCGGCCAGCTCCGCGTAGCAGACCGCGGCGAGCACGCTCACCAGACCCGCGACGGCGAACGAGATCACGATGGCCGGACCGGCGTTGTTCTTGGCCTGCACGCCGGTCAGCGTGAAGATGCCGGTGCCGATCACGATGCCGATCCCGAAGCCCATCAGGTCCCAGGCGGTCAGCCGCTTGCTGAGCCGCGTGTGGTGGGCCTCGCCACCGGCCGGGTCGTCGTTCTGCCGGATGACGTCGTCGACGTCCTTCGTGCGCGTCAGGCTGGAGAGCATGGGCGCACAGGTACCCAGGCGCGGGTCGGCTGAACCTAGCCCTTCAGGGTGCGGACGAGCAGCGGGAGCAGGGCCTGCCAGTGCCGTTCGGTGGCGGCCTCGTCGTAGACCGCGGTGTCCGCCATCGTGAAGCCGTGCGCCGCGCCGTCGTACTGCTCGCACACGTGCGTCACTCCCGCCTCGGTGAGCGCCCGGTCGAGGCGCTGCTGCTGCTCGGGGGGCAGGCCCTGGTCCTTGTCCGCGGCGGCGACGTAGACCTCGGCCCGAATCCGGTCCGCGAGCAGGTGCGGGCTGTCGGCGGCGTCGGTCGCGAGCCGGGCCGGGTGGAAGGCGGCCGCGGCCGCGATGTCGTCGGGCCGGTGGGCGGCGGTGCGCAGCGCGAGCGCGCCGCCCATGCAGTAGCCCGTGGTGCCCATCGGTCCGTGCGCGACCTGGTCGTGGCCGCGCAGGTAGTCGAGATAGGCGTCCGCGTCGGACATCGCCCGCTCCGGCGTGAGCTCGGTCAGCATCGGCCTGAGCACGGCGAACTTCGCGCCCCGCGCGTCGGGGTCCTTCAGGTCCGAGGTGTCGATCAGCGGGGCGGGACCCCGGCGGTAGAAGACGTTCGGGACCAGCACGACGTACCCCTCGGCGGCGATCCGGCACGCCATCTCCTCCAGCCGCGGCCGGGGGCCGAAGGCGTCCATGTAGAAGAGGACCCCCGGGTAGTGCCCGTTGTCGTCGGGGGCGGCCAGGAACGCGTCGGCGGTCCCGTCCTTGGTCTCGATCTCCACGGTCGAGGTGCGAACTGCCATGCTCGCGAGTCTGCCACGCGGCTCCGAGGTGACCCGGGCGAGCGGCCGCGGGCCACCCGGAAGGCTCATGGTCCGTTCAGGTCGCCCGGCTAACTTGGGAGACGTGACCGGCGTCCTGCACAGCCTCCTGCACGTGCCGGGTCCGGCCGTGCTCGCCGCGGTCGCCGCGCTCGTCTTCGGGGAGGCCGCGGTCTTCCTCGGCTTCGTGTTCCCCGGGGAGACCGCGGTCCTGCTCGGCGGCTTCCTGGCCTCGACCGGCCGGGTGAACGTCGTGCTGCTCGCGGTCGTGGTCGTCGCGGCCGCGATCATCGGCGACTCGGTGGGCTACGAGGTCGGCAAGCGCTTCGGACCCGGACTGCTGCGCACCCGGATGTTCCGGCGGCACCAGACGAAGGTGGACCGGGCGCGGGAGTTCCTGGACGGCCGCGGCGCCTCCGCGATCTTCGTGGGCCGGTTCACCGCGTTCCTGCGCGCGGTCACGCCGGGTCTCGCCGGGCTCAGCGGCATGCGCTACCGCCGGTTCCTGGCCTGGAACGCGGCCGGCGGACTGGTCTGGGGCCTCGCCTGCGTGGTCGGCGGGTACGTCGCGGGCAGCTCCTACGCGAAGGTCGCGGGCTACCTCGGCCAGGGCGGAGCGGCGGCCGCCGCGGTGTTCGTCGTGGTCGTGCTGGTCGGCTGGCGGCTGGCCCGGCGTCGCGCGCGGCGACCCGAGGACGCCGTACCGGAGGCGGGGCGCGAGACTGCTCCGCATGGACGCTGACGTCGTTGTCGTGGGTGCCGGCCTCGCCGGCCTGGTAGCCGCCGCAGAGCTCGCCGACGCCGGCCGACGGGTCGTGCTGGTGGACCAGGAGGGCGAGCAGAGCCTGGGCGGGCAGGCGTTCTGGTCCTTCGGCGGCCTGTTCCTGGTGGACAGTCCCGAGCAGCGCCGGATGGGCATCAAGGACTCGCTGGACCTCGCCCGGCAGGACTGGTTCGGCAGCGCCCAGTTCGACCGCCCCGAGGACTACTGGCCGCGTGCGTGGGCCGAGGCGTACGTCGACTTCGCGGCCGGCGAGAAGCGGTCGTGGCTGCACGCCATGGGGCACCGGCTGTTCCCCGTCGTGGGCTGGGCCGAGCGCGGGGACGGCCGCGCCGACGGGCACGGGAACTCGGTCCCGCGCTTCCACATCACCTGGGGGACCGGCCCCGGCATCGTCGCGCCGTTCGAGCGGCGGGTGCGGCAGGCCGTCGCGGAGGGGCGGGTGCGGCTGTGCTTCCGGCACCGCGTGGACG
>Ga0308174_10000316_pt1 | contig 20123 bp, 19 predicted proteins | sample PhyPR2_FD_203894 | JGI IMG/M metagenome (GOLD analysis project Ga0308174, IMG submission 203894) | Soil microbial communities from UC Gill Tract Community Farm, Albany, California, United States - DLSLS.P.R2 | ecosystem: Environmental > Terrestrial > Soil > Agricultural land | place: USA... | reverse complement strand
GCAGAACGCCACGGCCGCCCGCCCCTATTCGGAGCGGATGACCGAGGTCGTGTCCTCGCTCGCCTCGCGGATCACGCCGGGGCCGCAGAGCCCTCGGCTGCTCGCTGGCACGGGCAAGGACGATACGCACCTGATCATCGTCGCGACCAGCGATCGTGGCCTTGCGGGCGCGTTCAACAGCAGCATCGTCCGAGCGGTGCGCCGCCGGGCTGACGAGCTGACGGCGCAGGGCAAGACGGTCCTGTTTTACATCGTCGGCCGCAAGGGGCGGCCTGTGATCCAGCGCCTCTACCCGAAATCGATCATCGCTCAGTTCGACACGAGCGAAATGAAGAACCCCTCCTATGCGGAGGCGCAGGCGATCGCGAAGGACATCGTCGATCGCTACATCACTGACGGGATCGACGTGGTGCACCTCGCATACGCGCACTTCCGCTCGACGTTGGTTCAGGAACCGACGATCGACCAGATCATCCCCGTCGGGCCGAGCGCAGCCAACGACCAGGGCCGCAGCGGCTCCGGCGCACCGGCGGCGGTCGAATATGAGCCGGACGAGGAGGGGATCCTCGCCGACCTGCTGCCGCGTAACATCGCGGTCCAGATCTACCGCGCGCTCCTCGAGAACCAGGCCGGCTTCTACGGCTCGCAGATGACCGCGATGGACAATGCGACCCGCAACGCCGGCGACATGATCAACCGTCTCTCGATCGCCTACAACCGGCAGCGTCAGGCGGCGATCACCACCGAACTCGTCGAAATCATCTCGGGCGCCGAAGCGCTCTAAAGCAGACACGAAGGCAAGGAACGACAACATGGCCACTGCCGCCGAGACCACTCCCCGTAGCCGCAAGAGCGCCACGAGCGCGACCGGCTCCGGCCCAGCGAACGTCACCTCCCCGAGCAACCTCGTCGGCCGCGTCAGCCAGGTCATCGGCGCCGTCGTCGACGTCGCGTTCGAGGGCGAGCTTCCGCCGATCCTTTCCGCGCTCGAAACCGACAATGGCGGCAACCGCCTTGTCCTCGAAGTCGCTCAGCACCTCGGCGAGAATGTCGTGCGCACTATCGCCATGGACTCGACCGACGGCCTCACCCGCGGGCAGACGGTGAACGCTACGGGCTCCCAGATCCGCGTGCCGGTCGGGCCGATGACGCTCGGCCGCATCATGAACGTCATCGGCGAGCCGATCGACGAGCGCGGCCCCATCGGCAGCGACATGACGGCCTCGATCCACGCCGAGGCTCCGGCGTTCGTCGATCAGTCGACCGAAGCCGCGATCCTTGTCACCGGCATCAAGGTCATCGACCTGCTCGCGCCTTACGCCAAGGGCGGCAAGATCGGCCTGTTCGGCGGCGCCGGCGTCGGCAAGACCGTGCTGATCCAGGAGCTGATCAACAACATCGCCAAGGGCCACGGCGGCGTGTCGGTGTTCGCCGGGGTCGGCGAGCGCACCCGCGAGGGTAACGACCTCTATCACGAGTTCCTCGAGGCGGGCGTCATCGCCAAGGACGCCGAAGGCAACCCGACGCCGGAAGGCTCCAAGGTCGCGCTCGTGTTCGGCCAGATGAACGAGCCGCCGGGAGCGCGCGCCCGCGTCGCTCTGTCCGGCCTCACCCAGGCCGAATATTTCCGCGACCAGGAGGGCCAGGACGTGCTCTTCTTCGTCGACAACATCTTCCGCTTCACGCAGGCGGGCTCGGAAGTGTCGGCGCTGCTCGGACGTATCCCTTCGGCCGTGGGCTACCAGCCTACGCTCTCGACCGACATGGGCGCGCTGCAGGAGCGCATCACGTCGACCAACAAGGGCTCGATCACCTCGGTGCAGGCCATCTACGTGCCGGCCGACGACTTGACCGACCCGGCGCCGGCGACCTCGTTCGCCCACCTCGACGCGACGACGACTCTGAGCCGCGCGATTTCGGAGCTCGGCATCTACCCGGCCGTCGATCCGCTCGACTCGGTCAGCCGCGTGCTCACTCCGGCGGTCGTCGGTCAGGAGCACTACGAAGTGGCGCGCGCCGTCCAGGAGACGCTGCAGAAGTACAAGTCGCTTCAGGACATCATCGCCATCCTCGGGATGGACGAGCTGTCCGAAGAGGATAAGCTGACCGTCAGCCGCGCGCGGAAGATCCAGCGCTTCCTGTCCCAACCGTTCCACGTCGCCGAAGTGTTCACCGGCATTCCGGGCAAGTTCGTCCAGGTCGAAGACACGGTCCGCTCGTTCAAGGCAGTCGTGAACGGCGACTACGATCACCTCCCCGAAGCGGCCTTCTACATGGTCGGCGGCATCGACGAGGCGGTCGCCAAGGCCGAGAAGCTAGCGCAGAACGCGTAACCAATCTCCCTCTCCAGCGAGCGGGAGAGGGTCGGGGTGAGGGTCTTCCTTTGCCCAAGTGCAACAAGAAAAACCCTCCCCCTGCCCCTCCCGCAGGCGGGAGGGGGGAAGAAATGATGACCACCCTCAACCTCGAAGATTGCGTCAACGACGTCTGTCCGTGGTCCGGCAAGCCGGTCAGCGCGGACAGCCTGACGCAATATCGCGGCAAGGTCGTCGGCTTCTGCAACACCGGGTGCCGGGACAAGTTCGACGCGGCGACGCGCGCGTTCGAACAGAAGATTGAAGGCAAGGAATAATGGCCGATCTGCATTTCGAGCTCGTCACGCCGGACCGCCTGGTCATGTCCGACGACGTCTACATGGTTGTCGTCCCGGGCGTTGAAGGCGACAGTGGCATCATGGCGGGCCACGCGCGCTACATGACGACCCTTAAGAACGGCGAAGTCGCCATCTACCGAAGCCAGGGCGGCCAGCCCGAGCGCATCACGGTGACCGGCGGGTTCGCAGAAGTCGGCAACCGCGGCCTCACGGTCCTCGCGGAGAGCGCCGATCAAGCGTAAGCCGGTTTAGCGCCACATTTACCATTCGGCCGCTAATCATGGTGGCCGATGTCGGCCTTCTCGCCAATCCGGATCGATCGTGCCGCTCCGGCAGGAGTACGCGTGAGTTCGCTGATGCCGCTGGCGATCGCCCTGGGCGTGACTCTGGTCGTCACGCTCGCGCGGCTCAGCGGCACCGTCGATTCCGATGTTGCCTGGCAACTCTGGATCGCAGGCCGCATCCATGCCGGCGCCAATCTGTATACCGACGTCATCGAGACCAATCCGCCGCTATGGTTCTGGATGGCGATCCCGGTCGAACGAGCCGCCGCTATCTTCCACATGGGGATAGAATCAGCGCTGGTCATCGCCATCGGCATCTCCGTAGCGTTGGCGCTCGCGGCAACCGATCGGCTGACGCGCTTCTTCGAGCCCGTCCAGCGCAGCCTGTTCCTCGCCTATGCTGCGCTCATGCTCGCGGTGATGCCGTGGATGCATGTCGGGCAACGCGAGCAGATCGTGCTCATCGCGACCCTGCCTTATGCGGCGCTGATCACCGCCAGACATCGTGGCGACACGGTCTCCCCTCACCTCGCTTTCCTCGTTGGAACCGGGGCCGCGCTCGGCTTCGCCCTCAAGCACTACTTCCTGGCGATCCCGGCGTCGCTCGAGCTGTGGCTCATAGCGAGCGCCTGGCGGCAATGGAGGCCGATCCGGCCGGAGACCTGCGCGCTGGTGTGCGCAGGGATCGTTTATGCAGCAGCGATTGTCCTTCTGGAGCCGGACTTCATCACGCGGATCGTGCCGCTTCTTCGCCTCGCTTACGGCGTGTTCGGCGCACCGAGCGTGCGCTTCCTCTTCGGCCCGTTTGCGGTGGTTGGCCTGGCGACCCTCGCCGTGGTCGCGACGCAGTGGCGAACCCTCGCCAGTGGCAGAGCGCCATTGGCAGCAGCGCTCGCAGTTGCTGGCGCAGTCTTTGCGACGGTTTACTTCGTCCAGTTTAAGGGCTGGCTTTACCACAGCATCCCGATGATCGGCTGCGGCTCCCTCGCGCTCGCCGCGCTTCTTGCCGAAGCCCGCACCACTCGTCTGCTGCGCATCCTCGCGCCGGCTGCCCTGGCGGTCCCGCTTGCACTGTCCGTCCAAGAAATCGCGAACTCCGATGGGCCGAGTGCCGACCTGGCCAACGCCGTGGCCGGCTTGCAGCCGGGTGATTCAGTGGGCTTCCTCACGACGGAGACGGCGGTGCCCTGGTCCGTCACGCTTCAGGGCGGCTTCCGGTACGCCTCCCGCTACAACGGCTTCTGGATGATGCGAGCGATCATTCGTGACGAGCTCAGTGGCACAGGGGACCCGCGCCTCGAGGCGCTCGGCAGGCAGATCGTCGCCGAAACCGTCGCCGACTTCACCTGCATCCCGCCAGCGCGGATCATCGTCACGCGCCCGCGCCCCGGAGAGGCAACGTTCGACATCCTCCCGTTCTTCCTTCGCGACGCTCGCTTCGGAGCGCTCCTGTCGCACTACCGAATCCGGAGCCGCACGAGCGTCGAGACCTACGAGCTGGTTACCCCATTCTCTGCGCCGACTGCCGGCTGCCGGCACGGCGTCTGACGGACGGTTAGTCTTTCTTTAGGCATCTGTTGTTAATGGTTCGGGCGAATTCCCAGTTAAGCGAGTGACAACCGGCATGAGCGCATTCGGCAAGCGTAGTGGCATGAGCGGCAGCAGCGGCGGTGGACGTCCGAGCTTCGGTGTCGCCAAGCCGATGAAGGGTGGACCGGGCGGCGGGTCAGTCGGTGGCGGCGATCAATTCCCACCCCTCGAAGAGCTTGCTCCTTCACCCGAAGCGCCGATGGACGGCGGCGGCGCAGCCAGCGGCCTCAGCGGCGCCATGGACCGCCTCAACTCGCGCCAGAACGCCAGCGGCGAGGCTGCCAGCAGCAAGGTCGAAGGGTTTGAGGCTTCCGTCCACCGGATCAAGGAGCAGGTGCTTCCGCGCCTTCTTGAGCGTGTCGACCCGGAAGCCGCCGCGACCCTCAACAAGGACGAGCTCGCCGAGGAATTCCGGCCGATCATCTCGGAAGTTCTCGCCGAGCTGAAGATCACCCTCAACCGGCGCGAGCAGTTCGCGCTGGAAAAGGTGCTCGTCGACGAACTCCTCGGCCTCGGCCCGCTCGAAGAGCTGCTCGCCGACCCTGCCGTCAGCGACATCATGGTCAACGGCCCCGAGCAAACCTACATCGAGCGCAAGGGCAAGCTCGAGATCGCGCAGATCCAGTTCCGCGACGAGGAGCATCTGTTCCAGATCGCCCAGCGCATCGTGAACAAGGTCGGCCGCCGCATCGACCAGACCTCGCCGCTATGCGACGCCCGTCTTCAGGACGGCAGCCGCGTCAACGTCATCATCCCGCCGCTGTCGCTTCGCGGCACCGCCATCTCCATTCGTAAGTTTTCCGAGAAGCCAATCACGCTCGACATGATGCGCGGCTTCGGATCGATGTCCGAGAAAATGGCGACGGTCCTCAAGATCGCCGGCGCCAGCCGCATGAACGTCATCATCTCGGGCGGTACCGGCTCCGGTAAGACGACGATGCTCAACGCCCTGTCGAAGATGATCGACCCCGGCGAGCGCGTGATCACGATCGAAGACGCGGCCGAGCTCCGGCTCCAGCAGCCGCACTGGCTGCCGCTCGAAACCCGGCCGCCGAACCTCGAGGGCCAGGGCGCGATCACCATCCGCGACCTCGTCATCAATGCCCTGCGTATGCGGCCCGATCGCATCATCCTCGGCGAAATCCGCGGCCAGGAGTGCTTCGACCTCCTGGCGGCCATGAACACGGGCCACGACGGCTCGATGGCCACGCTCCACTCCAACTCCCCGCGCGAATGCCTCGCGCGTATGGAGAACATGGTGATGATGGGCGACATCAAGATCCCGAAGGAGGCGATCAGCCGGCAGATCGCGGACTCGGTCGACCTTATCGTCCAGGTGAAGCGCCTTCGCGACGGTTCGCGCCGCACGACCAACGTCACCGAAGTGATCGGCATGGAAGGCGAGGTCATCGTCACCCAGGAGCTGTTCAAGTTCGAGTATCTCGACGAGACCGCCGACGGAAAGATTCTCGGCGAGTATCGCTCGATGGGCCTGCGCCCCTACACGCTCGAGAAAGCCAAGCAGTTCGGCTTCGACCAGCCCTACCTGGAGGCGTGCCTCTAGCGGTTCGCTATAGGACCATCCGGTAGTCCAGTGGTCAGGGTCACGCCTGTTTCGAGTTGGCAAGCCGCTGATTGCACCTCGTCCGGCACCGTCTCGCGCTAACCCCGGTTAGCCTCCGGAACAACCGTGCCTGACGGCCGATTGTGAAGCCGATGAAAGTCGGCGTCCTCACTTTCCACAAATGCATCAACTACGGGTCCTACTGGCAGGCCCGCTGCATGGTGGAAGCGCTACGCGGGCGAGGGCACGATGCGGAGCTGCTCGATCATGAATGCGATCAGGTGCGCCGCGCCGAGGTCCGCTGCGCGATGCAGCCGAAGCTGCCCGAGCGTACGCCCCGGCACGAGCTGGGCATCTACGCGAGCAAGATGCGCCGGTTCGTCGACGCGATCGCCGGCTTACCGCTTTCAAGGCGGTTCCCCCTCCACGAACCGCATGAACTGGACGAATATGATGCCATCGTCATCGGCAGCGACGAGGTGTGGAACTTCCGCCACCCCTGGTACGGCAGCAAGCCAATCTTCTGGGGCGACGGCCTGAAGACCAAGCGACTGGTTTCCTATGCGGCTAGCTTCGGCAACCATAGCGCGTGGGACGGCATTCATCCGTCGTGGGCGCGCAAGCTCGGCCGTTTCTCGTCCCTATCGGTGCGTGACCAGAACAGCTTCCAGTTGGTGCGCGGAGGAACCGACCGCGAGGCGGAGCTGGTGCTCGACCCGTGCCTATTGTTTCCACAGCCTGCACGCCAGAAGCCCGCGCGAACCACGCCCTATGCGCTCGTTTATGGTTACGGCTTCCCGGCTTGGATGAAGCGGCTGGCGCGGCGCTGGTCGTACTCCGCCGGCGTGCGCCTGGTCAGCGTCGGCTATTCCAACGACTTCGCGCACGAGCAGCGCATCGACGATGGCCCGGTGGAGTTCGCGCAACTGGTTTCTGGGGCGAGCGCGGTGATGACGAACTTCTTTCATGGCTGCGTCTTCAGCCTGCTGAACGGCAAGCCGTGGGTAACCGCGCCCAGCGATTACCGCTCGATCAAGATACCCGACCTTGCCGCAACGGTCGGCGCAGAGAACAGGCTTGTCGACTCGGATACCGATGACAGCCAATTCGCCGAGCTGATGAACACACCTCTCCAGCCGCGCGTTGAAGCGCGCATGAGCGAGCTCCGGTCCCGTTCGGAAGCCTATCTGGATGCAGCGCTCGCCTGAGATGCACCCCGCCGGCATGGCCCGCGCGGGTCTGTGCGTGGGGTGCGGCAGCTGTGCCGAGCGGATGCGGTGGGACCGTGACGGCTTCCTCAAACCGGTTACCGCCGCGGCCCCGCCGACCTTTGCGCAGCAATGCCCCTTCTCCCCAACCGCCGCGAACGAGGACTCGATAGCGCTGGACCGCTTCCCTGAAGCGAGGACAGCCGACCGGCGGATCGGCAGGTTCGAGGCAGCCTACGTCGGGCACGCCGTGGACGACCCATTCCGCCGCAACGGCAGCTCCGGCGGGCTGACGAGCTGGGTCGCGGCCGAGCTGCTGCGGAACGGCGCCGTCGACGGCATCGCTCATGTCGCGCCCACCGATCCGGCCAGTGGACGTCTGTTCGCCTATCGCATTTCGCGCACGCTCGACGAACTGAGCAGCGGCGCCAAGTCGCGTTACTACCCGGTTGAGCTGTCGCAGGTCCTGCACGACATTCGCGCAACGCCGGGGCGTTACGCCGTTGTCGGCGTCCCCTGCTTCATCAAGGCCATTCACCTGCTGCGGCGCGTGGACCCACTGATCCGCGAGCGCGTGACCCACACGCTCGGTCTGTTTTGCGGCCACATGAAGAGCGCCGCCATGGTGGAAAGCTTTGCCTGGCAGCTCGGGACGGAAATGGAGCGTGTGCGAGCGCTCGACTATCGCATCAAGGATGAGACCCGGCCCGCCAACTGGTACCGGGCGCACCTCGACCTTCAGGACGGCCGCAGCGCCGAACAGGATTGGTGGCACTTCGCCGACGGCGACTGGGGCGCCGGCTTCTTCCAGAATCCCGCCTGCAACTGGTGCGACGATGTCGTGGCAGAGACTGCAGACATCGCGTTCGGTGATGCTTGGGTGGAGCCCTATTCGTCGGACGGGCGCGGCACCAACGTTGCGATCGTTCGCTCGAAGCAGCTCAAGGCCATGATCGAGGAAGCCCGTGCCGCGGGCCGGCTCAGCCTTGAGGATGTCGACGCTGAGTTCATCGTGCGCACCCAGGCCGCTGGACTGAGGCACCGCCGCGACGGGCTCGCTTACCGACTGTCGTGGCGCCAGGGCCGGGTCGCGCCGCCGAAACGCGTGCTGCCCTCGGCTGCGCTCCCGATCCGACGCAAGCTGGTCTATCGCATGCGATACTGGATCGCACGGCTGAGCCATCCGGTGCTCCGCCTTGCGCGCGCCACCGGCCTGCCCCGGCTGTACAGCGCTTGGGCGAGGGCCATGCTCCGCCTGTATCAGTCGATCACCTGGTCGCAGGGGCGGCTCGGGCGCTTCGTCGACCGCCTCCTCCCGATCGCAGAGCCCTGAGCCGCTAAGAATCGCGGCGGCTTGCAACGGCCGCGCCCAGGCATAGACCTGTCCGGTTGATGTCGCGCAACCGCCACCCCGCAGCCCCATCCGCTCGCATATGGGCGCTCCTCGGCGCGCATGCCGGGGACAATGATCAGGTGCTTGCCGTCGCGGAGACGTTGAAGGTTCCCTTCGAAACCAGGCAGCTGCGCTACAACGGCCTGCGCCATCTCGGACCGCAACTGCTCGGCCACTCTCTTGCGAGCCTCACGTCCGATTGCCGGAAGGCACTCCTTGTCGACGGATCGCCGGATCTCACCATTTCCGCTGGCCACAGAAGCGTCCCGGTCGTGCGTGCGCTGCAGCGGCGTTCGGGAGGGCGAATGCGATCGATTCAGGTCGGCTTCCCTCGTGTCTCGCCGGGCATCTTCGATCTCGTGATCGCCACGCCGCAATATCCGGTCCCAGACCACCCCAACGTGCTGCGGGTGCCGTTCGCAATCACCACCGAAGCTCTGCTCGCGGCAGAGGACCGGAATCGTCCTGAACTCTCAGGCTACCCGGGACCCCGCCAACTGCTCATCGTCGGCGGCCCCACCTTGTTTTGGGACATCGACCAGCAGGCTGTCCTGGCCACGCTTTCGGCGATGCTGGAAAGCGCGCAGCGCGAGGGCGGCTCGGTCTTCGTGACAACCAGTCCGCGCACGCCATCGCAGCTTCCGCCCAGGCTGGAAGCGATACTCTCGTCCTCGCCGGTGCCGACGTTGCTCGCGAAGCCGAAACGGGAGCCAAGCCTGGCCGCCCTTCTCGCCGCCACCGATTCGGTCCGTGTCACTGCGGACAGCGTCGCGATGGTCTCCGACGCGATCTGGACCGGGAAGCCGCTGGCGCTGGTGCCGATATCCAAATCGCGGCTCGGCAAGGCCGTGTTCGCGCTTGCCGACAGAATCAGGCCAGGCAAGCGCGTCTATCCGCGTGACCACCGTTTCTTCTGGCGGGCACTCCGCGACATCGGCATCGGCGAGGAACTCGCAATCCCCAGCACCTCGCCTTCAGCCGTGAGAGCCGTCGTCCTCGAACGAATCCGCCCCATCGTCGAGAGCATTGGCCGAACCGACGTACTGTATTGACACGATAATACAGCAAGAGCTATCCTGCGGGGACAACAGGAGGCAAGTATGTACAGTCAGCAAGAGCTGGACGACGCCGTCGCCGCGGGGGTGATCAGCGGCCAAGCCGCCGATGCGCTGCGGGCGCACATCGAACGGCAGCGCTCGACCGCGATCCCCGACGAAGAGCAATTCCGGCTTCTCACCGGGTTCAACGACATCTTCGTGGCGATCGCCGCCGCGATCCTGCTGTTCGCGGTCGGTTGGATCGGTCAGAGCATCGGCCAGTCGGCAGGGCTTGCCGTCGATCGTGACGGTCCTTCGTTCCTCGCGCCGCTCTTCGTAGCTGCGACCGCCTGGGGCCTCGCGCTCTACTTCACGGCACGCCGCCGCATGGCGCTGCCGTCGATCCTGCTCCTGCTAGCCTTTGTTGGCGGCGTATTCGCCACGGCGGGTTTCGCGCTGGTTGAGGCCTTCGCTCAACCCAACGCCAACAATGACGTCCTCGCGGCAGTAATCGGCTCTGCCTCGGCCGCGATCGCCGGGGGCGCAGCCTGGCTGCACTGGCGCCGCTTCCATGTGCCGATCACCATTGCTACAGGCGCAGCAGCCGTCGCCGGCATCGTCGTCGGACTGGTCGTCGCAGGGCTGGGCCCCAATCCGGAGCAAGCCAGGAACGTGATCCTCGGACTCCTGCTGGTGCTCGGCGTCGGCGTGTTCCTGTTCGCCATGTGGTGGGATGCGTCCGACCGCTCGCGTCTGACGCGCCGCTCGGACGTGGCCTTCTGGTTGCACCTCCTCGCGGCGCCGATGATCGTGCACCCGGTCTTCACCCTGCTCGGACTGACGAGCGGCCACATCAACCTCGGCGGCGGCCTTGCCGTAGTGGCGCTCTACATCGCCCTCGGCATCACCGCGGTGGCAGTAGACCGTCGCGCGCTGCTGGTGTCGGCGCTCGCCTACGTGCTCTTCGCCCTGAATGAGCTCTTCCGGGAGTTCGGCGCCGTCGAGCTGAACGTGGCGCTCACTGCATTGGTGATCGGCTCGGCGCTACTGCTGCTGTCGGCCTTTTGGCACCAGGCCCGTGCTGCGATCGTGCGGCCGCTACCGGGCAGCCTCCGCGACAAGCTGCCGGTTCTCGACCGTAACCTCGTTACCCAACCAGCCGCATAAGCCGGCGCTCGAGCGGGGCCAGCACGCCCGCAAGGTCGTGCCCCCGCTTGAGCACCGCGCCATGCTCACCGATCAGCGCGAACGCCCCCTGCTTCAGACGAAGCGCGGGGCGTTTTTCGATGCGCACTTCGGGCCGCTCGCTGTGCCGGCGATAGGCAGCGAACACCGCGACGTCGGGGTCGCCGATGCGCAACGCATAGTCCTTCCAGTGCCCAGCCGCGACCATGCGTCCGTAGAGATCCAGGATCCTCTGGAGCTCTTGTCTGTCGAACGTGGCAATTGGGCGCCGGTCCCAGGCACTGGGGAACGGCGCGACGACGCTCAAGCGCTCTTGACCTTCGGCTGCGGCTGACGGGCAGCCTTGACGACCTTGAGCTCGGCGCGGAGCTCGTCGATTTCTTTCTCGAGCTCGGCCAGACGCGCGCGGACAGGATCGACGTCCTCACCGCAAGGCGTGCCATAGGCCATGAACCCGGGGCTGTAGTGCACGGCGTCGACAGGAACGGGGCGCGCGGGGATGCCAACGACCGTTTGACCAGGCGCCACGTCCTTCGTGACGACGGAATTTGCTCCGATCTTGGCGCCTTCGCCGATCTCGATCGGGCCGAGCACCTGGGCGCCGGAGCCGATCACCACGCCGGAGCGGATCGTCGGGTGGCGCTTGCCGGCGACTCCGGTGGTCGGGTTCGTGCCGCCCAGCGTGACATGCTGATAGATTGTGACGTCGTCGTGGATCTCGGCGCTCTCGCCGATCACGCTGAACCCATGGTCGAGGAAGAACCTTTTGCCGATCTTCGCGCCCGGATGGATGTCGATCCCCGTCAGGAAGCGCGCCAAATGGTTGACCAGCCTGCCCAGGAAGAACAGCCGGCCTTCCCACAGCCAGTGCGCGACGCGATGCAAGGCCAACGCCGTGACGCCGGGATAGAACAGCACGTCCCAGCGCGAGCGCGCGGCAGGGTCGCGTGACTTGACGGAGTCGAGATAGGCGACAAGGCCGGACTGCAAGCGTTCTTCTTCCTCTATTCGACCTATAATCTAAGTCTCCGTCCCTTTAAATTCCAGCGCGAGCATTGTTGGATCGTTCCGGAACAGGACTACAGCCCGGGGATTTCACGCGGGCAACACGCGATCCGAGGGGGCGCTAATCATCTCGACATACAACCCGCTCTACTCGCTGGCGGGCTTCCTGGTCGGCATGCTCGTTGGGATGACGGGCGTCGGCGGCGGCTCCCTGATGACGCCGCTCCTGGTTCTGCTCTTCGGCTTCCACCCGGCAACCGCCGTCGGCACCGATCTCCTCTACGCATCCGTCACGAAGACGGTTGGCACTGCGGTGCACGGCAAGCAGGGTACCGTCGACTGGCGCATCGTCACGGCCCTCGCCTGCGGAAGCATACCCGCTTCCATGATCACGATCTTCGTCATGAGCCGCGTCGGCACGCTTGCGGCCCATGCGACCGGGACGCTGGATCTGCTGCTCGGCGGCGCCCTCCTGATCACGAGCCTGTCGGTCTTCTTCCGCCCGTGGATCCTCAGCTGGGCTGGGCACCACATCCATGCGCTGGAACCGCACCAGCTGACTGGCTGGACCGTGTTCATCGGGGTGATGCTGGGCATCCTCGTTTCTCTGACCTCGGTCGGTGCGGGAGCACTCGGCACCACGGCGCTGCTGATACTCTATCCGCGCCTGCCGGTGGCACGCATCGCCGCGAGCGACATCGCCCATGCCGTCCCGCTGACGCTCATTGCCGGGCTCGGCCATTGGCTGATGGGGTCGGTCGATTTTACCCTGATGCTGGCCCTGCTTGCCGGCTCGATCCCCGGCATCATTGTCGGCAGCCTGATGAGCAGCCGTTCGTCGGACCGCGTCCTCCGGCCGGTGCTCGGCGCCACCTTGCTGGTCGTCGCCGTGCGCATGCTCATCGGTTGATCCGGTCCGGACCAATCGTTCCGGAGACTTGATGAATCGCCGTCACTTCGCCAATGCGGCCGCGTCATAGTGGGAGCTAAAGCATCCTGCCGCAACTCGTCGCCGACCCGTCGGCGCTCATCCTCTTCATGCTTGTGGGCTTCGCGGCACAGCTGGTCGATGGAGCGCTAGGGATGGCTTACGGGCAGATTTCGAGCACGCTGCTGATCAGCCTGGGCGTCCCCCCAGCAGCAGCGTCCGCCGGCGTGCACACGGCGGAAACCTTCACCACCGCCGTTTCCGGCATCAGCCACGTGGCGCACCGGAACGTGGATTGGAGGCTGTTCTTGCGCCTCGCAGTGCCCGGGATCATCGGCGGCATGCTCGGCGCTTACGTCCTGACGAGCGTCGATGCGTCCGTGGCCAAGCCGCTGGTCCTGGCTTACCTCACCGCGCTCGGCCTTTACCTGTTCTATCGAGGCGTCATGCACCGCCACACCGAACGCAGACCGCGCATCGTATCGCCGCTGGGCATGTTCGGTGGCTTTCTGGACGCGGCAGGTGGCGGAGGCTGGGGAGCGATCGTGACGTCCAACCTGCTCGTTCAGGGGAGCAATCCGCGCAAGACCATCGGCACCGTGAACACCGCCGAGTTCTTCCTGACGATCACCATTTCGCTGGCCTTCCTACTTCGCCTCGGCTGGGAAGCATTCACAACTGCAACCCTCGGTCTTTTGATCGGCGGAGTGCTTGCGGCGCCGTTCGGGGCGAGGATCGCGAAACGGGTTAACCCCGATCGCCTGCTGACCTTCGTCGGCGTGCTGCTGACGGTGACCAGCCTCTATGGGCTCTATCGCGCGACCGTCGGCTAAGGCGCGGGGGCACTGTTCCTGTTCTGGAACGAATGGAACTTCGTCCGGCCGTTCGCATTGAAATCGCCGTCATTCTAGGACGTTATATGCGAGCCCTCCTTGCTATGACGCTTGTAGCGTTCGCGTCCGCTGCCCACGCCCAACCGCTTCGCGACGACGCTTTCGGGCTCCGTCAGATACTCAGCGTACCACCCACAAGCTCCCGAATTCGTCTGGACGTGCAACTGCCGCGCATCGTCTATTCTGCGCCAACAGCCTCGGATCGTTGGCAGAGCATCGCTGCAGGCATTCAGGTTGCACCTGACACCGTTGTCGGTCTCGGAATCTCCGACCGCAAACGCCGGAAGTCGACCCTCGCGCCCGACCCGCGGCTCGATGCTCCGCGCCGGTCCAAGAAGCTCGCGCTGGGGATGACTCTGAAGTTCTGAGCGCCCTTGCTCAGAGCGTCGCGTGAACGGTTGCGATCGCCTTCATGACGGCAGCAACGCGGACGGCATTCTGGATCGCGTCGGACTTCACGCCATGCTCGAGCAGGATGCGTTCGTGGCTATCAATGCACATGCCGCAGCCGTTCATCGCCGACACCGCGAGCGAGAAGAGCTCGAAGTCCACCTTCTCGATCCCGTGCTGGCCGATGAAGTTCATCCGCAGGCGCGCGGGCTTTGTGCCGTACTCCGGGTTCGCGACGAGGTGGACGAAGCGGTAGTAGACGTTGTTCATCGCCATCACTGCGGCCGCGCCGCGCGCCGCATTGGCGAACTGCTCGCTGAGCTTGCCGGCAACCTCAGCCTCGGCGGCAGCGACGAGCGGCCGGTATCCGGACCCGTGCGCGCAGGCGAGCAGGAGTCCAAGCTTGCGCTCCTCGCCCGTCAACTGGTCCGTCAGGATCGAACCGAGGTTCAGCCGCAGGTCCTTGGCATAATCGGGGAGCGTCTCAGCAAATTGCTTGAGCGACATCGTCTTCATTCTCCTCGGAATCAAAAAGGGGGCGGGCCTGGGGAAGAGAGAGAGCCCGCCCCCTCCTGATGGCCAGCGGGTTCCGCTGGCCGAAGACCCTCCCCAAGGGGGAGAGAGGAGGGTCTATCGCGTGTGTTAAGCTGCCGGCTTCAGAACCTCTTCACCCGGCGTCCAGTTGCACGGGCAGAGCTCGTCGGTCTGCAGCGCGTCGAGAACGCGGAGCGCTTCGGCCGGATTGCGGCCGACGTTGAGGCCGTTGACCGTGACGTGCTGGATCACATTGTCCGGATCGATGATGAAAGTAGCGCGGAACGCGACGCCTTCATTGCGATCGACGATGCCGAGCGCGTCGGCCAGCTCCTTCTTGTTGTCGGCGATCCACGGGAAGTCCGCATTGGCCAGCTGCTCGTCCGAGCGACGCCACGCGAAGTGGACGTGGGCGGTGTCGGTCGAAGCACCGATCAGCACGGCGTCACGGTCCTCGAAGTCGCTCTTCAGCTCGCCATAGCCAACGATCTCCGTCGGGCAGACGAACGTGAAGTCCTTCGGCCAGTAGAACAGCACCTTCCACTTGCCGTTGGTCTGGCCGAGATCGATCGTCTCGCCGGCAGGCAGCGCGGACGTGCCCTGCTGAACGGGCAGCGTGAGAGCTGGAAGCTTGTCGCCAACAGTAAGCATGAACTCAATTCTCCTGAATGTTGCAGTGCAGCGGAATGTTCGGTGAGGGCGATCTAGGTGGCTGGCCTATATCGTTCAAGTCCATTATACGGCAGCTACTGATTGGAATTTTCGATTAGATGATCGTCCACCTGCCGACCGTCAAACAGCTCCAATATCTCGTCGCGCTGCGGCGCTTCGGGCACTTCGGCAAGGCGGCCGACGCCTGCTTCGTGACTCAGTCGACGCTCTCTGCCGGCCTGCGTGAGCTGGAAACATTGCTCGGCGTCACGCTGGTCGAACGCACCCGACGCGTCGTCCGCTTCACCGCCCTCGGCGAGAAGATCGCCGACAAGGCGATGACGGTGTTGCGCGAAACCGAGGAGCTGGCGGAAATGGCGCGGGCGCAGGGCCGGCCGCTCCACGGCGAGCTGCGCATGGGTGTGATCCCGACGATCGCGCCCTTCCTCCTGCCGACCATGCTGCCGCGCCTGCGCGAGCAATGGCCCGAGCTGAAGCTGTACCTGCGCGAAGAGACCAGCAACGCCGCTTGCGAGGCGCTGCATCGCGGTCAGCTCGACTGCGTCCTGCTCGCCCTCCCCTTCGCGTGCGGCGAGGTCGATTCGATCGCGCTGTTCGACGACCCGCTGTTCGTCGCCTACCCGCATGGCGAGGCGCCGGCCGCCAAGGCGATCGACGCCGCGGACATCGACGAGAACCGTCTCCTCCTGCTCGAGGACGGCCACTGCCTCAAGGACCACGCCCTCTCCGCCTGCAATCGGCCCGAATTGAGAGCGCATGCGGCGATGATGGGGACGTCGCTGCACACATTGGTGCAGATGGTCGACAACGGCCTCGGCCTGACCTTCGTCCCCGGCATGGCGATTGAGGCCGGGATTCTCTCCGGGACGGGCGTCGACGCGAAGCCGCTGCGGTCGGACCACCCCTATCGCCGCATCGCGCTGATCTGGCGCCGCTCGAGCCCGCGCGAGAGCGAGTTCCAGCTGCTCGCGACGACGCTGCGCCGCATCGTCGGCGACGTCATTCCCGCGGCGGAAAGAACGGGCGCGCTCGAACCGGCCTGAGACCGGCCCGAGCGCTATTCCCTACCTGACGAGTTCCGCCTCGCGGACATCGGCCCTCATGCCGGCGACCTTCGTCGTCACGTCGAACCGGTCGGCGTCCATCACCTTCGTCCACGCCTTGACGAAGTCGGCGACGAACTTCTCCTGCCCGTCGCGCGCGGCATAGACTTCGCACAACGCACGCAGCTGCGAGTTCGAGCCGAACACGAGATCGGTCCGCGTCGCGGTCCACTTTTGCTGGTTGGTCTCGCGGTCAGTGCCGACGAACTCCTCGTCGCCGCTGTCGTCGACCTGCTTCCAGGCCGTGCCCATGTCGAGCAGGTTGACGAAGAAGTCGTTGGTGAGCTGACCGGGACGGTCGGTGAACACGCCGTGCTTCGAGCCGTTGTGATTGGCGCCGAGCACCCGCAGGCCGCCAACCAGCGCCGTCATTTCCGGCGCGCTGAGGCCGAGCAGCTGCGAGCGGTCGACCAGCAGCTCCTCGGTCGGCACGTTGTAGCGGACCTGGAGATAGTTGCGGAAACCGTCGACCTTCGGCTCGAGCACCTCGAAGCTGCCGACATCGGTCAGCTCCTGCGTCGTGTCGGTGCGGCCCGGAGTGAACGGCACTTCCACTCCTGCGCCGGCAGCTTTCTCGATGCCCACGCAGCCGCCGAGGACGATTAGATCGGCGATGCTGACATTCTTGCCGCCAGCGCTTCCGTCGAAGTCGCGCTTGATGCCTTCATAGACCTCGAGCACGCGAGCGAGCTTCTCGGGCTCGTTGACGTCCCAGTTGCGCTGCGGCTCGAGCCGGATGCGCGCGCCATTGGCGCCGCCGCGCTTGTCCGAGCCGCGGAAGGTGGAGGCCGACGCCCACGCCGTCCGCACCAGGTCGGCAACGCTGAGGCCCGAGTCCGTGATCCTCTGCTTGAGCGTGCCGACATCGACCGTCTCGATCTGCGGATAGTCAGCCGACGGGATCGGATCCTGCCAGATCAATTCCTCGTGCGGCACTTCCGGGCCGAGGTACCGGGCCTTCGGTCCCATGTCGCGGTGCGTCAGCTTGAACCACGCCCGCGCGAACGCATCGGCGAACTCGTCCGGGTTGGCCCGGAACCGCTCGGCGATCTTGCGGTATTCGGGGTCCATCTTGAACGCCATGTCGGCGGTCGTCATCATCGTCGGGACCTTCTTGCCCGGCGTATGCGCCGCCGGCGCCATGTCCTCGTCTTTCTGGTCGACCGGCTGCCACTGCTTCGCGCCCGCCGGGCTCGTCACCAGCTCGTACTCATAATCGAGCAGCATGTGGAAATAGTTCATCGACCATTGGATTGGCGTCGGCGTCCACGCGCCCTCGAGGCCGCTGGTGATCGTGTCGTCGCCAATCCCGCTGCCGTGGCCGCTCTGCCAGCCGAGCCCCTGCTGCGCGATATCCGCGCCTTCGGGCTCGGCGCCGACCTTCGACGCGTCTCCAGCCCCATGGCACTTCCCGAACGTGTGCCCGCCCGCCGTCAGCGCGAGCGTCTCCTCGTCGTTCATCGCCATGCGGGCGAAGGTCATCCGGATCTCGCGCGCCGAGGCGAGCGGGTCGGCGCTTCCGCCCGGGCCCTCGGGATTGACGTAGATGAGGCCCATCTGGACGGCCGCGAGCGGGTTCTCCATCGCCTTGCCGGCGTCCTCGCCCATTCGCGGCGCCGCGCCCTTGCCGACCCATTGCTCCTCGGTGCCCCAGTAGATGTCCTGCTGCGGCTCCCACACATCCTCACGGCCGCCGCCGAAGCCGAAGATCGGTCCGCCCATCGATTCGACGGCGACGTTGCCAGCCATGATCATCAGGTCGGCCCAGCTGAGCTTGCGGCCATATTTCTGCTTCATCGGCCACAGCAGCCGGCGTGCCTTGTCGAGGTTGCCGTTGTCCGGCCAGCTGTTGAGTGGCGCAAAGCGTTGCCCGCCGGATGAGGCGCCGCCGCGGCCGTCGCCGATGCGATAGGTCCCGGCACTATGCCACGCCATGCGGATGAAGAACGGGCCGTAATGCCCATAATCGGCCGGCCACCACGGCTGGCTGTCGGTCATCAGCGCCGTGAGGTCGCGCTTGACCGCCTGATAGTCGAGCGACTGGAATTCGGCGGCATAATCGAAATCCTCGCCGAACGGATTGGGAGAGCCGGACCCGTTCTGATGAAGGATCCCGAGCGACAATTGGTTGGGCCACCAGTCGCGGTTCGTGCGTCCGAGAAGCGATCTCAGTGCCGCCGGTTCGCGCGCGGGATCGCTGAGCGGGTCGCTGGTTCGTGCATCCATGATGGTGAGCCCTCCTGTCCGATGACAGGCCAACGCCTAGGACTGCCGTTCGGCGCGAGGAAACGAGTAGTTCTCGTCAGTGAATGCGGGAAAATCGATTACTGATGTTTCTGCCGACACTCAGTCCATGTGCCGGAGGCCGATCCGTAGATAATCGTAGCCGGTGATCAGCGTCAGCATTGCCGAAACCCACAGGCAGCCAATCCCCACCAAATGTATCCAATGCTGCATCGGAAAGGCGCCGCCGAGGATCAGGCCACCGAGTGCAACCATCTGGAAGGTCGTCTTCCACTTGGCCAGTGCGCTGACCGGGAGCAGCACCTTCAGCTCGGCGAGAAACTCGCGGAGACCCGAGACCATGATCTCCCGGAGCAGGATGATCAGCGCGGGGATGACGCTCCAGTCCTGGACGATCGGCGGGAGCCCGTCAGCTTTCCGGCTCGCCATCAGCATCACCAGCACCGCCGCGACCATGATCTTGTCGGCGATCGGATCGAGGAATTGGCCGAGCCGGGAGGTCAAGCCCTGCGCCCGCGCCAGATAGCCGTCGAAGTAGTCCGTGATTCCGACGATACAGTAGAGAACGAACGTGACAGCATAGTCCCACGGCGCCGGCCGCCACAGCAGGAACACCAGGATCGGCACCGCGAGGATGCGCGAAAGGGTCAAGAGGTTCGGCAGCGACAGCATCGTTCCCGGACACGGACTAGAAGGGTTTGGCGGCTTGCGCAAAGCTGGCTATGCCTCTCGCCCAATTCGATGACGACCCACCCGGTAACCAGTTGATTCAGAACGTCGCCCACCTGCTGCGCGCGCGGCGGTTCCTTCCCCTGTTCACGACCCAGTTCCTCGGGGCGTTCAACGACAGCCTGTTCAAGCAGGCCGTCGTGCTGTTCGTGACCTATCAGCTCTATTCGAACCCGGCGAAGGAGTTCCAGTTCAGCGCCATCGCGCAGGGGCTCTTCATCCTGCCCTTCTTCCTGTTCTCCGCACTGTCAGGGCAGCTTGCGGACGATCATGACAAGGCGAAGCTGATCCGCATCATCAAGCTTGCCGAGATCGGGATCATGATCATTGGCGCGGCGGGCATATACTTCGCGCAGATCCCGCTGATGTTGTTCGCAGTCGGACTGATGGGCGTCCATTCGACCTTCTTCGGCCCGATCAAGTACGCGATCCTGCCCCAGCACTTGCGCCATGACGAAGTGCTGGGTGGTACGGGGCTGGTCGAAGCAGGCACCTATATCGCGATCCTCGGCGGCACGATCCTTGCCGGAGTGCTGGTGCCGACCCCGCAGATCGCCGCCCTCGCAACGGTCGGAATCGCTCTGTTGGGGCTTCTGGCGGGCAGTCAGGTGCCGCCTGCCCCACCCGCTGCCGAACGCATTCCGTTCAACTGGCACATCGTGCACGCCTCGATCGAGCTCGTCAGCGCAACCCTGCACATCCGCCGGCTCT
>Ga0308174_10000314_pt1 | contig 20228 bp, 18 predicted proteins | sample PhyPR2_FD_203894 | JGI IMG/M metagenome (GOLD analysis project Ga0308174, IMG submission 203894) | Soil microbial communities from UC Gill Tract Community Farm, Albany, California, United States - DLSLS.P.R2 | ecosystem: Environmental > Terrestrial > Soil > Agricultural land | place: USA... | reverse complement strand
TGGGCCTGGGCGGTCACCCCGCCCGGCGCGCCGCCGCCATGATCTCGGCCGACATCACGTCGGAGGTGGTCCGCCGGCACAGCCACGAGGCGATCGGCGACTTCTCACCGACGAAGAACGGCGCCCCGACCGCCCGTCCGCTGCGGAGGACGAACACCATGCCCTGGGAGTCGGCCTCGACCGACTGCAGATCGGCCAGGGCGACCGTCCGGGTCCGGAGGATGCCGCGGGCCCGGAGATGGTCCGCATGGAGCTCGACGCGGACGTACTGCGGCACGACACAGCAGCCGACGGCGAACGCGGCCATCGCGAACCGGTAGGCGATCGACTCGTCGGGGTCGGTGCTCGGCACGAACAGTGCGCAGAGCAGGATCCCCGTGCCGAGAAGCGTGAAAGCGATCCGGAGGAGGGGCGACGCGCGCCACGTCCTGCCGGCTTCAGCGTGGTTCGTCATCGCGGGTCACCTCGCCGTCCACTCCGAGCGGCGCAGCAGCCGCAGACCGTTGAGCGCCACCAGGATCGTCGACCCCTCGTGGCCGGCGACACCGAGCGGCAGCGGGAGGTTGCCGACGAGGTCCCAGGTGACCAGGACGGCGATCACGGTCGCGGCGACGACCAGGTTCTGCACGATCAGCCGCCGGGCCCGGCGGGACAGCCGGATGACGGCGGGCAGCGTGCCCAGGTCGTCGCGGACGATCACGGCGTCGGCACTGGCCAGAGCGAGATCCGAGCCGATGCCCCCCATCGCGACGCCGATGTCGGCGGTGGCCAGCGCGGGGGCGTCGTTGATCCCGTCGCCCACCAGCAGCACGCGCTGACCGTCGTCCTGGAGCTCCCGCACGGCATCGACCTTGTCCTCCGGCAGCAGTCCGGCCCGGACAGCGATCCCGACCTCGGCGGCCAGCGCCGATGCGGCACGAGAGTTGTCGCCGGTGAGGAGCACCGGGTCGCGGTCGGTGCAGGCACGGAGGTCGACCACGGCCTGCGCGGCCTCGGGCCGGACGCGATCCGACAGGGACAGGACGCCGACGGGAGAACCGTCCACGCCGACGACGATCGCGGTGCGGCCCGCCGCTTCCTCCGCCTCGACGATCTGCGCGACGATCTGCGTGGTGGCGGCCGGCCCGGGTCCCACGCCGGACGACGGGGAGCCGACGGTCACCGTCCGGCCGGCCACCGACGCCGTGACGCCGCGTCCGACCGCGGCCGAGAACCCGCTCGCCGGCAGCAGCGTCAGGCCGCGGGCGCGTGCGGCAGCGACGACCGCCCGGCCCACGGGGTGCTCGCTCGGGGACTCGGCGGAAGCGGCGAAGCGGAGCAGGTCCTCGTCGTCGTAGGAACCACCGGTCACAGCGCGGACGGCGACGACGACGGGCCGGCCGTGCGTCAGCGTGCCGGTCTTGTCCAGCGCGACGACGGAGGCGGTGCCGAGGCGTTCCATGACGACCGCGGACTTGACCAGCACACCGTGGCGGCTGGCGTTGGCGATCGCGGACAGCAGCGGCGGCATCGTCGCGAGCACGACCGCGCACGGGGACGCCACGATCATGAACGTCATCGCCCGGAGCAGCGCGCTCTGCAGCTCGTCCCCCGCGAGCAGGGGGATCGCGAAGATGGCGAGCGTGGCCACGACCACGCCCACCGAGTAGCGCTGTTCGACCTTCTCGATGAACAGCTGGGTGCGCGCCTTGGTCGCGCTGGCCTCCTCGACCATGGTCGCGATCCGGGCCGCCACACTGTCCCGCGCGGCGCGGGTGACCTCGACGGTCAGCACGCCGGTGCCGTTGGTGGTGCCTGCGAACACCTCGTCGCCGACGCCCTTGTCCGCGGGGAGCGGCTCCCCGGTGATCGACGCCTGGTCCACCTCGGAGGCCCCGGCGACGACGCGGCCGTCGGCGGGCACCGATTCGCCGGGGCGCACGAGCACGCGGTGGCCGATGCCCAGCTCGGCCGCGGCGATCTCGCGCTCCTCGCCGTCCTCCCCGATCAGCGTGGCCTGCTCCGGCGCCAGGTTCGCCAGCCCGCGCACGGCGTCCGCCGTCCGCCGGGTCGCGAACGCCTCCAGGCCTCCCGAGGTCGCGAAGATGACGATCAGCAACGCGCCGTCGAAGATCTGCCCGATCGCGGCGGCGCCGATGGCGGCCACGATCATCAGCAGGTCGACGTCCAGGGACTTCTCGCGCAGCGCCTGCACTCCGGCCCAGGCCGGTTCCCAGCCTCCCACGGCGTAACAGGCCAGGTAGAGGGCCCAGTAGAGCGGCGCCGGCGCCCCCGACAGTTGCGCGATGCCGCCGAGCAGGAACAGACCCAGCGCGCCGGCGGCCCAGCGGATCTCGGGCAGCGACCACAGGACCGACGGCTGCCGGGTGTCCGGCACGGGGGTGGCGGGAGGCGCGATGATGCCGGAGGTCGTCACCCGGTCGACGGTACCTTCGCAGATGCGAAGGTACGCAGTTAGTCGCCCGGGGCGCTACCGTGATGCTGTGCACGAGGGCATCGAGGACTTCGACATGCCCGCCCAGGCCGACGTCCGGCGGGCCGCGGACGCGCTGCGGATGCTGGCCGACCCGACGCGGCTGAGCATCCTGTGGGCGCTCATGCAGGGCGAGACCTCGGTCGCCTGCCTCGCCGAGTTGGCCGGCACGACGCCGACGGCGGTCAGTCAGCACCTCTCGAAGCTGCGCCTGGCCGGGCTGGTGACCAACCGGCGCGAAGGCACCTTCATCTTCTACGGCATCGCCGACCAGCACATCGGCGAGCTGGTTCGCCAGGCGCTCTCGCACGCCGACCATTCCGCCGGCCGGTCCGGTCCGCATCCCACGTCCGTCGAGCCGCTGCCCGCCACCTAGGCCGGGAGCGATCGACGGACGGCGGCGCGCCCCTTCGGGCTGCGCCGCCGTCGACCGCTGCCGGTGTGCTCAGCTCTGCCGGGGACGGTGGATGTAGCGACCGATCGGCTGCCCCTTGACCGCGCCGTCCCCGAAGACATGGTGGCCGCGCACCCACGTGTCGGTGACCTTCGCGCCGAGCTCGAAGCCCTCGAACGGCGTGTACTCCTGGGTCGACTCCGATTCGGCGGCATGGACGGTCCACGACGACGACGGGTCGACCAGGCAGAAGTCCGCGTCGTAGCCGACTCCGATGGTCCCCTTGGACGGAAGTCCGTAGCGCTGCGCAGGGTTCCACGACGTCAGCTCGGCGATGCGGCGGTAGGACAGCCCCCGCCGCCGTCCCTCGCTGACGAGGCCGGGGAGGAGGTACTCGGCGCCACCGAAGCCCGACTTGGCGGTGAAGATGTCGTCGCGGTCCTTGCCGAACTTCTGCTCGTCCTTGCAGCAGGCGTGGTCGCTGACCACCCAGTCGACGTTCCCGGCCAGCAGGTGCTCCCACAGCGCCTCGACGTCCTCGCGCGGCCGGAGCGGCGGGTTCACCTTCCCGCCGATGCCGCTGGCGGTGTCGATGTCGGCGAGCAGGTGCCCGATCGTGACCTCGCGCCGGAAGTCAACGTGCGGGAAGGCGCTCGCCATGAGCATCGCCGCCTTCATCGCCTTCGCCGACGACAGGTGCAGCAGGTTGATGTTCGGCAGCCCGGTCTCGTCGGCCAGGTACGAGGCGATCGTGACCGCCAGGCCCTCCGAGTGCGGCGGACGGGAGGCGCTGTAGGCGGCCAGCCCCTTGAGTCGTCCCTCCTCCATGACCATGCGGGTGTAGGCCGTCATGATCTCCGCGGTCTCGCAGTGCAGCGAGAGCGACACGTGCGGCGCCAGCTCCGGCAGCTGCTCGCGAGCCTCCCGGATGCCGCGCATCACGAACTCGAAGTGCGCCAGGTCGTACCGCTCCCCCTCCGGGATCATGAGGAACGAGCTCTGGTCCGCCGACGGCCCGTGCAGGCCGTGCCCGCCGTAGAACATGAAGATCTTGAACGAGGTGACCCCGAAGTCCTCGATCAGCGACGGGATCTCGCTGATGTGCTCGCGCGACATCGGGGCCAGGTGGAACGCGTAGTCGACGTAGGACCGGCCCTCCGAGGCAGCCAGCACCTTCGGGAAGAACTCGCGGTAGGGGCCACCGGTGTTCATGTAGTACTGACCGGTCCGCATATAGGTGAGGCCGGTGGTCACTCCCCCCTGGGCGCTGGCGCGGCTCTCGGTCTCGGTGTCCTCGTCCAGCGGGTTGTAGATCCCCCAGTGCTGGTGGCCGTCCACGCCGCCGGGGAAGGCGAGGAGGCCCCGCCCGTCGACGACCGTCTCGGCGTCCGACTCGGGGATGTCCCGCTCGAGGCGGACGAACTTTCCGTCGCTGATGCCGATGTCGAGGGCCTCGCCGTCGTCGGGGCCGGTGTCGGGACGAACCACGGTGACGTTCTTGACGAGGGTCTGCACGGAGGTCATGCGTTTCCTTCCAGCGGAGCAGTGAGGGACTGTCGTGAGATCAGGTGGCCCGCGGCCAGGTAGGCCAGGCCCAGGGCCGGCAGCAGGCCGTTGCCGGCCAGGTAGCCCGCCGCGCCGTGACCGGAGATGCCGCTGGCTGCGCCGCCGGAGGCGTACAGCCCCGGGATGACCGAACCGTCGGTGCGCACGACGCCGGCCTGCTCGTCGACCACGAGACCGCCCTGGGTGTGGAACAGCGCGGGGACCACCTGGACCGCGGCGAAGGGCGGCTGGAGCTCGCCCTCGAAGAACGTGCGGCCGAAGCGGTCCTGCCCCTCGCCGCGGGCCAGCGCAGCGGTCGTCGCGAGCTCCTCGGCGACCGCGTCCGCGGGCATGCCGGTGGCCGACGCGAGGCCCTCGACGTCGTCCGCCCACACCAGGGCGCCGCCCTCGATGGTCTGGCGGAAGTCGGTGAAGGGCAGGCAGGCGTCGTGGATGCGCCGGTCGAACACGACCCACGCCGTGGCGTCGGGACGTCCGGCGATCACCGCTGCGTACTCCGAGTAGCCGGTGGTCTCGTCGCCGAACCGGCGGCCGCCGGTGTCGAGGATGACCGCGCCGTGCATGACGGTCGCCCAGCCCAGCAGGGTGGACGACCGGCGGGCCAGCGCCCCGTGCCCTTGGTAGGCGTCCAGGAACGCCGACGCGGCCCCGAGCCGCTCGCCGATCCGCAGCGCGTCCCCTCGGGACTGCTCGCTGCCGTGGTAGACCGCGTCGGCGATCTCCGGCATGTACCGGCGGACCATCTCGCGGTCTGCGCCGTAGCCGTTGGTCGCGAGGAGCACCGCGCCGGTGGGGATCTCCTCGGTCCCGCCGTCCGGGGTCTGCACGACGGCCGCCTCGACGGCCCCGTCCGCGCCGACCCGGACGTCGGCGAGCCGCGCCGGGACCATCATGTCGATCCGCGGATCGGCCTTCACCCGGTCGACGAGGTGATCCAGCATCAGGGTGCCGTGCCGGCCCTCGATCGTGTGGCAGCGGTCGTGGGTGTGGCCCGGGTAGTGGAAGTCGGTGACCAGGGACAGCGGCAGCCCGACGTCGTCGGCGAGCCACTCCACCAGGGGCGCGCTGACCTCCGTCAGCGCCCGGGCGATGCGCGGATCGGCCTGGCCCTTGGTCTTCCGCTGCACGTCGTCGAAGTACTGCTCGGGCGAGTCCTCGATGCCGAGGGCCCGCTGGAACCGCGAGCCGGCGCCCGGGATCATCGCCGTCGACATCGACGTGTTGTTGCCCCGCCGGTAGTGCTCGCTGGCCTCGACCACGAGGACGTCGAGCCCCTGCTGCGCGGCCCGCAGCGCCCCGGCGAGACCACCACCGGCGCCGGCGACGACGAGGTCCGGCCCCGTTGCGCTCACGCCAGCGCCCCCGCGGCGATGAGCCGGAGCGCCAACGCCGTGGGATCGACCACGCGCACCGGCCACTGCGCCGCCTCCGGCGGCAGGTCGACCGCGCTGCAGCCGTTCAGCAGGTCGCCGGCGCCGGCCTCGCCCATGCGCTCGACGACCTCGTGCAGCGACGCAGCCCAGCGGCCCGCGTCGTGGATGGCGTCGACGTCGAGGTCGAGCACCTCGACCCCGGTGAACGACCCCGCCATCCCGTAGCCCTCGACCTGGCGCCGGAGCTCCTCGGCGATGGCCTTGTTCCGGGTGACCGCACCGACGGGGCGTCCGGTGATCGCGCCCCAGGCCAGGCTCGTGCGCAGCAGGCCGAAGACCGGGCGCTCGAGACGGCCGGCCAGGCGGGCGACCCCGGGGTCCAGGACGCAGTCGGGCATCACGGCGTCGATGCCGTCGGCCCGGCCGGCGGCACGCTCCAGGGCTGCCGTCACCAGTTCGTCGCTCGCGCGCACCTGCTCCTCGGTGTCGAGAGCGCGGGGTGCGTCCGGGCCGATGTCCTCCAGGTGCACCGACAGCCCGTCCGGCGACAGTGCGTCATACCGAGCCTGCCGCCGGGCGAGCTCCTCGGCGGAGACGTGGATCGGGGTCACAGCGAAAATGCGCACAGCGTCTCCCACGGACGGGTCGGGGTCCGGCCGGCGTTCACAGCGCCAACCGGGCGAGGATCGGGGTGGCGTCGTCCGCCCCGGGCAGTTCGGCCAGCACGTCGCGCACCGTCGCCACCGCCACGGGGTCGCCCAGCAGGGTGGAGAGCAGGTCGAGCACCTCCGCCTCCCCGAACGGGTGGTGGGCGGCGTCGCCGATGGGGTTGGGCACCTCGCAGGTGAGCTCCCCGTCAGAGGTGCGGACGGTCACCCGCGCGGCCCGCTCGTCGGGCAGCCGCGCGTCGAGGTCGGCCGCCGTCACTACGCGCACCCGCCCGGCGAGGTCCCGGACGCGGCGGTCGTCCCGTGCCTCCGCGACGGACACCTGCGGTCCGACCGACCCGTGCAGCACGGTCGCGGCCGCGACGAACGGCGTGCTGAACATCGCGGCGAGCCGTGAGTCCCAGGTCGTGCGGGCCAGCCCGGAGCCGAGCGAGTGGGTCTCGACCAGGATGTCCTCGATGCGGTCCGGCTCGGCGGGCAGTTGCGGGCGCAGCTCCAGGAGCGCGTCGGCGACGGGATGGGTGAACGAGCAGGCGGCGTGGCGCTTGAAGTAGCCGAGCCGCACGTCCCACCGGACGCCGAGGTCGTCGGTCAGCGGACCCGGGTCGAAGGAGCCGATCAGGTCGCCCAGCGAGGTGGCCGCCGTTCCCGTGTTGCGCGCGACGCCGGCCTGGGCCATCCGGGCGGCGGCCAGACCGGACAGGTTCGAGGCCGACATCCAGGCGTCCCGCACCGGGTTCCCGTCGAGCGCCGAGGAGAAGTGGCCGGCGATCGGCATGCCCGCGGCCGCGTCGATCGCCGCCGCCACTCCTTCGGCGGGGAGACCGAGCAGACGGGCACAGCCGGCAGCCGCACCGGTCACCCCCCAGCTGCCGTGCGGATGTGCGCCCGCGCGCAGGGTCGTCGCCCGGCCGAAACGGGCGGCCACCTCGTAGGCGACCAGCAGGGCGGCCAGCGTGTCCGCGCCGCTCGCGCCCCGGTCGGCGGCCAGTGCGAGGACCGCCGGCACCCCGTGCGCGCCGGGATGGCCCTTCGCGTACTTGTTGCCCTCGTCGAGCTCCAGCCGCACCAGGGCCGACGCGTTCAGCCAGGACGCCGCTTCGACGGTGGTCGAGAGCCCAGCGCCCACGAGGGGGGCGGGCCCGGGGCCGGGGCGCCAGGCCTCCACCAGGGCGCGCTGCTCGGGCTGACGTGCCCCGAGGACCATCACGCCGAGCGAGTCCAGCAGCACCAGGTCGAGGCGCCGGCGCACGTCCGCCGGCGCGTCCTCCCACCGGAGGGCGGCCGCCCACCCGCCGAGGCGGGCGGTGGCCGACCTGGCCCGGCCGGCGGCGCCGTCCACCGTCAGAGTCCGAGGTAGGCCGCGCGGACGCGGTCGTCGGCGGCGAGCTCGGGACCGCGTCCGCTCAGCACGCAGGTGCCGCTCTCCAGCACGTAGGCGCGGTCGGCCATGTTGAGCGCCTGATGGGCGTTCTGCTCGACGAGCAGCACCGCCACCCCTCGGTCCCGCACGGTCTTCACCGCGTCGAGCACCGTCCAGGTGAGCTTGGGCGACAGTCCGGTCGAGGGCTCGTCGAGCATCAGCAGCTTCGGGCGGGACATCAGGGCCCGTCCGATCGCGAGCATCTGCTGCTGACCGCCGCTGAGCGTCTCGGCCATCTGGCGGCGCTTGTCGGCGAGGACCGGGAAGAGGTCGTAGACCTCCGCCAGTCCTTCCGGCAGCTTCTCCTTCGGCTGCGTCCAGCCGCCCATCCGGAGGTTGTCCTCGACGGTCAGCGGACCGAAGAGGGCCCGCCCCTCCGGTACCTGCACCAAGCCCTGCCGCACGAGCTCAGCCGTGCGATGGCCGTGTGCGTTCTCTCCCCGGAACGTGATCGTGCCGGAGGTGGGACGGATGACGCTGGAGATGGCACGCAGCGCAGTCGTCTTGCCCGCACCGTTGGCGCCGACGAGCGCGACGATCTCTCCTTCGTCGATCTGCATGTCGACGCCGTGCAGGATCTGCATGCCGGAGTAGCCGGCACAGAGCCCCTCAATGCGCAGCACCGGACGGCTCCTCTCCGAGGTAGGCCTCGATCACCCGGGGGTCGCGGGTCACGTCCTCGGGTCGCCCGGAGGTCAGGACACGCCCCTGGTCGAGGACGAGGACGGAGTCGGACAGCCGCATGACCGCGGCCATGATGTGCTCGACGAACACGAGGGTGACCCCGTCGTCCCGCCGCAGTTTCTCCAGCAGCTCCATCACGGGGTTGCGCTCCGCGGGCAGCAGGCCGGCCAGCACCTCGTCCAGCAGCAGCACGCGCGGCCGGCCGGCCAGCGCGCGCGCCAGCTCCAGCCGCTTGAGGCCGGCGGTCGGCAGGCTGTCGCTGCGGGCGTCCCGCCACTTGCCCAGACCGACCCGGTCGACGACGTCGGCGGCGGCTCGGGCCGCGTCCCGCCGGTGCGTGCCGGCGGCCATCGCCGCCACCTCGACGTTCTCGAGCACGCTCATCGTGCCGAAGGGCCGCATGAGCTGGAAGGTGCGGGCCATGCCGGCGTGCGAGACGCGGTGCGGTGGCGCCCCGGTCAGGTCCCTGCCGCCGAGGTGGACCGACCCCGTGTCCGGCGTCAGCATGCCGGCGACGACGTTGAACAGCGTGGTCTTGCCGGCACCGTTCGGGCCGATGATGCCCAGGATGCTGCCCTCGTCCACCGAGAAGGAGACGTCGCTGACGGCCCGCAGGCCGCGGAAGGACTTGCTGACCCGTTCCACCTGGAGAAGCGTCATCGCCGTCGCAACCTGTCGCGGATGGCCCCGTAAACGCCCTGCGGGAGCAGCAGGACGATGAGGATCAGGAGAACTGCGTAGAGGATCACGTCGAGCCCGGCGCGCCCCGAGAGGAAGCTCAGGGCCGCCGGCGGATTGCGCAGCAGCGTCGCGGTCAGGTCGTTGAGCGGACCGAGGATCACGCCGCCGATGAAGGGCCCCCAGATGGTCGCCACCCCACCGATGACCGCGGGGAGGATGGCCTGGATGGAGATGCTCGACCCGAACGCCCCGTCGGGGTCGATGAAGAAGTAGTACTGGACGAAGAAGGCACCGGCCAGCGAGGAGATCGCCGCCGACAGGGCGATGGTGAGCAGCTTGGTGCGCATCACCGGGATGCCGAGCGCGGACGCCGCGTCCTCGTCGTCGCGGACGGCGACGGCGAACCGCCCCTGCCGTGACCGCAGGAAGAAGATGCTGACCAGCAGGGCCGCCACGGTGAGCGCGAGCGCGATCCAGAAGTAGTTCGGCGACCCGGGCTCGAACTGCATGAACGCCCACGACGACTGGGGACGCAACGGGACGTTGTAGCCGACGGCCCGGTTGACGAAGGAACTGTTGATGGCGATCAGGCGCAGCATCTCCGCGAACGCGAAGGTGGACAGGGCGAAGTAGGCCCCCTTGAGCCGGTAACGCAGCGCCAGGAAGCCGGTCAGGACGCCGAAGGCCGCGGCGGCCACCATGCCGGCGAGCATGCCGAGCCAGGGCGAGACGCCCTTCTCGACCAGCAGCCAGACGCTCGTGTAGGCGCCCAGCCCGAAGTAGGCGGCGTGACCGAAGCTGAACATGCCGCCGAAGCCGCTCATGATGTTCCAGCCGATGGACAGCAGCGCGAAGACCAGGATCCGCACGGCCACGGCCTGCTGCGCCTGCGGCAGCAGCAGCGGAACCGGGATGAGCAGGACGCCGAGGACGACGGCGGCGATCGCGTGCCGGCCCCAGGCGGGGCGAGGCAGGGCGACGACCTCCGGCGAGGGGTCGAGGGCGGTGGCGGTCATCCGATCCTCCCGAACAAGCCCTGGGGACGGAGGAACAGCACGAGGACGAACACGATGAAGACGGCGAGGAGCGGGCTCTGGCCCGGCAGCAGCAGGCCCCCCAGCTGCTCGGTCAGCCCGATGATGAGGCCGCCCACGAGGGCCCCGACGACGCTGCCCATGCCGCCCAGCACGACGACGACGAACGCGACGATGTTGAACAGCTCGCCGGACGTCGGCTCGATGGTCACCAGCGGTGCGATGAGGACGCCGGCGGCACCGGCGCACGCCGTCCCGATGGCGAAGGTCGCCATGTAGATCCGCCGGGTGTCGATGCCCACCATCTGGGCCCCCCGGTCGTTGGCGGCGACCGCCCGGATGGCCGTACCGAGCCGGGTGCGCTGCAGCAGCAGGTAGAGCAGCCCGGCCAGGACGATCGCGACCGCGAATGCGAGCAACCGGGACAGCGTGGCGACGGCGCCGAATACCCCGATGCCGTGGTCTCCCGGCAGCGGAGCCGACTTCGGGTTGCCGCCGTAGAACAGCAGCAGCAGGTTGTCGATCAGCAGCGCGATCCCGAGCGTGATCAGCAGCTGGTTCTCCAGCGGCTTGCCCATGGCCGGCGCCAGCACGAAGCGCTGCACGGCCGCACCGAGCAGGAACATCAGCGGCACCGCGGCGATCAGCGCCAGGTAGGGGTGCACGCCGAGGACCGTCACCGCCTGCACCGTGATGTAGAGGGCGATCGCGAGGAAGGCCCCGTGGGCGAAGTTGACGATGTCCAGGACGCCGAAGATCAACGTCAGGCCGGTCGCGATCAGGCCGTAGACGCCGCCGATGAGGAGGCCGGTGAGGACCGCCTGCCAGACGACGACGCCGTTGCCGGCTCGGAGGTAGGCGAGCACCACCGCGATCACCACGATGCCGAACGACACGGCGAGCCTCGTCCACACCGAGCTGCGCCAGCCGGGCCGGCGTCCGCTCGGCGGCGGCGCATCGGCCTCCTTCTCCTGGGCGGTGGCGGTGCCCCCCTCGGTGAGGGGGGCACCGCCCGCCCGGGGCGGGGTCGTCACTGCCCCGGAGAGGCCGGGTAGACGGGCTTGGTCTGCGCCGAACCCTCCGGGAACACCTGCTTCACCTCACCGCTCTGCACCTGCATCACGATCGGTGTGGCGTTCTCGTTCTCGCCCGCCTCGGTGAACTGGATGGGCCCGTCCTGGGCGACCAGCGCATCCAGCTTCGTCTTGGCGATGGCGTCCCGCAGCTTGGCCGGGCTGGCGTCGCAGGACCGCCCCAGGGCGTCGGCGATCACCCGGACGGCGTCGTAGGAGAGCACGGCCGCCGTGCGGATGTCGTCGTTGTACTTGGCCTTGAAGGCCTTGACGACCTTCTGCGTGTCCTTGTTGGTCATGTCGAGCCGGTAGTTGACGTCGAAGAAGCCCTCGCCCGCCGCTCCGGCCTCGCCGGGGAACTGCGGCGTGTCGAAGGCGCCGTTGGCGACCCCCCAGACCGCGTTCAGCGTCGGCTTCACCGTGGAGACCGCCTTGGCCGCTAGCACGCCGTCCCGGTAGTAGCCGGCGACCATCAGGACGTCCGCGCCGGACTCCTTGATCGTGGTCATCTGCGTCGTGAAGTCCGAGACGTTGGCCGGGTCGTAGCTGATCTGCGGGCCGATGTTCATGCCGAGGCTCTTCGCCTTGTCGCTGAAGGTCTTCGCGATGGCGGTGCCGAAGGGGCCCTGCTCGTTCAGGATGGCCACCGTCTTGGCCTGTGAGCCGGCCTTCTTGGAGAGGTCGGACAGGAACTGCGCGCCCTTCTCGGCGAGCACTGTGCCGCTCGGCTGCAGGCGGAAGGTGAACTTGTACCCCTGCTGGAGGATCGCGTCGGCGCTCGACACGTCGATGACGAACGGCACCTTGTTCCGCTCGGCGACGGCGGCGACGTTCTGGCTGACGGCGCTCTGGTAGGTGCCGAGCAGGGCCACCGCACCGTTCTGGATGAGCCGCTGGGCCTCGCTCTGGCCCACCTCCGGCTTGCCCTGGCTGTCGGCGCTGTCGAGCTTGAGCTTGGCTCCCTTGAGGCAGTCGATGCCGCCGGCCGCATTGATGTCGTCGACCGCGAGCTTCGCGGCGTTGTCCATCTGCTGCCCGTCGCCGGCCGAAGCACCGCTCAACGGGTGCACCGACCCGATGGTGATCGTGTCCGGGGACGACCCGCCTCCTCCCCCACCGCTCGCTCCCGGAGGGGTCGAACCCCCACAGGCGGTGAGCATCAGCGGCAGAGCCATCGCCGCGGCGGCGATCCAGGGCTTCTTCATGTGGGCTCCCGACTCAGAACGTTCCTCTACCCGGAACAGCTTGTGGGTTGGCACTCTGGCACCGGACCCTCCAGGGGTCAAGCCGTCGACAGAAACTGCGCGTGATGGTTACATTTGCGCGACCTCAGGTCGGGCCTGTGTAGTGTTTCGCCCAGCGGAACAACTGCCACCGCGGTGACGGGGGCGATGGGGTTGGTGACCGTCCGTCCCGTCCACGGGGCCGGAGGTCCGAGGCAACAGGAGGTGGCAGGGATGGCCGACAGCGGCGGAACGGAAGGGGCCGGCCGGGTGGCCGACGTGCTCCTCGGCTTCCTCGACGGGCCCCGTTCGCTCGGGGTGTCGGCGATCGCTCGTGAGCTCGACCTGTCCAAGGCCGTGGTCCACCGCATCCTGCAGACGCTGGTGCAGCGAGGCCTCCTCGCGCCCGACCCGAGAACCCGCGGCTACGTCCTCGGCCCGTCGGCGGCCGCACTCGGAGCACGCGCGCTGCGCGACTCCGATCTGCGCACCGTGGCCATGCCGGTGCTGTGGGACCTGCAGCGATCGACCGGCGAGACCACCACCGTCTCCGCCCTGGTGCCGGGGGGCCGGGTGTACCTGGACCAGGTGGAGAGCTCTTCGGAGATCAAGATGACGGTCGAGCTGGGTCGCCGGTTCCCGCTGCACGCCGGCAGCTCCAGCGTGTGCATCCTCGCGTTCCTGCCCGCCGAGCAGGTCGACGAGGTTCTTGCGCGGCCCCTCGAGAAACTGACCGACCAGACGCACACCGACGCCCAGGAACTCCGGCGCCGCCTCGCGGAGGTGCGCCACCGGGGCTACGCCACCTCGGGTGGGGAGCGCCAGGCCGGCGCGGGCTCCGTCGCCGCTCCGGTTTTCGGGGTGGACGGCGCGGTCGAGGGCGCCATCTCGATCTGCGGTCCGGCCGCGCGGGTGGACGCCGCTGCGCGTGCCCGGTTCGCACCGCTGCTCACCGCTGCCGCCGACCGTGTCTCGCGGGCGCGCGGCTGGCGGGGCGGACTCCCCACCATGGAAGGACGGGCCACAGCGTGAGTGCTGCCCTCGCCGGAATCAAGGTCCTCGACGTCGCGACGCTGTTCGCCGGCCCGCTGGCCGCCACCCTGCTCGGGGACTTCGGCGCCGACGTCGTCAAGATCGAGCATCCGAAGACCGGCGACCCCGTCCGGTACCACGGGGCGAGCAAGGACGGCGTCGGGCTCTGGGGCAAGGTGGTCGGGCGCAACAAGCGCGGCATCACCCTCTACCTCGGCTCCCCCGAGGGCCAGGAGGTGTTCCGGCGGCTGGTCGCCGACGCGGACGTCGTCATCGAGAACTTCCGCCCCGGCACGCTCGAGCGGTGGGGCCTCGGCTACGACGAGCTGTCGCGGATCAACCCCCGCCTGGTCCTGGTCCGGGTGACCGGCTTCGGGCAGTTCGGGCCCTACGCCAAGCGGCCGGGCTTCGGCACGCTGGCCGAGGCCATGAGCGGTTTCGCCGCGATCACCGGTCAGCCCGACGGCCCGCCGACGCTCCCCCCGTTCGGCCTGGCCGACGGCATCGCCGCGCTCACCGCGGCCTTCGCCACCATGACCGCGCTGCACGCGCGTTCGGCCACAGGCCGCGGTCAGGTGGTCGACCTCGCGATCATCGAACCGATCTTGACCGTCCTGGGCCCGCAGCCGACGGTGTACGACGCGACCGGTCAGATCCAGCAGCGCACCGGCAACCGGTCGGCGAACAACGCCCCGCGCAACACCTACCGCACCCGCGACGGCCGGTGGGTGGCCGTGTCCACCAGCGCACAGAGCATCGCGGAGCGGGTGATGCACCTGGTCGGGCGCCCGGAGTTCGTCGACCAGCCGTGGTTCGCCTCCGGCGCGGAGCGGGCGCAGCACGCCGACGAGCTCGATGCCGCCGTCGGCGACTGGATCGCAGAACGTGACCGCGACGAGGTGGTGCGGGCGTTCGAGGAGGCGCAGGCCGCGGTCGCCCCCATCTACGACGTCCGCGACGTCATCGCCGACCCCCAGTTCGAGGCGCTCGGATCGCTGGTCCGCGTCCCCGACCCCGAGCTCGGGTCGGTGCTCATGCAGAACGTGCTGTTCCGCCTCTCCGAGACGCCCGGTGAGATCTCCACCGCCGGCCCGAGCCACGGCCAGCACACCGACGAGGTCCTGGGCGAGCTCGGCTTCGGCGCGGACGAGGTCGCCGAACTGCGCGCGAAGGGCGTGCTGTGACGACGGTCGCCCGCTCGTGGCTGTACGTGCCCGGGCATCGCCCCGAACGGGTCGCGAAGGCCCTGACCGCGGGAGCCGACGCCGTCGTCGTCGATCTCGAGGACGCCGTCCCCGCGGCGGAGAAGGACCGGGCCCGCGACCTCACGGTCACGCTGCTCACCGAGCGCGCTGCCGCCGCCGGGGCGCCGGGCCCGGCCGTGTGGGTCCGCGTGAACCCCGCAGGCACGGAGCCGGGACGCCGCGACGCGGCGGCGCTGGCCGGGCTCCCCGCCGACGGGCTGCGGGTGCCCCGGGCCGAGGACCCGGAGACGGTCCGGCAACTGGCGGAGGAGACCGGAAAGCCGCTGCAGCTCCTGCTCGAGAGCGCGCGGGGGCTCTGGCGGGCGCACGAGCTGGCCTCCTGCCACGAGCTCGTGGTGGGCATCGCCCTCGGCGAGGCCGACCTCGCCGCGGACCTGCTCGTCGACCGCGACGAGGGTTTGACCTGGGCCCGGGGCGCCGTCGTCGTCGCTGCCCGCGCCGCCGGCCTCGCCTCCCCCGTCCAGAGCGTCTTCACCGATGTCGCCGATGCCGAGGGGCTGCGGGCCAGCTGCCGCGCCGGGCGCGCCACCGGCTTCTTCGGTCGCTCGGTGATCCACCCGCGGCAGATCGACGTCGTGCACGAGGAGTACACGCCGTCGGCCGAGGAGATCGACCGCGCCGAGGGCATCGTGCGCATCGCGGCGGAGGCTGCCGAGCGCGGTGAAGTGGCCGCGCTGGGCCCGGACGGCCGCTTCGTCGACCCGGCCGTGGTGGCCCGCGCGCACGTCGTCCTCGACCGCGCCGTCCCCGACCGGTCCCCGACCTCCCCTCCGGCCGTCCCGGCGACGGGGCAGAGCACCGTCCGATCCGCAGGAGACAGCGCATGACCACAGAACAGAAGCAGGCCACCGGCACCGATGCCCTGCTGTCGGCCGTCAGCGGCGGGGTCCGGATCGTCGAGCTCGGGCAGCCGTTCTTCACCGGCATGCCGTGCTCGCCGAACCACCCCGGCTTCCGGATGACCCTGATCCGCCGGCACGGCGACATGGTGCGACCGGACGGCGGCTCCGCGGCCAACGAGATCATCGTGACCGGGGGGCACGTCGGCACCCACGTCGATGCCCTCTCCCACGTGAGCCACGACGGTGTGATGCACGGCGGGGTGGACGCGGCGCAGTCGCAGCTCGGCGGCCAGTTCAAGCAACTGGGGGCCGAACACACCCCGGCGCTGCTCACCCGTGGGGTGCTGCTGGACGTGGCCGCCACCCAGGGCGTCGACGTCCTGCCCCCCGGATACGGGGTCACGGTCGACGACCTCACCGCCGCCGCGGACCGCGCAGGGGTCGAGGTCCGCCGCGGCGACGTGGCGCTGATCCGGACCGGGTGGGCGCGGCACTTCGGCGACCCTCCGGTCTACCTCGGTCAGACCGACGGCGTCCCCGGGGCGACACCCGAGGCGGCGCAGTGGCTCGCCGATGCGGGCGTCGTCACCACCGGGGCCGACACCACCGCCTACGAGCAGATCCGGCCCGGCGCCGGCCACTCGGTGCTGCCGGCCCACCGCATCCTGCTGGTGGAGAACGGGATCCACATCATCGAGCACCTCGACCTGGAGGCGGCCGCGACGGAGGGACTGACGGAGTTCCTCTTCGTCATGGCACCCCTGCGGATCGTCGGCGGTACCGGCTCGCCCGTCCGGCCGTTCGCGGCGGTGGCGGCATGACCGAGCCGACGGTGGTCCAGCGGCTGGCCGACCTCGCCGTCCGCACCCGCGAGAACGGCCTCCCCGACGGCCTGCGGGACGACGTCGCCCGCCGCGTCCTGGACCTTCTCGGCAACAGCCTCGCGGCCACCGACCAGGTGTCGGCGTCGGCGGTGACCGCGGTCGTGCGCGGCTGGGGCGGCCCGCCGGACGCCACCGCGATCGGCACCGGCATGCGGGTGCCGGCGGCCGCGGCCGCGCTCGTCAACGGCACCCTGGCGCACTCCCTCGACTTCGACGACACGCACCTGCCGTCGGTGCTGCACCCTTCCTCGCCGGTGGTCCCGGCGGCGCTGGCGGTGGCCGAGGCGACCGGGGCGTCGGGCGCCGCGCTGCTGGACGCCGCCGGCGTCGGCATCGAGGTGGCCGTCCGGCTGGGCATGGGCGGCTACGACGAGACCCTCGGCAACTCCGAGTTCTTCGAGCGCGGCCAGCACGCCACCTCGATCTGCGGGGCGGTCGGTGCCGCCGTCGCCGCCGCGACCGTCGCCGGCCTGGACCGCGACGGCATCGCGCATGCGGCCGGGATCGCCGCGTCGATGGGCTCCGGGCTGCTGGAGGCCAACCGGACCGGCGGCACTGTGAAACGGGTGCACTGCGGCTGGGCGGCACACGCCGGTGTGGTCGCCGCCGACCTCGCCCGGCACGGCCTCACCGGGCCGCCGACCGTCGTGGAGGGGCGTTTCGGCTTCCTGCACGCGTTCTGCGGGGACCGGGCGAACGTCGGCGCGGTCGTCGACCGGCTGGGTGAGCACTGGGAGCTGCCGGGCATCTTCTTCAAGCCCTACCCGTGCAACCACTTCACGCACGCCGGCATCGACGCGGCCCTGCGCCTGCGGGCCGACGGCGTGCGGCCCGAGGACGTGGCCTCGATCGAGCTGGGCGCGCCGACCGCGGTGCTGCGCACGATCGGGCAGCCCGCCGAGGAGAAGGCGCGACCGCGGTCGGGTTACCACGCCGCGTTCAGCGGGCCCTACACCGTCGCCGCCGCCCTGACCGGTGGTGGCGGGCTCGGCGTCTTCCACGAGGACTTCACCGACGCGGCCGCGGCCGACCCCGAGCGACTCCGGCTGGCCGCCCTCGTGCGATGCGTCCCGGACGCGCGGTGCGACGAGATCTTCCCGCACCAGTTCCCCGCCGTCCTGCGGATCACCACGACCGACGGGCAGATGCACGAGGCCCGCGTCGACAGCAACCGCGGCGGCCCGGACCGGCCGCTGAGCTCTGCGGAGCTGGCGGAGAAGTTCCGGCTGAACGCGCTCCGGGTGCTCGACGACGCCGCCGCCCGAGCGGTGGCCGACGCGGCGCTGCACCTGCCGTCCGCGGCCGACATCAGCACGCTCATGTCCGGCGTGCGGGGATGAGTGTGGCCGGCGGCGACCCGGTCGAGCTCCTGTCCCGCGCCGTGGCGACGACGGACTGGGACAGCGCGCCGGTGGCGGTCCGCGACCGCGTGCTGGACCTCGTCGCCGACAGCATCGCCGTCACCGCACTGGGCTCTGCGCGCTCCGAGCTCCGCGCCATGGTCCGCGCCCACGAGACCACTCCGGAGGGCGCCGCGACGGTCGTCGGCTCCCCTCGCGGCTGGCCGGCGTCCACCGCGATCCTGCTCAACGGGTCGGCCGTGGCCGCAGACCAGCTGCAGGACGGACACCGCGAGGCCCGCGGCCACCCGGCCTCCCACGTGGTCGCGGCGGTGATGGCGCACGCGGAGGAACGGGACGCGACCGGATCCGAGCTGTTGTCGGCGGTCCTCGCCGGCTACGAGGCAGGCATCCGCGTCGGCCGCGCGATGGGCGGGACACCCGACGGCGTCCACGACATCGGGACCTGGGGAGAGCTCGCGGCGTGCGTCGGGGTCGCCCGGCTCCTGGCCGGCAAGGACGCCGCGACCGCCCGTCGGGCGATCGAGCTCGCAGCCTCGGCGGTGCTGCTGACCGACGCCCGCACCGTCTTCGCCGGCACCACCGGCTCCCACGTCTTCCTCGGCGCCTCCGCGCAGCTGGCGGCGAGCCTCGGCGTGGCCGCGACCGCGGGTCTGCATGCCGCCGAGGGGTCGCTCGACCGCCACCTGGGCCACGTCGCCGCTCGTGCCTGGGAGCCCGCGGCCCTGACCGACGGAGTCGGTGCGACCTGGGAGCGGTACGACGTGCTGGGCGGCTACGTGAAGCAGCACCCGAGCTGCGCCCACCTGCACGGCGTGAACGACGCGGTCGCCGACCTGCTGGAGCTGGGCCTGCGGGCAGGGGACATCTCCGAGATCGAGGTGCGCGCCTTCGGCGGGGCCGCCCAGTTCCACGAGGTCGCGCAGGGCGAGCTGGCCGCGCGGTTCAGCGTGCCGACGACGACCGCCGTCGCCCTGGTCACCGGCCGGCTCGACGAGAGCACCCTCGACGACGCCACCGTCCGATCCCCGCAGGTGCAGGACTTCGCCGCCCGCGTGCGGGTGGTCCACGACTCCGACCTCGACCGCGGGTACCCGGCGGGACGGCCGGCCCGCATCCGCGCTTTCCTCACCGACGGCCGGGTCGTCGAGGCCGGGGCCGACCGACCCCGCGGCGACGCCGACCGCGCGTTTCCCCGGGCCGAGCTGGCCGCCAAGGCTGCCCGCCTGCTGGGCCACCGCTTCGGCGGGCACGGGGCGCCGGTGCGCGACGCCGTCGCGGCCCTGGCCGACGGCGGCCGCGTGCGCGGCGTCGGTGCGGCCCTGCGCCTGGCCGCTGCGCGTGCCGCGGGCACGTCCCCGGACGACGGGGACCGGTCGTGATCGTCACGCGCTCGGACGGCGCCCTCCGGCTGGTGCAGCAGGTCGAGCACGGCCGGGTGGCCGGCGCCCTCGCCGCCGCATGGGGCAACGACGCGTTCGCCGGGCTGGACCTGCGCCCGTCCGTGGTGACCGCGGCCGCCCGGCACGACGAGGGCTGGCGGGCCTGGGACGCCCGCGTGCTCTTCAACGAGCTGGAACGCCGGCCCCTGCACTTCCTGGAGATCGACGCGAGCGAGCACGTGCGGCTCTACCGCGAGGGCGTCGAGCGGGTCAGCCTCGAGGACGTCTACGCCGGCGTCCTCATCGGGATGCACTGGACCGGGCTGTACCGCGGCCGGTGGGCCCGTCCGGGAGCCGCGGCCCGGGTCGGTCGCAGCGCCGAGGACCGCCGTCTCCAGGACGAGGTCGTCGCGGCGGAGGAGCAGCGGTGGATCGGCGCCCGCCAGGCCGCCTGGACCGCCGACGAGCCCCGCAGCGTCTTCGAGACCCGGCTCTGGCACCACTACGACCTGCTCCAGCTCTGGGACCTCCTCTCCCTGTACCTGGCGGTCATGCCCGCGGAGCCGAGCCCGCCCGGCGCGCCGGTGCCCTGGGGGCCGCAGCTGCGGGAGCTGGAGCACGCGGCCGAGTCGGTGACCCTGCCGGCGGTCGCGGTTCGTCCCGGGGGTGATCGCGTGCCGCTCACCGCCTCCGTCCGCAGCCACGGCGAGGTGGCCCTGCACCCGTTCCCCTTCGCCGGGCCCACGCAGGTGGAGGTGGAGCAGACGGTGCTCCCCGACCGCGAGTGGGGCCGCGACGAGGTCGCCGAGAAGGTGCGGATCACACCGACGACGGTCGCCACGTGGCGACTCGTCCCCGGCGACGGGCCGG
>Ga0308174_10000313_pt1 | contig 20263 bp, 14 predicted proteins | sample PhyPR2_FD_203894 | JGI IMG/M metagenome (GOLD analysis project Ga0308174, IMG submission 203894) | Soil microbial communities from UC Gill Tract Community Farm, Albany, California, United States - DLSLS.P.R2 | ecosystem: Environmental > Terrestrial > Soil > Agricultural land | place: USA... | reverse complement strand
CCCCTCCGACTTCGTCCACCACGTCCGCCTATACGCCGATCCGCGTGAATTCCGGAGGCGGCAGCTATACCGACTCGCAAGGCCATGCATGGAGCAGCGATACAGGATTTGCCGGCGGCTATTTGTGGTCGGTAGGCAGCTCAATTTCCGGAACGGCTACGGGCCCGCTGTATCAGACGTGCCGGTACGGGTACGCGTTCAACTATGTGTTCGCGGTGCCGAACGGGACGTACACGGTAAATCTTAAATTTGCGGAAGTCGCGCGGGGCGGCACGGGACAGCGCCTGTTCAATGTCGGCATCAACGGCGCGGCTGTCCTGACGAATTTCGACATCTTTGCTGCCGCCGGCGGCATGTACGTCGCGGTGGATAAGCCGTTCACCGTGAATGTCACGGGCGGACAGATCAACATCGCGTTTACGTCCGGACTGGCGGATGCGCCGATGGTCAATGCCATCGAGATCCTCTCCGGCACAAGCACCGGCTCCTCGACGACTTCCACTACCCCCACGACGAGCCCGTCGCCGTCACCGGCAACCAGCCCGGTCCGGATTCACGCGGGCGGCGCGGCTCTCACCGATGCCTCCGGCACGACGTGGGCGGCGGACACCGACTATACGAGCGGGTATACCTGGGCGACCGCGCACGCGATTGCGAGCGCCCCCACGTCCGCGCTTTACCAGACCTGCCGTTACGGCGTGGCCTTCGGCTACGTGGTGCCCGTGCCGAACGGAACCTACACGGTCAAGCTGAAATTCGCCGAAGTGGCGCACACGACGGCGGGCCAGCGAATCTTTAACGTCGGGATCAACAACGCTCCGGCGCTGACGAATTTCGATATCTTCGCGGCCGCCGGCGGCGAGTACATCGCGGTAGATAAGACGTTCACGGTGGCCGTCACGAACGGGCAGATCACGCTCGCATTCACCCCGGGCCCCGCGGATTGGCCTATGGTAAACGCAATCGAAATCGTCCCGGCGACAACGAACTAGCCCGGCGCCGCCGCAAAAGGCGCGTATTGGTATATTTTCGCCGTATTTTTCTTCAGGTATATGCGAGAATCGTCATGATGAGCACCTTGACCTCGGCCGTTACAACAGCTATAGGGCTGGGCGTGATCTGGCATATTTGCACTGCTATCTCGCAAATCGTCAAATTGCGGCAAGCGCCAGAGGCGGACGGCGTGGAAGAATCACAACCCGCTCGCGCAGCGTCCGCGGCGGCCGGCAGATAGAATCCGCCCCTCTGTCGTGTGCCTTTAGCCTCTCGCGGGCTTCGCGCCTGTGGCGAGCGGACGAAGCGGCGTGCCGTAGCTTTCGCGATCGCCCCGCCCCGGCAGCGACTCGCGCCCGGCGACATCGGAGTACACGCGCAGCCACTGCGGACGAATTGCGGTCCATAAGTACCGGCGTGCTTCGGCATGCCCCGCGCGGGCCATGGCGAGCGCGAACTCCGGATTCTCGAGCAGCCGCATAGCCGCGCCGGCAAGCCCTTCGGCGTCGTCGCAATCGACGAGCAGCCCGGTGACCTCATTCTCCACGATGTAGGGAATGCCCCCGGCATTCGTGCTGACAAGCGGGATGCCGGAAGCGTAGCACTCCAGCACTGTGCCCGGCATGTTGTCGAGGTTCGGGCTCATCATGTAGATGTCCGCGGCATCGTACAACGCCGCCATGCGCTCCTGCGAAACCTTACCGGTGAAAACGACGTTACGCAACTCAAGCGTACGCGACAACTCCTCGAGTTCACGCCGGCACGGCCCGTCGTGGGCCAAGGTCAGGCTGGCTTCGGGGTAGCGCTTCTGGATCAAGGCAAAGGCGCGCAAGACGCAGCCGACATTGTACAGAGGCTCCATGCCGCGGTTCGTGAAGAAGGCAGGGCGCAGCGAGACGCGCTCGCGATAGCGGAAGTGCAAATCGTCGAGAATGTTGGGAATCGACTCGGCCTTGACGCCGTAACGCGCGAAGACGTCCACCAGGTAACCGGAAGGCGTCACGATCCGGTGCGGCAGCCGCAATGTCCGCACCACGAACCGCGATTCGCGAAGGTGGTCCACAGCCCGGCCATCGCGATAGTTCAAAACGATCTTCTTGCCCATCAAACGCCCGGCGATCATAGCCGGCAGCGTCCACAGGAAGTACGACGTGTATGCCGGCGTGAAGATGTGGATAATATCCGAGCCGCGGGCAGCCATCGCCAGGCGTAAAGGGAAAGTGAGAAAGTTCAGCAGCGTGCGAATGTATTTCAGGCGCCGGATGACCGCCGGTTCTTTGGCGTCGACGGCGCAGAAAACAACGCTCAGGTTCGGCTCGCCGGCAAAGTTCTCGATGAGCCGGTGTGCCTGCACCGATTGTCCACCTACGATCTCCATCGAGGGAGCGACCAGGACCACTCGCAAGGGCCGCTGCATGCTTTTTCGCTTAAATGGCATTCAGTGCGGCAACCCCATCCTGCCGGGCCGCGGTCGATTCGCGGCGCAGCCAGCATTCCAAAACGTATAGGTACCAGAGCTGCTTCGGCGATGTGCCGCCAGCCCGCGTAAGCGCCAGTTGCGCGCGCAACCGGTCGTCACGGATATACCCTTTCGACGCCGCGAGCGAATCCTGAAATGCGGCGTCCAGCGCGGACTTCCACGGTCCAGCGATCCAACGCTGCACCGGTATGCCGAAGCCGCGTTTCCTACCCGCCGCTACACGCTCGCCGAGATGCTTGCGAGCGAGTTGGCGCAGGATCGCCTTTAATTCACCACCCCGCAGCCGGAGTTCCAGCGGCAAGCCGGCGGCGAAGTTCCATATTTCCTGATCGAGGAACGGCGAGCGCGCTTCGAGCGCGTGATACATGGTTCCGCCGTCCACCTTCGTCATGTATTCCCCGGTGAACCGCATGTTGCGGTCATACGCCAGGAATTCGGGCAGAAGGCGCCTTGCCGAGGACATCGTCCAAGGCATCGACCGCTGCGGTGTCTGCATGCCCCGCAAGCGAGCTCCGAGAATTCCATGCCGCTCATAAAACGGCAGCCCATCATGCGCAGAGGCGACAGCAGCCAATCCGCCAGTGGCGTAATCGATGAAATGCCGGCCGCGACCCCACATGCCGCTCGCGGGCGTTAATTTCCTGGCCGCGCGCCACAGCGGTGTCAGGAATGACGGCGTTGCGTTGGCCACTTGCTGGGCGCGCAAAAAGTGCAGGTGCTCGGGGTAGCCCAGAAAGACATCGTCGCCGCCATCCCCGGTCAGCAGCACGGTGGCTTCGCTGCGCACGGCCGCGGACACCTGAATCATGCCCAGGGCGGATGCGCATGCGAAGGGCTCGCCATAAGCCTCAACCAGCGCATCGATATCCGGTGGTACGGAACTGTCGAGTTCCAGAATGCGATGAGGGATGCCGAGATCGCGCGCGGTCTGACGCGCATCCGCGCTTTCGTCCCATTCATCGCCGGGCGTGCCTACGGTAAATGCCGTGATGCCGCTGCCGACCTGGGAAATGGCCCAGCAAACCAGGCTCGAATCGACGCCGCCGCTGAGCAGCGCTCCTACCGGCACATCCGCCTGCAGCCGGAGTTTGACGGCATTGAGGAAAAGCCGCTCGGTTTCCTCGACTGCTTCGTCGAAGGTGACGCGTCCCGCCGAGCCTGCCTCGGGCAGCTTCCAATACTCCCGAATCTTGAGGTCGCGCCCGTCCCATTCGCCGATGGTCGCGGCGGGCATCTTCGCGACTCCGCGATAGATGGCGCGCGAGTCCGGCACGAACCCGAGCTCCAGGAAATCGAGAACGGCCGCGTCGTCGAGCTCGCCGGCGAAACCGCCTTCGCGCAATGCTCTTACGGTTGAGCCAAACGCCAGCACCCCGTCGCGAATTGCGTACATCAACGGCTTGACGCCCAAGCGGTCGCGGACCAGGAAGAGACGGCGCTTCGAATTGTCCCAAATGGCGAACGCGAACATGCCGCGAAGCCGCGCCACCAAGGCGTCGATGCCCCAGCAGTCGTATCCGTGCACCAGAACTTCGGTATCTGTCTGGCTGTGAAAGGAGTAACCGCGCTGTTCCAGCTCGGCGCGAAGCTCATGGAAATTGTAGATAGCGCCGTTAAAGACGACGCCGATACGCCGGTCCGGGGAGAGCATCGGCTGGCGGCCGGCATCGCTCAAATCGAAGATCGAAAGGCGGCAATGACCGAGGACGGCAAAAGGCCAGCGTTCGCTTCCGCTGCCGTTCGGGCCGCGGCGGCGCAACGAATCGACAAGCGGCGCGATATCCGGTTCTGTGAGGCGATTTTGAAAATCGACAATCCCCGCGATTCCGCACATAAGTGCTATTTCAGTATACGGAAACGGTATGTCAGGCCCTTTACGGGACGGTGGATTGGTCGCGGAATTATGTCACAACCAGTACTGCCAGTGGCCGCCGGATACGATGTAAACGCACAGAACGCCGTTGGTGACCGCGTGCGCCAAAATACAATCGGCTAAGTCCCGCGTGCGGATGAGCCACCAGTTATAGATGATGCCTGCGGCTAAGCCAACTTCCCAATAAGCTCCGTGTTCGGAGGCGAAGAGCACCGCCGTAATCCAGAAAGCCCCGCGCGCATAGGTGCCCAGCGGCACCGAGAGAAAGTTCACGTCAATGAGATAACGCATCAGCCACGATCGCCAGAACAGTTCTTCAATGATGGGCACCAGAAGCGTGGCCACGGCGCTTCTCAGCAACAGGATGGGAATATTGGCAGTGAATTTAGCCGGAAATGTGGTTGCGGCGCTCCCGGTGAGAGGATTTTGAAATAGAACGCTCGTCCGATAGTGAAATAGCAGATCGGGCGCAATCCAGATGATAAATACGGCGACACCGAGCAGAAAACTCGCCAAAGGGCGCGACGGCCGGAGAGGAATCCATGGACGCGAATACGCCAACAGGACCGCCAGAGTCGCCAGCGCGCGAGTCGGATAAACCCATTGCCATGGGATAGATAAACCGCGCTCCAGCGCCATGACGCCGACAAACACGGCAAAGGGCAAAACATGAGCGATCACGGCGCGACGGTCGGTGGCGCCGCCGGTTACTGGCGCTGTCAGATACGTGGTCCTCGACCCCTTTGGCTCAGTATACGACATGCATTTCTATTGGTCGATCACATACACAATGGCCCGACACTTGCATGGAAACAGACGTTTGATCAAACTGTCTGTAAAAAATACCACCTGAAGATAAGGTTGACTAGCAAGCCTCATCTATGTATGATTTAGTACGCTGCTTAGAACGGTACCTTTTCAGCCTCATGCTCCCCACAGGCTCCCGCTACTCTCGACGCACATAAGCAGCGAGCGGCGTCCCGAACTCCGTCGTTCCACGCCTGGCAAGACGTTGAGCATTACCCAACAAACTTAACGGAAGGGCGGCGTATATCCACGCCTGTTCACACGGACTCCGTGTGCGCGGGATTCGTGTGTCTGTACGCCGGCAGCGGAAGACCACCTAAGACATGAAGACCTCTACGCTCCAGAACTATATCTGCCTCGTTGTGACCCTATGGGGTGCGGCGGCGGCTCACGGCGCTGTCGTAACTGTTCCCGCAGGCGGTAACCTGCAACAGGCCATTAATAACGCGAGCCCCGGCGACACCATTGTTCTCCAGGCCGGCGCTACGTACACGGGAAACTTCACGCTGCCGAATAAGGGCTCGTCCTCCACGGCATACATCACCATCACCAGTTCGATGGCGGCATCGCTTCCCGCCGGCCTGCGCGTCAACCCATCGCAGGCTTCTCTCATGGCGACTCTCGCTCCGCCGAACGGCGCCGCCGCCATTGGCGTCAACGATTATGCGCACCACTACCAGTTGATCGGGCTGGAGATTCACCCGCCCGCGGGAGTTTATAGCGGCGACCTGGTCACTCTCGGCAGTGGCGGCACCACGTCGCTGGCCGCGCTTCCCCATGACCTCATTGTGGACCGCTGCTATATCCACGGCGACGCAGTGGCCGGCGGCAAGCGCGGCGTGGCTCTGAACTCGGGAACCGCCGTCATCCAGAATTCATATATCTCGGGTCTCAAGAGCACCTGGCAGGACACCACGGCGGTGGGCGGTTGGAGTGGTTCCGGCCCCTTCACCATTGTCAATAATTACCTGGAAGCCGGTGCTGAAAGCATTCTCTTCGGCGGCGCCCCCCCATCGATCGCCGGACTGGTGCCGAGCAACATTACCATCCAGGGGAACTACATGTCGAAGCCTCTTTCCTGGTATCCGGGCAGCCCCACTTACGGCGGCACCACGTATGTTGTGAAGAACGTGCTCGAACTCAAGAGCGCCAAGAACGTGACCATCACCGGGAATGTGATGGAGAACTCCTGGGTTGGAGCGCAGAACGGATTCGTTGTGGTCGTCACGGTGAGAACGGAATCGGGCGCCGATCCGACTGCCGTCGTCCAAAACGTCACCTTTCAGAACAACCTCATCCGCAACGCCCCGTCCGGCGTCAACATGGGCGGAATCGACGATAACGGAATGGGTTCCACGTCAGGCGTCGCATTCAAGAACAATGTATTCCTGATCAATGCGGCCGCATGGGGCTTGGGCCCGGGGCGCCTCTTCCAAATCGTCAGCGGCATGAACAATCTGACGATCGACCACAACACGGGTATTTCCGACGCCAACCTCTCCATTGCCGACGGAAGCCCCAGTTACGGCTTCCTGATGCAGAACAATATGGTTTTCAGTGGGCCGTACGGTTTCTTCGGCAGCGGCTCGAGCACGGGAACGCTCTCGCTGAACACTTACTTTCCGGGAGCGATTTTCCGCAACAACGCCATCATCGGCGGTTACGGTCCACGATATCCGGCGGGCAATTTCTTCCCTGCGACCCCTGACCAGGTGGGCTTCGCGAACTACGCGAATGCCAACTACGCGCTGTCCACCACCAGCCCGTACATCGCCGCTGCCACGGACGGCACTCCCCTTGGCGCCGATGTAACCGGCCTGCAACCCGTCTTCGCGGCGGCAATCGCGGGAACCGCCTCGGCGGGCACAACGCCCATAACGACGCCGGTTACCGCTCCGGTTAGCAGCCCCACCCCGACATCCACCTTCACTCCGGTCCGGGTCAACGCCGGCGGCGCGGGCACTGTAGACGGTGCGGGGCAGACCTGGAGCGCCGATATGGATTTCTCGGGCGGCTCAACCTGGGCTGTCACGAATGGCATCGCCGGAACAACGGCCCCGGCCGTCTATCAGACATGCCGCTACGGACCCTCTTTCAGTTACAACGTCCCGGTTCCCAATGGAATGTATAACGTGACGCTGAAGTTCGCGGAGCCGGTATACAACAGGGCCGGCGGACGGCAGTTCAACCTTGCCATCAACGGTTCGCCCGTGCTCGCGAATTTCGATGTGTACGCGGCGGCCGGCGCGATGTTCACCGCCGTGGATAAGACGTTTCCGGTGACAGTAACGAACGGGCAGATTACTCTCTCGTTCACAGACGGGCCGGCGGATTCCCCGATGGTGAGCGGCATCCAGATTCCTTCTGCGCAGTAACGCGTTTCAATCCGGCCGGGCCGAAAGGAACCCGGCCGGACCGCCGAATTTCTCGGCATAACCGCTAACTTTAATGTAGTAAGGACCGGTTATATCAGGGCCACGGTCTGTGATGATGGGAATATTTCCGAAATGCTGGAACTTGCCCGCCATCGCATGCTAAACTTATCTGGCTTCCTTTATTTATTGTTAGTTTTCAAGCCGCTTCGTGCAGCGCGATGTTCTTCGACACCCCAGTCTATTTCCTTTTTTTGACTATTGTCGTTTTGCTGTATTGGCGGCTGGGCCGGTACCGGCAAAATATCCTTTTGCTGGTGGCCAGCTATTTTTTCTATGGCTGGTGGGACTGGCGCTTCCTCATATTGATTCTGACCTCCACGGTAGTGGATTTTTTTGCTGCCCAGTACATTGCTGTTTCAAGCAACGTGTTGCGCCGGCGTACGCTACTGACAATCTCCCTCGCGCTTAACTTCGGATTCCTCGGCATTTTCAAGTATTTTAATTTCTTTGCGGACTCACTGGCCGCCACTCTGGCTTCCTTCGGCGCGCCGTCGTTCACGCCTACACTCCTGCACATACTGTTGCCGCCCGGCATCTCGTTCTATACGTTTCAGGCGGTCGCCTACATCGTGGACGTTTACCACGACAAGATGAAGCCGTCCCGGTCTTTTGTCGATTATGCGTTATTTATCAGCCTATTCCCTCATTTAGTGGCGGGCCCAATCCAGCGTCCCTCGCATCTCCTGCCGCAGGTTGAGAAGCCGCGGCAGTTCGATAGCGATCGTTTTTTTGACGGCCTGATGCTGATTCTTTCCGGACTGTTTCGCAAGTGCGTGGTCGCCGACAACTGCGCCAAACTCGCCGACGCCGCATTTTCCGGCCGTATGGGCAACCACAACCTCGGAGTGGTCCTCATTGGAACCTACGCCTTCGCGTGGCAGATTTACGCCGATTTCAGCGGGTACAGCGACATTGCGCGCGGCAGCGCCCAACTTATGGGCTTCCATTTCATGGTGAACTTCCGCCAGCCGTACCTCGCAGTGAGTTTGCAAGACTTCTGGCGACGCTGGCACATCAGCCTGAGCACCTGGCTCCGCGACTACCTGTACATACCGCTGGGCGGCAGCCGCGAGGGAGAAGGGCGGACATATCGCAATTTAATGGCTACTATGCTGTTGGGCGGCTTGTGGCATGGCGCTAACTGGACGTTTGTCGTCTGGGGCGGCATTCACGGCGTCGGGCTAGCGATGGAACGTTGGTTTGGCAAAGCCCGCGAGATTGCTGGTCAGTCTACCTTCGTCCGTACGTGGGCATCGCGCATCCTGTTCTTCCACCTGGTCTGTCTTGCGTGGATCTTTTTCCGCGCCCAAAGCCTGCGCGCTTCACTCGACTTCCTGGCCGGCGTCCGAAATATTCAGTTTGCGCCGCAGTTTCTTTCGGCGCTGATGTTCATCGCGACTTATACGATTCCGCTTTTCCTGCTGGATCTAGTGCTCGAGTATCGTCGCGAAGAGTATATCTTTCAAAGCTCGCCACAGTTCGCGCGCCTCGCTGTCGGGCTCGGCCTCACTGCGCTTGTGATCGCATTTTCGGCCAATTCCAGCGCCGCTTTTATATATTTTCAATTTTAATGGAGTCGTGAATGGCGCCTCAGCCGGCTTTAGAACGCATCCCCGACAAACCGCAACCGCGAAGCCGGCCCGCGACATATTCGTGGCTGCTGCTGTGCGGAATTATAACTGTGCTGATCGCAACCGAGTTGACCGTGCGCTTCGCGATTATGAAGGCCAGCCGAATTGAGGCCCGCACGGAGCAGGAGCAGCGCGCCGCACTGGCTATACCGCACGACTCCCGTGCCAGTCACACGGTTCTGATTGTAGGGAATTCGCTCCTTCTCGAAGGAGTTGATTTTCCCGCGATCGGAAACGCAATGGCTCCCGATTTCAAAGCTGTCCGCTATATTGTCGAACAAACCGCGTATCTCGATTGGTACTATGGTCTGCGCACACTGTATTCCAGCGGCATCCGCCCCGGCGTGGTGGCTGTAAGCCTTTCGGCCAACCAACTGATCGCTCGTAACATCCGGGGCGATTATTTTGCCTACCGTCTGTTACGGACGCGCGATTTTCTTCAGGCTGCGCGGGATGCGAGCCTTTCACCCACAGCGACGTTTTCGCTTCTCCTCGGCAACCTGAGCGCCTTCTATGGAACTCGTTCGGAGACACGGAAGGTGCTGCTGTCAAAAGTGGTTCCTAGTGTCAAAGACTTGGTCGAGTACATGGCTCCCGCGGCGCAACCTCGCCGGCCGCTGGACCGGCAGCGGGTGGTCACGGTGGGAACGCAGAGGCTTAGAATACTGGATGAAATGGTGCGCGCTCACGGTGGGCGGTTCATTCTGATCGAGCCGGCCGCCCTTGACCCGGACGACCGGGCTTACCTGCTCGAGGCGGGCGCTAAGGCGAATGTGCCTGTCCTTGCGCCCCTCTCAAGCGATGTGTTATCGACTGCTGACTTCCGCGACGGCTTTCACATGAGTTCGCGAGGCGCAGCCCGGTATACCACCGGGCTAGCTCCCCTCTTGCGCGCAAAATGCGCGGAGGCACGCGAGTGACACGGCCCGCTTGAAAGCTGTCGCCCCGGACGGACCGCTCCGCAACCCTGTAGGAACTCCCGAATCCGGAGTGTAAGCAGGAGAACTGTTGTCGCAACGGCGAGTGAGCGGCATATGCTATTCTCTTCTCGGTTCAAGGGTTTCCATTTTGCAGGTCACTTCTCCTCAGAGTCTCCGTCAAGCCCCTCCGCCGGTAACTAGAAGAGGTCGTGTTGCGGAACTCGATGGCATTCGGGCTCTCGCCATTCTTCTGGTATTGGGAGACCACCTGATTGTTGGACAGACAATTGCGCGCCCGGTATTTGCACGCCTTCCGGCGCCCATTCTTTTCGTGCTTGGACACGGATGGATGGGCGTGGATCTGTTCTTCGTGCTATCGGGATTTCTGATAACCGGAATCCTGCTGGATACCCGCGGGACGCCGCACTATTTCAAGAACTTCTACGCCCGGCGCGTTTTGAGAATATTTCCGCTGTACTTTCTGACGGTCGGGATACTGGCTTTGTTTTACAGGAATTGCGCGGCGTATTTCTGGGCCTGTGTTTTATTCCTTGGTAACTTTTCTATCCCCGGCATAGTTATACCCGATGGCGCTGCGGTCTTCTGGTCCCTTGCCATTGAGGAGCAGTTTTACCTCGTCTGGCCCGCTTTGGTGCGGTTCTCCTCGAGGCGGGGGATAACGCTCACGGCCCTAGCGCTCGTCCTGATATCGCCTGCGCTGCGCGTATGGGCAACACACAACGGGGTTCCATACGATCATATCTACGGCTACACGTGGTATCGCTGCGATTCCCTGGCTATCGGAGCTCTGATGGCGGTGTGGGTCCGCTCGCAGTGGAATACGCGAAGAAACTCTTTGCGCCTTTCCTATGGCCTCCTCGGTCTCGCCATTGCAATCACAATTGGCGGAATACCGTTCGGCATCATGGATCGATCCAGCGTTTTTCGGTACACGCAGGGGCAACTGGTATTCACAGCGATGCTTTTGGGGGCAGTTACCTTGGCCGATACGAAGGCGACGGCGTGGCTGCGGATTGCCCCGATGGTTGCGATCGGAGAGCTGAGCTACTGCTTGTACTTGACTCACCTGGGAATACAGGATTTCTGTTTTAAGGTGATCGGCCCGTTGGTCGTGTCGAAATTTGGCGGTCGCACAACGGCCTATGTTGTCGCGCTTTCCGCCGTTTGGCTGGCAGCGAGTTTCCTCGTTGCAATCTTGTCCCGACGATACTTTGAAAACCCGATTCTGGCGTTAAAGAAGAAATTCGAATATCGGCCTAAGGCTGCTGCCGCAAGTTGACCTGTCGCACTTGCTTTAGGGGCGCGCTGAGATCGGATTCTGTGGCTGGTGGGAAACCGGGAAGTCGCCGGAATGTTTGTCGAGCCAGCCGGCAACTTCTTGTGGCGTGGATATCTCGCGCTTGAGAATGGCGTTGAACAACTGCCTCGTTAGCAGAGCACTGAATGGGCGGTCATATAGGAAGTTTTCGTGCTGACCAGCCAGTTTCAGGATGAACGGAACGGTGTGCCCAATGGGTTTGCCATCGACGTTCGTGCGAGAACGATCCGGATGATCCGCGGTCAGCAGAACTGTTGTGCTATCCCATTTCCCAGCGGCTTCCATTGCGTGTCGTAGTTGACCAAGAGTCAGATCAACCAAAGCCAGCATGTCCACATAACCTTTTGCCGCGGAATGAAGAAATGAAAATGGCTCCGCCCCATAATCGTCTCGCCGCGCCTTGGCGTTGTAAAAGAAGGGGGGATGGGGAACCGGCATGTGCAGCAACGTCAGATTATTCCTCTGCTGTGGAATCTCCCTCTGCACCTTCTCCATAATGCGGTGATACGCCCACGCATGGTCCGATGTCCCGAGCGACTGCCCCAAGATCGATCGGAACTGTGTCTCAAGCAACCCGCGCCAGCGGCGCCCAATTAAAGCAGGCAATGACTCTTCATGTTCGTGGCTGGAATCCAACACCCAATCGCATTCGCTGAGACTCCCGGGAAACAGGCGACAATATGGGATGCCCCAGGCCAGCACGGCTGTGTTCAGTCCGGCTTGGCGAATATCGGAAAACACCGTAGGTGTATCGTTCCAAACCACGAATCCCTGCGGAGTTATTAGTTCCATCTTTCTAACGCTTAACTGCCGGTAGTCAGTGACGACGCGGCCTGTAATAAGCGCCGGCATCGAAACGTCGGTTCGCGTGCCGGGCGTTTCCACGTTGTCGGAAACGAAAGCCTCGCCACGCAACCTATCCATCTCAGGCATTCGCAGCGACGCAGGCCGATCGTGGAAAGACAGATCTTCATCCCATTCGTCGAAAACCACCCAAAGCACGTGGGGAGCATTTGGTGGGGGATTCAATTTAGGCGCCATTTGTCCATTGGCATATGCTGCGGGGTTGTAGTGGATCGCATGCATGGCTCCTGTGCCTGCGAACATTAGCGCAAGCGGCGATGCCACAACCAAAAGTTGCAGGAGGTGGCGTAAAACCATCCACCGCCCGGTCATATAAGTAATAACGAAAAGAACTCCGCCTAACAAGCCGAGAACAATCACCGCCCGGCGCACAAATGCCATAGCAAAGGACGGGGACGCACTAGACGACAAGGTCACTATTGCCGAGAGGAATAGAATCACAATAATGGCTGTAAAGAACACCCCAGTGCCGAACCGCAGAGCCCTGCTGCGCTCTTTTGCCGGTAACTGACTTTGTTTGCGAATGACACGAAAAACAGCGAAGAGGAGACAGGCTAGGAGGATCTCAGAAATCAACGTTGCGGTGAATTCGATCGGGGGAGAGCCGAATTGGGACCAGTAGCCGGTGCTGGCTGACTTAGCGAAAAGAAAGTCCCACGAGCGCAGAAACACGAGATTTGCGAGCGATAGCGCCGCGACAGCATCGCGCAACATTACCGTCGTTTCCTGAGCGCGTACAGCCAGCGCGCCGTGCCTTCCTGATGTTCCATCGAGGCGACTTCAAAATACGGCTGGCAAGTTTTTTCGAAGAGCTCCGGGGTGAGATCTTTATGCAATTCCTCTCTCCCGCGGGTCAAGCGGCGGAACATGGAATCTTCGGGGCCGATGAATTCTATGATGGCCAAATCGGTTGTGATTTCGGCTGCCAGCCGGACAATCTCGGGCAGCGGAATCCGCTCGGTCACCAGCATGTGGTGGATGACCGCAAGCATCAGCACGCCATCGAATTTGCCGCGGGCGCGGTCCAGAAACGGCGCGCATTCCGCATTGCGCCAACCCGAGCCCGGGCTGGGCCGGGTAAGATTGACGACCAGCGGGAGAATGTCGAGTTTCGCGTCGCGAGCGCCGCGCCAGACGTCGCCCACCACAACCGGATCGTAGTCGATGCCGACGACGGAAGCGCCTGCGCGGGCGGCAATGGAGCTAAAGAACCCGGTGTTGCAGCCGACATCCAAAACGCGCTTGGGCGCCACTTCGCCAACCACCCGCTGCACAAAGTCCTTCTTGACGGCGAAATGAGCTTCGGTGTAGTTGTTGTTCGCGGTCATGTAGTCGCTCCAAACGGAGCGCTTGCCGCTGACGGGCCGCAGTTTCGCCAGACTGCCGGAAAGGCCCTTCAACAAAGCCCGCAAAATAAACTGCGCCTTCTCGGGATCCTGCAGTTTCTTCCGGTAAACGCTGTGATCGTCCTGATTGTGGCGCTTTCCGAGCCATGACGGCAAAGAAACCAGCGAGAGAAACGGCGAGCGGAGGCGCTGCGCAGCCGATGCCCAGCGATAGACCTCCTCCGGTTCCAAGCCATCGCGGCGGCTCAAAAAGATCTGGTCTAGCCCCATGCCGTAATGCTTGTTCGCCAGCAACGGGAGCAGGAACGTGCGCACGAACTGCGCGTACGGGAGCCATGTGGCGTCGCCCGGGTCCCGCCGCTCGAAGGACAATACGTCGATGAATACGGGCGATGGCCCGCGAAACAGCACGTTGTACGGGGTCGCGTCCTTGAGGCCCAGGTTGCTCGTCAGCAGAGTCTTTGCCAGATCCAGGGTGAGCTCCGCGGCCGCGTACAGCATTTCCGGCGCCCACTCATAGGGAAAGCTCGGGAACGCGATCTTCTCGTGCTCCAGAACCATTTCGCCGCCCACGGCGTCGTAAAGCGCCTGTAGAGACGGCGCTTCCAGCAAACTGGCGCGGTCCTTTTCGCTCAATATTCGGGTGGCGACAACGGCGCCTTCGTTACTCAGCCGGGTCTTGCTGGGGGATTCTAGAAAAGCGCGCAAATCCGCCGCACCATTCGCATTGATGATACGGAAAATTCGGCCCTCATAGGCAATTAAGCTGCCGCCGGGGTCCCGAAATGAAGCGCTTTCCAGACGTTCTTCCGCTCTGGATTCCATTATTCTTAAACTATGTCCATAAGGCAGCCCGACCCGGCACAAATCGCGGGAAATTCTTTAGAAATGCCTTACAACTGATTTGGTTTCAGCGAACAGTCTAGCATAGTACTTCCCGGACTTCCCTCCTGTCTTTTGGGTATATTCGCAGCGGCATCGCGGCCGCCGCGAACGGTATTCTGGAGCTTACGTGAGAACCGATTTCCCGGCCAAATGGCGCGTACTGCTCATGGCCCGCGCCCTGGACCATGGCGGCAGCGAACGCCAGCTTGCCGAGACTGCTATGTCTTTGGACCGCAACCGCTTTGACGTGGAGGTGGGCGCGTTCGATATCGATGGCATCCGCGCCAAAGATCTGCTCAAATCCGGAATTCCCGTCACGCGTTTTCCGGTATCGTCCTTCCGGTCGCCCAGCGCGGTTCGGGAGGCGTTCCGCCTGGCGGCCTACGTCCGGCGGCGGGGCATCCGGCTGGTGCACACCTTTGACCCGCCGACGTCCGCTTTCGCGCTCCCGCCGGTGAAGTTCCTAACCCGGGCCGTCGCCTTGGGCAGCCAGCGAGGGCATCTGGACCTGATGCCCGAACCGGTTCGGGGCATGAGCATTTTCGGCGAGCGGCTGGCTCACGGAGTAGTCGTCAATTGCGAGTACATGCGCAAGCATCTGGTGGAAGATGCCGGCTTCCGCCCGGAACGCATCCACCTGTGCTACAACGGCTTGGACCTGGAACGCTTTCAGACCGGGCCGCGTGCCCGCCCTGCAGCGATCCCGGAAGATGCACTGGTCATCGGAACGGTTTCCGTGCTTCGCCCGGAGAAGGGGCTGCCGACGTTGATTGATGCTTTCTCCCGCATTCGCCCGGAGTTCCCGTGCGCCAAACTGCTGATCGTCGGCGGGGGTCCGCTGCTGGAGGATCTGCGGAAGCAGGCCGCAACCCTGGGTGTGGCGCCGGATTGCATCTTCCAGCCGTCTACAGCCGACGTCGCGCCGTGGCTGCGCAATATGGACATCTTCGTTCTCCCCTCCCTCAGCGAAGCGTTCTCCAACGCTTTGATGGAGGCGATGGGCTGCGGCTGCTGCCCGGTGGCGTCGCGGGTCGGGGGCACACCGGAACTGGTTAACGACGGCGTCACGGGTCTGCTGTTCGAACCCGGAGACGCGGCCGGACTTGCCGCGGCGATCCGGCGGGTGGCCGTCTCGGCGGAATTGCGCGCGCGTTTAGCGGCCGCGGGGCACGATTTTATCCACGGCAGGTTTTCCCGCGAAACCGCCGCCCGGCGCATGGGCGAAATCTATTCGGGGTTCCTCCATAACAGCGGCCAGCAGTGAGTTCCATAGCTTTCGATAGCAGAAAGCGAGCCCCTCAAAATGCTATACTTAGGGCCTCTGCAAGCACTTTTGCCCGATCCCGCATTTTCACTCATGGTCACCTTGAATGGCTGTTTCTGAAGCCGCCGCCCCGTCCAGCGGGGAACATTTCCTGCGAAACGTCCTATGGGGTTGGACGGGGGTTGTCTTCAGCCTCCTTTCAGGCATTCTGCTCTCTCCGTATATCATTCACCACCTGGGAGACGAGCGTTACGGCATCTGGGCCCTCGGTTTTTCGGTAATCGACTACTACAACCTCGTCGACTTTGGGTTCCGCTCGGCGGTCCTCAAGTATGTGGCGCATTACCGCGTCACGGGCGAGCTCGATCGTATCGAAGAAATCGTAAGCACCGCACTGACCTACTTTTCGATTGCCGCCATCCTGCTTCTTTGCGCCACGGCGGTGATGGCTACATATTTCATAGGATTTTTTAGAATTACACCGCAAAATATCGGCGATTTCCGGTTTGTAATCGTCACCGTCGGCATCGGCGTTTCGTTTGGCGCGGTGATGAACTCCTTTGGCGCCACCTTGGAAGCCCATCAGCGCTTCGACATTTCCAGCCGAATCGATATCGTCAATAGCGCGCTCCGGATTTCCGGTTGCTTTCTGGCACTATACTTCGGCTTCGGCATCAAAGCGCTGGCTCTGTCGATTCTTACCGGCCAGATGACCGGCTACTTCCTGACCTACCGCGCGGTGGGCAGGGTGTTGCCGAATGCGGTGTTTTCGGTGCACAAGGTCACGCGGAGGGCCCTCCGGCAGCTTGCCGGCTACGGCGCTCACACGTTCATGGCAAATACCTCGTTCATGGTGATGAGCCAGGATGGACCGCTGCTGATCGGGCACTTTCTATCGGCGAGCTGGGTGGCGTATTTCGCTTACCCCTGGCGTCTTCTCTTCTACTCGTCCGACCTGGTGGGCCGCCTCGGAATGGTGACCGGCGCCAAGACCGCGGAGCTGATGGCTTATGACGATATCAGCGGTATCGCCCGCATGACCCTGATAGTCAATCGCTACTGCCTGATGCTGTTCCTTCCGCTGGCCTTTTACCTGAGCATCTTCGGGCGGCAGCTTCTCTACGTCTGGATCAACCCTAACTTTGCCCTGAACAGCGAGCCTGTAATCCCGTGGCTCGCCACTGGCGTGGTGATCGCCATCTCGGCCGGCCATAATTCCACGAGCGTACTTTACGGCATGGCGAAGCAGCAGATTCTGGCGCGGGCGGCATTTACCGAAGCCTGCTGCAATGTGGCCGGACTCTGGTTCATCGTTCCGCGCTATGGAATCGTCGGCGCGGCGGCCTGGATCGCAACATTGATGATTATCAGCCGGGGAATCTATGTGCCGTGGGAAGTCGCGCGGAACGTGCGAATCACGTTCCGGCAGTACCTGGCGGGGATCTACGGACGTCCGCTGAGCATCGGGTTGCCGGTAGCGGCGCTGACATGGTTCGTCAACCGCGCTATCGGTCAGCCGGTCACCTGGTCCGCGGTAATCCTGGGAGGAGGAGCGATGACGGCGGTGTACTTCGGCGCGGTGTACCTTTGGGGGTTGGAACCGCAGCATCGGCGCATGATGGTCAATATGGCGCTACGGTCGGTGAATCCGCTGACGCGCTGGAAAGCGGCCTAGCGCCGGCGGCTACGTTTTCTTCTCTTTCCGCGCCCGGAAGTGCGCCATCAGCGCGCCACCCGCGTCCAGTATCGCCGGGCGGAGCGGCGAGCGCAGCCAACTGCCGCGCAACTGGTAAGCGGGCACGCCTCCGAAACTCTGCTTGAACTTCGAGATGGCTACTTGCTCCGGAGCGCCGAATTCGAGGCTGCCCAGCTCAAAAAAGCGGAACCCCCTGCGCTTGCAGTCGACGATCGCGTCCCAGAGGGCCAGGTTGTTCGTTCCCGGAACATAGCCTTTTTTCGACCGGTAGCTTTTCCAGTAATACGCCGACGCGCCGAACCCGACCGTGACGACTATGTTGAGAATCGCGCCCTCGTTTTCGACCGCGAAGATATGGGCGTGCCCGGGCACCACCAGCGCATCCCAGATGAGGGCCATGTATTCGCGCGAATCGGCCATCTCGCCGAGGGTCTCGACATTCAGGTCGTAGCAGGCCAGCCATTCAGCGCGGCCGGTGACCGGGCGGGAGACAACGCCGGCCTTCTGGCATCGCCGCACCATGTTCCGGCAATTCGATTCCAGGCCTGAAAAGAGCGCGCTCTCCTCCTCGGAAAGCCGCAGCAGTAAACCGACGCCGTTCTGTTCGGTGAATCCGAACCGCCGCATGGGGTAATAGCCGAAGCGCTCGATCGCGGACCGGTCGCCGGCAGTCAAGGGATAGGCAATCATCACTTCGTCGGCTTTGCGCGCCCCGGCCACATTGGCGACTTCGGCCATCAACGCTTCGAGGACTTCCATCTGTACGCGAGCGGAAAGGGAGCTTAGCGTCAGCGGCCCCGCGGGGAACTCGATATTGGAGACCAGGATGCGCCATCGGAAGCGCCCGAGACGCTTCTGGTCAACTTCGACAAGCGGCAGCACGCCAACGGTTTTGCCGGCCTCATCGAAGGCCATCAGCGACAGGTTCCGCTCCGCCGGCGCGAAGGCGAACAACTCCCGCAAATGGCCCACGCCCGCGAACGGATGGGCATTGACGAATGCGTCCCAAAGGTCGGAGTGATCGGCGGCGGCGAACTTCAGTACGCGGAATGAACCCATAGTATTCGACGAAGAGGTGATGCAAAAACAGGAGCCAAACGCTGGCAGTGAGCGGTTATTACCGAGGCTCGCGGGATCGATCGCAAACGCAGGTCCGCACTGCTTAGTATACAAATGCGCCGATGCGAAATGGCGCAGACTTGCCGCGCGCTGCTAGGATACAACTTGGTGCGCGGCAAAACCCGGCACGCATCTTCCCGGCGGGACCATTGAACCTGAAACTACACCACACCGGCGTCGCGGTACGCGATATCTCTACCGCAGCCGACAAGTACATCAAAATTTTTGGCTATGAAGCTCGTACCGGCGTCATCCACGACCCCACACAGCAGGCTTACGTGCAGTTCCTGAACTTTCCCGGCGAGGAGGTTTACCTCGAACTTGTGCAGCCGGACGGACCCAACGCAAAACTCAGCCAGGCAGTTGCCAAAGGCGGCGGTCTCAATCACGTCTGCTATTCCGTGGATGACATTGAGGCTGCCTGCCGCGAACTCGCCGGGCGGGGCATGTTCGCGATCGCCGAACCTGTGCCTGCCGTCGCGTTCGGCGGCCGGCGTATTGCGTGGCTCATCGGCAAGGGCGTGTGTCTGACGGAAGTCGTGGAACGCGGCGGGGAAGGCGACCTGTAACCGCTATTTCGCGTTCGCCGCTAAATCCGCCGAAGCCTCGCTCGCATTCGCGATGAAGCCGCATCGCGGCGTGTAGTTTTCCGGAATCGTGAAACGGTAACGCGTTTCGCCGTCCGCGCTGCTCACCTGCTCGAAGTCGAACCGCGGATACAGATCGGCCACCAGGACGCTCTTGGCGGTCTTGCGATAGATGCCCACCAGACGCCGCACGCCGGCGCGAATCGCCGCCTCCACCATTCGATCGACCATGAACTCTTCCATCTGGCGGCCGAGCACACGGCAGCTCATGAGCCACGTATCGATTTCCCAGGTTCCCGGCTCGGTAGAGACACAGAAGATCACGCCGATAATGCCGTGATCGCCGAAACGGTCGGCGAGTTGGAAAACGCCGGTCCAGTTCTCCGGATTGGCGGCCACCTGGCTCACCTGAGCTTCTGTGTAGCGCCGCGTCGTAAGGTTGAACTGGTTCGTCTTGTTCGTCAGTTGCGTGACGCGGGCCAGGTTGCGGGAAGTAACCGGCGTGGCCGCCGCCTTCATCTGCAACTGCTCGAGGAAGGCTTCGACGGTGGGCGCCGCTTCGCGCAAAGACTCGCTCTCCACCTGGCTGCGATACGCCGCCACGCGGTTCTGGTCTTCCTTCGATAAGGTCAACGCGTAGAAGTAATAGCAGCGGTCGAGCTCCTGCACATACGTATGCGGAGACGATCCGACCTCGACCACGGCAACTTCCGGCAGCTGCGACCGCACCCACGCGCGCTCCAGCGGATTATCGTCGAGGAACACGAAGCTATCCAGGCCCAGCGACAGTTTCTCCGCGATGCGCCGCAGATTCGTCACCTTATCGTCCCAGTTCGCGGAGAACATGACGAAATCGTCCAGCCGCACGCCCATGTGCTCGTGCTTTTCAAACGGCAGGCGCGCATCCTCGGGATTGTTCTTCGAACAAACGGCGAGGAGAATTCCGCGGCTCTTCAGATCCAGCAGATAGCGATGCAGGGCCGCGTACGCTTCGCCATCGGCCGATGCCGGTCCGACGCGGATG
>Ga0308174_10000312_pt1 | contig 20293 bp, 13 predicted proteins | sample PhyPR2_FD_203894 | JGI IMG/M metagenome (GOLD analysis project Ga0308174, IMG submission 203894) | Soil microbial communities from UC Gill Tract Community Farm, Albany, California, United States - DLSLS.P.R2 | ecosystem: Environmental > Terrestrial > Soil > Agricultural land | place: USA... | reverse complement strand
ATATCACCGTTCTAAACTTTACTGTAAACCGTGGCAAAGTGGCGGTCTTGAAGGACCTGATAGCCCGTGCATGCGCTGCCGCTCCCCCGCCGGATATCCTCATCTTCACCGATGCCAACACCACGTTTCATCCCGATGCCGTGCTGAAGTTGTGCGCGCCTTTTTCCGATCCGGCCGTGGGAGGAGTCTGCGGCAAGTTGCTCTTCGTCGGCAGCGAAGGCGGTGAAACCGAAGAGAACGTGTATTGGCGTCTCGAGAATTGGCTGAAGGCCAGGGAGAGCGCGATCGATTCGTGCCTCGGCGCCAATGGCGCGATATACGCCATACGCTCCACGCTATTTTGGAGCGACATTCCTTCCAATACAATCATCGACGATTTTGTCATCGGAATGAAAATTCGGGAACAGGGATATCGTTTTGTCTACGAGCCCGCCGCAGTCGCGGTCGAGTATCTTCCGAAGCAGATCATGGACGAATGGAAGCGGCGAGTGCGCATCGGCGCAGGCGATTTTCAAGCCTTACGCACATGTGGCGGCTGTCTCAAGCCCTCGTTCGGCACTTTCGCATGGCTGTTCTTCTCCCATAAAGTGATGCGCTGGTTTACACCCCACCTCATGATTGCGGGCTTTCTTCTGGCCGCCATTGCCACCGCGCTGACGGGGAGCGCCCTCGGCGTCTTTATCCTGACGCTGTACGCCGCTTTGGGCGCAGCCGCGCTACTTGGCCGGATCAGTGTCGGGCGAGGGGGGCGCGCCGTGCGGATGCTGCGCGGCGTACAGTACCTGCTTGCCATGCAGGCCGCAATTTTTATGGGCTTCATCCGCTTCTGCCGGGGCAATCTGGAAGGACGCTGGCAGCGGACGACCCGAAGCTAAACGTCGCGGTACTCCAGGAATGGTGCGGAACCGGTCAGCACGCGCTTGCCGGCGCAATCCACGTATGTCCCGCCGGCGGCGATTACATGGCGCTTGCCCGCTTCCGACGTGCCGCAATACAAGAAGGCGGCATCGCTGGTCCACTCCCGGTAGGTCCAGAACGGTTCCTCCCGCTTGAAGCAAAACAGATGGCCGGTTTGCCCCGTGAGAAATTCATACGCCGTACCGTTTTGCTGGAAAACAGCGTCTGGGGATACACCGCCCATGGTCAGGATCACAGCCGTTTCGGCTGGGCACGCAACTCGCGCGTAACCTCGCACGACGGGCGCGGGCACACACTCGCCATATACCGGCGAATACGCCCCCGGCTCTACGACGTACTTCCACGACTCGGAGAGGAGAGGCAGCAGCGACAAGGTCTCGCTGCCTTCACTGGCGACAATGCGGCCTTCATTCTCCGCGACGTTCGCGCCCGCGGCGAAGTGCCAGAAGCTTTCCAAATCATGAGCGCCCGAACCTTCCAACACGTCGCGCACCAGCCAGAATTCCGAATTCAAGCGGAACACCCAGCGGCGGTGAATGACCGGCTCGGGTAAGCGTCCGTAGCCGGAATGCCGGCCTTCAAACAGATCGAAACCATCGCCGGCGATCCAACGAGTGACTTCGACTTGCGGCAGCGCGCCCCAGGAGAATGGACCTTTTGGATCGGCCTGATGCAGTCCGTCCACAGTGACGGTATTATGCGCCGGTGTGCCGCGAAACCGCTCCCGCTGGGCGCCCACATAGACGCAGGTTCCGGGATCCGTAAGCCACAGCCGGCCGTCGCAGGCGAGTTGCACGCTGAGCGCGTCGGCATGGCCGTGGCCGGCCGAAAGGGCGCCTTGCTCCCCGGCATCGATGAAGAGTTGAGCGGCGGGGGGACCGGGGGACACCATCGCGTAAATGCCGGACGCCGGCAGGGCCACGCTGCCGGGCGGCGCTGCGGCGCTGGGGATCGAATCGAAAACCTCTGCGCTTCCCGGCCCCAGCAGCCATAAGGTTTCCTCTCGCAGTTCGCCCGCCGACGCTTTCAGTCTCGCGTCACGGTACAACACGGCGGCGGTCGCTAGCGGATCGGACATGCCCGGGGACAAGTTACGGCGTGGATCGAACAGCCGGCCGCCGTCGTCATCTCCGAAGCGCGGCAAGGCGCCGGCTTGAGACAGTTGCGCCAGCACGGCCGCCATGCGGCGGATTACGCTCTCCAGATCCTGCGGTATTATGACGCGCGCGCGCTCCGCTAACACGCGGGCGTGAAGAAAGAGATCCAGCGCGTACACGTGATAGTAGGTCGACTGCTCGAAGTAGAACCCATCGGCGCGAACTTGCCGGGCGGCGGACTGAGTCACGATCCCCCAACCCGTGCGCTGCCATTCGGCCGAGTGGCGCAAACCCGGGTAGCGCGTTCCGATCAGGAAGAGTACAGCGCCTTCGCCGAGAAGGTGTGTGTTGGGCGCGAAATACGTCGAGAGATAGCGGTTGATGTACCAGCCGGACCGCTCGATTTGCCGCGTCACCAGGTCCTGGAATTCCGGCGAACCGGCCGGCGTTCCTTCCAGCAGGAAGGCGGCCCACATCCACGCGTAAGCCCGAAAAGCTACCTCCAAAGTACTCGCCCAGTTCACTCCCAGCGGGTATGGATTGCCGCGGTGCCAGTCCTGAAACAACGCTTTGAGATCGGCCGCGTACTGTTCCTCGCCGGTGAGGCGGTACGCTTTGGCCAGCGTCACCATCCACTGATGACGATTCAATTCCCAAATAACTTTGTGATCGCCGACCGCCTCGAAATCCAGGAACGGAATGGCGGGCCAGGGGGCGGCTGGAGCGCTTTTGCCGTTGACCGGATCGAGGAACCAATCGACGTCCCGGCCGAAATCGAGGCCTGTGTAGCCCAACAGATCGAAGCGCCGGTGCAGAATACTTTGCGCCTGCGCGACGATCTGTTCCTCGTACGCCGAGAAACGGCGGCGGAGGATTTGGATCGTTCGCGGCGTCTCTTCGGATGCTAGGAAGAAGGCGCCCCGGTCAGCCAGCCCTGAAGTCGAGCCGTGAAAGGCATCGCCGCCGAGGCGATGTCGGAGAATGTCGAAGCGCTTATCCGCGGCCTGGCGGCACCGCGTGTAGATTTCGTGCCCGCTCATTCCGGCGAGCCGGCGAGCCCGGTTCACCAGCGCGGCGCTCATCGATAGTCCGGCGCCGATTCGAGGATGCGCTCGAAAGCCTTCGCTACCTCGTCCCAGGAGAACCGCGAGGCGACCATATCGCGCGCTGCGGCCGCCACGCGGGTGCGGACATCCTCATGCGACAGCAGGTCCAGGCATTCCGCGGCAAACGCTTCGGCGGAATCGCCAATGCGGATGTCGTCCGGCGGGTGAATCTCGAGCCCTTCCGCGCCTATCGTGGTAGACACCACAGGTACCCGCGCCGCCATCGATTCATAAATTTTTAGGCGTGTGCCGCCGCCGATGCGAAGAGGCACGATCGAGACGGCCGAACTCCACAAGTACGGGCGTATGTCGGGCACGGTGCCGGTGACGCGAATGCGCGAATCCTGTTCCGCAAGCGCAGTGATGGACGGCGGCGGCATTCTTCCCACGATCGCGACGGTGCAATCCGGGCGGCTGCGGCGAATAATGGGGAGCACCTCGCGAACGAACCATTGCATGCCTTCGATATTCGGAATCCAGTCCATCGAGCCGACAAAAACCAGGTCCGTGGTGATGGGCTGCGGATCGCCGCCCAGGTAGTCGATATCCACCCCCGTCGGCACGGCGCTGACGCGCTGCACGCCGAACATCTCGCGCATCGTGCAGGCATCCTGTTCCGAAACCGCGACCACGTGGCCGGCCTTCAGACAGATCTCGCGTTCGAAGCGAAACATACGCTCCGCCTGAAGGTGAAAATACCAGCGGCCCAAGGCGCTGGAAACGTGCTCCGCATAACGGCGCCGCACCATCGTTTCCACGTTGTGCTGAAACACGACAGCCTTTTCAATTCGTGGAAAGTGTCCGGCGGGCGTGAGAAAATCGCAAACAGCGCGGTCGAAGTGTTCCTTTTCAGCTATCCGCTCCAGCGCGCGGCCCATTTCCGGCGAGCAGAACCGCGTGATGCCGATCGGCTGCGATTGGAAAACGCTCGCGGCCACCTGCAACGCGAACGCCGGAGACCGCTTTCCCGGTAGGCGATGTCGGAACGGATAGACCTTGGTGCAATATTCGTGCGCGCGGGCCACCCCTTCGGGCTCGTCCGGATCCTCAATGGCGGCATAGTGAATTTCGTGCCGTTGATGCAGCTTTCGCAGCATTTCCAGCGTGCGAATCTGCCCCCCCTTCGTAGTGGGGTGCATGAAATTGGTGTTAACCCAGAGAACCTTCATACGGATGCGCGGGACGGGGACAGCAGCGAGTTTCCGTGCTCTTCCGGGCCCTTGCGCCGGCCGGTGAAGAACAGGTCTCCCCACAACTGCAGATTCAGCAGGCGCCAGATGCGATCTGTAGCATCGATGGAGCCGGCTTGGTTTTGCTCCAGGAGCTTTTCGATCTGCGGGACTTCGAGATAGGCTGCGAGGAAGCCGTTGCGGTCCAGCAGGCCGGAGAGCATGCCGCGGGCGCCTTCTTCACGCAGCCACTGGCGGATGGGAGTCGGGAACCCCATTTTCTTGCGATACAGAATATCCGGCGAGATGAGATCTTCGGCGGCCTTCTTGACGATATACTTGCCGACTCCCTTGCGAATCTTCAGGTGGTCGGGCACGCGGGTCGAGAATTCCACGAACTCATGATCGAGAAAAGGGACGCGGCTTTCGATCGAGCAGGCCATGCTCATCTGGTCCTGCTTCATTAGCAACTCAACCATGTACGTTTTCTGGTCGGCATACAACAGCCGGCTCAGAGGAGATGAATTCGGGCGTGCCTGCCAGAAATGGAGGAAGCTCTCATAGGGAGAAGCGCCCGGACGTTTCAGTAAAGACGCCTGTTCGGCGGCAGAAAAGGCCGAGTAGAAATTATCGAGATAGAGCGATTCCAACTCTTCGCCGCGACCCAGGAATGTGTGCCCGAGCTTGCGCCGCATGTCTCCCGAAAGCAGGGATGAGGAAGCGATGCTGGAGCGGACCGCGCGCCGGAGACCAGCCGGAAGCAGTTTGTACCAGCGTAACCAGCGGGTGTTCATCAGAAAGAAGTTGTAGCGGCTATAGCCGCCGAACATCTCGTCGCTTCCCTCCCCCGTGAGCACTACCTTCACCTGTTCGGAAGCCAGTTTGGAAACGAAATAGAGAGAGACGCTGGAGGGCCACGCGATGGGCTCGTCTTCGTGCCAGATCATGCGCGGCAGAGCGCCGAAAAACTCTTCCGAGCCAACCGTGATTTCGTGATGATCCGTGCCGATGCTTTCGGCCACTTGGCGGGCGTAGCCGAGTTCGCTGTAGGCCGTTTCCCGGTACCCCACGGCGAATGTTTTCACGGGACCCGAAAACTGCCGTTTCATGATGGCGGCGATGGTGCTGGAATCGACCCCGCCGCTGAGAAACATGCCCAACGGAACATCGCTCATCAGCCGCATGCGCACGGTCTCTTCGAGCCGCTGGCGGCACTCGGCGATCCAGGCTTCGTCGGACCGCTCTTCAGCGGGGCCGGCTTCGGGAATCTCCCAATACCGGCTGATAACCGGCGCGGCGCCGGTGTCTTTCAAACGCAGCGTCAGGTGATGGCCTGGCGGAAGTCTGTGAATGCCTGAGAACAGAGTCTCATCCCCGCTGGTGTAGCCGAAAGTCAGGTACTCCGGCAGAAGCGCGTCCTGAAACCGCGGCGAGATGGCGGGGTGTTCCAATAGCGCCTTGATCTCAGACGCGAACGCGAACACGCGGCCATCCCAGTAATAATAGAAAGGCTTTTTGCCGAGGCGATCCCGCGCGCAGAAGAGGGTCTTGCGCTTTTGGTCCCAAATCGCGAACGCAAACATGCCGCGCAGGCGTGTCACGCAGTCCGCGCCGTATTCCTCATAAGCGTGCAGTATGGTTTCGGTGTCGCTGCGGCTCGTGTAGCGGTGACCGGCCTTCTCCAACGGCGGCCGCAACTCGGCGTGATTAAAAATCTCACCGTTAAAGATGATCCAGGCGTCGCGAGTTTCGTTCGTCAGCGGCTGGTGGCCAGTCGCGAGATCGATAATGCTGAGGCGGCGATGGCCTAGAAAAGCCCACTCATCATGGAAAAAACCGCTGTCGTCAGGTCCGCGGTGGCGAATGGCGTCCGTCATCCGCTCCAGCACGGCGGCTGTTCCATTTTCCGGCTGAGTGTTGACGAATCCAGCTATTCCACACATGTATCTTGATGAAGAAGAGTCCCGTTCGAGCGGATTCTCGTATTACTGTACCATGCGTCCGATTGGCCATTCTATGGAAGGGCGAACCCATTCCGCCCTCCCCGCTGGCGCTCGAAATGGTCTCATAGTAAGGTGCGTATCCTTGCCCCCGATATTTCCCGTGAAGCACACAGCGCGCCCGCCGCGGCCATGGTGCGCTTGCCCTCGGGAGAGTATCGCTATACCGCCCTATGAGGCGCGCCGGCCCGTTTCAATGGCTGCTCCGTCTTCTCGCCGTCGTCGGCTTCCTGACGCTGATCGTCATCTTCACGCCGCTAGTGCCTTGGATCGCGCGCACGCTCGCCGGCTCCTGGAATGACACACAAGGAGACACGCTGATCGTTCCCGGAGGTTCGGAAATGGCGGACAACTTTCCCGGCCCCAATACCGTCCTGCGTTCCATGTATGCCGTCCGCGCCTATCGCTCAGGCCATTTTCGCAGAATCGTTCTGCTCGGCAAGAGCGTCGGCCGCGACATGCAACTGTTGTTGCTCTCTGAAGGTGTTCCCGCCGCGGTCATCGAAACCGAAAACGCTTCCACGTCCACGCGTGAAAACGCCATCCAGTGCTCGCGCCTGTTGAATAACACGCCGGGGAATAACGTACTGCTCACCAGCGATTTCCACATGTTCCGCGCTGTCCGCGTTTTCCGCAAAGCGGGCGTCCGCGTCTCCCCGCGGCCCATACCCGACATCCTCAAACGCTCGGTAGCGTTCCGCGGACGCACGGATTGCTTCCTGGACGAGCTCACCGAGTTCGCCAAAATCGGCTACTACTTCGTCCGCGGCTGGATGTAGTACGTGATCTTCACCCGGGAACAGCATCAGGCGATCCTGCGGCCTCCAAGTCGGGTGAGGGCGGCGCTGGCGAGGGCAAGGAGAATCGGAAAGGTGCTCCCTTCCGGCACTGCGGAAGGCAGTGGCTCGGCCAAGGCGATGGTGACTCGGGCGTCGGCCAGGAGTTGCCCATTGACATCGAAGAATGTCCACGGAGCGGTCCCGGCCACTCCTCCTACTTCGAAGATGGGGTAGCTGGCGAAGGCGTTAGCGGTGGCGCTTACTTCCAGGTTTACCATCTGCGACGTACCGAATACGAACGGCATCAGAGCCGACTGACAAGAGTCGGAGCCGAGGCCGTGGCCGGGATTTGAGGCTATACATCCACCTGTGCCCCAGGTCCATGAACCGGCCGCTGAGGCGACGGCTTGGGCGCCATCGCCCTGAGCATCCACACTCAGGCCGGGCGCAGCAAACCCGCTTCCTGTTCCACCGGTCACCGTCACGTTGTAATTTGCCGAAAAGAATGCCGATGCCGCACTGGTTTCCGACGGAACATTAACAGCAAGGGCCGTTACCGTGGGGAATCCGGAATTCACGAGAACTTGGGCCGCTGCGTAAGTCCCCGTTGAAATCTGACAAGCCGTCGAGTAAACCGCTTGGTTTGAAATGCCGTCACATGTCGCGGAAACGCTTACGGTGGACGCCAGTACAGGAACACACGCCAACAAACCCCACAACAGTCTACACATGGTACGCTCCTTTGCCGATTCATACGGTAGTTCCCGGAAACGGTGCGATGCAAGGAGGTTTGGCGCTGCTTGGTACTCTTCGGAACCTGTTTGGGCTGAATCCGTCCCGACCCACAGTTAGTGAGTGGCGCTCTCCGCCGCGATCCGCGCCCTCACCAGATCCACCACCGGCTTGCGCGTATTCACGATCGCTCGCGCCGCTTCCGCCACCGGTTTCTGCGCGATCACCACGCACTCGGCCCATTCCAGCATGCCGCTCATTTCTTTCGACATCAGCCTGCTGATGTGCGGCAGCGAGTTCACCAGGTAACTGCGATTGCTGCCATAGATCGAATCCAGGTCGATATGCGGGTCGTAGATGCGCACATCTTTGCCCTTTCCGATGAGCTGCTCGATGGCCGCAATGATCGGGCTTTCGCGCAGATCGTCGGTGTTCTCCTTGAATGCCAGGCCGAAGATGCCGATGCGCGACGCGCCCGTCGCCAAAATGTCCTGAAGGGCGCGCTCGAGGTGCCGCTCATTGCTGGGCAGCACGGATTCCAGCAAAGGCAGTTTCAAATCCATGCGCAGCGCGCGATACGTCAGCGCCCGCAAGTCCTTCGGAAGGCAAGATCCGCCAAACGCAAATCCCGGCTTCAGATAGGCCGCCGAAACGTTGAGCTTCACATCGCGGCATAAGGTCCCCATCACTTCTTCCGGTGACACTAAAAGCCGCGACGCCAGCGCCCCCACTTCGTTCGCGAACGCGATTTTCAAGGCGTGGAAAGCGTTGCAGCAATACTTGATCATCTCCGCGGTTCTCAGCGATACGCAGGAGACTTCCATGCCGAGCGGAGCGTACAGCTCCGCCACCGATTTCACCGAATTCGGGTCGTCTCCGCCGACCACGACGAGCGACGGCTCCATGAAATCCCGCACTGCCGTCCCTTCGCGCAGAAACTCCGGGTTCGATACGAATGACGCCTGCGGATGCTCCTTCGCCAGATCTGCGGAAAGCTCTTCGACCGTTCCCGGAAACACCGTGCTCCGCACCGCGACGATGAGAGGAGTGCTGCGCTTGGCGAGATGCTGCCGCAGTTCCACAAAAACGCGTTCCAGTTGATCCAGCCCCAGATTCCCGTTGGGCGCCGAGGGTGTGCCGACACACAGCATCGCGATATCGGCCTTTCCCAATGCTTCCTGGCCATCCTTGGTCGCCGTGAGCCGTCCCGCGGCCACCGCATCCCGGATTAAATCCTCCAGGCCGGGCTCGTAAAACGGCGCATGTGCCGCCAGAATGCTCTGAATCTTAATGTCGTCTTTATCTACGCCGATGACGCTGTGGCCAAGATGGGCGAGGCATGCTGCCGTGACGCTGCCCACATAGCCTAGACCGAAGACTGCGACCGTATGCTGGACCTGAGAATTCACCTCATCAGTATGGCATGCGCTCAGCGCGTTCTACCAGACGCGTAGAGGCACGTCGCCTGGCGCGAATCCGATCCCCATGCGCACGGTGTAGAACGTGCGATTGTACAAAGCGAAGTCGCCGCTGTGGTAATCGCGCGCGCTGAACGATGCCACCAGGTGCACGGCCCGCGTCAGTTGCCGCGAAGCGCTCAACGTGCCGTTCGTTCCTCCGTAATTGCCGAGCACATTGCCGATCGAGTTCGCCGACTGATAATTGACCGACGCGCCGAAACTCCACCGCCGCAGCCCTGTATAGGTATACCCGCCGCCGACGTCCGTGATCGTCGACGTCAGGAACAGGCCGTTGCCGGGAGTCACCGAATGGCCGCCCGCGACATAAAATACCCCGTGCTGCACCGTCTCGGACAAACGCGCGTTCAGGTTCGGCACATAGCGAACGCTATAAACAATCTCCGGACTTTCCGTGATCCCGATGATCGCTGCAATCGTTGGGTCCACGGGCACGTCTTGAATGAATTTCGTCTCTACGCGCATCGCTCCTGCATATCCTGTAAACTCCAGCCGGCGCGTCAATTGGATGGCGTACGTTCCTGCGAAGCCGTTGATATCCGTGCTGCTGAAGATATGGGTGAAGCTGAAGTGGTTATACATGTAGTTCGCGCCGATCGTGGTGCGTCGCGAAAGCCGGTACTGCACGTCGCCGCGAGCGCTCGCGCCCGCCACGCTCACTAGCGCTGTAGAGCGGCGCCGGTTGGTAAAGCCGTCCGCGCCGAAATCGAACGAAAGCCGGGCGCTCTTTTGAATAATCAAGTCCGCCTGCGAGGTGGCGTATATCGTCCGGTTGTCGAAGAAATCCGTCGTCGGCACGAAGCTCTGGCTGGGGTCGAACGGCACCGTCGGGGAGAGTGCTTGGAAATTGCCGCCCTGATTCATCAACCCCGCGGTCTCCCGCAGATCCAGGTAGATGTGCCTCGTAAACTGATGCTTGATTCCCAGCATCAGCGATTGGTTCGAATTGGAGTAATACGTCGCCTTCTGGAACTGCGTAATATCGCCGCGATAGTCCAGTCCCAGTTGCGTGTGCCTCCACGAGTGGCTCCCGTTGATTCCGCCCGCCACTGAAATTCCAGGAGACGATAAATTCGCCAGTTCGCCTTGCGCGTTCAGTCCCACTCCCGTAAGACCCGTATCGTATACCCCCGTGACTTCGATGAACGGCCTGAAACTGACCTGCGGCGCTGCCATTGCCGACGGCGCTTCGCCGCGGCTAAGCACGGCCGGACCCGCGTACTGCGCCAATGCCGGCTGCACGCAAATCAAAATAGCCGCTATTCGTTTTAACAGAAGCTCCTCCTACAATGGCCGCCGTTTGCCCGATTGCCGGGCAAATCAAAGTCTGACGCGATTTTCCCGAAGCTGTCAAGCTGACGGGTGGTTACTGCATTTATTGCGCACCACGGGAAAGCAGCATCGCCTTGACTGTATGGAAGATGATGTACGTGTCGAGACTGAGCGACATGTTCTTGATGTAGTAGAGGTCGTACTCAAGTTTACAGATGGTGTCCTCGAGCGTGTCGCCGTATTTATAGTTGATCTGCGCCCAACCTGTAATACCTGGAAGCACGCAATGCCGCTGCGCGTAGTACGGAATCTGCGCGGTTAGTGTCTTGACAAACTCCGGACGCTCCGGACGTGGACCCACCATGGACATCTCCCCGCGAAGCACATTGAAGAGTTGCGGGAGTTCGTCAAAACGAATCTTGCGGATGATTTTTCCTACCTGCGTCACCCTTGGGTCGTCGCGCTTTGCCCACACCGCGCCCGTTCCCACCTCCGCATCCACGCGCATCGAACGGAACTTGTACACCGTGAACGGAGCGCCGTCCAGACCGACGCGTGTCTGCCGGTATAGCACCGGCCCGGGGGAGCTGATCCGCACTGCGATTGCGGTCAGGAGCATCAATGGCGAGGCAACCACGACGCCCACGACGGCGACCACCATGTTTGCCACCGTCTGGAAGATTACGTTCTGCCGGCGCGGCCCAAGCTCACCTGAATAGATCAGGTGCGAAGGACGCAATTCCCTGAGGCAAACCCGGCCGCAAACGCGCTCGTACGTATTGGCTGCTTCCTCGATGATATTCCCGGCGAAGCGCAGTTCCAGCAACTCGGAGACGGGCACGCAATTGCGGCGCTCGCTCATTCCCACCACGATCCGATTGGGCCTGGTCGCCGTCACTATGTCGCGCAGCGCGGCAACCCCTCCCAGAGCCTTGCCGCCCGGCAGAAGGTTGCCCGCTTCGTGTGAATCGTCTACATATCCGGCAATCGCCAGCCCTGTCTCCGGGTGCCGCTCGATGTAGTCACCGATATCTTCCAGTAAAGGACTTCCCCCAACCAGCAGCAGCCGGTCGCGGCCGATCACTCCGAGTGCGTACCTGCTGTAGAGAACTCGCCATCCGAAGATTGCCACTACCGAAATGAAGCTCCCCAGCACCATCACGCGAATCGGCACTCGCATGAACGGGTCTACGTAGCTGATCAGACCCTGCAATAAAAAGGAAATCCCAATTACCAGGCAGAGTTGCTGGAGCAACACAATGCGGGATTGCACGTGAATCTTGGAGTACAGATCGTGGAAGTGCAGCCCGACCAGAATCGTCAACAGCACCAGGCAGATCCGCATCCATCCGCCGTCGTACAGGAGATAGACAACCGGATCCACAGTGAGCACCAGATACGTGGCCAAAACGAAAGCCGAGGCGATCAGGATCACCTCGGAAATCAGCAGTGTCACTACGCCTACCGGAACGAAAACTCGGAATAAACGGATCATCCAAAAGGAACCTGGGCCAGTTCCACATTATACTCGCATTGTTTTTTACACACTGTTACCGTGGCCTCCTTCATTTGAGGCGTTTACGGTCAAACTCACAGGACCCCGCCTCTTACGCTCAAACTCATGGAAGCTTCCTCCGAAGGCATGAGTTTCCACGGAAATTCCTTGGGTTTGGGGGGAAACGGAGCCCGGATTCCAGGGTTTGACCGGAAGTGGCATGTGCTTCGGCGTAAATCCCGTTGTAAGTAGTTGAAAAGAGAAGCACCAGGCCTTACGGTCAGGCACACACGCGCCGATTCCGACGCTTCTTTATTTTTCAATAACTTACAGACAGTTTACGATCAAGCTCATGGGCCTGACCGTAAGTTGCTATGAGTTTGATCGTAAGCAGGCTACGCTAAATGCCCGCATTACAGCGACTTACCATTTCGCCGCCGGATACCGCCATATGGTATGGTCTTTTGGGTACTTCTGAATGGAAAGCCTTGAAAATATGGACTTGGGGGTGGCTCTGTGAAAATTGTTATGAGTCCCATCGTAAAAGTCCGCTGCTATCATGAGTTTCCCAATAAAAAAGTGGCGGCCCACCGTGCCGCGTTGTAAACAGAGTTAAGGTATGGCCATCACCACCTCAGGCAAAGGAAAAGCAGCTCCGAAACAGGCTCTCATGAACCTCTCGGTCGAAGAGGAGAACCTGGCAGCCATTCCCTTCGCCGTACTGGAGCGCCGCGTCGGCAAAAGAGTAGGCAAAATCGAGATCAGCGGCAATAAAACGCTGCCCGATGGCACGCTCGCACGGGTAGTCTGGCAGGTTCAGGGGAACAACGAGCTCGGGCTTCCCACGGAGCAGGATCTCGATATTTTCGTAGCCCTCGGTGTGCTTACGTTCCGCAACGATTTCGCCAAGACGGTGACCTTCACAGGCCGCGAGATCGCCCGGATTCTCGACATCGGAGCCGTTCACGGCAAATTCTACAAGCGCCTCAAACTCGCCATGGATCGCTTCATCCCGCTGCGCTTCCGCGCGCTCATGGAAAACGAGCAGCAGGAGGAAGTGAAATGGTGCAACGTCTTTCAGGAAGCCAGTTTTTCGCTCAACCGCACAACCGGCCGCTGCACCGGGTCCGTTACCTGGACCGATAAGCTCATACAGTCCATGGACAGCGGTTTCTTCCGTCTGCTGGACGCCAGCCGCTACATGGAGCTCGATGGAATTACGGCCAAGCACTTGTACCGCTACCTCGCGGTGGCGTTCGCCAAAACGGACGTAGTGATCATCGATGCCCGGCAGCTCGCCACGGAACACTTGGGCATCCTCACGCCTCCCAAATACCTGTCGCGCCTCATGCAGACGCTCGAGCCCGCCTTTGAGCAGTTGAACCGGATTCAAATTCTCGGTTCCTATCAGATCGTCTCGAGCGAAGACTGGCGCATTGCACTTCACAAACATCTCGGTTATGTGTCTGAGCGTAAGACGCTCCTGATGCACGGCGCCGCCAGCGACCCGGAAGTCCGCCGCGCTGCGTGCAAGGAACAGCTGCAACAAACCGGCATGGCGGCGCGAGCCGCGGCGGCGTATTGTCATGTCGCGGTGACAGCGCTCGATTTTTACGGCCTCGAGCGCTGCGTGCGTGTCCTGCAAGGCATGCTGGAGCAGGAAGTGCTGCCTCACGTCGCGGTCAGCATCGTGCGCACAGCGCTGGACGGCGGAGCCAACAGCCGCGAAGCGGTAGATCTTCTCGACTGGTGCGAAATCGCCATCCACGTCTGCCGGCAAAAGAAATCGGCGGGACAGGCGCTGCGCAACACCGGCGGCCTCCTCGTCAAACTAGTCAAGGATCCCGAGACTCGCGAACGCGTCGTCAGCCCGGAGCTCGAGCAGACGCTGCGCAACAACTTCCGCCGCCAGCGCGAAGCCGCCGAGCGCCAGAATCGCGAAGACCAGGAGCGCGCTCTCATCCTCGAATACGAGCAGCAGCGGATGCACATCGCTGAAATGCTCTTTCAGGATATGCCCGACCTCAAGAAGGCCATGCTGAAAAAGCAAAAGGCCGAAGTTCTCCGCCAGCAGGAACGCTTCCAGCGCATCCCGCCGGATGTGCAGGAGCGCGAAATCGAAGCCGCCATCATTCAGGACATCGCCAAGAAAGAAGCGCCGCCCTACGAAAAATGGCGCCTCCGCAAACAAGCGCAACAGGCCGTCCTCGCGTTCCACGAACCGGAGAAGTCCCCCGTCGAAAGCATCGCGTAGCGCAGCCGCCGGTCGAATCTGTGACGCCCCTTCAGACGACCCCGTGTGTCCATAACTAAAGACAGCAATAGTTTCAGTACCAAATACGGACTAGTGACTTGCCTGCATCTCTCGAATAATCAGAGTCGTGAAGGCAGTTATCTTGTGCGGTGGTTTAGGAACGCGGCTCCGCGAGGAAACCGAGTTCCGGCCCAAGCCAATGGTCGAAATCGGAGGGCGCCCCGTCCTCTGGCACATCATGAAAACGTATGCCCATCACGGGTTCCGCGAGTTCGTGTTGTGCCTTGGGTACCGGGGCGCTGCGATCAAGGAATATTTCCTCAATTACGAGGCCATGAACAACGATTTCTCCATCTGCCTCGGCCAGAAATCGCAAATCCACTACCACGGTCTTCATACCGAACAGGGTTTCAGCGTAACGCTCGCCGATACCGGAATCGAATCCATGACCGGCGGCCGCATCTCTCGAATCGCGCGTTACGTTGACGCCGACACCTTCCTCCTCACCTATGGCGACGGCGTAGCCAACGTCGATGTCAGAAACCTCGTCGAATATCACAAATCTCACGGACGCCTCGCCACCGTCACCACAGTTTCGCCGGTGTCGCGCTTCGGCATGCTCGATCTCGACGCCAACGATCGCGTAAATACATTTACGGAGAAACCCAACATTGATGGCTGGATGAGCGCCGGCTACTTCGTGCTCGATCGGAAAGTCTTCGACTACCTGGGCGGCGATGAGTGCATCTTTGAACGCGAGCCGCTCGAGCGCCTGGCCCGCGAAGGGCAACTGATGGCTTATCGGCATCCCGGTTTCTTCTACGCCATGGACACCTACCGCGACTATCTCTACCTCAACGAATTGTGGACCAGCGGCCACGCGCCCTGGAAGGTGTGGGCGTGAGCGCGAACCCGCAATTCTGGCGCGATCGCTCCGTGCTGGTCACAGGCGCTACCGGCCTGGTCGGTAGCTGGCTCACTCGCAGCCTCGTCGACGCGGGCGCCGACGTCGTATGCCTGGTTCGCGATTGGGTGCCGCAAAGCGAACTGGTCAGCGCGGGCACGCTGGATCGCGTGAAAGTGGTCCGCGGCGATATCTGCGATCGCGACGCGATGGAGCGCGCCGTCGGCGAATACGAAACCGGCGTGGTGATCCATCTCGCCGCGCAAACCATCGTCGGCATCGCCAATCGCAATCCGATTTCGACGTTCGAAAGCAATATACAGGGCACGTGGAATCTGCTGGAAGCCTGCCGCCGCACGGGCGGCGTTCGCAGCATCGTGGTCGCCTCCAGCGACAAGGCGTATGGCGATCAGGAGGTGCTGCCGTACAACGAAGACACGCCGCTCGCCGGCCGCCATCCCTACGACGTCAGTAAGTCCTGCGCCGACCTGATCGCCCAGACTTACGCTCAAACCTATGGCCTCCCAGTTGCCGTAACGCGCTGCGGAAATTTCTACGGCGGCGGCGATTTGAACTGGAATCGGATTGTGCCCGGCACCGTTCGCGCCGCCCTGCGCGGGCAGCGTCCCGTGATCCGCTCCGACGGCCATTACATTCGCGACTATTTCTACGTCGAAGACGGCGCCGCGGCCTACCTTCTGCTCGCCGAACAACTCCATGAGCGCGAGGAGCTGAAGGGCCTGGCGTTCAACTTCTCGCTCGAAACCGAAGTCAGCGTGCTGGAGCTCGTCAATCGCGTGCTGCGCGCCATGGGTTCCGATGTCGAGCCGCTCGTCCTCAATCACGCCAGCAATGAGATTCGCCGCCAGTCGCTGGATGCTTCGCGGGCGCGCCGCATGCTCGGCTGGAAGCCGCTGTTCACGCTCGACGAAGGCATAGAGCGAACCATCGCGTGGTACCGCGAATTCCTGGGGTGCGCCGCACGGGTTGCGGAGTTCGTCGCATGACCGAACGAAGCCATGAGCTTCGGCGGAAAATTCTGGAGCTCACCGAAGAATATTGCGCCGAGGCGTTCGCGGCTCGCGGCTTTACCGCCGGTGAAAGTTCCGTTCCCGTTGCCGGCCGCGTCTTCGATTCCGCCGAAGTGCGCTCGCTGGTGGATTCCTCGCTCGATTTCTGGCTCACCACCGGACGCTTCGCACTTGAATTCGAACGGAAATTCGCTCAATGGATGGGAGTTCGCGAATGCGTGCTCACCAATTCCGGATCCAGCGCCAACCTGCTGGCGGTGAGTGCCCTGGGCTCGCCGAAACTGAAGGGCCGGCTGGTGCCCGGCGACGAAGTTCTGACGGTGGCCGCCGGGTTCCCCACCACGGTCAATCCCATCCTGCAAAATGGGTTCGTTCCTGTATTTCTGGATGTCACGATTCCGGCCTACAACGTCGATGTCACGCAGCTCGAAGCGGCGATTTCGCCTCGCACCCGGGCCATCATTCTGGCGCACACGCTCGGCAATCCCTTTGATTTAGCAGCGGTTACGGAATTCGCCCGCAAGCACGACCTGTGGCTGATCGAAGATTGCTGCGACGCCGTCGGCTCCACCTATGCCGGGCAAAGTTTGGGTTCGTTCGGTAATTTAGCCACCACCAGCTTCTACCCCGCCCACCACCTCACGATGGGCGAAGGCGGCGCGGTGCTCACCAACCAGCCGGCGCTTCGCAAGGTCGTCGAAAGCTTCCGCGATTGGGGTCGCGACTGCTGGTGCGAAACCGGCTGCGACAACACCTGCGGCAAGCGCTTCGACTGGCAACTGGGCGAGCTGCCCTATGGGTATGACCATAAATATACGTACTCGCACATCGGTTACAACCTGAAATTGACCGATATGCAGGCTGCGGTAGGAGTCGCGCAGCTCGCCAAGCTCGAGGGTTTTGTCGAGGCGCGACGCCGCAACTTTGCCGCGCTCCACGCCGGCCTCTCCGACCTCAGTGAGTTTCTGATTTTGCCCGAAGCCACGCCGGGCAGCGAACCGAGCTGGTTCGGCTTTCCGATCGCCGTCCGTCCGGAAGCGCCTTTTTCGCGCAACGAAGCCATTCGCTTTCTCGAAGAGCGCAAAATCGCGACCCGCCTCCTCTTCGGCGGCAATCTCACCCGCCAGCCGGCGTACCGCGACGTCCCGTATCGAATCGCCGCTCCCCTGACCAATACGGATTTCGTGATGGAGCGCGTTTTCTGGATCGGTGTCTACCCGGGAATTACTCCCGCCATGGTGAATTACACCGTCGACAGCTTTCACGCGATGTGCGCCGCCCACGCTACGGTGGCTTGCCGGTAAGATCATGTCAAATCCGCTCGCCCGCGACCTGGATCACGTACTCGCACAGACGCGGGACCTTTGGGACGAGCTGCGCGAAGCACGGTTGTTCATCACGGGCGGCACGGGCTTCTTCGGTTGCTGGCTGCTGGAAAGCTTCGTTTGGGCATGCGATTCCTTGAACCTGGACGCGAGTGCGACGGTGCTGACGAGGTCGCCGGAAGCCTTTCGCGCCAAGGCCCCGCACCTTGCAAATCACCGCGCAATCCGCTTCCTTCAGGGCGACGTGCGCACGTTTGCGTTTCCCGAACAGCGGTTTACTCATGTAATTCACGCCGCCACGGACGCGCCGCGGCAGGCATGCATCGATCGCCCGATGATGGTACTGGACGATATGACAGCCGGCACGCGGCACGCACTCGATTGTGCCGTCGCCACGAAGGCGCGCCGTTTCCTGCTGGCCAGTTCGGGCGCCGTGTACGGTCCGCCTCCGGCAGGAACCCTGCAACTGCCCGAAAGCTACCGCGGAGCCCCGGCTCCCACCGATGATCATGCGCTTTATGGAGAGGGCAAGCGAATCTCTGAGTTGATGTGCAGCGCGTACCAGAAAGAGCACGGCTTGGAGTGCCTCATCGCCCGTGGCTTCTCTTTCGTCGGCCCGTACATGCCCATTCAGACCTACGCCATCGGCAATTTCATTTCCGACTGCACTGGCCGGCGGCCCATTCGGGTCAACGGCGACGGCACGCCGGTTCGTTCCTACCTCTATGCGGCCGATCTGGCTATCTGGCTCTGGACCATTCTCGTAAAGGGCGCTCCCGGACGCCCGTACAACGTGGGCTCGGAAGACGCGCTTTCCATTGCACAACTCGCGGACGCCGTGCCCGCCGCAATGGAGCGCCGCGCCGCTCCCGCCGTAACGCCGGACTCTCAGGCACGCAGTCGATATGTGCCCTCCACCGAGCGTGCCCGCAGCGAGCTTGGACTGCTCCAGTGGATTCCGCTGGACGAGGCGATTCGCCGCACGGCGGCGTGGCTCGATGCTCCCACTAACGATGCTCCCACTAATAAAGTGCAGGCCTGCCGCGCCTGCGGTGGTTCGTTCTTCCCGCCACTGCTGCGCCTGGAAGATATGCCGGGCGGGGCTCAGGCGTTTGTGGACAGCATCGCCGATGCCGGCGCGGCAGCCGACCTGGAAATCTGCGAGTGTTCCTGCTGTGGGCTCGTGCAGCTCAGCAACACTCCAGTGCCTTATTACAAAGACGTGATTCGAGCGTCGGCTGTCTCCGCCGAAATGACCGCGTTCCGCCGGCGTCAATTCGCAACCCTGGTCGAAAGATTCTCGCTCCACGGCAAGAAGGTGCTTGAGGCCGGCTGCGGACGCGGCGAGTTTCTCTCGCTCATACAAGAGTGCGGCGTAGCCGCGTACGGTATCGAGCACGCGCGCGAAGCAGTCGAATGTTGCCGGTCGAGAGGACTCAACGTGATCGAAGGCTTTATACCCGGCGAGACCGCGGCGCTGCAGGGCGGTCCCTTTGACGCCTTCGCGATCCTCAATTTTCTGGAACACCTGCCCCAGCCGGTGACCGCCCTGCGTCAGATCGCAAACCTGCTGATGCCCGGCGGAATCGGTCTTGTGGAAGTGCCGAATTCGGCAACCATTTTCGACAACGATATCTTCTCGGAGTTCATCGGCGACCATCTGATGTACTTCACCCGCGATACGTTCACCCGGATGCTCGGCTTGAGCGGATTTGAAGTTCTGGAATGCGGTGAAGTCTGGCACAATTCCATCCTCTCCGCGGTGGTCCGTAAGCGAAGCCCCCGCGACTTCTCCGCGATTTCTCAAAGCCGTTCCCGGCTACAATCCGAAATCGACGAATACCTCGGCCGTTTTGGCGCCCGGCGCGTCGCCGTGTGGGGAGCGAGCCATCAGGCGCTGGCGATTCTCGCGCTTGCCAAACTCGGCGGGCGGATCCGATACGTGATCGACTCCGCTCCATTCAAGCAGGGAAAGTACACCCCCGTCTCTCATCTGCCGGTCGTATCGCCCGAGAGACTACGCTCCGATCCGGTAGACGCCGTGATCGTGATGGCGGCCAATTACTCTCTCGAAGTGGCGAAAATCATCAGAGAAGACTTCGACCCGAGCCTCGACGTCCGGATATTAAAAGAGAACAGCCTGGAGATGGTCCCCCGGCCGGATACAGTTGCAAGCCGCGCTATAGCGTAAAGGAGACAAGCCATGAAAGACCTTTCCTCGAAGCCGCTGTTCATTTTTGAGATGGCGAATAATCACTGCGGCCGCGTGGAGCACGGATTGAGAATCATCCGTGAAGTGCACAGCGCCGTCGAGGCGTTCCAGTCGCGCTTTCGCCTCGCGTTTAAACTCCAGTACCGCAACCTCGACACGTTCATTCACCCGGCCTGGCGCGGCCGCGACGATATCAAGTACGTCAAGCGGTTCAGCGAAACACGCCTTGAGGACGCCGAATTCCGCCGGCTAAAGGCCGAGATGGATCGCCTCGGCTTCCTCACCATCTGCACCCCGTTTGATGAGCCTTCCGTCGAGCGCATCGAAGAACATGAAATCGACGTTCTCAAAATTGCGAGCTGCTCGTTTACCGACTGGCCGCTGCTGGAACGCGCCGTTCGCTCCAGTAAGCCGATGATCGCTTCGACGGCAGGCGTTCCGCTGGAAGACATTGACAAGGTAGTCAGCTTCCTGCAGCACCGGCACAAGGCGTTCTCGCTGATGCACTGCGTCGCTCAATA
>Ga0308174_10000311_pt1 | contig 20340 bp, 22 predicted proteins | sample PhyPR2_FD_203894 | JGI IMG/M metagenome (GOLD analysis project Ga0308174, IMG submission 203894) | Soil microbial communities from UC Gill Tract Community Farm, Albany, California, United States - DLSLS.P.R2 | ecosystem: Environmental > Terrestrial > Soil > Agricultural land | place: USA... | reverse complement strand
CGGTGGTCGCCTCCGATCTTTGTTCCGAAAAGGTCCGCCACTTCAGGAGATCGTTGACGTAAACGAAGTCCTCCGCGAGATGGTCATAATGCTCCAGAAGGAGTCGCCATTCCGTTACGATGCGCACGGATTTCGCTGACAAGCCTCGTAAAGGAATGACAGATCGGGTACAGTTACAACGGGTGTTGATGAACCTCATGCTCAATGCCGCTGAGGCAATGGCGGACAACGGCGGGGAGCTTAGTATGAGATCGCAGTTGCGTGAAGACGGTCAAGTGGTGATCCCCGTCGGCGACACCGGCGTGGGGCTGCCCACCGGAAATGTCGAGCAGATTTTTGACGCGTTCTTCACCACCAAGTCGCAAGGCACAGGTCTGCGATTGGCGATTGCCCGTTCCATTGTCGAATCATATGGTGGCCGGATTTGGGCCGCCGCGAACTCCGGCGCGGGCGCAACCTTTCACTTTGCGCTCCCCGTTAGCGAGGCCGCCACGAGGTGAGCTCCGCCGAATCACCTATCGTTTTGATCATCGACGACGATGCTCGCATGCGAGCAGCAACGGAGCGCTTGTTGAAGACAGTAGGCCTGCATTTTGAGTCCTTCGCCACACCACAGGATTTTTTGCAGAGAGAGCTGCCGGATGGCCCCAGTTGCCTTGTGCTGGATGTGCGACTTCCTGGAATGAGTGGTTTAGAGCTCCAAGCCAAGCTAAACGAAGTGGGAGCCCGGATCCCCATCATTTTCATCACCGGCCATGCAGACATCCCGATGACTGTCAAAGCGATGAAGTCTGGCGCGGTGGAATTTCTAACAAAGCCTTTCCGGGATCAGGATCTGATTGATGCAATTCAGCATGCCCTGAAAAGTAATAGCGAGACCAGGCAAGAGCAGAATGAGGTTGCGCACTTGAAAGAGCGATATGCGAACTTAACGGCGCGCGAGCGCGAGGTCATGCGTCTCATAGTTTCCGGCATGCTCACGAAACAGATCGCCTCAACGCTGGGAACCAGCGAAATTACCGTAACGGTCCATCGCGGCCAAATCATGCGCAAGATGCAGGCTAATTCTCCTGCTGAGCTGGGAGGAATGGCAGAAAAGCTTAAGCTTTCGGCCGTGACTAGCGCAGACCGCTGAGGACACCTCCCAACCCCGCCCGCAGCACTATAAGCTCCCTTATACATACACATAGGTCCCGCTATCACAAACCATAATTGCTCTTGGCAGAGAGCGGATCAATCCTGGAGCTAGATGGCTAGCGAGAGGAAGAGGAAAATGGTTGCCATTGTAGAAGATGACGAATCCTATCGACTGGCCGTGCAACGTTTGCTGAAGTCGGCGGATTTTTCGGTGCAATCATTTGCTTGCGCCGAAGACTTCTTGAACTCTGGCCGGCAACAGGAAACTGGCTGTCTCATTGCCGATATTCGGATGCCCGGGATGTCAGGACTGGATCTCCAGGCTAAGTTGATCTCTGATCATTACCCGATCCCGACGATTTTCATGACAGCGCACGGCGACGAGAAAATGCGACTGCAGGCAATGCGAGCTGGTGCAGTCAAATTTCTCATGAAGCCATTTGACGGCGAAACCTTAATTGAGGCCGTTCGAGCGGCGCTCGAAACCTGAGGGCTTAATCCAAAAGTACTGGCACTTTCTAATGGAGGTATTTGTGGGCTCCGTCGACAGTCTTCGGTCAGGTGAACAGGACGAAAGAGACCACCATTTTGACCATATCGTAGGTAGCAGCCCTGCTCTAGAATCCGTCCTTGTCGAAGTGGAGCGGGTAGCGCCCACAGACTCCACCGTACTGGTCCTTGGAGAAACTGGCACGGGCAAGGAGTTGATCGCTCGGGCAATTCACAATCTCAGCCCGCGCTGCGGGCGTCCATTCGTGAAGCTTAACTGCGCTGCAATCCCCTTCGATCTTTTGGAAAGTGAATTGTTCGGACACGAGAAAGGTGCCTTTACAGGTGCGATCGCGCAAAAAGTAGGACGTTTCGAAATGGCGGACACGGGCACTCTCTTCCTGGACGAAATTGGTGACTTACCGCTCGCTCTGCAACCGAAGCTCCTGCGCGTGTTACAGGAACAAGAGTTCGAGCGGCTGGGAAGCGGCTGTACGCATCGCATCAACGTCCGTTTGGTGGCTGCCACTCATCGAAACCTGACCCACATGGTCGCACGCAATGAATTCCGCAGCGACCTTTATTATCGGCTGAACGTATTTCCTGTCGTCGTACCGCCCCTGCGGGAGCGCCGGGACGACATTCGTCAGCTGGTCCTGCATTTCGTGGACGTATTCTCCAGACGCATGGGGAAGCGCATTGAGCGGATACCGGAAACAACAATGAATGCATTCTCAACGTACGATTGGCCTGGCAATGTCCGAGAACTCCAGAACCTGGTTGAACGGGCCGTGATCCGGTCGGACAACGGAGTGCTTCCGAATCCTCTTTCGACGTCACAGGTGTCCGCACCCTCTGCTCTCAGACTCGGAGTTGAGGAATCCGGCAGGAGAATAACATCAGGAGCTATGCGAGGCTCGGAGTCCACGGATTCACTCGATGATATACAGCGGCGGCATATTCTGCGAGTGCTCGAGAGAACCGGCTGGGTGATCAGCGGGCCCAAGGGCGCGGGAGCCATCCTCAACATCCATCCGAACACACTTCGCAGTTTAATGAATCGGCTAGGAATTCGGCGTGCCACCCACGCTGTTTCATGAGTGAACTAAGCCCCAATGGCGTTTCATCCCGAGACACTCAAGAAGTCCGATTACGAATGCCGGCTTCTCAGAGCGCGTTCTGCCGCGAGGTTGCTCGTTCTCGCGATTTGCCTCGTGCTCAGCGCTTGTCATCAGGCCGCAAAACAAAATATTGAAGCGAAGATCTCTTTTACGCAGGTACCCGAATGGAATACAGGCGATCGGGACGAGGACGACGTTATCGAGGGAACCGTGAGTGGCGCACGGCAAGGACAGCAAATGGTTCTCTATTCCAAGTGCGGAAGATTATGGTGGTTGCAGCCTTTGCTGGCTTCTCCCTTTACGGCGATTTTGCCTGACAAAGCATGGCGCAACGAAGTACATCCGGGAACCGAATATGCGGCCCTGCTGGTGGATTCTTCCTACCGTCCGGCTGCCGTTTTGCGGCAGTTGCCCGGACGCGGAGGGGCTGTGGCGCAAGTCGCCGTTGCACGTGGGCAGGCCAAGTCCTCATCCTTCTTTATCGATTTCAGCGGCTTCAAGTGGCGGGTCCGCTTCAGGCCAAGCGATCGTGGCGGCACAAGCAATCCATATAATCCTGAGAACGTGTATACAGACCGAACAGGCGCTCTTCACCTGCAAATTGTCGATCGCAATCAGCGCTGGACCTGTTCTGAGGTAAAAGTAACGCGCAGCTTGGGATATGGCACCTATTCGTTCACAGTGGAAGACACTTCCCGCCTGGATCCTTCGCTTGTGTTCGGCATATTCACATGGGATTATTCCACCGACGAACAGCACAATCGTGAATTCGACATCAATATCACTCGATGGGGCGACCCTGACAACAAGAACGCGGAGTTTACGCTCCAACCTACCTTCCTGCCGAGTAACGTTTCGCGTTTCGCCGCACCGGCAGGCAAACTGATACATACAATCGTCTGGGAGCCTGGGAGGATCACTATGACTACGTCGCGGGCGGATGGGCCCGCCAGAGGGACTGCGGTTTCGAAGCACGTGTTTACATCGGAAGTTCCTACACCCGGATCGGAATCAGTACGCATGGCCTTTTATGTTTATTGGCAAGGCAAGCGCGGGCCGTCCGGGCTTAAGCACCGAGCTGAAGTTGTCGTGGACCGGTTTGAGTTTTTGCCATAACGTACTTGCGGAGAGTCTCCTACATCTCGCTTCTCTTGCTGGCCCACGCGGCTTTGGGTGCGGGCGCGGACAGAATTACGCTGGGACGCAATCAAGACATCTGGGACCGAGCGGCAGGTTTTCCGGGTGGCCGCGTCAACTCTATAGCGCAAACCGACGGCGGCTATCTCTGGATTGGCACGAGCAAAGGGTTGGTCCGGTATGATGGCCTGACTTTTGTGTCCGTTCGCGAGATCGATCCGAAAATCGAGGCGAATTTCCCCGCGGTGGGTCTGGTTACAGATTCGACTGACCAGTTGTGGGTCACAGACGACCATACTCACCTCTTCCGATATTCTGCCGGTCGTCTAATGGGGCCGCTCGCCGACAGCGGCAAACGCCTGCATCGGGCCGGTCCAGTTAACAGAACCCTTGACGGATCGCTGCTCTTTGCAAGTGAAGCGCAGGGGCTTGTTGAGTACGAGCGTGGGACTCCACATGTTCTATTGGCCCCGAGCGCAATTCCTAGTTCGCCCACGGCAGTGGCGCAGGCAACAGACGGCTCATTCTGGATCGGCACTCGCGATCGGGGTGTATTGCATGTGAGGCTGAGGGGCGGGATCCCAGAAGTTCAGCGCATCGCGAACCTATCGGACGAAAAAATCAACTGCCTCCTTCCGATTGCGGGTTCTACCGTACTACTCGGCACAGACAAGGGCCTATTGAGCATACACAACGAGAGCTTGGTTCGGCAGATACATCCGGAGCTTGGTAATCAGGGAATACTTTCATTAGCTAATGGCCGATCCGGGGACGTTTGGATCGGCACTGATGGCCATTTGTTCAAAGCTGGCGCTAAGGAAATCGATGCAGAAGGCAGAATCCATTCGCTGGATCAGTCGGCAGTGGGTTTCGCCGTAACCTCGTTGTTCGAGGACCGAGCCGGAAATCTGTGGATTGGCGGTCCGGAGATCATCGAGCGTTACCGGGCCAGTGGCTTCGCCACTTACTTCAGCTCGGCGGGTCTGCCGTGCAGGAATTGTGGGTCGATCTACGTCGATGATCATGCGAGCTTGTGGTTTGCTCCGTGGGATGGCGGATTGTTCCGGCTTGCTCATGGTTCGATTCAACAGATTAATGTCGAGGGATTGGCGAATGATGCCGTTTATTCGATCGTCGGGGCTCCCGGGGAGGTCTGGGTAGGTAGGAGAAACGGCGGAGTCACCCAGATTCGCACAGAGCACGATGGGCTTCAATCCACTACCTACACCCGGCGAAACGGACTCGCCGACAATGCTGTCTCTTCCCTCTACCGCGCGCCCGATGGCACGGTTTGGGCCGGAACGGTCAATAAAGGTCTCAGCCGCTTCAGCGCTGGTATCTGGCACACATTCACAACGCAAGACGGGCTACCCTCCAACAGGATTTCGGTTATCACCGGAAACGCTGCGGGAGAAATCTTCGTAGGTACGCCAGACGGTCTCGCCCAGCTCAAAAGCAACCGTTGGACCACCTATTCCCCTCGCGACGGATTGCCGCCGGGCCCGATCGAAAGTCTATTACTCGATGACCGTGGCACGCTCTGGATCGGCACCTCGAAGGGAATCTCGTTTCTCCAATCCGGGATTGTACGCGTTCCCACTAGCGCACCCGAGCCGCTCTTTGGAGAGATTCTTGGCATAGCCGAGAGTAGCGGCTGGTTGTGGATCACTACTGGGAATCATGTTCTGCGGGTCAGGTCTTCCGCCTTGCAGAACAACTCTTTCGGGGCAGGCGATTACAGGGAGTTTGGAATCACGGATGGGCTGCCCAGTACCGAAGGTGTGAAGCGTAGCCGCTCTGCGGTTGAAGACAATCGCGGGCAGATCTGGTTCTCGCTGAACCAGGGAATTTCTGTTCTGGAACCATCCGCATTTGGCACGCCAGCGCTTCCGGTCACAATTCGCGTGAATGGAATGCTTGTCGATGGGAAGCCGGTCGCGCCTGGCCTCCATGCCCGTGTGCCTTCCGGCCGGCGCCGCTTGACCTTTCGGTATGGTGGCGTGAACGTGTCCGATCCGGAATCCGTGAGATATCGGTACCGGCTGAACAATGTCGATTCGGGCTGGAGCGAGCCCACTGCGTTGCGGGAAGTCGACTATACAAATGTTCCGCCTGGATCCTTCCAATTTGAAGTGATGGCGCGTGATCCGGACGGGCGCTGGAGCGGGCGAAAAGCGACGATGTCTTTTGAGGTTCTGCCGGCGTATTGGCAAACCAGGTGGTTCCAATTTGCGAGTGTTGCGGCGGTCATGCTGCTCGCCTGGGGTCTGTATCGCCTGCGACTCAGGCAAATGACCGCAAAAATGAACCTCCGTTTCACCGAGCGCCTTGCGGAGCGAACTCGCATCGCCCGCGAGTTACACGATACACTACTGCAAAGCTTTCAGGGGCTGTTGCTTCGCTTTCAAACCGTTTCTAACCTGCTCCCCAGCCGCGCCGAGGAAGCTAAGCAAAAACTCGACGGCGCGATTGACCAAGCCGCCCAGGCGATCACCGAGAGCCGGGATGCCGTCCACGACTTGCGGTCGTCAGCAGTGTTGGGTGGCGATCTTGGCGTCGCAATAACGGCGCTGGCAAAAGAATTCGCGAACGATCAAACCCTGCGTGATTGCCCTGACTTTCATGTGCAAGTGGAAGGCACGCCGCGAGAGCTCAATCCGATCCTCCGAGACGAGGTTTACCGAATTGCAGCCGAGGCGCTTCGCAATGCATGCCGGCATTCCGCGGCGCGGCGGATCGAAGCCGAAATCCGCTACGACGAAAACCAGCTTCGGTTGCGAATCAGGGACAACGGCAAGGGCATTGATCCGAGTGTGCTCGATGGAGACCGGCTCGCAGGACACTGGGGGTTGCGCGGAATGAGGGAACGAGCCAAGCTTGTGGGCGGCAATCTCGATGTCTGGAGTAAACTCGGTTCGGGTACGGAAGTCGAGTTCACGCTACCTGGTTCCGCTGCTTATGGGACCTCCCGCAGTCGGCGCCGGTCGGCTTTTACAAAGAAATAGCGGCTAAGCGATCTCATGAGTGCCGACCCTAAGCTGATTCGCATCCTGGCTGTGGACGACCATCCCATTTTCCGGCAAGGAATCGCCGGATTCCTGGCTGGGCAGGCGGATATGATTTTGGTCGCCGAGGCAGCTAATGGACGCGAAGCAATCCAGCAATTCCGTGCGCATCGCCCTGACATCACTCTGATGGACTTGCAGATGCCGGAGATGAACGGTTTGGATGCGACGATCGCCATTCGCAGCGAATTCCCCGACGCAAAAATCATCGTCTTAACCACCTACAGTGGCGATGTCCAGGTTCTACGCTCCCTCAAGGCAGGTGCTCGGGCGTATTTGGTGAAGAACCTTTTGCATAAGGAACTTCTGGAGAGTATCCGTGCCGTGCATGCAGGAAAGAAGAGCCTTTCTTCCGAGGCCTCCTGCGAACTTGCAGAGCATGCCACCGATGATGCCTTAACCGAGGCGGAAGTCGATGTCCTCCGACTCATTGCAGCCGGAAATGCAAACAAACAGATTGCCGCGCAACTCTCGATTACCGAAGATACCGTCAAGGGCCGAGTCAAAAACATTCTTTCCAAATTGGGCGCCAATGATCGAACTCAAGCCGCGATGATCGGGCTGAGACGCGGAATCATCGAGTCATAAGAGGACTCGAAAGGGTGAATGGTGCGCCCTTTAGGGGCTTGAGTCACATGAGTTTAAAAGATAGGCTCTACGCAGGGACCTTCTGCGTCGACTATTCTCAACTTTCGCTAATGGCTGGCCTGGTGCGGGACTCTTGTTCATGCGACTGGTTGCCGGAGTCACGCTAATTGGCCACGCGATTAGTATCCTGCAAGCTGCGCCATTCGTAGAAGCAGCCATCCTGAACGTACTTGCAGCAGCAATGGGAGTGTTGCTCATCGCAGGCTTGTGGACCCCGATTTCAGGCGCTGGGGTGGCAGTGTTCGAAGTATGGAATGCTTTCTCGCAGCCTGGTGATCCATGGGCCAAAATCCTGTTGGGAACTCTCGGCCTGGCTTTGGCGCTGCTCGGACCCGGCGCGTGGTCAGTTGATGCTCGACTCTTTGGATGGAAGCGCGTCGACATTCGGCCACGGTCTCCCCGAAAGAGTTAGATACAGACACACGAAAGAGCCGGACGAAATCACCATCGAGTCCGTACCCAACTCGATGGGGGGTTTCCCAGCAGAGGGAAGTTGTTCCACAATCGGTCTAGCGATGAGGGATTCGCGTTCAGGAGTGCAGTCGGTGGGCAGTCCGGGAGGGAGTAGAACAATGCCTGTTGCAGATTTAATTGGATCTAGTGTGGAATACCGCCTGGTACTCGATGAGATAAATATGGTTGCGTCCGTGGATTCTGCTTTCCTCACTCAAAGCGAGACAGGCACCGGTAAGAAAGTGGTCGCGCGAGAAAGAATCCTCGAATTCCATCAAATCGTAGGCGGTAGCACTGCTCTGGAATCTGTCCTCGCCGAAGTTGAGCGGGTGGCACCAACGGACTCCACGGTGCTTGTCCTAGGAGAAACCGGTACCGGCAAGGAGTTGATCGCGCGGGCCATCCACAATATAAGCCCGCGCTGCGGACGTCCATTCGTGAAGCTTAACTGCGCTGCAATCCCCTTCGATCTTTTGGAAAGTGAATTGTTTGGACACGAGAAAGGTGCCTTTACCGGGGCCATCGCGCAAAAAATGGGACGCTTCGAAATGGCGGATACAGGCACTCTCTTCCTGGACGAAATCGGGGATCTACCACTCGCTCTGCAACCGAAGCTCCTGCGCGTGTTACAGGAACAAGAGTTCGAGCGACTGGGAAGCTGCCGTACACATCGCATCAACGTCCGTCTTGTGGCCGCCACTCACCGCGACCTGGCCGATATGGTCGCACGCAACGAATTCCGCAGCGACCTTTATTATCGGCTGAACGTATTTCCTGTCCTCATACCGCCCCTGCGGGAGCGACGGGATGACATACGTCCGCTGGTCCTGCATTTCGTGGACGTATTCTCCAGGCGCATGGGGAAGCACATTGAGCGGATACCGGAAACAACAATGAGTGCATTCTCAACATACGATTGGCCCGGCAATGTGCGGGAACTCCAGAACCTGGTTGAACGGGCCGTGATCCGATCGGAGAACGGAGTCCTTCCGAATCCTCTTTCGACCTCACAGGTGTCCACGAGATCTCTTATCAAGTTCGGAATGGATCTTCTAAGTGTCCACGAATCCGGCACGAGAATACAACCAGGAGCTGTGCCCGAGCCGCAGTCCGCGGATTCACTCGAGGATGTAAAACGCCAGCATATTGTGCAAGTGCTCAAGAGAACCGGTTGGGTGATCAGCGGACCCAAGGGAGCGGGAGCCATCCTCAACGTCCATCCGAATACACTTCGCAGTTTGATGAACAGGCTAGGGATTCGACGTGCGACCGACACTGTTTCTCAAGTCGCATGACCGCGTGGTCGTCTCGCTAGAACTACAGCCCCGAACCGAACAGCTGAGAGTTTTTCCGCTCGCGAACGCTTAGCGAAGCACGCGGCTCGCACACTTCAGTCAGTTGTTACGCAAATTTACCTCCATTCACGCGCGTCACTGATGCAGGAGTCTTTTGGGTCTCTCCAGGCAAGTCACGCTATCTCGCAGATAATAGTTGACCGGGGCCGTGGTTCACGAAATACCGTCGGAGTTGATCAGCGTTTTCTATCGACAGACCACCGCTAACTGCTTTATCGCCATCGTGATGGCCCACGATCTCAGGCTTGATCCTCTATTGGACAGCCGCGTGCATTCTTCTAGTCGCCGGCCTGATTTCAATTCTCACCGGTAAACACTCATGCATTCGCAAGTATCACAAAGGAGATACCACAATGACCGCTGTCATGACAAAGGACGGAGCTGAGATCTACTACAAGGATTGGGGCACCGGACAACCTGTTGTATTTAGCCACGGCTGGCCGTTGTCGTCTGAAGCGTGGGCAGGCCAAATGGTCTTCCTCGCACAGCACGGCTATCGAGTCATCGCCCATGACCGTCGAGGTCACGGGCGCTCGAGCCAGCCCTCATCCGGCAACGATATGAACACCTACGCAGATGATCTTGCTGCTGTAGTGGACCATCTCGACCTAAAGAACGCCGTGCTCGTAGGCCACTCAACCGGTGGCGGAGAAGTCACTCGCTATATCGGCCGGTACGGAACGAAGCGCGTGCAAAAGGTGGTTCTCATCGCTGCCGTCCCGCCGTTGCTACTCAAGACCGAAGCAAATCCGGAGGGGATCCCAATCGATGTGTTCGACGGCTTGCGCGCCGGCCTCCTAAACGATTTCTCGCAGTTCTACAAAGACTTCGCACTTATGTTCTACGGCGCAAATCGTCCCGGAGCCAACGTCTCGCAGGGCATTCTCGACCAATTCTGGCTGTGGAGCATGCAGGCCAGTTTGAAGAGTATCTATGAATGCATCAAGGCCTTCTCCGAGACCGACTTCACCGAAGATCTTAAGAAATTCGATATACCGACCTTGCTACTCCACGGTGAGGACGACCAAGTCGTTCCGGTGATGATCTCCTCGAAAAAATCGGCCAAACTGATCCCGGACGCGCAGGAAATCTATTATCCCGGCGGCGCCCACGGCATCACAGCAACTCAGCAGGCCCGGGTCAACGCCGACTTGTTGGAGTTCCTGAAGAAGGATCGCAAAACCTCTAAAGCGGCTTGAGTTCCTGCAGACAGGTCTGAAACAGCCGCAACGGCTTTCTCTGAATAGTTTTTGCTGGCACAAGATGTCCGAGTTTGCGCCAGCCACCCTAGGCAAACAAAGAAGAGACAGAAAGGCAACGAACTAAGGAGGTTCGTCATGAGTATGAAGATTGTTGTAATTGGTGGAACCGGGCTTATCGGTTCGAAGGTTGTCGAAAAACTGAAGGCAAAGGGCCACCAGGCTGTTGCCGCCGCGCCTAGTACGGGGGTCAATACGCTCACCGGTGAGGGACTTGCCGAGGTATTAAAAGGCGCGTCGGTGGTTATTGACGTCTCGAACGCACCCTCGTGGGAAGATGACGCGGTGATGAAATTCTTTGAGACATCAACGCGTAACCTTCTCGCCGCTGAAGCATCCGCAGGCGTGGCACATCACGTTGCCTTGTCGGTTGTGGGATCGGAGCGCATGCTCGAAAGCGGATACTTCCGTGCGAAAGTCGCTCAGGAGAACTTGATCAAAAGTTCCTCGATTCCCTATTCGATCGTTCGCGCGACGCAGTTCTTTGAGTTCATCAAAGGCATTGCGGATCTTTCCACCGAGGGTAAGACGGTGCGCCTGCCTCCTGCACTCATCCAGCCCATGGCGGCCGAGGATGTCGCGAGTGGCGTGTGCCGTGTCGCACTCGGCTCGCCGCTAAAGGGCACTGTTGAAATCGGAGGACCCGAAAAGTTTCATCTGGATGAATTGGTCCGCCGAACTCTGGCTGCATGGAAGGATCCTCGCGAGGTAGTTGACGATCCCCAAGCTCGCTACTACGGCATCAAAGTGGGCGAAACCACACTCATTCCCGGTGCTGATGCACGGCTCGGAGAGATCCATCTCGAGGACTGGCTTAGCCCGGCGATGTCCGCGAGGTAGTCGGGACACACGGCCCTGCTTCTCAATTAGCGGGGCCGTGGCAGCAGCGCGTAGACCTGTTAAGCGGCAATACGGGCTGCCTGAGAGGCGGCCAGAACAATACCCAGCGGAGCCGGAGCCTAAAAGGAGGGAAGATGCAACCCGTGGACGAAATCGAAATGCCAATCCAGTCGAACACAAGGAGATGTGAGCAGGGATGGAGAGACTTTTTCAAGGCGAACTGCAATGCCGTGTTTCAAACTGCTCTGCTTCTAACGGCCGATGCGACTGCGGCAGAGATGGCTGTAGCTGAGAGTATCGATTCCCTTGACATCTCGAACCCTCCCGAACAGCGCAACCTGGTGGCTTGGGAAAAAACTCTGGTGTTGCGGAGTATTGAAACGTCGCGGCTGTCTTCCTCTGCAGCGAACTCAGCGACTCGTTCAATGCTTCACCCAGGGCTTCTGCCGGTCATCCTGATCGAGCGTTTTCCGCGTATCTGTTTTGTTCTGCGAATGCTGCTGGGCTATTCAACCGCTTTGTGTGCGCAAATACTTGGTGTGGAGGAAAGCCATGTACGGATGCTTTTTCAGATGGCAGCTCTTCAGCTTCAACAGAAAATCGCAGGGAACAGGGTTCCACCCTAAACATTCGTAATGCATCGCAACCTTAATGCGGCGTCGTCAGCGACCAACACTATGAATGCTGCGGCCGTCGGGGTATAGTTGGTGCGCCTTCCTGCCGCTGAAACCGGCAAGGGTGATTCGATTGTTGTTGGTCCGCCACCTTCGTTTGCAGAGAGTGCATTTGCTCGAAGGCCGCCAGCAGCTTACCCATGACGTCGCAGCAGGTAAGGGATTTGGCCTCATCGCAAACCGAAGCTCTTACGTTGAAGAATAGAGCTTACGAAAGCACGCGCGAACGTCTCGTGATCGGCCAATCGAAGCAGCCATCTCCTAAAGAACAACGGGCTGCGACTGCACTTCGAAGATAAGCGTTAGCGTGTACACGAGGTTTTCATATGCCGTCCTCGAGTGCCTTCAATCGTTTAACGAATCTAACCCGGCCGGCGCCGAGGCAAATGATCTTCTGGTCACCGGGAGAGAACCGGGCACGGATTCGTAGATCCGATGTCGGTCATACAGTCGATGGGCCGGCTGGCTAAGTTAGCCGTTCTTAATCCGGCTGGCTAAGCTAGCCGTTCTTAATAATGTTGAAAGCCTGTCGATTGAACTGTCTCCGAATTGCAGCAAATGCTGCGATTATGACGGTTGCCGGCAGCCCCAAACAACGGCGACCGTCCGAAAACCGATTTGACCTTGGGCATCGTAGGGCCTTTCGTGATCGTCACTCTAAACTCGTTGCGCGAGTCATAACCGAGTGCCGTCGATGGGCAATTTTCAACCTCTCCGCAGATCGAATGCCAGCGTGGTCGCTCTCACCAGATTCGTATAGGGCCTGTAAACATTGACGCAGAACGTAGGCCATTACTGCGATTAATGCGTTAAGCGGGGTCAAATCAATCGGTCATAGCTGCTAAGTGATTGAAGACATGGAGCGGGAGACGGGGATCGAACCCGCGACGTCCAGCTTGGGAAAACGATCCTCGATTGTAAATAAAGGACTATGGCGTTCATGGAGATCAACCCAGTGCATAGAGATCCATGGAGTTTCCTCAGGTTTAGTCGAAACCCGGCTTAACGCATTAATCGCATTCCTGAAGCCGGGGATGCTTTGGCTCTCGAAAATCAGCAAAGTCAAGGTTTCGAAATCACTTGCCCAACGCGCGCCGAACCCGGTTCGGCGCTGATGCGAGGTGAGGGTTGCAAGACAGACATGCCCGACATGTGTTCGCGGGCGGCAATGGTGGAACGGGCGGCCTGGAGTCCGCCGGCTTCGCCTTGAAACGAATGATGCCGGAGCTCGTGGTTTCAAAGCAGAAGCTGCGCCAAACCGAAGGTAGTTGCGTGGTCCGTTTGAAGCGCGAGGAGGGAAAACAGAACGTGGGGTTCAGTTCGAGACCATTTGTCCTATGTGGGCTCCCAGTACGAAAGCCGCCAGCGGGCGAAATGCTGTACGAAAGGCGAAACGGCGATTTCGTTCTACAGATCACCGGGCATCCGAACTACGGACTACCATTCGGCCAGGATCGCATCGTGCCCATTTACTTGGCCGCGCTTGCAGTGCGCCAACAGAGTCAAACGATTCGCTTCCGCACCGCCGCCGAAATGTTAGAGACGTTCGGAATGCACAAAGGCGGCAAGGAGTACCGGCGACTGGTCGCTGCCTTCGAACGCATCTTCGGGGCGACCATCTTCTTCGGAACCGACACGCTCAGAGGCACGGCCAAGGTGGTCCAACGATCGCGATTCAGCTTCTTCCGCGAGGCCCAGATCTGGTACAGCCGAGATCCTGAGCAGTATCCGCTGTCTGACCAGTTCGAGAATGTGATTGTGCTGAGCGACGAGTTCTATCGAGAGGTCATGGCGCATCCGATTCCGGCAGATTTGGAAGCAGTAAAGGTGCTTGGAGGGGCACCCGCCGTGCTGGACTTATTCATGTGGCTTTCGTATCGCTGTTTTGTGGCGAAGGGGGAAGAGACGATTCCTCTGTTTGGAGCATGCGGTTTGGCCAGCCAGATCGGATCGATTGAATACGCGCGGCCCCGCCGGTTTCGAGAAAAGCTCGACGGGTGGTTGGAATCTATCCGGTTGCTCTGGCCGGACTGCCCGGCCAAAATCAGCAGCGATGGCACGGGTCTAGAAGTGAATCGAGCAACGGCTGTACTCATTCAACAGAAGGCGGGTTGAGATGGAGATTTGGAATTGACACCGACTGGCGACAAATCAAAGCAGTTAGCAAAGCGACAAACACTGCCGGATACATATCCGGTTTTCCTGCAGGAGCTGAAACAACGCATTCGCGAATCGCAGTTGCGGGCGGCCGTGTTGGTCAATCGCGAGTTGTTGCTGCTGTATTGGCGGATCGGGCGGGACATCCTCGTCCGGCAAGAGCGGGAAAACTGGGGCGCCAAAGTCATTGACCGGTTGGCAGCGGACCTGAAGAAGGCCTTTCCTGAGATGAAAGGTTTTTCGCCCAGAAATCTCAAGTACATGCGAGCTTTCGCAGGGGCTTGGCCAGAGGAGGAATTTGTGCAAGAGGTTCTTGCACAAATTACCTGGTACCACAATTTGACCCTGCTCGAAAAGCTCACAATCGAATCAGACCGGGCTGGTATGCGAAAGCGAGTGCCCAACACGGCTGGAGCCGCAACGTGCTCGTGCATCAGATTGAGACGCGATTGCACAAGTGCGCGGGAACTGCGGTAACGAATTTCGAGCGAACATTACCGCCGCCACAGTCCGACCTTGCACAGCAGATCACCAAAGATCCCTACACGTTCGACTTCCTGATGCTCGGCGAGGATGCTCACGAACGGGAACTGGAACAGGGCCTACTGGCACACCTGAGAGACTTCCTCCTCGAGTTGGGCATCGGCTTTGCATTCGTCGCCAGCCAGTACCGGTTGGACGTGGGCGGAAGTGACTTCTTCATCGATTTACTTTTCTATCATCTGAAGCTTCGCTGCTTTGTGGTTATCGATTTGAAGGCGAAGGTGTTCGAGCCCGAGTATGTCGGCAAGATGCATTTCTATCTTGCCGCCGTTGATGATTTGCTGCGCCATCCGGAAGATCAGCCGAGCATTGGCCTGATTATCTGCAAGACGAAGGATCAAGTCGTGGCGGAATACGCTCTCAGAAACACGACGACGCCCATCGGCATTTCCGAATACAAATTATCGGAATCACTACCGGCTGATTTTAAAGGCAGTTTGCCGAGCATTGAGGAACTCGAAAACGAACTCGGGAAGGCTGGCGATGCACAATGACCAGAATCTTCGCTTGGTTCTCAAAACGCAATCAAAGCGAGACCTAGCCATGGATGACGCGAGGAGACCCGTCTGGCTTGAGGCGACCGAGTCATTCTATAAGAAGCTGAACCGCGTTGCCAAGGAATGTGAGTTATCGCGCTATAAAGCCCTTAGTCGAGGCCTCGATGCGTTACGGCGGGAGGCGGAAATACGAAACTCAGCCTTGATTCGCAACATCAAAAGTCCGTCTCAATCGGAGGTGTTTCGCAGAACCATGGGGCAAGTCTCGCGGAACTACTGGGCGACCGTAACAACAGAGGAGAAGCGTGAACGAGGGAGAAGGAGCGCTCAAGCGCGCTGGAACCGGAACTCCTGATGACATAACCATAATCGGCCCCAAAGCCATCAACACTGGCGCTTTAATGCTCGTGTGTTGCTGTATTCGGCAAGAGTAATAAAGAAACTGTTGTGTGTGGCGCAAGACGCGGCGTCTTGTGCAATTGTGTCAAGTGTTCCACGAGGCGAAAATGTTCACCGAACTGATCGTGACGCAACACCTCGGTACCCTCGACGAATGATCGTTCGACTTGGTTCATTCACTTCCGCTTGGGCTAGTGGACGAGCCAGTTTCCGATTCGGTGGACTTTCTGGTGTCGTAGTTATCTGTTACTAGATTCACGTCCAAACCAGCTGCAAGATTGCCTTTGATCTAGTTTGAAAACCGCAAGAATTCCTGTTGCGTGTCGCCTTAACCGTTTCATCGTGGGTATCGGACTCATCGCGTGAGTACAATTTTGCAAAAACGACCTAGTAAAAGTGAGCGTTCGAGAGGCGCTACTTTTCGACGGAAGTGGACATCTCCGAAGCCCAGCTCGCCGTGAAGCATGATGGGCTGTTTAATGTACGAGCTCTCGTTAAGCTATGTTTTCCATTGACACGCTGCGCAGGATTTCTTGGCCTCACCCCATTCACAATCTGATTACAACTCTTTTACAGCTCGCGTTGTAACTCACGATATGCGCGCCACTCTAATCGTTCAGCACTCCTGCGCGGGTGAGGATCAGCCGGTTTATCACCTGTTGATCCTGGAGAGGGGATGAGCATATGAAACGACGTGCATCGTTGTTTTCAGGCGCGCTAATCGGGGCACTCGTGCTGGCGGTTGCCTTGCTCGGACTGATGGTGGAGAGGGGCCACAGTCAATCGACCAACAGCGACCGGAAGGATTTGACAGCCGACAATGCCGTACAGCTTGTGCGACAGGGACGCCAGATCTTTCGTTTTGACACTTTTGGTGATCAAGCGTTTTGGGGGGATACGCTTAAACTGCACCAGGCAATCGAAGGATCTGGATTGGGCGGAGTGGGCCCCGGAGTCAGCCCCAAAACGGCGCTCTCCGTCGGATTGAAAGTGGATCTGGATGCTTTGCCGAATGACCTATTGCAGCAACTCCTGCACGGGCGTGTGAATTTGAATGACCCGGCGGTTACTGTCGCGCTGCTTAAATTGAATGCTGTAGTTGGACTCACCGGTTTCTTCGATTCCGCCGGAAGCCTTGCATCGGTTGGAATTCAATGCGCGTTATGCCACTCCACTGTTGATAATTCGCAACCCGCTCTGTGCGCAGGCGTAATTCAGCCCAACCCGAGCACCGGCTGCGTCGGGCATCGTCTCGACGGCTGGCCCAATCGCGATCTGAATGTGGGCGGAATTATCGCTCTCGCGCCCGATCTGAGCTCCGTTGTCAATCTGTTTGTCAATGCTGGTCAGCAGATAAATCAGGCAACTATTAGGAGCGTGCTAAACAGGTGGGGGCCGGGAAAATTTGATGCTGAGCTGTTCCTGGACGGCAAAGCCTTTAATCCCCAACAAGTCACTGATAATACTGTCACCGGTACGAACGTGCCAGGCGCCACCTTGATTCCGCCCGCATTCGGGTTAGGCGGAGTGAACCTACACACCTGGACAGGTTGGGGCTCAATTCCCCACTGGAACGCCTTCGTAGCGAATCTTGAAATGCATGGACAGGGCCGGTTCTGGGATCCGCGCCTCAATGATGCCGGACAGTTTCCGATCGCGGCAGCAAACGGCTTCGGAGATTTGAAGGTTAACGGGCAACATATCAGTCCCGATGATGACCGGATCACGTCAAAGCTTCAGGCTCTTCAGTTTTATCAATTGGCAATACCTGCGCCCCCACCTCATCCGGGGAGCTTCGATGCGGCGGCAGCGGCCCGCGGCGACGAACTCTTCAGTGGCAAGGCTAAATGCAATAGCTGTCATGTAGAGCCGCTCTGGACCGATCCCGGCTGGAATCTCCATCTGCCATCTGAAATTTGCATCGACAGTTTTCAGGCAGATCGCGCACCAGATCATCGGTATCGGACTTCACCGATCGGTGAATTATTCACACATACAAAGGGAGGCTTCTATCACGATGGAAGATTTCCGAATTTAACGAGTGTAGTCGACCACTACAACACCTGCATGAGCCTAGGCCTAACGAGCGACGAAAAGAGCGACCTCATTCAATACCTGCTCAGTCTCACGTTTGGGCCCGGCTCACACTAGAGGCCCGATAGGTAACAGCTAATGAAGGCTGATGATGCTGCGATCAAGCAGCAGAAAAGAGTAGCTCATGTTAAACGATTACAAAACAACGTTCGGTTCTGAAAAGAACTGCCAATCACGAACCGCTGAGATGAACGGAACTCGGGGGTGGCGTGCTGCGCAACATCGGGGTGCGTTGCTTACTGGTCCAAGGGGTATTGTCACGATTTGCGTGGGCCTGGTGCTGCTGGCATTTCAGGCAACGGCGCAGAATCAACTCGCTCCGAATCAGACTCAAGGGTTCGGTAATGGCAGGTTGGTCACCTTCACTTATCTTCAGAATTTCGATTGCGTCGACCAGCCATTGCTGGATCTGGACTTCAATGGCATTAAGGCAGAGTCCGATCCAAACGAGATGCAGACACCCATTTGCCAGGTCGTCACGGAGCCCACAGCCGACCCGACCGGCGGTGACATTAAACACACTGCACATCTGTACGTGCTCGTTCCAATGTTCTCAGTCGATCACGACACAAATCCAGCCGACGCAATGGCGTGTCCAAATGGAGGCAGGCCCGGCGAACTGTGTGGCACGGCACTGGGAAACGCCTTGATCTCACTGTTTGGCTTCATTCCTGAGGCTTGGAAGACAAAGGTCAATTCTGCTATTACGACTCAGTGCCCAGACCCCAACAATCCTGTGCCAGGTACCTGCACCATGCATGCCTCGTCAGTTGATTTATCTCAGCTGCTTGTCGCGGTGGGTAAAAGTACTCACGCGACAGCGCCGGTGTTTCTTCCTACGCCGAATCACAGCCATATTGTCGATAATTCTCGCGTAAACACTGGGCCGATTTGGTGGGAAGTGAGGCCGGTCCTGATCATGTCTGAGAGTGACTGGCCGGCACCCGATGGGAGCAGCGGAATTACTTCATCAAAAGCGATGGATGATGCGGAGGCTGCGGGTAGGGCGATCGAAGTCGGCTCGAATTTCTTCCTCTTCTTCAGCTCTGGAATGAGTTCAATGGGTGCGGTGGCGAACCATGTCCACTCCAACCCATCTGGGCAGTCGCAAACTGATTCGGGCATCTTTTCAGTTTTCCAACAGCATGGTGACGAGCACGGGAGTGCGATTGCCAAAATGGCCATGAAAGCCATGCGCCATTAATTTTCGATCTGTTCTTTCGAACTGAGCGAGGCCCAGCTTTTTCTGGCGCTCGCTCGCTGGCATATCCTGCTGGACTGGCGCTTCGAATGGATAGAAGTAGTTGGATGCTCTTTGGACAATCAGACGAATACAGTAAACGACTCCGATCTGGTGCGGCGCATATTGGCAGGTGAGTACCAGCTTTATGAGGTGATCGTCCGCCGATATAATCAGCGCCTGTATCGCGTCGCGAGATCCATAGTTCAGAACCGAGAGGAGGCGGAGGACGTTGTTCAAGATACTTACGCCCGTGCTTTCGAGCACTTTTCTCAGTTTGAAGGCAGGGCACTGCTTTCTACCTGGCTGACCAGGATCGCCGTGAATGAGGCTCGGAAGCGCATGAGGGAGCGCGGCAGGCGTAAAGCAATCGATGCAACTCTGTCAAGAATACCTGCGCTTACACGCGCACCTCCGACACCGGAGAACGATCGACTAGCGGAAGAAACGCGAGCGATCCTCGAGAATGCAATTGACCAGCTCCCCGAAGGACATCGATCCGTATTTGTCATGCGCTCGCTGGAAGACATGAGCATCGCCGCAACCGCCCAATGTCTCGATATGAGCCAGGAAGTCGTAAAGATCCGAATGTTCAGAGCTTGCCGGATGCTGCGGCGAATATTGCAGGATAAATTTCACGCCGCGAGTATTGACGCGTTCCAATTCCTGGGCGAGCGATGTGATCGCATGACGATGAGCGTTATGCACCGAATTTCGGCTTACTCTCGACGAGCCGTTGGGTCAGAATCCGAGCCGTAGGTGATCTGCTCACGTCTAAGCTTCGGGGCTCGCCACTTTTATCAGCTTGCAATACCTTTCGCACAGCCTCCCGCTGGCAGTTTCGATCCGGCACCAGCCCCGCTTGGTGCCGTGCTGATTGCAGGCATATATCGGGAATCGGGTCCACGTTAATGTCGCTGAACCTTGATGGCGGTAATCGTCGCCGGTAGTGCGGCTGAGGAATGATGTCGGGAATGGGAAATATAACTGTCGCTGAGTTCCGTAGCCAAACAGTCGCGTGAAGCGGGCGACAAATAGCAGCCATACACTTTAGGTCAGATGTTGTAATGCGGACCGTTGAGGTGTGATGGTTGGTATCCAGTTCACGGATGTGTCTGCAAGAGATAACCGCGGAAATTCAGGGCACGGAATAAACCCGAACCGCTGCCGGCTGGGAGCCCTGACGTCGTGCGGCAACAAACAATTGGCGTAGATCGGAAGAAAAGAAACTC
>Ga0308174_10000310_pt1 | contig 20391 bp, 33 predicted proteins | sample PhyPR2_FD_203894 | JGI IMG/M metagenome (GOLD analysis project Ga0308174, IMG submission 203894) | Soil microbial communities from UC Gill Tract Community Farm, Albany, California, United States - DLSLS.P.R2 | ecosystem: Environmental > Terrestrial > Soil > Agricultural land | place: USA... | reverse complement strand
ATGGCCGTGTCCTCATGGCTGGTGACTTCGACTCCTTCCAGGTCTCAGCAGGAGATCAGGTGGTATTCGTGGCAGGGACGCTGGGTATCTCGCTGGATCTCGATGACTGGAACACGCAGTCGTGATCATCAGCCCAGCACCCCAGCCTCCTACTCCGATCAAGGCAACGCCGCATGCTCGGCCTGCTGTTCAAAAGGTCATCGATGACGACCCGGAGCACACCCCCAGGCCGATAAATCTGACTGCCTTCGTCCCTGAAGACGGGATGATCGTCAACGGCTACAAGATGGTGCCCAAGGTCTGGGTCCGGGGCAGGGCCGTAGCGACCTCTGATGGCTCCTACATCGACTCAGCACGGCTTAGACCTACCGAACTACAGGTGGACTGTCACAGCCGCTTCCTGGCCGGTTCTGACTTCTATGACGACATAGCTGGGGTCTGGCGACCGTTCTACACCCGAGGGGTGGACTGGTACTGGACCACCGACCCAGTAGCCAAGCCGACCTACATGGATCTGGAGTACCGGATCGGCAAGGAGATCCTGACCTTCGATGTGCTGAACTTCCAGGACCAGGACTTCCTGCGTTCAGCCTTCAACGGGGATCTGGACGATGCTGCCGAGTACACCGTGGTGATGGTGGCCTCTTTCGACAACCCCACCGGCTACATGGCGATGAGCACCCCGCAGCGGGACTTCCTGATCAACGAGGCGTTCACAGTGCTAGACACCACCACCGCAGTACCTAGGACGCTCAGCCACCCGGCTCAGATCGACCCTGCCATCGTGGTGCTCTCGGTGCGGCCTCCGACCACTCGGATCTGGGTCGCTTCTCCTGACAACCAAGTGGCTTACGCATCGGCTATCACCCCTGCTCAGTCCCAGGACATGATCTTCCAGCTCGGCAGGAAGCTGGGAGTCACCGCAGGTGGAGCGAACATGAAGCTCATGGAGTGGAGTCTGTTCGATTACGCAGTGCAATCTGATGGCACTACGGGGCAGTACAACGTCAACCAGATCATCTCGCTTTACTCTTCGGTCTATGGAGCGCGCTGATGGTCGATAAGCCAGATGTAGGGATTCTCAACGGGACCGGTGGCTACTTCAAGGTATTCGTCCAGCCGCCCGGACAGGCGAAGAAGGATGTCACCTTCTTCCGCGACCTGCCCACCAAGATCGGGACGATGACCTCGAACGACCCGTACGGGGATGCTTCTGCCTCGCTGTCCTTTCCGGGGATCACCTCGATGGACCGACCGGGCAGCGGTGACCTCGGGTGGCTGGTGCCCTACGCCAACGTGGACATCGTCTTCTACAACAGCGATGGCACTGCTTCGGACTGGGTCTGGGAGGGCTTCATCGTCTCTGAGGAAATCGGGGACGAGTACAGCATCGCGCTCAAGGGCGCGCTCTACCAGGCTGACAACTTCCTCGCGGCTCCCTGGTACCCGCAGTACCCAGTGCCCTACGAGTACATGATCCAGCGACTGCTAGACCCTAAGCGCCAGAGCACGCTGCGAACTGCGGCACTGCAGATCACCTTCCCGGACAACTGGAACACCGTGGTGCCTAGCACCACCCTTCCGGACTACCTGTGGTTCCTGCGCCCCTGGGGTGTGACTCCGGGCACCAAGTGGACTGGGCTGACTACCCGCAACACTGGCGGCTGGGAGCCTGTGCTGACCGGCTACATCCAATCCCTACTGGGAGTGATGTTCACCGAGGATGGCGGTCAATGGACCATCCGGAAGAAGACCGGACGCATCCCGGAACTGATGATTCGACCTGCCCTGCGTTACCCCACTGATGACGTGCTGGTGGTCTACAACGGTGCCCCTGGTGTACAGGTCAGCTCCAGCCGGGATTTCTCACAGTCCACCAACATCATCTTCGGGCAGGGCACAGACCTTCAGAACTCGGCATTCTCTGGCCAGCAAGTCAGTGCTGATGGGCAGACCACCTACTATGACCCGTTCGCTGCGCTTCCTCAGGTCTACCCCGCTGCTGGCAACCCGAAGTTCAACTCGAACATCCCGCGCAAGGAATCTCGCCTGCAGTTCCCCAATGGAATGAGCGAACTGGCTGCTCGATCCACTGCTGCTGCTCAGCTTCGCCGGAACTCCGACCCTGGCTACACCGGGTCGATCACCCTGCAGAGCGACCCCACTCGTGGTGGCATCCCTTACAACCGCTTCCTGATCCGGGGTGGAGACAACATCCTGGTGAAGGACTTCCGGGGGACTGACGTGCTCTTCCACGTCACTTCCTCTTCAGTCTCTCCTGAGGATGGGTCTACCTCTCTGACGGTGGATACCAAGTTCCGTGATGCGCTCACGGTCGATGAAGTTCGAGCACGTACCCGAGACGCTCTGGACCCGGTGCGTCTGCTCAAGGTCGGCCAGTTCTCCACCACCGTGCAGGACAGCATCCTGCCGTGGTCCTACACCGCTGGCTCTGGGGTGATCCCCTCTGGTGGGGCAGTGGACGCAACTGAGCTGTTCACCAAGAAGATGAGCAGCACCGAGAAGTTCCCCTGGACCACGACCACCCAGAAGTACCCGCCGAAGAAGTACCCCAACTACTACATCAAGATCAATCCGAAGAGCACCAACGCTGACAACAACTGGTCGGGCCTGACCCGCTCGGGTATCGCCAAGGCCGCTATTCCGGTGAAGATGAGCCAGCAGGGCACCATCCGAATGATCCAGATCGCCGCCTACGACGAGAACGGGAACGTGATGCCAGTTCGGTTCCACGTCTCCTTCTACTCCAACTCCGGTATCTCGATGTCAGCCATGCCGCGTATCCCAGCCACCACCACTAAGGGGACTAGTGGCTACGCCGCTGCTCAGCGCTACCCCTTCTTCGAGGGGGCCTTCGAGAACAAGAAGGCAGATGGCACGGAGACCGATAACCCCGGTGTGCTGCTACCTGATGGAAGCGACATGGTAGTGGGCTGGGGCAACTACTACGCGGGCGCTGGCTACTCCCCCGGTGAGCAGTCTCTGGGCTCGCCCAAGACCGGTCTGCTGGTGGATGAGACTCCCTGGTCCTACAGCACCATGCAGGACTCCGGGTTCGACAAGTACTCGGTCCCTAACAGTCGTAAGAACCCCACGGCTGGGATGCTGTTCGTGATGATCTACTGCGATGACCAAGGCCCAAAGCCCGTCTACTTCCTCGGGCGCGTTTTCAGAAGCGAGACAGGCTCATGAGCACTGAAGGACTGTTCTCCAACTACCAAGTCGAGAAGTGGCTGAACGACGTGCAGGACGGCTACCTCGGGCTGGCCTACGACAACCCCGAGGTAGCTGGCGCTTACGCCTCTGAGGTCTTCGGTGGCTCCTACACCCGGCAGGCGTACTCGATGACCTCTCCCTCCTCACGGGGGATGCTGCTGCTGAACGACCTCACGTTCAAGGCCCTGCCTGCTGTGGAGATCACCTACATCGTGGGCTGGGATGCCCAGTACAACGGCAACTACCTGTGGAGTGCCCCACTGGAAACCCCCTGGCGAGTGCTGGAGGGTCGAAACCTCTCCATCCCGGCAGGAACTATCGGTCTGTCCCACGACTGAAAAAGGGCATAAAAATAGGGCGTTTAGCCCCTACCCGAAGGTAGGGGACAAAAGGGACGTAAAAGGGCATAAAAAAAAGGCCCTTAGGCCGCTGGACCCTCCTCCGAAGAGAAGAGTCCAGCGGCTTGCAGGTCTAAGTTGCTGATGCTTCTGCAGGCGGAAAGCCACCCATTCGCTTACCGATCCAGGCGAATCCCAGAACGATAAGCTGCTTCACTGCGACTTCGATGATCTTCTCGGCAGGACCCTGGGCCTGACCAGTCACGATCCGAACTGCTGCTGTCTTTGCTACTACGACAGCGACCTTTACCACCTTGGCGATGGTGGATGGCTTGAGAAACTTCATTGTGTTTCCTGACTCGGGCGGGATTCTGATTTGGGTGGAGTCATCCAAGTCTCAACAACCAAGTCTCATAAGCAGACGTGGCCCCGAATCCGGTCCACCCTCCACAAGGAGAACCTTCATCGGGGCCACGCCTCTGCATCCAGACCGATGGTCAATCGGTCAGGGGTGAGCCTACGTCAGTGGGGAAAGCAAGAAAAGCCACTAACGCAGGCAGCCGGTGAACTTCTCAGGTCACCGGGGTCAGTTGACGACCTTCTCGGAGAAGGTCATCTCGCCCTCCCAGTCGTCCACGTCGATGGAGACATCGCCCTTGACGGACTGGACAGCCTCCTTGACCGCCTTGTGGAAGACGGTGTCGAACGTGACCTCGCTGGGCTGGTCGGACTTGTTGCGGTGCAGGTCGTGCTGCGGACGGAGCAGGTTCGCTGCGTCCACGAAGTCCTGCGTACCGAGGACGTAGTCCAGGGAGCGGTTGCGGATGATCGCCGCCTCCGCAGCCTGGTCGAACGTCTGACGCACGAAGGCGGGCTCGTAGCCCTCCATCGCAGTGTGGATCGTCTCGAAGTCGATCTCCGGGTCGAGCCGAGCGTCACCGATCACGAGACGGATCATCTTCTCCGTCGCGGTCTTGTTGAGCGGGCCGACCTCGATCATCGCGTCCACACGGCCAGCACGGAGCATGGCCTTGGAGAACGAGGCAGCCTTGTTGCTGGTCATGACGAGCATGACCTGGTCGCCCTTGGAGCCGATGCCGTCGAAGAGGTTCGAGAGGCGGGTCTGGTACGCCTCGTCGTCCTTCGCAGCGTAGACATCCACGTCCTCCACGAAGACCACAGCGGGCTGGTAGAGCCGTGCCGTGTTGATCGTGGACTCCAGGTCGTCCAGCGTGCCCTTGCCCGAGTGGAACTGCACGAAGGTCCAGCCGTTGGCGTTGGCGATGCCAGCGGTCATCACACCGGCCTCGGACTTGCCGGTGCCGTACGGGCCGAAGAGCAGCCCGCGCTTGTTGACCTTGCGCTTGTCCGCACGGAACAGCGCCGCGTTCTCGATGACGCCCCACACCGTGTTGCGCAGCTTCGCGTACACGTCGTCGTTGTAGACGATGGTGGGGTTGGGCTCGATCTTGACGAAGGAGAGCCCGTCACCGGGCGCACCCTTCTTCTCGCGGATCGACTTGCCCTTGTAGATCGAGTTCTTCTCCAGCTCGTCCTGGATGAGCTTGAAGAAGCCGGTGACCGCTGCACCGTGGATCTTCGGGCACTCCATCTGGAGCTGGAACAGCGGGCCGTACTCGGGGTCGTGGTTGGCCCCGAGGATCAGCTTGCCGTCGAAGTGCTCGAACGCGACGTGACCCCACGGGACCTGGGTGGTCTCGGTGGGGCTGATCTCGATCTCGACCTGCTGGGGCGGGATGGACCCGAACATGGTCTGGATCGGCACACCACGACCGGTGGTGCCGAACAGGCGGGACATGACCGACGTGACGGCGTGGGCACCGTCGAAGGGCCGGTACTTGAACACCCGCGTGAAGACCTCCTTCTGAGCGAGCGCAGCAGCCACGTCGTTCAGGACGGCTGCGCCCTTCGAGGGGGACATGCCCTCGGGGAGGGAGATCTTGTTGCGCGGGTCGGTGTGGTACGCGATCCCCTGGTCCGCCGAGAAGGTCCCGTCACCGATGGCGGCGAGGGTTTCGAGCAGACGCTCCTTGACCTTCTTGTCGGAGTGGGTGGGGAGGGTCGACGTACGTGCCATGTGTCTGGTTTCCTCTTCTTTTCGTTTTGTCTGATTTTTTGGGTGGGGGTACTGCAGGGACCGACGCTTCTCAGCGTTGGTACGTCCGGTGACCGTGCATCCAGTCGGTGGACTCGGAACGGCACTCGCCACATGCCTCGTCTTCGGAGAAGCAGGCGTGCATCATGCCCGAGAGCTTCCGAAGCTCGAAGCCCTCGTGACCCTCTGCCAGAACGTGGATCACGAAGTTCTGGAGCTGGACGAAGACCTCAGGTTTGTTGAGCGCCTTCAGAGCCGACTCGGTGTTTCCCTTGGGGAGGTCGAAGTCGAGTGTGACTCGAAGGTTTTTCTCTGCGCTCATGCGCTTCCTCTCTATACGTTGAGGCCCCCTCCCAGGTGAGGGGGCCTCATGTGGCTTGGTAGATACCTGGAGCCATGACCCTCTTACGAGGGGGTTCTAGGTTCAGACAGCGTGCGAGCCACCAGACGAAGTGTCCGTGGTGACCCGAATACCCTGCTGAAGAAACTCCGAAGCAAACCTCTCGCCAGTGAAGCCATCGAGGTGCTCGAAGAAGATGAACGAAGTGACCGCCTTCTCTGCATCTTCCTGCCGCTTGCGGTTGTGTATGTGGACGTAATGCCGCATCGACCGAGCAGCGTTCTCAGGCTCTTCCTGGACGAAGGTCTTGGACCAGAGGTTGGTCTTCTGGAGAGAGTCGAGGGCGTTGTAGAGAACGTGGAGACCTGCATTCCGACGCATCTCCTTCTCCCTAAGCACCTCCAGAGAATCGAAAGTCTGGACCGTCTCCTCGACTGGGACCGCCTCAGACTCGACCGTCTCCTTGTCGGTAGGAGTGACCGGCTCGGTCGGTGTGACCGTGGGCTCATCCTTTGTGGCCTCACGAGCGGTGTCGTACCAGGTGTAGAAGTCCGGAACGACACTCGGAAAGAACGCCCTCTGGATCTCGTAGAGCATGCCCATCACCATCGGTGTGTTCATCTTCTCCGCAACGCCCATGGTGGGTGTTCTGACTGCCCAGTAGTACTTCTTGGACTGGTCCTGGAACCGGTCGTTGTACGACTTCTCAGTCCAGGGGGCCATTCCGAAGAGTCGACCGAACCGGAGCATGATCCAGAAGCCGATGTTCCCGGTGTAGCGAAGAAGCCACGCTGTGCCGTAGATCGGCAGGGTCAGCGTGGCCCAGAAGGTAGAGATGCTCGTCAGGCCCGAAGTCCAGGTCACGTCCCAGAGAAACGCGAACGTCTCTTTGAGCGTCATCTTCCGAAATCCAGGCATCTCGGCGGCGTACTTGTGGAAGTCCTCCCGAGACATCTCGGGGTTCGTTCGCATCTCCTCCTTGATCTTGTCAACGCCTTCCTGGTTCGCCTTGCGACGAAGGTAGTTGGCTCCGCCGCGCAGGGACAGCCGGGTGCCGAAGTTAATGGCACCAACCACAGCCGAAACCTTGGCAGCGTTGACGACGTAAGGAGTCGCAGCCACGACAATGGGTCGGGCCACGCTGATTGCACTTACAAGTGCTCCAAACATGGTGTTCCTTTCCAAAGGAATTGGGTTGGGACCAGCCCGACGAGTTCGGTTCTCTCGGAAGCACCCAAAGGGTGATGCCGATTACTGGAGGTCGTCGTGCTGGGTGATTCATTTACAAGGTAGGGGCTCCCTGAGACTTGGATGAGAGGGAAGCCCGGACAGCAAAAAAGCCACACCCGCATTTGGGCATGGCTTCGCGCTGACTCTCTATTTTACCACTTTTCAGCGGAAAATAGAAGACTAAGGAAAGTATTGGGGTCCCAGTCAGGGAGAGGAAAGAGACCTGACTGGGACCCCTGGGCAATTATCGGTTCGGGTGCTCCACAAGCTCGTCGCTGAGGTTCGACTTACTAACACCCGGACTTACACACTGCCCCCTCGGGAAAGTATTTAGTTCCTCTCGCACGTGTGCTCCGGTTTCTCGAAGCACACCTCACAGAACCAGGTCTCACAGTCGAAACACCGGAGCCACGGATCATGACTCTCTGCTCCGCAGGAGTAACACTGGCGCTCCTCATTACAGCCGTTCATATCGCAGTAAGCATGGCCGTCGAACCAGAGAAACTCTGGGTGCAGTTCCTCTACTGCACGCCCGCTAAGTTTCCCCGACATCGGGCAGCACTCGGAGTTGTCACACTCCCAGCCACAGGCATCGCAGACGAGCTTCTTGACGATTTCAGTCCGTACTGCCACCGTGCTCCCTCTGGTAGGTGGGGCACTTCTCCATCGGGAGGAAGGACTCCAGTACCTTGCCGCACTCGGTGCAGCGCACATCGTGGTAGCACACCCACCTCGGTGGCAGCGGCACCCGCTCGCCGTTCTTGATGACGTAGTGAGTCACGAAGTGGCAGTCCTTCTTCTCGAAGAGCGGGCCGTTGTAGAAGGTGGAGCGCACGGTTTCAGGTTTGTGCTCTCGACCCTCCTTGCCCTTGCACCACTTGCGGGTGTTCTTCTTGCCACGCTGCGGGCGGACCTCCTCAGGGATCTGCTCGTCTTTGTGGCGGTAGGGGCTGTCGTCAGCCCAGGTCTTGTTGCTCACTCTCTTCCTCTCACAGCAGTTGAAGTTGGATAGCTGGGATTGGCAGCAGTTCGTCATAACCGACCTGCAGCACAGTTGCCAGAGCCAACAGCTCACTAGCCGTAGTGGGCTTGGTACCGCCTTCGAGTTTTGCCAGAGAAGTCTGACGGATGTTCACTCCCTCCTCGATGAGGAGATCAGACAGATGCTGCTGGGTCCACCCTCGGGCCTTCCGTAGCGCCTTGACGTTCGCTCCTAAGACCTTCTCGGCTCGTTTGCTCACGCAGGCTCCCAGACACCCAGAACAGGCTGCTCGGAAACCTGCGAGCCTTCATCCCACGGGTACCTGCCCTTCTGGTCAGGCCAGACGAGCTGGTAGGACCGGAAGGTCTCTCCGTAGAAAATGGTGGTGCAGCTCTGCGGGTACTCCGGGTTGAGCGGGTCGATGACCTCCACGACAGCCAGCTCGTAGTCTCCGCTGACGAGGTTGGGGTAGGTCTTCCCAGCCTCCAGCACCAGACCCTCGTGCATGGCGTCGATGGTGTCCTGAATGACCCCGTAGCCGAGCTGGATCGGAATACCGATCATGATCAGCTCAGGCTGACCGAGCTTGGTGAGCCCGGTGGTGTAGACGAACGGGAAGTGCCCACGATCAGACTTGACTCCGGTAGCAGTCCAGCCGTGTTCAGCGATCTTCTCGCTCATCACCTGCTCGACATCGTGGCCGCTGCAGTGAATGCACTCGTGGTCAGTCATTCTTGGCACCCTTCACACTTCTTGTCGTCGTTGAGGTTCTCGAAGTAGCTGGCACAGCGGACGCAGCAGTGCTTGCCCGCGCAGGCTGAGCACCAGACCTTCTTCTTCTTGTCACTAGCCTGTCGGAAGCCACATCCGACCGCACAGCGAATGGTGCGCGCTGCGTCGGAGTCGTAACAGCCGCCACAGGCGAGGGTGTCACAGTCGTCGCACTTGGCGGAGTACGTCGGCTTGGCGTGTAGCGCCATTGGGGGAGGTTCCTCTCTTTGTATCCGGACATGCGAAAGGCCCCAGCCATGGTGGGTGACTGGGGCCTTTCGGCTTCAGAGGGTTCCCGGTTGCACAGTGCTAACCGGGCTCTGGAAGACTTCTGCGCTCTTCAGGGACTAAACCCAGCGGTCTCCTTGTGACCACTCGGTAGAACTTCCTCGAACGCAACTTCATATTACCACGGTTGCGTTAATACTGCAACAGTCGGTCTTCCTCTGCTTTTCTTCGTGCTTCGTGCAGTGCGTGCTCCTTCAGAAACCTACGCCATTCATTGGCGATAGTCCGCTTGTCTGAAGGAGTAGAGGAGATCTGGCAGATCCGCAGCCCGCTCTCCTTGTGGATCACGGATAGGTGACCACCGTGACCCATCTTCAGTCGATAGCCGAAGTTGATCATCCGGATCTTGAGTTCGCGTACCGAGGTGGGGAGAGACGAACCTTGACCACTACTGGTCGCAGTGCGTTGCTTGAACTGCGGCTCTTTCGGTTTCGTGACGAACACCGAGAGCACCTTGGGGTTCTTCGGGTCTCTGAACCCGACGACCACGGTCACATCACCCCTCTTGAAACGGATGATCGGGTGCCCTGCCTCCGTGGAGTGGGGGTCGAGCACCGGTTTGCGGTCGTGCAGGATGATCGACTCTGCATCGCTCTGTTTGATACCCCAGGTGGCGAGGTATCCCTGAGCGCGGTCATCCCAGTGAAGCGCGTTGACGATCCGTTGGTGGGCGTCTAGCTTGGCAACCAATTTCTCTTCCTTAGGTTCAGCCGATGGTGCAACCACCGATCAGCTACGAGCCCTGACTCCAAGCAGGGCGGGGGAGGGTGAGACGCTTCTTGATGGTCTTGCGCAACCGCTTCTTGCGTCGTTGCCAGCGGTCGTCGTCTTCATCGTCCTTGAACATCCGCCAGTAGAACCAGACACAGGCGAAGTTTAGTAGCGTGAAGAACCAGTGGGAAGGGGGAGACTCCCACCAGGAGTGGTCATCTTTGCCCGCCCACCTGATCTGGTAGACGAGCTGGTTGGCCACATACGCGGGCCAGAAGATCGGGCGCACTTCGCACATGATCTCCTTGCACACCGCGTTGACTCTGGTGCCCTTGGCGGTAACCCAGCGACACAGCGCTGACAGGTACCAGAGGTTGTAGATGACGCTTCCGAGCGTCTCTACGGCAAGCATCCATTCGGGCGGTTCTTTCACCACGTTCCTCTCGGGCGGGAAGGTAGGAAGGCCCGTGACGGGTCGCATGCTCGGAATGAGGGGGAGTTCCGAACAGGTGGACTCGACCCGCCACGGGGTCTTTTGAACTGTTGGTAGATACGACAAAAGACCCATGCTTTTTGGGCATAGGTCTCCCGTTCCCTCTATTCTACCAGATTTTCTGGGTTACTGCACCTCTGCAGACTCAGGCTCCCGGACGTAGGGCACCAGACCGAGGTTGGTTGCTCGCGTCTCACAGGTACGGCAGGGCTCCAGCGCTTCCTCGTCCTCGGACCAGTTGCGCACGGTGGCCCCGTAGCCGACAGAGACCCGGTTGCAGACCGAGTCACCGATGAGATGAGCCGACCCGACGAAGTCACTCTGGCTGTGGATCTCCATGACTCCTCTTCCAGACATAGCGAACAGGTGGAGCACTCGACCATCCCGAATCCGTCGCCAGACCCACCTGTTGGTCCCCAGGCTGTTCTGCATCAGGGTTCGACCATCAGGAACCACGGGTGTGTCCGTCAGTTCCATCGACTCGATCAGCTTCGGGGTGATGACCAGCATGGCCGTCCCGCCTCCACCCTTGGTAAGGGAGAGGTTGCCGATCTTGCGAGCGACGATCTCCTTCTGCTCCTCCTCGGACTTCCCGATCAGAGCCGAAGGCTTGATGTCGGTCTGCAGGACGAAGCCCATGGTCGTGGTGACGTTGATGTTGACCGGCTTCTCCTCCGAAATACCGATCTCCTTCAGCGCACGCTTGACCTCAGCACACCAGCCGTGGCGCTTGGTGTAGGTCTCTGCGATCTCCTTGACCTTGGCCTTGTAGGCAGCCAGCTCCGGGGAGTCGACCTTGGCCTCGAAGGCGCTCAGATCCAGAGCGCTCATGCGACCAGAGCGTGGTCGGACTTGGTGCCGACCTTGGCGGTCTGCCGCTCGGTGATGGCTTCCTTCCACAGGTCGAGGTAGGAATCGTTGTTGGAGAAGAGCCCAGGGGCGAGCAGGATCAGCTCCTTGTGGCGGTAGGAGGCCCATTCGTAGCCCGAGTAGGCCGCGAAGGAAATGCCGCCGCTGACGATGAGCTCTCCGGTGTGCTCCTCGAACGCCTGCCCGAGGACGCAGTCCTCGCCGTCGTTCAGGTCGAGGATGTTGAGGTCGATCTTGTCCGTCCAGTTGGGGGCGATCTGGTCGAGAAGCGCTGCGGCCTGCTGGACAGCTTCCTTGTGCTTCTTCGTCACCTCGTGGGCGGTGGGGGCGAAGAAGATTCGAGCGATGTTCATTGCTTTACTCCGGTTTCTTGGGTGGGGGATTACTTCTCAGCAGCAGCTTCGAGCTGCTTGGTTGCTGCCCTGGCAGTTGCAGCCTCACGCATGAGGTTGGCAGCCGAGGGCATCTTGTCGATCAGCTTGGCGCTGTCACGAGGAATGGCAGCGAGCATGATCTTGCGAGTAGCGACGAGCTTCTCGCGGTTGAGGGCGTTCCGAGCCACGGAGATCTCGGCTCTGGTTTCGCGTTCGATCTCCTGGTACCGCTCGGTCAGACCCTTGATGACGAAGTTCCTGATCCGGTCCACGGTCTTGTAACCGGTCCCCCTGTTGTAGAGGGTGGTGATGCCGTTGGCTTCGGCAGCATCCAGCAGGGTGTTGGCCTTCTCCTCGTAGAGGGCCTTAAGTTTCTCGACCTCTCGGTTGTACTCCTCGCTCAGTGCGATGGCCTTGCTCCGGAACTCAGCGAGGACCGGTGCCTTGGTCTCACCCTCCTTGCGAGCTTCTTCCTTGCGGGAAGCGAGCTTTTCGTCTGCGTAGACATCGAGTTCCGCCGAGAGAGTGGCGAAGTCGTTGTTGAGCAGGTCCAGCAGAGCCTTCTTCTGCTGGGAGGAGAGCGGCTTGTCGATCCCGAGAGCGTCCAGTTGCTCCTGCACCGTGCTGGTAAGGGCACTGGTGTCGAAGTTGGTGTGCTCGTGCGGGATCATCGGCTTCAGATTCCGACTGTGCCAGGTACCAGCGTGGAGCTTCCTGTGGGCTTGCTCCAGGTCGGCCTTGGAGTAGGACGACCAGGCGTAGGAGAGCAGGTTCGCACCGTCGAAGTGGAAGTCCTTCAGGTGGTCGATCTGCTCCTGCTTGGACATCTCCTCGAACAGGCCGATTTCCAGGGTGGACTCGATCTCGACCATCAGTCCAGCAGCCTTTCGATGTGCTCCAGCACGTCGGTGGCTGCGTCGCGCTCGGACTCGTAGGCCGGGGACTCGTAGGCGATCCGTACGCCCGAGGAGTCGTCCTCCAGGTCAGGGAGGAACTGCCGCTCGGTGCTCAGGATGAACTGGCCCTTGTGACCCTCGATGGTCTTGATCGTGTTGACGGAGAACGTCAGGGGGAACTTCATGGTGGGAGTTTCCTCTTCTTCTTTCTTCTCTTGGGTGGGGGTTTGCCATTCGAGCTTCCGCAGCTCTGCGACGACGATCCAGTGGGTGTAGTCATTGCAGATCGTGCAGCGACCTGCGTCCTCCTTCTTCTGCTCTCGCTGTACTGGCATGCCAGCGACAGAAGTCGTGTCTGCACAGTGATTGCACAGTCGGCGTCGGTAGCCGATCTGGGCGGGAAGCACACAGAAGGTGTACTCCTGGCACCTCACACAGGGACGCTGCGTAGTGATGATGCGTCTCTCATCAGAGGAGCGACCAGTGGCACTGACGCACTTGTAACACATCGCCTTCAGGAAGTTGATAGGCGGCGGGATTGGTGAACTGGGATTCATTGCCTCTCTTTCTCTATACGTCCGTGGGGATACGGACGTAGGTCTTGGGGTGGTGGCAGGACAGCCTCAGCCATCCGCCCCACTGCAGATCACGGACATAGCGCCGAGCCGTGGAAGGAGTTATGTGCATCTCCTTGGCTAATTCAGCGACTGTCCACTCCGTCTGGTCTTCGAAGTAGGACAGCACGTACTCGTGCTTCGTGATCTTGCCGGTACGAAGTTCAGCCAGGTGCTCCAGAGAGACCGTCACTTGCTTTGTCCTCCTTGCCTGAGTCAGGACTGCCCTTCACTGGTTGAGGGACTCCGTGCTTAGGAAGTAAGCGACTTCGTCATAGGTGGCCAGGGGAAAGTTGAAGGGGTTCTCCCGGTCGTAGCGCTCGCAGTCCTCCACCATCTGACGCCACTCCCTGCGACGGGCTCTGGAGCGCTGTACACGGCTCCCGTGGCGTCCCTTGGCCTTGACTGGGACTGAGGGCTTGGGGAGGCCATCAGGGTGTCTGGAGCGCCATCCAGGGAGGTTCTCGCACCCGCAGAGTGCGTCACCCCAGCCACCGTGCAGGTACTTCTCTACGGGATCGTAGATATGCGTACAGGTTCCCCAGGCGCAGGACACAGCGAGGGAGCGGTCGATGATGTCGTGCTCCTCTTTGATGGCCTTCACGATTTCGGGGGTCAGCTCGATACCGAAGATTGTCACTTACCGCTCCTTACACAGACTTCGTCGTACTTGTTGGCGTCATCCTGTCCACCCAGGGAACGCCACTGACCGCCTGACTGGGTGCAGGCGAGGATGATCTGGCTCTTCTCGGCATCTCCGGTACGGATGTTGTGCGCGATGAAACCGAAGAGGGAGCAGACCGTAAGAAGCCCACCGAGGACTCCGATGAGCATGGCTTTGTCGGAGCCTTTCATCTTGTTCCTTCGGTGGGCCTCTGCGTACTTGTCAGCCAGGATCTTGGCTGCCCTGCGATTGATGTCCCCCTCCAGAGAGATACTCCGCTGCAGTTCGGACATCTGGCTCGCCACGTTCCTTTGAGTTATGGCCACCTCCCTGAGTTGGGCGACCATTTCCAGATCAGCTTCTGTAGCCATAGAAATCCTTCCACGTGAGTTCCTTGTCGTATCTGCACCAGAAAGCTGTCTTGGCGATGGCACGTCCGAGGAAGAGCCCTGTCATCACCATCAGCCAGTTGTTACCGGAGAAGAGGAACTGCCAGCAGACCAGGAAGTAAACCCAGTTCCTGATAGCTGCGTTTCCGAACCTCCTCCGTAACTGGACATAGCGCAGCCTGCTGGCCCGTGAGGGCCAGCGAAATGAAGAGTCAATCAAGTCTTGCTTCTTCCTTCTCTTTAGACATGGAAAAGGGAAGGTGCAAGCCCCTCCGCAAGCACCTTCCCTTTCACCAAAACGAAAACCGACCCTAAGGTCGGTTCCTTGCCTTCCACTTCAGGTTCCACCGGTGGTTCCTGAACCACAGGTAGAACAGTATTGCCAGGAGAGCTAGGAAGCCCCAGCCGTTCATGGTTGCGAACAGCTGTACCACCAGTCCCCCGAAAACTACTAGGGCAAAAGCCATAAGCATCATGAACAGGATTAGGGTCACTCCATCCTCTCCCATCTGATTTCGTTTATCGGGATGTACTTAAGACACACCATGCACTGGACTACTTGCGAGGTGAGTCTGGCGATCAGGAAGTACCTCTGACATTTCTTCTTGCACTGGGTACACATAGGAGTCCTGCATTTCTTACCGGGGGTGTGGTAGTTCCACCAGGTAGCAGGATTCTGTTTGCACTCAGTGCAGATGAGGTCTACCTCGGATAGCCCTGTCAGAAGCAGGATCTCTAGATCCTTGGTCGTGGAATCTGCTTCTTCGAGAACTGGCATCAGTCGAGAGAAGTGATCCGGAGAGTCAGGAAGTCGATCTCCGATTCACACTTCTTGCACTCGCACACGTGGTCGTGGCCACGGTTGCAGATCTTGATGTGCATGTGGAGCTTGTCGAGTACTCGCTGGATGTTTTCCTTGCACTGGGTGCAGACGAAGAAAGAACATGTTGGACCCGAGTGGTTCACCCGGTACTTGGCAGGTACCTCGGTGTGCTGTTCACATGGGATCTCTTCATCCAGGTTCACGTTGAGCTCGATGAGCTCCAGTGTGCTAGTGCTCACTAGCTACACCTTCTTTCTCGGGGGTGGGAGTTGAGATAACTGGGTTGAGAATGTTCTCGAAACTGTAGGAGAGAGGATCTAAGGGTTCCATGCACTGGCTACATGAAACCTGCATCCTCATCCGGCTGGTTTCGAGGTTGTACCTAAGCCACCGGTAACTGTGGCTTTCACAGAGGTGGATGGGACATCCACTGTTTCTGAGATTAGGAAAACTAGGGTGAGTAACCACCCTAGTAGCTGGATTCCTACATCCTCTAGCTCTGCACTTGATAACTTTGAGGATTTCGGAGTTGGAGGTTTCCACTGGCTACTACCTCTTGGGGATTAGGGAGTAGTGGATCTTCCGGTTTTGGGTACAGGCGTACCCTAAGGATTTAGAGTCCCTAGTGGTCGCTCACGCTCAATACAGCTGAACCTCACGGTCATCTGCAAGTCGCTTAGGGGCTGGGATAGCCGTTACGAACCCCGGTTTCCACCACACCAGTTGTTTTGAACGCTGAGGATGCTGGTCCTGGACCACCCTCACTTCGAGGCGTTGGGACCATCCTGTCCCTCGTTGTCAGCCTTGTCAAGGATGTCCTTGAGAACCTGGTCCATCCAGACCTCCTGAGCGGGGGTGCCCAGGGCGTTGAGCATCTCGAAGGTCTCCAGGATGCCCTCAGCCGCCTCGACCGGGATGCCGTTGACCAGCTCGATCATCTTCTCCAGCAGCCTGCCACCCACTGGGGTGCAGGCTCCGATCACGACCTGGTCACCCTGCTCGTCCTTGGGGAGGTGGACGGCCATGTGGATGTGCTCGGGGTGCTTCCTGGTCGCCTCCAGGGAGTGCTCCAGGGAGCCACACAGAGCTGAGATCACCGCTGCCTTGGCGGTGAGGTCACGTGCGGTCAGGGCGTACCAGAAGCCCTTGTCCATGAGGGTCTGCTTGCCCTCTTCCATCATCTTGTTCACGTCCTGACCCTCGGCCTTGAACATGCGTCGGATCTGGTCGTTGTCGTACTGCTCAGCCACGATTTCCTCTTCTTGCATTGGGAGTTGGTATGTCATAGGTTGTACGAGAACGGCCCCAGAGGTTTTCCCACCCGGTTTCCCTCTGGGGCCGTTCCCTTTTCACGCACCCCCCCTGAGCCTGTCCAATGGCGCATCAGGTGCGTACTCGGTCATCCCGACCAGTTATCCACTTTCGGGGTCCCCCCTCAGCTTGGGATAGCGCTACTCCCGAGCTTCGGCCCCGTCCGTGGACTGGACAACCGAGTAGGCGAAGAAGCCGATGACCTCAGTCAGCCAGAAGCCCTGGTTTACCAGGCCAGGGTTCCGACTCATGGCTTCTTGCACCTCTTCCTCGGTCCACTCCTTGGTGCCTAGCTCCTCGAACGTCACGTCCCGAGTGAGATAGAGCATGCCGAGCGCGGTCAGGTGCAGCAGCATGGAGTCGACCGAAATCTGGTGTGCGCTCCTCAGCAGGAGGAGCGTTGCGAAGGGCAGCAGAAGCTGGTCCTCCGCGATGTCGTCCACCTTGGTGGGGTAGAGCGAGTTCAGGTGGTTGAAGATCTCCAGCAGACCATCCATGTACGCCGGGTCCTCGGGGATACGAGGGAACTCGGGCTGGTTGTAGTACAGCTGGTTGATCTTGGCCCAGTCGTTCTTGGTGAGTGCCCAGTCCTCCATCAGAGCATCCCCCGCGAACGCAGGTACTCGGTGGCTTCCTTGAGAACGGCGGGGTCTTCCTCCTCGGCCTTCAGCATCATGTCCCAGGCGGAGAGCTTGATCTGGTCCATCAGGGCTTCTGCAGCCGCTTCGCCCTCTTCCTGAGCGACCCAGTCACAGGCGAACCAGGTAGCAGCAGCCAGCACCATCGAAGCCTCGTCAGGCTCGAAGTAGGCGATCATGCTGGCCATCAGGACCGTCATCGCATCGTTGAACGACTGGCTTCGAGCGCTCTTGATGCCGTCTGCATAGGCGGTCAGGAAGACCAGCATCTCCTGGCTGGTCATGCTCCGAACCCTGGTGATCCGCTCCTCGGGGACCCTGGCGAAGATCTCCTTGAAGTACTCTGGGGCGATCTCAGCGAACTCCTGCACCTCGGGGTCAGAGAAGTCCAGCGACTTGCGGCACAGCTCGACGGGGTGGGTCCCGTCTTCACGCATCTTGCGGAACTGCATGGGGGTGGGGAGGTTCATAGCGGGTGGGTTTTCCTCTCGATTTGGTTGGTAGCGAAAAAGGCCCTCAGGGCGTGTGGAGCATCCCGAGAGCCTGCAGGCCGAAGTAGAGCACTCCAGCCACTGCCATCAGCGACAGTCCGATGCCGCCGATGGCTTCCTGCGTACCGTCACCCCGGAGAGCCGGGGCAGCTCCCACAGGGATCAGGCTGGCGCAGGAAAGTGCGAGGAAGATGTACATGGCGATCATCAGTTCTCCTTTGATCTGATGGCGGAACCGTTTGGGTACCGGAGCGGACGATCCAGCACGAAGTTGCCCTTGGTGTCGAAGGCCCGAGCCATCGGCTTGTCGATCTTGTGGTAGCCGACTGGGATGAGTTTGCTGGTGGCGAAGGCCCAGACACCGGGCTGTGTACGACCACCGAAAGGGGCCTCCACCGGAGCTACCGTGTAGAGCACCCCCTCTGCGTCCTCCCAGATCTCACCGACCTGGGGACGCTGCTCGTCTACGAACCAGGACTTGGGAAGTTCGCTCACTTGGTGACCTCATCCAGCAGCGCGTCGATCTCGTCCAGCGCGGTGTTGAGCGCCATCAGACCGGTGTGGAACTGGTCGGTGGCCTGGGTGAGCTGCTCGATCACCAACTCGTCGGACTGGTAGTCCTCCCAGTGCTTGTAGGTGGCGATCATGTCCGAGGTGCCCATGATCACGTCGGCGTAGGTCTCGATGACCTTGGCTGCGAGGGGGAAGAAGGCCGCACTGATGCTGGCGTCCTCCTTCTCAGCCTCCTTGATGAGGTCCAGTGTCTTGTGGGCTCGATTGGTAGTGGCCAAGCCCTCAGCCGTCAGAGTCCTGACTCGGGCGTGAATCTCGGGGGTGTTCTTCACTGTGCTTTCCTTCTGTTAGGGCGGGTGGGACCAGTTACAGGGGATGTGCTGGCCCCACCCTGCTTGTGGGGTGAATCAGATGTCGAGGTTGCGATCCTTCTCGCAGTAGATCGACAAGGACTCGCGGGAGATCTTGTCCCCGCACTTGGGGCAGTGGAAGTGCAGGCAGTGCGGGTCACAGGACTGCAGGTGGCCGTTGCCGCTGATGTCCCACTTGACGGGGACCGTCTCCTGCGGCAGCGGGTCTACGTGCAGGTGAACGTTGTCATCCTCCAGCAGCTCTGCGAACAGCCTGTTGGCGGCAGTGAACGTCGCCAATGCCGTGAACTTCGGTTTGCTTCCGTGCATGGTGTTACTCGCTTTCCTTGGTGGGGATTTGGGGAAGTGGTTTACAGATGTACGTCTTAGTCCACGGGTCGAAGTGGGGACCGACCCTCCAGCCGCCGCAGCCGCGACAGCGCAGCAGACTGCGGTTGGCCTTCTCCGCTCGCTGCTTCCTACTTGTGCGTCCGCCCATCAGGGGCGGTGCCGGGTGCAGTAGGTGCGACCCCAGGAGTCGTCACCGCAGACCAGGCAGTGGGTGTCGCGGCAGGTGGGGCGGCAGTTGACCAGGTGACCGGGGTGCGTGGGGTCCCAGGGCAGGACCGAGCCGTACACGCTCTCCTTGGCCTCGTACGGGCGTCCGGTGGTGGACTCGTACTCACGGATGGCCAGCTCGACTTTGGCGCGCTCAGCACGCTCAAGCTGCTGCTGCTTCTCGACCTCCTCAGCCATGGCCGAGAGACCCTCACCGACCTTCTTGGCGAAGGTCTTGAGACCCGCAGCGGCGATCTTGCCACCACGGGAGATCTTGTTGGGCTCGTACTTGGTCATGCTGTTCTCGCTTTCAGTTCTTGGTGATGAGGTCGAGGACGTTGTCGATGAAGTTGTGAGCCATCTCGCTGGTGGTCTCGGCGCTCCGAGCCCCGACCACGTGGAGCAGCAAGTCGATGGCTAGATCAGGGGAAGGGTCTGAGATGGCAATGTCGAGGGCGTTGCTGACGTTCTCGACCTCATCTGCCAGTTCGCTGTGTTCGTCCTGGAGGCCGAACCGCACGCCATCTACATAGGTGATGGCGAGTTCAAGCTTCTTGAAACTGTGCTGGTTGACGTAAGGCATCGACATCTCGTCAGAAGTGACGAGGCGGATCATGTCGTTCATCTTGGTGCTCGCTTTCCTGGTGAAACAGAGAAGAGCAGGGCTGCCACCGTCCGGGATGACAGCCCTGCTCAGTGGAGCGGGCGGGACTGGCTAGCAACACTGGAGAACCAGCCCCGCCCTGCTTGTGGAGACCTCAGATGCCGGGTCGGAGAGGACCCAGGTCATCGAGCTTCTTGATGATGTCCTCGCGCCAGTCCTGGGTGTCCTCGCTGTGGTAACCCAGCATCTCCTGGATCTCCAGCTTCTTGATTTCCTCGTCCCTCCTGATCGCCTCGCGCTTCTTGCGCTCCAGGTGGATCTGGTAGAGATCCTTGGTGGTCGTGACGGTGAGGAACAGAACAGCCGCTGTGAGCTGGAAGACGATGTTCGCCTTGGTGCCGTTCTGCAAGAACGCAGGGCGTCGGCTGTTGGGGTTGGGCTTCTTGAACACGTTCTACTCCTCAGATCGGGTGGTTCGGGGTCCGCTGCCACTGCGGGTTGTTGTAGATGGTGACCGAGCCGAACTCGTCCACCACGCAGCGGTTCCACTGCCCACCGCTGAGGCGCTTGACCTCCTTGAGGAGGATCTTGGGCAGGTCCCTGAACGCCTGCGGGATGTGGTTCTCGCGGTACCACTTCGCTGCGTCCTCGATGAACTTCTGGTCGAGACCGGTGGTCTCTCCGAGCTTGGGCATTGCTTTCTCGCTTTCTTGTGCGGACATGAAAAAGGGCGGGACCCGAAGGCCCCGCCCGATGTGGAGGTTGTGGAGGATCAGGAGTTCAGGAAACG
>Ga0308174_10000309_pt1 | contig 20421 bp, 19 predicted proteins | sample PhyPR2_FD_203894 | JGI IMG/M metagenome (GOLD analysis project Ga0308174, IMG submission 203894) | Soil microbial communities from UC Gill Tract Community Farm, Albany, California, United States - DLSLS.P.R2 | ecosystem: Environmental > Terrestrial > Soil > Agricultural land | place: USA... | reverse complement strand
CGATCGCTCGATGCGTCTCGCCTCGTTCGTCACCGGATGGATCGCGCTCGTGATCTCGCTCGTCTCGCCCTTGCATGCGCTGAGCGAGTCGCTCTTTTCCGCGCACATGCTTCAGCACGAAATCTTCATGCTGGTCGCAGCGCCCTTGATCGTGATCGGCAGGCCGCTCGCCGTGTGGATCTGGGCGTTTTCGCCGCGTGCGCGGCTTCGCATCAGCGCCGCGACGCGCAGTGCATGGATCAAGTCGCCGTGGCGATGGCTGACCGCACCAACCGTCGCGTGGGCTCTGCATGCGGCCGCGTTGTGGTGCTGGCACGCGCCGCGTTTCTTCGAGGCAGCGCTCGCCAGCGAGTCGGTTCATACGATGCAGCACACGAGCTTTCTCGGCAGCGCACTGCTGTTCTGGTGGACCGTGTTCCGCCCCGCCGCCAACGATGGCGCGCGTGCCCACAACGCCCACGCCATGCTCTCGCTCTTCACGACGATGGTCCACACCGCCGCGCTCGGCGCATTGCTGACGCTGGCGCCGGAGGTCTGGTATCCGTCGTGCATCGAAAGCACGCTCGCGCTCGGCTTCGATCCGTTGCAGGACCAGCAGCTCGGCGGACTCGTCATGTGGGTGCCGGGCGGTCTTGCGTATGTCGTCGGCGGGCTTCTGATCGGCGCGCGCTGGCTGTCGAGGCGGCCCGCGCATGAACTTACACCGGTCATGCCTGCGGCTTCCGCCGCTCGCGTGCCGGCGCACGAGGAGTCCTGAAATGCGCGCGCTCATCAAGCATCGGAAGCGGCATGCGTGGCTCGCGCTGGCATCGCTCGTCATGTTCACGCGCATGGCGGATGCGGCCACCGATGCGCAGCCATCGGCGGATGCAATCGCGCGCGGCGCGTATGTCGCGAAGGTCGGCGACTGCGCGGGCTGTCATACCGCACCGAAGAACGGCGCGCCCTATGCGGGCGGTCTCGCGGTCAATTCGCCTTTCGGAAGCATCTATAGCAGCAACATCACGCCTGATCCCGAGACCGGCATCGGCAAATACAGCTACGAGGATTTCGCAAAGGCATTGCGTGAAGGCGTCGCGCCGGGCAACAAGGGACTCTATCCCGCGATGCCCTATACGTCGTTCGTGAAGATGACCGACGACGACATGCGCGCGCTCTACGCTTTCATGATGCATGGCGTGCCGCCGGTTCACTACGCGCCGCCGCCGACCGACGTGCCCTTCCCGTTCAATCAACGTTGGGCGCTGCGCTTGTGGCGGGCGGCGCTCGCGCCGAAGGACGTCTTCAAGCCGCGCGCCGACCGCGACGCAACGTGGAACCGCGGCGCGTATCTCGTGCAGGGGCTGGGCCATTGCGGCGCCTGCCATTCGCCGCGCGGACCCGCATACCAGGAGCGCGGGTACGATGAATCGTCGAAGGAGTATCTGTCGGGCAGCGTCAACGACAACTGGTTCGCACTGAATCTGCGATCGGACCCAGGGTCCGGGCTCGGGCGACTATCGAAGGAAGAGATTGCATCGTTCCTCAAGACAGGGCACGGCGGCGACAAGACGATTGCGTTCGGCAGCATGGTGCAGACGATCGAAGACAGCTTGCAGTACCTGAGCAAAGACGACTTGCTTGCCATCGCGACCTATCTGAAGAGCCTTCCCGCGAACGGCGCCGCCGACGGCTCGTTCGAACCATCGAATGCGCAGCCCGGCGTGTTGAAGACCCGCGCTGCCGATGTGCCGCCCGCTCAAGGCACGGGTGTCTACGCGGGCTTCTGCGCGCAGTGTCATCGTGAGGCAGGCGAAGGTGTCCCAGGCGCATTTCCGAAACTTGTGGGCAATCCGGCTGTCATTAGTGAAGACACGACATCGCTGATTCGACTCATGGTCGAGGGGGGCAACAGTCCCGCAACGAAAGAAGGGCCGCCCCGGCAAAACATGCCTGCGTTCGCGGGACGCCTGTCAGATTTGCAGATAGCCCAGGTCCTCACGTACATACGCGCGTCCTGGGGTAACAATGCAAGACCCGTTACGACCAACGACGTAGCCTCGCTGCGAAGCTCTTTGCACAAGTAACAGTCGTTACATGTCGGCGTAACTTGTTCTCTATCGACTTCTGTATGTAGGGGCGTTATTTCCGACTTCTCCTCATACGATAAAAGCGTTCGTTGCACTAAGTACGTTTTCATTTCCTTACGTTTCGCTTAGTGTCTTCTCAAGCAATTTGGCTTATCCTAAACTCCTGCTTAGGAGTAAGAGCGCGATCGTGTAACTGTGGTTTTTCCGAGTTCATCATATCTACGATGAAGACCCCAGCGACGCACTCCCCGCCCTTGCCGAACCGCCTCACGGGTGACAGCCAGGGTGCCTATAGAAGAACGACAAATCACTTCTAACGCCGTGAAAATACTGATCGTCAACACGTTGTACTATCCCGACAAGGTCGGCGGGGCTGAGGTATCGACGCAACTTCTTGCCGAGGGGCTCGTGAGAGCAGGCATGGAAGTGAGCGTGGCCTGCGCAACGGGCGCGGGCGGCGATAGCGTGACTGAACTGAACGGGGTGAAGGTCTACCGTCTGCGCAACACCAATCTCTACTGGCCGCACCAGCCGAAGAAACGCTCGCGCTTCGCCAAACTCGCCTGGCATGCCCTCGACGTGTACAACATCGTCATGTCGCGCAAGCTCGCCGGCATCATCAAGCGTGAAAAGCCGGACGTCATCCATACGAGCAACCTCGCGTGTCTCTCAGTAGACGTATGGCGCGTAGCGCGCAATGCGGGCGTGCCGATCGTGCATACCGCCCGCGATTACTATCTGATGTGCCCCGCCACCACGATGTTCTCGGACGTCGAGCCGTGCAAACGCCAATGCGGCTCCTGTGCGTTGTATTCCGCGCCGAAGCGCTCGGCTTCCACGCGGGTTGAAGTGGCTGTCGGCGTGAGCCGCTTCGTGCTGCAAAAGCATCTGGATAACGGCTATTTCCCGGATGCCACGCGCACGGCCGTCATCAATAACTGCTACGTGCCGAGCAAGGACGCCGTGTCCTTGCGCCCCAAGCGGCACTATGAGGGCGGTCCGGTGCGCCTCGGCGTGCTCGGGCGCGTGGCGCGCGACAAAGGCTCCGAGGTCGTGCTCGAACAGTTGTCCGCCGACCGCACCCTCGAGTGGACCCTCGCGTTCGGCGGCAATGGCGAGGCGGACTACATCGCATCGCTCAAGGAAAAGTACAACGACCCGCGCGTGGAATTCCTCGGACATGTGAAGCCTGCCGAGTTTCTGAGCAACATCGACATTCTCATCGTGCCTTCCATCTGGCATGAACCGTTCGGCCGCGTGATCGTGGAAGCGTACTCATATGGTCTGCCGGTTGTCGGCGCGAATCGCGGCGGAATTCCCGAAGTCATCGACCCACGTTCGGGTCTCGTCTTCGACATGGACCGCCCGCAGACGCTCATCGAAAAGATTCGCGACGCAATCGAATTGCTGAAGGAACCCTCCGTGCATGAGCGCCTGCGCCGGCACGCCGATACGTTCAGCCCCGACTCCATGGTCAACGCCTATCTCGACGTGTATCGCAGCGCGCTCGAAGGCGCGCTGACGAGAAGCGTGGAACCGGTCGCCGCCGCTGCCATCACGCCCAAAGCGCGGATGGACTGATCACTGAAAGTTGACGGGCACCGGGCTCGTCAGCAGATTCACATACAGGTTGAAGAACCTGCCGTTGTCATAGCGCGTAACGTAGGTAATCTTCTGCGGCGAGGCCCCTGGCGCGGGCGCGTCCGGATAAACACGCACGTGTCCCTGATCTTCGCCGGGCGTCGTGTCGATATCGAGGTACGCGCTCTGCGTCTGAGTCGCGTACGTCGGATCGAGAAAGTACGGCAGCGTGAGCGTGTCGTAAATGTTCGTGTTGGTCGCGAACGCGCCCGCGTTCGCGACCGCATACACCTTCGTGACCGCCGTCTGTCCGGTCGGCGGATTGACGATCTGGTCGTAGATCGTCTCCGTCAGCGGCACGGTATTGGTCACGTCGAGCGGAATGACCCGCTGCGGAATGCTCGTTTGCAACAGCGTGCGCACGGCCACCGGGTCGAACCACCAGTTCAGTTCGCCGACCGCGTTCGCATTTCCCGGCACGTTCATCGCGCCGCCCATATAGACGATCTGCCTGATGAGCGGAATGATCTCGGGCGCCTTGCGCACGGCGGTGGCGAGATTGGTCGGCGGCCCCACTTCGATGATCGTCACCTGGTTCGGATACCGCTTGATGCTGTCGATCATGAAGTCCGCGGCGGCTTCGCTCTGTAGCTTCGTGGACTGCGCGAAGCCGTCGGGCGGCGGGGTCAGTTGCGACGAATCGGTCGGCTCGGGACGCATCCACGCGCCGAAGTAGCCGTTCGGATTCGCGGCCTGTTGCGCGCGTATGCTCGCGACGTCGTACTGCAGCGGAAAATTCGCGCCCGCATACACGCCGACCCTGTTCTGCGCGCCCATGCGCTCGACCGCCTTCAGCGCGTCGGCCTCCTCCTGTAGCAACCAGTCGTTGCCCGTTACGACGCACAGTCCGAGCAGGTTCACCTTGCCCTGGCCCATGTACTGAGTGGTCATGGCGAAGAGCTGGCCGTCGTCGCCCATCGTGTTGAAGTCGGAATCAATGATGACCTTCGGGGCGTCGTTGTAGGCGTCGTGGTGGTCTGAGCCGCCGCAGCCGGCGATGAGTCCGGCGACCAGCGGCGAAATGAGCGTGACTGCATTGCGCGGGGCCATGTTGTCGTCTCCTGAATCGGTTCGAATAATGACCGTCATGGCAGACGGCCTGATTCATTCTAGGAGCATTCACTGCGTGAAGGCGGCCGATCATCGAGCGTGAAAAGCGACGCGAACGGGTGCGCGCTTTGCTAACATCGCAAGCCGCGCAATGAACGCCGACAGGTCCCGCCATGCTTCTTTCCCTTGCCGTGCTTCTGCTCTTCCAGTGCCTGGGAGAAGGCCTCTCTTACGTGTTCACGCTTCCCGTGCCGGGACCGGTGGTCGGGATGCTTCTGTTGCTCGGCTTTCTGATTGCGCGTCCGCGCGCCGCCGATACCATTGAGCCCACGGCGAACGAATTGCTGCGCCATCTCTCGCTGCTGTTCGTGCCGGCGGGCGTGGGCATCATGGCGTCGGCGAGCGCCGTGCGAGGCGATCTCGTCGCCGTCATACTGGCGATCGTCGTCAGCACGACGCTCGGCATCGGCGTGACGGCCGTCGTGATGCGTGCGCTCATGCGCGGCCGGGCCGGAGACAAGGCATCGTGAGCGCGATTCCCCGGCTCAACGCAATCTGGGTCTATCTCGCGGCATCGCCGCTGCTCGGCCTCACGATCACGCTCTTCGCTTACGTCATCGCGCAGTCCATCTACGCGCGATGCCGCTTCAATCCGCTCGCCAATCCGGTGCTGATCGCGGTTGCGCTGATCGTGACGCTGCTGCAGATCAGTCACACGCCCTATCCGACGTACTTCGAAGGCGCGCAGTTCGTGCACTTCCTGCTGGGACCGGCGACGGTCGCGCTCGCGTTGCCGCTTTACCGGCAGTTGGGCAATCTGCGGCGGCTCGCCGTGCCGATCACCGTCGCGCTCGTTGCGGGATCGACAACGGCTATCGTCTCGGCCGTGGCGGTCTCGTCGTGGCTAGGGGCATCGAAGCAGACGGTTGCATCGCTTGCACCGAAGTCCGCCACCACGCCGATTGCAATGGCGGTCGCGACATCCATCGGCGGGATTCCGTCGTTGACGGCGGTACTCGTGATTTCGACGGGCGTCTTCGGCGCCGTCTTCGCGCGCGGCATTCTCAACGTGCTGCGCGTGACGGAGCCGGAAGCCAGAGGCTTTGCGCTCGGCGTGGCGTCGCACGGCATCGGCACGGCGCGCGCATTTCAGATCAGCCAGCAGATGGGCGCATTCGCCGGCCTCGGCATGGGGCTCAACGGCATACTGACCTCGTTTCTCGTGCCGGTACTGGTGCCGGTGCTCGCGCGCTGGCTCTGATCGCGCGACGCACCGGCAAAGGCGATTGCCTCAGGCTCAATTGCCATGCTTCTGCTTCTTGCCGCCTCCTGCGCCCTGGCCGCCGGTACCCGTCTTGGTGTGGCTTTGCGCGTGCTGGCCTTTTGACGGACGTTCGGAGTGCTGCGTGGCCGGACGGCCCGACTCGGCTGCCTTGACGTCCTGCTCCGTTTCGTTTTTCGGGGTTGCGGTCTTCATGGTGGGCTCTCCGTGACTTGAACGTTTCGATGTCGCTTGCCATGCGACGTGCGACGCATGGCAGCCTGACGTCCTCGCAATAAGCTCGCCTGCATGGCGCGCTGCGAGCGGAACAGCGATTGCTCGACGCATCGCGCCATGAAGCCTACTCGGTCCCCGTCGCTCACAGCGGCGCTTACAGCGATCGCGCTGCTGTGCGGCGCGTGCACGTCTTCGAACGACGCCGCAACCGATGCGCGCATCGTGCTTTCCTGTGCGCGTTCGGCGTCGCAGTGGCTCGATTCGTGGCTCGACGGAACGTCGCCGTCATCGTATGCCCGGCGCTCCGTCGATTCGGCGAGCGAACAGGTCGGCAAGATCGCGGGCGAGTTGCAAAGCTCGGAACCGGTCGCGCAGATACGCGGCGTACAGGCCGCCTTCGATGCGGCGCGCACCGCGCTCAATTCAGGCGACCGCGCCCGCGTTCAGCAAGCGCGCTCGACGCTAAACGACGCAACAATCCGCCTCGATGCGTGGATGCGCGCGCATCCGGGATCAGCCTCATGAAAAAGCTGCTCGAAATTTCGCTCGGCGTGGTGACGAGCATCGGCGGCTTCCTCGAAATGGGCGAGATGTCGACCGCCGCGCAAGCCGGCGCCGCGTTCCACTATCAACTGCTCTGGACCGTCGTGCTCGGCACGGTCTGCATCACTTTTCTCACGGAGATGTCCGGCCGCTTCGCCGCGGTGAGCGGGCACACGATCGTCGACGGCATTCGTGACCGCTTCGGCATCAAGGTGCTGGCGCTGCCGTTCGTATCGACGGCCATCGTCAGCCTGCTCGTGCTGAGCGCGGAGATCGGCGGCGTCTCCGTTGCGCTCGAATTCGCGACGGGCATCGGCTATCAATGGTGGGCGCTGCCCGTCGCGCTGGCTTCGTGGCTCTTTCTGTGGCGCGGCACGTTCGGCATGCTGGAAAAAGGCGTGTCGCTGTTCGGACTGGTGACGCTGTGCTTCGTCGTCGCGATCATCCGGCTCAAGCCCGAGTGGACGCAAGTAGCGGCCGCCGCCGTGCCGAGCCGTCCGCACGGACAAGCCGCGACGTACTGGTTCATGGCCGCGAGCATTCTGGGCGCATCGCTTTCGCCCACGCTCTTTCTGTTCTATTCGTCGGGCGCCATCGAAGACGGCTGGGATCGCAGCTATCTCGGACCGAACCGCGTCATCGCCGCTTTGGGCATGCTGTTCGGCGGCGTGATTTCGGCTGCCGTGCTGCTCATTTCCGCGCACGTGCTCAACGGACGCGGCATTCTCGACGTGCAGGATTTTCATCAGTTGCCGCTGCTGCTGGTGGATGCGTTCGGCATGTGGGGCTTCGTGCTCTTCGTCGCGTCGCTCGGCATCGCGTCGCTGGGCGCGGCGCTCGAAGTCGCGCTGCTCGAAGCGTATCTGTTCGCGCAGACGTTCGGCTGGAACTGGGGGCAAGACTGTCCGCCGCGCGCGAATCCGGGCTTCAGTCTGGTCTATACGTGCGCGCTGTTCGTCGGCGCAGTGCCCATTGCAGCCGGCGCGGACCCGCTCAAGCTCACCATCTTTTCGATGGCGCTCACCGCCGTCAATCTTCCGCTGATGGTCGCACCGTTCATCGTGCTGATGAACGACGAGCACTACATGGGCGAGCATTGCAACGGGCCGGTATCGAACGTTGCCGTCATCGGCATTACCGGGCTTGCGTTCCTGCTCGGGATCGTAACCCTGCCGCTTCAATATTTCGGAGGCACATGATGGACCTCGTGCAGGACGTTCTCGACAAACAGATCGTCGACAAGAACGGCGTGCGCATGGGCCGCGTCGATGGCCTCGTCGCCGAAATGCGCGAGGGGCAATTGCCGAGGCTCGTGTTCATCGAAACCGGAACGGTGGTCATGGCGCGACGCTTCGGCGCGCGCGCGCAGCGGCTGATGACGGCGTTGCTCGTGCGACTCGGCGCGGCGCGCAAAACGACGCCGTACAGGATCGCGTGGAAGGACGTGCGCGAGATCGGTGTGGATATCGAACTCGACGTCGATTCGGACGACACGCCCGTACACGACTGGCAGCGCTGGCTGAGAGAACGCGCCATCGACCGCATTCCCGGAGCGCGCTGATGAACACGTTCAACCTGGATGAACTCGTCGGCCTGCGCGTCGCCGCCGCGGATGGCAAGCGCGTTGGCCGCATCTCCGAGCTGATCGCGGAGGAGCGCGGCGGCGATTGCGTCGTGTACGCGGTTCGCATCGAAACGCATGGCTTCGCAAGCCGCGTCTTGCGCTGGATGGCAATGGCTCTTTCCCCCGCGTCCGTGCGGCACAAGCTCGCGCAACAGCCGCTGGACGTGGCGTGGGACAAGCTGGACTGGGCCGATCTGCATCAACCGCGCATCAGGCAATAGACATCGCCTCGATGGCATCCCCAATGCGGCCTTCGTCTTCGTAATGGACCATGTGCCCGCGATCCGGCAACACCGAAAGCACGCTCTGGGCAATGTCTCTCGAAAGACGCACGGAATGCGACTGCGTATCCACGATGACATCGTCCTCGCCAGCAAAGATACTCACCGGTATCCCGATCTCGCGATAGCGCTCCGAGAGCTGGTTCGCCGCCGGCACCATGAACGCCGCGTCTTCGCTGATGGCGCGTATCTGCGACGGACGCAGCACCATCTCTCGCGGCACGAGTCTTTCGAAGGCTTCCGGCACCGGACACGGCGCGAACATCGCGCGCACGTTCTGCTTGAAAATCAGGCGGCCGCCGATTGGCGAGACTGTGTAGCGCATCACGTCGCCGATCACGGGAATCGCGACGGGCGCGGTGAGCAGCACGTCGTAGCGCGCGCTCGGATAGAAGTAGCCGGAAATCAGCGTCAGCCCGCGAATGTCGATGCCCGGATCGAGCGCCATTGCCAGCGCAACCTGACAGCCGAGCGATTGGCCGACGATCACGGCCTGCGTCTGGCCCATGCGCCTGAGCGCCCGCTGAAACAGCGCGGCCTGCGCTTGCGGCGTCCACATACGATCGCGCGGGCGTTCGCTAAAGCCGAAGCCCGGCCGATCGAACGCAATCACGCGATGACGCTTCGCCAGCCGGGCGAACAGCCCGCACGCGACATAGTCCTGCAGCGTGACGAGGTTGCCGTGCAACAGCACGACAGTCGGACCCTCGCCCTCCTCGATGTAATGCAGCCGCACGCCATCGACTTCGATGAACTGTCCGATGGGCGGATGCGCTTGCTCGGCATTGCGTGCGCTCAATGCGGCCCACGCTGCAACACCCAGCGATGCGGCGGCGGCGCAGCCGGCCAACAGCTTGCCCGATGACAAGGCGCTTGATTGTGACGAAGGCATGATTCCCCGATTGACCGAATGATTGTGAGTGCGCTATGCGCGCGAACCAGTCGGCCAGCAAGGGTCATGCCAGCAGAATCGTCATTTATGAAGCCGCGCGTCCGTCTCTTTGGCAAGCTGCAGATGTTCGCGCAGGGTGGCGAGGCCATCGCTCGCTAATGCGCGCACGTCGCTATCGCTTGCGTGATCCGCCTGATCGCTGAAGTGCTTCACGTCCGTCTCATGGTCGGAGACGTTGTGCTTCATGAAGACGGTATCGAACGCGTGGCCCGTCAGCGGCTTGAGCGCGGCATACGTGGCGCGCTGAACGACCGTCGTGCCGTCGGGGAGGCTGTACCCCTTCTTCTGCGCGAGCGCCGTGATGCGGTCGTCGAGCGCCTTGTGGTCGCCGATCATTCGCCTGGCGAACGCCTGCACCGCCGGATCGTGTGACGACTTCAACGCAAGCTCGCAACTCTCTATCTCGGCGCGGCCATCCTGAAGCGCCTCGCCCAGAAATTTCGCAGGGCTGTCGTCGGTTGCGGCCTGCGCGAGCGATGCCGTCGCAATCAGCAACGCGCAGATGCCGCGACGTTTTCCATAGGACATCAGACTGCCTCCTTTTTATCTGTCGGGCGCGGAAGGCGTCGATATTGCCTGAATGGTCGACGACACCTCGCCGTCCGAGTACACCGCGATGTCGCCCAGCGCCAGCATGCCGACGAGATTCTTCTCGCTGTCCAGGACAGGCATCCGCCGGATTTGCAGCTGCTCCATTCTGCGCATCGCGTCATGCACTTCGTCGTCTTCCAGGCACCATTCGACCGGCTCGCTCGCGACTTCCTGCACCGTGCATGAAGCTTCCTTGCCAACCGACACCGCGCGAACCACGATATCGCGGTCCGTCACCACGCCTTTGACCCGCGTACCGTCGCAGACGGGCAGCGCGCCCACGTTCAGTTCGTCCATCAGTTCGGCTGCGCGCCGGATGCTCTCGTGAGGCGCAATTGTCTGCACGCCCCTTGTCATTACTTCGGCTACCTTGGTCATGACATTCTCCCGGGTTCTCACGCCGACTCTTTTCAGCATGCGCCGTGCCCTTGGCGCACGTGGATTGCGGCGATCGGCCTGTTGATTGCTAACCAAACCGCATCGGGTCACAGGCGGATTCAACAATGAAGATCGCGCAGGTCGCACCGCTCTACGAGAGCGTCCCTCCTACTGCATATGGCGCCACGGAGCGCATCATTTCCTTTCTGACGGAAGCGCTCGTTGCGCTCGGGCATGAAGTCGCGCTGTTCGCGACCGCGGATTCGCGCACACGCGCGCGCCTGCACGCATGCGCGCCGACCCCGCTGTGGCGCGACGAACGCGTATGGGATACGACGACCCATCACGTGCGCCAACTCGATACGGTCATCAAACTTTCATCCGAGTTCGATGTCATTCACTTTCATACCGAGCCTATCCATCTGCCGATGCAGCGCTTCCTCTCGTGCGCCTCCGTCACGACGATGCATGGCCGGCTGCTTCCCGCCGATCACGGCCCGCTCTTCGAGACATTTCCCGATGCGCCGCTCGTATCCATCTCCGACAGCCAGCGCAACGGCGCGCCCGACGCGAACTGGCGCGCGACCGTCCATCACGGTCTTTCGCTCGACGAGATGCGCTATTCGCGCGAAGGCGGCGACTACCTGCTGTTCGTCGGACGCGTGATGCCGGAGAAGCGCATCGACCGCGCGATAGAGATTGCGCGCCGCGCGGGCCTGCCGCTCAAGATCGCCGCAGCCGTGCATCCGGGCGAGCGCGCGTACTTCAGGGAACAGATCCGGCCGATGCTGGAAGCGTCGCAATCGTTCGTCGAATATCTGGGCGAAGTGGGCGGCGAGGCACGCCGCGCGCTCTTCGCGAACGCACGTGCGCTGGTCTTTCCGATCGACTGGGAAGAGCCCTTCGGCCTCGTGATGATCGAGGCGCTCGCGTCCGGCACGCCGGTCATCGCGTTTCGGCGCGGCGCGGTGCCCGAAGTCATCGAGCATGGCGTGGACGGCTTCATTGTCGATGACGTCGATGAAGCCGTGCAGGCCGCGCGCCATATCGGCCAGATTGATCGCGCGCGCTGTCGCAAGAGCTTCGAGACGCGCTTCTCCGCCGGGCGCATGGCGCGCGATTACGTCGACGTGTATCAACGCCTGCTCGATACGCCCGCGGCCACTTGCGCGCCGCTCGTCGAAGACGACGCTTACTGAGGAACATTCCAATGCGATGCATGGTGCTTGCCAGCGATTACGACAACACGCTTGCGGAAGAAGGCCGCGTGTCCGACGCGACCTGGGACGCCGTCGACCGGCTGCGTGCGTCGGGCCGTCACATGGTGCTCGTGACCGGCCGAGAACTCGACGATCTGCTCACGCTCTGCGACCGTATCGACCGGTTCACGCTCGTCGTCGCGGAAAATGGCGGTGTGATTTATTCTCCCGCGACGCGCGAGCGAACGCTGCTCGCGCCGCCCCCGCCGCCGGAGTTCGTCGAGGCGATGAAGGCCGCGGGCGTGCGTCATCTCGGCGTGAGCCAGACGCTCGTCGCAACCGTGCGCCCCTACGACAACCAGGCGCTTGCCGCGATCCGCGATCTCGGGCTCGATCTGCACGTCGTCTATAACGGCGACGCGGTGATGATCCTTCCGCCCGGCATCAGCAAGGCGAGCGGGCTGCTGGCGGCGCTCGAACAGTTGTCGCTCTCACCGCGCAACGCGGTCGGCGTCGGCGATGCGCAGAACGATCATCCGCTGCTCGACGCCTGCGAGATTTCGGCCGCAGTCGGCAACGCGATCGACGCGCTCAAGTCGCATGCGGACATCGTGCTGCAAGGCGAATGCGGCGCGGGCGTGGCAGAGCTCATCGATGCCATTCTCGAAGACGATCTCGACCAGGCAAGCGAGCATCTCACGCGGCGCAATCTGCTCCTCGGGCAGCGCATCGGTGACGCATCGCCGGACGAAGGCGAGCTGGAAACGCTCGCGCCGCAAAGCACGGTCGCGCTCGTCGCGGGGCAATCCGGCGGCGGTAAGTCGACGCTGATCACGGGCCTCATGGAGCGGCTCACGGCGTCGGGCTACCAGTTCTGCGCCCTGGACCCCGAAGGCGATTTCGATAACTTCGAAGGCGCGCTGCCTGTCGGCAATGCCGATACCGCGCCGCAAACCGAGGACGTCGCGCGGCTTCTGCATCAGCCCAGCCAGCCGGTGATCGTGAACATGATGCGCGTCACCTTCGCCGAGCGCCCCGCGTATTGCGCGGCCTTGCTCGCGCAAATGCAGAAGTCGCGGGCGGTCACCGGCCGGCCGCACTGGATGTTGTTCGACGAGGCGCATCACCTGTTTCCGGCGAGCATCAATCCCGCCGACGAGATGTTGCCGGACCAGCTCGCGCCTGCGCTCTTCGTGACCGTGCATCCCGAACAACTCTCGCCGCGGCTGCTGGATCGCGTGACCGTGTTCATCGGCGCGGGGCCGGGCGCGCAGTCCACGCTGGAAGAATTCGCGCGCGCGGCGCGGCTGGATCTGCCGGGCGACATCCCCGCCGACATCCAGCCCGGCGAGGCGCTCGTATGGCGGCGCGAACCACGTGACAGCGGCTGGGCGAAACCGGTGGTCGTGCGCGTGGAGCCCGCGAAGACACATCGGCGGCGGCACGTGCGCAAATATGCGGAAGGCATGCTGATCCCCGAGCGCAGCTTCTACTTCCGCGGCCCGGACGACAAGCTCAACTTGCGCGCGCACAATCTCGTGCTGTTCCTCGAACTCGCGGAAGGCGTCGATGAGGAAACGTGGCTGTTCCATCTGCGTCGCGGCGACTATTCGACGTGGTTCCGCGACGTGATCGGCGATGCGGAACTCGCCGACGCGACGCAGGCGGTGGAGGCCGACGAAGGCCTTTCGGCGAAGGAAAGCATCGAAGCTGTCCGAAAGGCGGTCGAAGAGCGCTATACGCAGCCGGAGAACCCGGTCATGCCGAACATACTCGCGCCGGGATCGCAAAACGGCAGTGGCACGTCGCCTGCTTGAGAGGCCCTCGCCGGATGATCCATCACAACCGGCGATCATTGGATGGCGCATGCCCGAGGCCAGGCATCGCCGTGTCTTTTCCTCAGGTCCGCGACGCCCGCGTGCGCGCCACGATCAGGTGGCCGTGCGCGTGCGTGCGCCAGTCCTCGAATAATCAAAGCAGAGGTGCCGAATGAACACGAAGTCTCCGCCAGCGCGATCGCCCGCCGAACCGCCATCGCCATCGCCCATCGTGAAGTGGCTCACCGTCGCGTTTCTCGCGTTATCGGGCCTGTATCTCGGCGTCGTCGGCGTCTGGCTCGTCGCAATCGGAGGCTCGCCTTACTACGTGATCGCCGGGTTGCTGATGCTGGCGGTCGCCTGGCTCGTCTGGCGACGGAACACGCGGGCGCTCATCGTCTATGCGCTGCTGCTGTTCGGCACCTTGATATGGGCCATCGCGGAGGCGGGCTTCGACTTCTGGGCGCTCGCGCCGCGTCTCGACGTGCTCGTGATCGTGGGTATCTGGCTGCTTCTTCCGTTCACGTACCGCCTGTATGTGAACCCGGTCAGGCCTGGGGGAATTGCGCTGGCTGCGGCGCTCGTGCTGACGGGCATCGCGCTGATTTACGCGGTGTTCAACGACCCGCAAGAGATCAATGGGACCGTCTCCGCGCAGTCATCGGGCGCACCGGCGGCGGCGACGTCCGCTCATGCGGGCGACTGGCTCGCGTATGGCAATTCGCAAGGCGGCACGCGCTATTCGCCGCTCACGCAGATCAACGACAAGAACGTGAGCAATCTGAGCGAGGCGTGGTCGTTTCGCACTGGCGACATGAAAGGCCCGAACGATCCGCTCGAAATCACCGATGAAGTCACGCCGCTCGCCGTCGACGGCACGCTCTTCTTCTGCACGCCGCACCAGAACGCGCTCGCGCTCGACGGCGCGACCGGCAAGGAAAAGTGGCGCTTCAATCCGGAACTGAAGCCCGATCCGAGTTTTCAGCACGTGACCTGCCGGGGCGTCTCCTACTACGAGACGCCGGCCGCTTCGCAGGCGCGTCAGGCGAACAATACGAAGGCACTGCCAATGTGCGCGCGCCGCATCATCCTTCCGGTGAACGACGGCCGCCTTTTCGAAGTCGATGCCACGACGGGCCAGCGCTGCCCCGGCTTCGCCGATAACGGGCTGCTGGATCTTCAGCATCTGCAACCGGTCAAGACACGCGGCCAGTACGAGCCGACGTCGCCGCCCGTGATCACGTCGAAGGTCATCGTCATGGCGGGTTCGGTCACGGACAACTTCAGCACGCGCGAGCCCTCGGGCGTCATTCGCGGCTTCGACGTGAATACGGGCAAGCTGCTCTGGGCTTTCGATCCCGGCGCACGCGATCCGAACGCGATCCCCGACGACCAGCACAGCTATACGGCGAATTCGCCGAACTCCTGGGCGCCGGCCGCCTACGATCCGCAGCTCGATCTCGTCTATCTGCCGATGGGCGTATCGACGCCGGATATCTGGGGCGGCTACCGCACGCCCGAGCAGGAACGCTATGCGAGCGGGCTGCTCGCGCTGCACGCATCGACGGGCAAGCTCGCGTGGTTCTATCAGACCGTGCACCACGACCTGTGGGACATGGACGTGCCCGCGCAGCCGAGCATCGCAGATATCAAGGACGCGAACGGCAACGTCGTTCCGGCGATTTACGCGCCTGCAAAGACCGGCAATATTTTCGTTCTCGACAGGCGTACCGGCGCGCCGATCGTGCCCGCGCCGGAGCAGGCGGTGCCGCAAGGCGCGGCAACAGGGGATCACGTTTCGCCGACACAGCCTTTCTCCGAGCTTACCTACCGGCCGCAGAAGAACCTCACCGGAGCGAACATGTGGGGCGCGACGATGTACGACCAGCTCGTCTGCCGCGTCATGTTCCATCGCTTGCGTTATGAAGGGCCGTTCACGCCGCCTTCCGAACAGGGCACGCTCGTGTTCCCCGGCAACCTCGGCATGTTCGAGTGGGGCGGGCTCGCCGTCGATACGGATCGCCACATCGCGATTGCGAACCCTATCGCGCTGCCGTTCGTCTCCCGGCTGATTCCGCGCGGGCCGAACAATCCGATCGAGCCGCCGCAAGCGGGACAGGCGGGCACCGGCGCTGAGACCGGCATTCAGCCGCAATACGGCGTGCCCTTCGGCGTGACGCTGAATCCGTTCCTGTCGCCGCTGCGTTTGCCGTGCAAGGAACCGGCGTGGGGCTATATATCCGCGCTCGATCTGCAAACGAACAAGGTGATCTGGAAGAAGCGCATCGGTACGACGCGAGATACATCGCCCATTCCGATTCCGTTCAAGATGGGCATGCCGATGCTCGGCGGCCCGATCACGACGGCGGGTCACGTGTTGTTCATCGGCGCGACCGCCGACGACTATCTTCGTGCTTTCAGCACCGACAACGGCAAGGAACTGTGGCACGCGCGCCTGCCCGCTGGCGGACAGGCCACGCCGATGACCTACGAGGCGAACGGCAAGCAGTACGTGCTGATCGCCGCGGGTGGGCACGGCTCGTTCCTCACGAAGCTCGGCGACTACGTGGTCGCGTACGCATTGCCCGACAAGCAGTAACTGGTGTCACGGGCATTGCCATTGCTGCCCTTCGTTGAATGAACAACGGAGGGTGGCAATGAGCAAGAGAGAAGTGCCGGGCGTAGGCCCGTATGGTGGACCGGCAGGCGGATGGGGCGCGTTGCAGGCGGTTGCGCGCGCGCTGCGTCAGCAGATGGGCGTTGCACGCGAAGCGACGATGCTTCTGAAGGTCAACCAGCCTGCGGGCTTCGATTGTCCAGGCTGTGCGTGGCCGGACCCGCGCAGCACGTCGTCGTTCGAATTTTGCGAGAACGGCGCGAAGGCGGTCTCCTGGGAAGCGACGACCAAGCGCACGACGTCCGAGTTCTTCGCGCGTCATACCGTCAGCGAGCTATGGGGATGGAGCGACTTCGCGCTCGAAGACGAAGGACGCCTCACGCATCCGATGCGCTATGACGCGGCATCCGACTGCTATCTGCCGATATCCTGGGACGAAGCCTTCGAGCGCATTGGCGCGGCGCTCAGGGCGCTGCCCGATCCGAACATGGCGGAGTTCTACACGTCGGGGCGCGCGTCGAATGAAGCCGCGTTTCTATATCAACTGTTCGCGCGCCGCTTCGGCACCAACAACTTTCCCGACTGCTCGAACATGTGTCACGAGCCGACGAGCGTCGGCTTGCCCGAGTCTATCGGCGTGGGCAAGGGAACGGTGACGCTCGCCGACTTCGATCATTGCGACGCCATCTTCTGCATCGGTCACAATCCGGGCACCAATCATCCCCGCATGCTGGCGACACTCAGAAGCGCGGCACGGCGCGGCGCGAAGATCGTCGTGCTCAATCCGTTGCGCGAACGCGGGCTGGAACGTTTCGCATCGCCGCAAGATCCCGTCGAGATGGTGACCGGAAGGTCGACGGCCATTGCCACCGATTATGTGCAGGTGAAGATCGGCGGCGACGTCGCGTTCCTCAAAGGCATGATGAAGACCGTGCTCGCGCTGGATCGCGACAGCATCTCGCAGGGCGGCGCGGGCGTGCTGGACCGCGCGTTCATCGAGGCGCACACGAGCGGCCTGGACGAAGTCATCGCGGACGTGGACGCGACATCATGGGATGACATCACCGGCGCGTCGGGCATCGAGCGCGCGGAGATCGAGCACATCGGAAAGCTCTATGCCGATGCGAAAGCGGTCATCGCGTGCTACGGCATGGGCATCACGCAACATCACAGCGGCACGGCGAACGTGCAGCAGATCGTAAATCTGCTGCTTCTGCGCGGCAATATCGGGCGCGACGGCGCGGGCATCTGTCCGTTGCGGGGACATTCGAATGTGCAAGGCGACCGGACGGTGGGCATCACGGAAGTGCCGACTCAGGAGATGCTCGATTCGATGGAGCGCGCGTTCGGCTTTGCGCCGCCGCGCGAGCACGGACACGGCGCCATATCGGCCATTGAAGCCATGCGCGATGGCCGCGCGAAAGCGTTGATCGCGCTTGGCGGCAATCTGCCGGTCGCGATGTCCGACACACAAGTCTGCTTCGACGCGATGAGAAAGCTCGATCTCTCCGTGCATATCGCGACGAAGCTGAACCGCTCGCATCTGCTCGTCGGGAAGGAAACGCTATTGCTGCCCTGCCTCGGGCGCACGGAGCTGGACGTGCAGGAGACGGGTCCGCAAACCGTGACAGTCGAAGATTCCATGTCGATGGTGCACGCATCGCGTGGATCGCTGCCGCCGGCGTCGGAGCATCTGCGCTCCGAGCCCGCAATCGTCGCGGGCATCGCGAAGGCGACGCTCGACGATCCGTCGCTCGACTGGGACGGCTGGGTGGCTGACTACAGCCGCATTCGCGACCTCATCGAGAAGGTCTTCCCGCAGTTCGACAAGTACAACGAGCGCATTCAGGACCCCGGCGGCTTCCGGCTCTTCAACGCGGCGTCCGCGCGCGAATGGGCGACGCCGGGCGGCCGCGCGCGTTTCATCGCGCACAAGGGCGTGATGTCGGACCCGCGCGTGGATCGCAGCGACGCGCTGATTCTCGCGACCATCCGCAGCCACGATCAGTACAACACGACGATCTACGGCTTCAACGACCGGTATCGCGGCATCACCGGACGTCGGGACGTGGTGTTCGTGAATGAACGCGATCTGCAGGCGCGCGGGCTTCAGCATGGCGACCTCGTCGATCTGGAGACGATCGAGAGCACCGTGAGCGTCGGCGGCACACGCCGTCTATGCGGGCTGACCGCAGTGGCGTTCGAAATCGCGCAGGGATCGGTCGCGGCTTATTACCCGGAAGCGAATGGCCTCGTCTCGCTTGCGGACAATGATCCGCGTAGCGGGACGCCCTCGTACAAGTCGATTCCGGTGCTGCTTTCGCTGAGTCAGGGTGATTGCGTGGTGGGCGCGGATGCCAACGCGTGGCAGCGGGGAGACGTGCCTAACGACAAGACCGGCGCGGCGGTCGCGGCCGAGGAGCCGGAGCATCGGCGGGGAAGCGTTTGATCCGTCGGTATGAGAGGCGGGCGGTCTCCCTGACCGCCCGCTTCGCCTTCAATGCCTCAGGCCTTCGCCGAACGGTGCCCTCTCTGCGTGCGCCCCGGTCCCTTGGTGAATACAAAGAGACTTGCTCCGGCAGCCGCAATCGCGAGGCGAACCGGATTGGCCTTCACCGTATCGACGCCTTTTGCGACAACCACGGCCCACGGCGATGATCCGGCATTCGTGCGGACCGACCGCGGCGGCAGCGGCGCCGGTTCAACGACGACCGGTTCGCGATGTTCGACGCTCGCGACAACCGGCGCGTGATCGACTTCGCGTGCCGGTGCGGGCATCGCCGGCGCGTGCGACGCATCGGCTGCTTCCTTCGGCTCGGGCTTGCCTTCCCGCTGCTCGGCTCTCGAAGCCGCGGCTTCTGCGCCAAGCAACAGCACAGCGGCGGCGAAATACAGCCACATCAGCAGAACCGCGAGCGAGCCGGCCGCGCCGAACGCGTTCGCCGTTCCGGCGTGCGTGAGATAGAGCGCGAACAGCTTCTTGCCGACTGAAAACAGCACCGCTGAAATGACGCCGCCGACGAGCGCATCGCGCCAGCCGACGTGGCCATCGGGCAGATATTTCATCAACGCGGCGAACGCGCAGGACAGGATCAGGAGGCCGACCACGAACTGCACGACATCGCTGACGACGACGAGCGGCGATTCTCCGAACACCCATTTCCCCGCGGCCTGCACGGCGGTATCGAGCACGAGCGACACGACCAGCAGGAAGGCGACGCCCATCACCAGTCCGAACGAGATCAGCCGCACCTTGACGAGCGTGGCGACGCCGGATTTCGGCTTGTCTTCCGCCGGCCAGACGACCGACAACGCCGTATTGAGCGACGAGAACGTGGCCGATGCGCCTATCGCCAGCAGCACGAACGAAATGGTCGCCGCTATGCCGCCTCCGCCACTGCGGTGCGCATGTTCGACGATGCTCTGTACGCTCGCGGCGGCGTCCTTCCCGAGCATGCCGCTTATCTGATGGAACAATTGCCCGCGCGCGGCTTCCTCGCCGAAGACGAGTCCTGCCACGGCGATCACCATGACGAGCGTCGGCGCGAGCGAGAACGCTGAATAGAACGCGATGCTCGCGGCCATCGGCGCGGAACGGTCGGCGCTGAATCGTTTGAATGTTCGAACGGGCCACGCGGTGGCGCGGCTCATGAGGGACCTGGAATCCCGCGCGGGTGTTTTGTCCATCGCCTTTCTCCTTGGAACGTGCCGTTTGCCTATAGCATCGCGAGTGCCCGGCAGACGAACGACGGTTCGGAAAAAGGATCAGGCAAGCCTTCGGTCAAACATCCGCCTTTGGCGTCGAGGCGTCCGGGGTGCCGCGTATCGGGTTCTGCTCGGGCTGAACATCCGTGTTGTCCGTGTTGTCCGTGTTGTCCGTGGTGTCAGGCAGCGTTTGCGGCGTGCACGCGGGCGGCGTTCCGCTCGCGATTTCCGTCTGGGACGGTTGGGGCTTTTGCGGCTGAGTCGTCGTGTCGGTCATGATTCGCTCCTTTTGTGCCGTAGATGGTTAGCAATGCACATGCTCGGTGCTCTCCCGACGTGGCGTCGTTGCCCTACCGACGCGCGGCGGGGCTAGCTCACCGCGGATCGTGCCGAAGAGTGCGCGCGCGCGTCGCCATTTGCGGCATGGACGCTGGCCCATCGGATGGCGCGGCGCGC